>JAABUU010001446.1_pt1 | contig 39969 bp, 40 predicted proteins | sample 5559301 | NCBI WGS metagenome assembly JAABUU01 (sample SAMN10711884, study PRJNA513360) | rock metagenome | isolation source: Antarctica rocks | place: Antarctica: Victoria Land, Richard Nunatak white | reverse complement strand
AAACTTTCTTGGCCCCCCCCCCCCCCCCCCCCCCCCCCTCTCCCGAATCTCGCTGAAAGTTTCTACCCAAAGCACCGACTCCATTCCTCCAACCGCCAGCCCAGGCCTTACTCATCAGTATCTCAAAGAAGAGTTTCCGCCATCCGGGAAAACCGCGCTCGCTCTTTTCTTCCCGCGAGGGGGGATTTTGCTGCCCATAGAGAGTCCGGTCTTCATACTTCCATTGAGATGGACTTGGTTATCCGAAAAGGCATCTTCTCGTTCTCATCGGAAAGAGCGAGCTGCTAATCGATTTTACTGCTCTCGTACGGGGCCCTGGGCTATGCGAAGGGGGAGTCTGGGTAGGTCACCGGGTTCCCGCATGGGGCAGGCAGGAGATTACGAGTAAGGGCGTGCCGTTCATTCGGTTGATCAATTGGTTATTAACGGGTTGAGAAGCATCATGTGCGTATTGGGAGAAGGAAGGTTACGTTGGACTAGTCGATGGATTTTTAATGTATCATAACCCCACGTTCAGGGAAATCTTAGACGTTGAGTTGTTCTTATGGGCTAGTAAGGTACACTCGAGAACGAGGCGCTTGTAATATCAGAATACTCAGGGCCAGAAATAGGAGTCCAGTGAAAGTTTTCGCATATTTTAGCAGCCGACAGTTTATGATGACATCGACATTGACATCTTCTGCGCCGAAACTGTTAAATGTGTCCAAGGGGGACTTGAATAAGTGAAAAGCAATCGATTTTTGATTCCGGACACTGGAAATTACCCCAAGTATGAGCTTGATAAGGAGAAGTTCGAAAGATCATTCTCGGCCTCCTATAACGATTGCTGGTAGGGGTGTCGTGTTGAGTATAAACAAACCTGCGTCTACCATGTCTCTTGCTTGTATCTTCCTTCTTTTTCCATTAGTTGTAAGTACTCTTCAGCCGTTCCTTGTGGCATATGCCCACATTGTTTGAAGACCTCAGTGAGTGCCACGCGAACAGCTTGTGGCATCTTGCCCGATGATCCACAAACATACACAATCCCCTCGGAGTCGTGGAGTAGCCGGAAAACCAAGTCGGACTGCTGTTTGATAAGGTCTTGGACGTAGATCTTCTCCTTCTGATCACGAGAGAAGGCTGCAAAAACCTTCAACGGCATCTTGCTTTCTAACTCTGCCCACTCGTGTTGATAAAAGTAATCCGATTTCTTGTTTCGAGAACCAAAGAATAATACACTTTCTCCAACAGCATGCAAATTATTGTTTGATTTGTTTCCGTTTGCTTGTCTTTGGACTTGAGTCTCCAGTTCTTCGGCCCACTGAAGCCGTTCCCATATCAAAGACCTCATCGGTGCAACACCCGTTCCAGGTCCAATCATTATTACAGGACGTCCGGCCTCGGCTATCTTGATGCCTAAGGAACCCTTTTGCAAGGTAGCAATCATTTCCGCGCCTGGAGACAGGGCCGCTAGATATCGTGTACATACTCCTTCGCGTACTTTCTTGATTACAGTCTTATACTTGACAATAGCCACCAAAAGATCAAAGTATGATTTCCCACTTGCAGCTCGCTTTAACTGCCCACCACTTGCAATGCTGAACTGACGGCCGCGAAGTTCTGGTAGTACACTGGCAATCCATTGCCAGGGAATCCGAACAGATGCAAACTCTTGCAAAACTTCTGGTATACTGCGTCTGGGTCTAGTCGTATAATCATACAATTCATCAATGTATTCCGGCCTTGTAAACTCGAGTAACCTTTCCTTGTGAGATTGATCCTGAGTGAAGTGAGCAATCATAGAGAAGAAAGAGCGGCGAGGTACAGCTGTGATATCCAAGTAACTGGTCAGTAATCCTCGCAATGTTAGGTTCTCGCATTCTGGCCTGATTGGCACCGGTTGTACTGGGCTTAGATTTGTTGCCGGCATTGGCCTTGTCAACACGAATTTCAACGACTTATCCGCAATGTCCTTCCATTCCATCATGTCGAGGAACTTATCTACGTCCTCAGAACAATTCTTTGGATATATTGTAAGGACATCTCCAGGGTCATACTCAACTGTTGACGTGCCCGCGAGCACAATATGGCGTACGTCCTGCCAGTGGCTCGTAGGAGTCAATCGTTTGTTCTGTTCAAGAGTGACGGTGAGCCTTCCGTAAGACTCACGCATTTGCTTGCTGGGCTTGCTGGGATTTTCCATATTAGTAGGTGATGTTGACCTTTCCACCGACGCTTCAATTGATGTCCCATTCAATTGCGTTAAGTCATGGTGATTTCCGTTAGTAATAGAATAATCGGGCCCATCTGAGGGATGTTCTGTAAATTCTAAAGTCCACTTGGGTTTGAGCAATACGTCCTCTGGGACAATGCTAGTGCCCTCGTCCAACGGAAATATATCCAAGAGATGCAGGCGAAGATCCGTCGACCATGGCACAAACGTTGCATCGAGACTTCAGCAAAGTAGTCAGAGAAATACTCTTATGAAATTAAGTCATTCATGCGATCCAGGGACCTTACCCTTCTGGATGCTGCTCATCTCCTTCGCCCCGAGGGTAGAGCTCATTCGCTCCCAACTGAATCAATCTTTTGTGAAGTTTACGGGCAGCCCAGTTAAACCTATTTTCAATCAGCTTATTATTCTGAACGGCGTGAAGATTTCAGTCTACTTAGGGTACGAGCTGTCCCCAAGCCCAAAAGTAGTAAATTGGACATCCTCAAGGTAATTGGGTGGCAATCTTCGCCGCAGCAAATTCTTCCAAAACTGTCGCGCATTAAGAGGTAGATCACCCTGACCTGTCGTTGATATAGATACAATCACAGTTGAGTATTCAGATAGTGATAACTATCTTCGATCAGTCTCGGTTATACTGATCCATTCTGTGCCACGTACCGGCTCAACCGCATCCAATTTTGACACATGTGTTAGGAAATTGAGGCGCTCTGTGATAGAGCCGAGTTCTTCCGCAACATCACGCGCATTACCGGTTTCGGAACCGTACAGTATCAGAGCTGATCTGTCGTGACGCTGACCCGCCGTCATGGTTGGGGAACTTGAATTTGCAATGTTTTCTCAGCCGACACCGAAGCGGGACGGACGATAGCCCAAACGGTGATGATGGTGGCTCTGAATCATCAGATATCTACACTGTTATACGAACACTTCTTTGTGATGTATACTATCGTCTCTCCTCATGCAAATGCTTCTAAAGTTCAGAAGACTACTACACTTTGTAATACTAATACAATAAAACCTGAGGTGCTCTCAAAATTCTTCCCACTTGTCATCATCACCACCCTTGTCTTTCACCCCTTTCTTCATAGCAGCTGTGCCGATAGCACTTGGCTTACCTCCAGAGCTCATCTTGTTTGAGACTCCCTGCTGTTCGCTCGCGGAACCACCAAAAGAGTCCCAAAAGTCTTTCCGTTCTGGCTCCGCCGTCGATCTCGATGCCCCTTTAGAACCATTACCACTTCCCGAGTCTTCTACGAATTTGTTGAATTGGTCCGCTGCGCCTTTGGTGCCCGTCTGAACCTTCTGCGCCATCTGGGCAGCAGTGAGTCGCGCTTGGGTTGCCAAATCGGCTTCTGCGATCTATGATATCCATCAGTGACCGTACCCAGACCTGTATACCTATAACCCATGGTAGATAAAATTGGTTCCGGGAGATATGATGAGATTGCATGAAGAACTAGAGAAGCCTACCTTCTGAGCAGTTGGCTGTATCCACCCATCGTTGACCGTCTTCGCCCCCTTTCCCACAGTCGTCGTAAACCACCCAAACCCCTTCGTAAGCGCTGCAACCGGATCTTTTTGGAACTCATCCACACCAGGCAGCACTCCTCCTTTCTGCGCAACCCCAGCTACAGGCGCAGGCTCACTTCCAAACCCGGCGTACTTTCCCCCTTGCGAAGGCGGCAAATCCGCCGACCTTGACGCATTCTCGTTTCCTTTCTTTGAAAAGAAAGACTCATTTGCCTCTTTTCTTGAACGTCCTGCTAGAGCGCCCGCGGGCGACGCCGTCCTCACCGGTGTTTCCCCGCCAAACCCACTAGGTGTCACGACCCTATTTTCCATCTTCTTCTTTGCTGGCATCGGCCTAAATTCCGTTCCCTCAACGTTCGCGCTCAATCTCTCTTTCCATTCTTCCCCCGTGTCTCCTGAATATCTGTCCTCCAAGCCCACATCCGCCCATTTCTTCCCCTCTTTCTCTTCCCAGAATGATTTCCAAGCCTCATTGCCTCCCAACTCCATCCTTTTCATCTCATTCCCTTTGAATGCATCCATGGTGATACTGCGCACAAAGGAAATGTGTACGCCTAGTCCGCGATGTAGACCAGCGCATGTAAGGCAGATGAAATTGCCAAACTTTGGAGAGGCCCATTGGGGGGATGGTGCGCCGCAGTCGCAGCAGATAGAGTTGCCAGGACGTTTCTGGATCGCAAGAAGCTATCGAACTCGTGATTAATGTTTCTGTTTTGTAGTGAATAAATCCGATTTGGGATTGGATACCTTGCTCTTGGTTTCAGGGTCGACCTCCCACATGACGCAGTGTGCCGCATGTGCAGCCAAAGCAGTTGAGAACTATCTAGGAAAGCGTAGCACTATATAGGATACATCGCTTAATTCTCCCTTTTATAGACTCGTTGGCGAGTGGGCTTACTTTGGCATCCTCAGGCTCTGTAGCTTGGATTAACATCGTGATGATCCACAAACATAAGCGCGTTTTGGGGCGATAGGGAATGCCCTGTTCACACTGCAGAACACTTCATCAAAGCAATGCAACTTTTCCATTCCGTTGTTCTTTCGCTAACTGAGCACTAGTATACAGAGGTCATAACGACCAGAGCTAGAAGCAAACCAGCAAGAAGAGAAATTCGTAAATGTGTTAATACAATCACTCCCGAGTCCTGCTGCCAAGATAAAGCCTCTAGAAACCCCCAATAAGGAAGCAAGACGCTCTAAATGCCACACCGAACTATCACCATGCTGACTGCCACCCTCTGGACAAGGAAGTAACCTCCAAAATGCATCACCTCTTGAATTGAAGATCCAGTACACGCAGGAGCTTGAAGAGGCTCTGGGTGCATCGATCTCTAGCCTCTACGATGCAGCTTAGGCAGCGGTCGCAGGAGAGTCGTTGGCTTGAACAACCCCGTTCTCGGTCAGGGGCGCCGTTCCTACAGCCTCGGGGTCGACATCCTCTTTGCCAGGACTATCGATTGCGACCTTGACAGCGATTTCGCGACCTTCAACTTCCTTGCCGTTCATCTCGCTAACAGCTTTCTGTTGCAATTCTTCAGAGCCGAGGGAGACAAAGCCAAATCCACGACCTTTACGAGGCTCGTTACGAGCTTGAAGCTTCTTGACCATAAAGCGCGGAATTGGTCGAAGAGCGATCTTAGCAGCAGTGGGGCTGTATGCTTCGAATAGTTCTTTAAGCTGGTGGGAAGTGTTAGCAAAGTCCGGGTGGTGTTTGAGGTACAGAAACATACCTTCTCTTCGCTAAGGTCATACGGGAGGTTGGCGACCATGACCTTGTTCTTCGATGGAATACCGTCCTCAGGGGGTCCACGCTGTTTTGGTTGTCTTGGGGTACGTGGCTTACTCTCGGTCGTAGTTGCCTCGGCCGCCTGCTCGCCAGTGTTCGCTTCGTTTGTAGTCTCGTTTAAAGGTAGAACCTGACCAGATACGTTCGTTGGACCATCGGCGTTGTTCTGGTGCTGCCAAAAATCCTCGGTTAGCTGAATCGACTTGTTATCAATCGAATTGAACACCGAACGCTTACGCTTCGACCGCCACGGCCAGAACGACCACCACGACCACGGCCACGGCCGCGTCCGCGCCCAGAATTTCTCCTCCTCCCACCTTCACCACCACTAACACCTTCCCCACCACTAGCAGCCGCCTCTGCCTTCTCTGCTGCAGTCTCAGGCTTCCTAGCAAGCTGCACTGAGACCTTACGTTCAAGGATCTCTTTGCCCGACAGTTCATTAATGGCACGTTGAGCCTCATCCGCAGTGGACAGATCTACAAAAGCATAGCCAACGGGACGAGTGGTGCGGGGGTTGGTGGGGATTGATGTGGTCTCCCTAAAGCATAACATTAGATGTACTCGTGGACGGAGGACGGAATGCAAAGTAACTTACACAGAGTAGCCGGTGAAGAATTCCTTGAGATCCCCCTCAGTGGTCGCGTATGCGAGGTTCCCAATATAGAGACGACGCCCTTCAGCTGCACTGGCAATAACAGCCTCATTTTCGGAGGCGTTGGTGGGCTCGCCGCCTGTGGCATTTTTGGCTGCAAGGGGAGCAATGCTGGTATTGGCTAGAGTCTCAGTAACGGTGTCGACTGCAGACATGTTGACTGATGTTTTGATTTATGTGAGCTTAGCTTTGTCGGTCCTTAAATATCAAAAGCTGATGCCGTTGAGGGTTATCTTGACGGAGGGGGACTTGAAAGGGTAGCTTAGGCCCTAGATGATTGTTCTTGAATTCAGAAGGTTGAAGTTGACGGTCGTTGAATGTTTGTTCGTGTCAAAATAAAAATTTAGGGGATCGAAATTTCCTAATGGCAAAGTTGGTATTATATCCCGCCGCTAGATTAGGCGAGAATACCGACGGCTTCACTGCCCCTGCCTGCTGCGGATTGTCAATACCTCCCGTCGTCACAAGTCGAATCACATAACACAAAGATACATTCATGGAAGTTGCGAATTCACTGCTAGTGTGGGTGAACGGGAAGGGGTTATGGTGGGTATCTATTCCTTTATTTAGAAGGCTCGAGGGTTTATCAGAATCCTCTCAGTTCCTTCAGGAGCACCTGCTCTCTCTGGCCTGTCACTCTCTCGAATCGGTCGGCATTCATAACAAATGTTCCCCTTCCTCCTGTCAAGCTTCTGAGATGCTTCAGGTAACCCACCATCTCTTTTAAAGGTACTCTGGCCATAATCCTCCTCTGTCTTGAACTACTATCAATCCCGCCATGCTCCTCGTTTTCGCCAGACTGGGACGTGGCGAAAGGGTCTGGAGGAGTGTAGACCTTGCGCAAGTCAATCATCGGGAGGTCCTCTCGTGTAGCGTTTCCTCCTACAGCTGATACCACGTCCGCATCATCAAGGGAAATGATATGCCCTCCACGAGATGAAGACATATCATTCACGACCGCGCCAAGGCTGGCTTCATCAGTACTTATTGTGACATTCATCACGAGCTCCATGAGAGCGGAGCCTCCTTGCACTGTAGAATTCTGGATCGCGGATTTAGTAGCGAGACGTGCTGCTGATTGAATCGCGGATGGTGTAGTTTCATTACCGAAAATCTGGGTTCTGGGATCAATAGTGAGCGACACTTTGGCATTTGTCAGCGGAAAGCCGTGGGCAACACCTCGACCAAGAGCGGCGAGAGCTCCGTTCTTGAGGGCTGCATGAACTATTGGGAGGGGTAGGTGAGATGGAAGCTCGCCGTTCCATGGTTCAAGCGTGCCGTCTGCATCCTCGGTATCGTCAATAGAGGTTGTTATCTGGTTGCCATTTTCAAGAGTTATATTATTATAATCATCCAAAGTTGTGTCGGTTTCAAAATCTTCAACCAAAGGCCCGATTGTAGCAATGCAGATAGCTTTGCCCTTTTTACCCGCCGTTTCCTGATCAAAGGTCCAGGTTTCCGGCAAAGAGGGCACTAATACAGATTCCCGATAGGCAATCTCTATTTTACCCATGGATGCCTTGGCCTTGAGGTCCTGTATCAATCGATCCCGTGCAATCTCTAGGTGAAACTCGCCCATCCCACTCAGAATTGTTTGACCAGAGTCTTCGTCCACATTGAGTTGTAAGCTTGGGTCTTCTCGAACGAGTAAAGCCAACGCATTGGCCACCGGTTTTTCTTCGCTTAAGCTTTGAGACTCGATACTCGAGAAAAACACAGCAGGAGGGACCTCAATTGGCCGAAGCTGCAGGCTATTCAGCGGAGCAGGAGGCCCTGTCTTAGGGTTCGCGCCTTTGTAAGATATCAAGGTGTCTCCTGTCCTCGCATACTTTAGACCTGGTATTACGCCGATCTGACCCGCTGAAATAACGGGTACTTCGACTGAGTCGGATGCGTACATTTTGAGCAGTCGAGGTGCTCGTTCAGAAAGCTGAAGGTTCGTATTGAACAACGACGTGTTTCGTTGAATAGTGCCAGAATAAACTCGTACATAAACAAGGGCGCCCCGTCGAGCATCATGGACAACCTTGAAGGCTAGTGCACAGGCTTCAATCGATTGCACGACAGCAGTACTGGACTTCCGGGAAAGTCTCATTTGTTTCTTTGGCTTTGATGATGAATCGGCTTGCTCGGAAAGGAGCTTACCGGCTAGCAAGTCTGCAAGCCTGCCATTGATGTTACCCACGCTGACTTCAGGATTTCTTACTTCGCCTGGATTGGGTAATAAATTCACAATAGCATCAAGGAGCGGCTGGACCCCAATATTCCTGAAGCTTGCACCAGCGAAGACAGGAATAACGTTGGATGTAGTGTCAAGCACACACCGCTTCAGACTAGAGGTTAGATCTGCTGGGGAGATTGCTAAATGGTCCTCATTGCAATCGAGATATTTCTCAACCATGATATCGTCATGTTCACTGAGTAGTTCCACTAACGCCACTCGAGCTTTCCTGATTTCCTTACCAAAATTTGCATCATTGGGAGGTAGATCGTCGATATCGATAATCTCAATGATCTTTCCATCTCCGCCGTCGGCCCATCGATAGGCTTTTAAACCAATGACATCGCCAACACCCATGAAGCGGCCTTTGCCACCCTCCCACCAGGGTATTTGGCAGACGGCAGGCCAAGCAAAAAGCCTGGAGGCAACTTCTTTGACAGTCTTTCCGAAAGCCGCTCCATCTCGATCTAATTTGTTGACATAGATGATTCTTGGGATATGATACTTAGCTGCCTGATACCAAACCTTCTCAGTCTGAGCTTCTACGCCTGCCACCCCATCGAGGATGCAAACAGCCCCATCAAGAATACGAAGAGATCGCAAGACTTCGAATGTGAAGTCTGCGTGTCCAGGGGTGTCGATTAGGTTTATGATATGAGGATTACGAGATGCCGGAGCCAGAAGCGGTGTCCCTGCCTTCTGGACTTTCCCGCTATGCTGGCTTTCTTGTGGCAATGGAGGCCAGTGGAAAGTGATAGCAGCAGATTGAATAGTCACACCTCGAGCCCTTTCAGCAGGAAGGAAGTCTGTCACTGTCGAGCCATCATCTACATCTATAATAGAGATTAGCCTTGTGCAGAGATGGAGGTATATACGATTTTGTAGAGGATCCGACATAAGATGAAGGTAAAGGACAACAACATCAGATGTGAACAGTAGATCTTACATACTCCCTATACGACGAGTGTGTCCACTGTAATAGAGCATACGCTCAGTAGTAGTTGTTTTACCCTGGTAGGATGTAAGCTTTAAATGAAACCAAGATTTTCAAAGTAAAAATGTACTGCATCAATATGTGCGATGATGCCAATGTTTCTAATCTTCTCGATAAACGCCTGGGCGTCTTCGACGGCAGTTTCTACTCTTTGGGAATAGGACGAGCTGAAACCCCATCTCGGTCTGCTGGGCGGTAACGTTTTCTGAAGATATCTGCACCAGACACGACATGCCACCAAACCATGCTGCATCTACAGAACGACCTTTGAAACCCAGATCTATCGACAGCGCTGCCTTCGATACTAGTCACTTGGTCGTACAGTACGGTGGTTACATGAGGCTCTGTGATAGTGGAGCAATTCTCTGGTTGAAATTTCGCCGGTTCGCCGAACCGCGGGCCTTGGCATCAGACTTACCCACCATTGGCATTATCTACTTACCGTAGCGTGCGTAGGTACCTTCACAGACATGACTTGGCTCTAATCAATCTCCTACTCGGATACTCAGGTTAACCCCCAATATAACTGCGATTGCACTTCTAGTGTGTAGGAACTCGAGCGCCTGCTGATTGATGTGATCGGCGCCCTGATCTGGAGTATTCTCTTAGAGAAACCAGGGTAGAGCTTCCTTGATCCCAGCTTCTGGTTCTGGCTCTGGCTCTGGCTCGCCATAATGGATTACTCGTCGCTACCAAACGACCCGGATCTGCCCGCGGGTACCTCTCCATGGCAGTCCTCTCCGCAACATCCCAATAGGCGGAGTGACAGCATGTCAGAAGCAGGCAGCGTTCCCTCGTCACCTCTCGCAAAGCATTCGCCATACAGACCCGAGTCCAGCCAACAAGGCGATGAAGGTGCAAATGACCAGGAAAGGCTCGCCGCCAGTAATGGGGTTTTTGGAACCGAAAGAGCAGCTGACTTGTCCGCGCCGGTGCACAATGGAAGCGCACAATATATGTCTGGGGAGAACCAATCTTCGCCCCTGGCTGAACAAGGCTTCCAAGGACGGCAACAGCAGCCACAATCACACCAGGATCGCCAGTACCAGCAACAACAATATCAGCAGCAGCAGAGAGCCGCGGGCCCCAACAGGTATCACTCTAGTGCTCGTCCCACAGCGAGGCAAGCTCTGCCGCAATACAAGTTGCAAGCGAAAGTCACTGGCCTGGAGAGGACGGGGAGGAAAGATCCAGCTGTACGATTCGATGTACATGTGAGTTCAATGGCCGGTCAACGACAGTCGTAATAATAGCTAATGTAGTACGTAGACAAACCTACCTAGATTTCGCACCACCCAGTTCAGAGACGTCAAGCGTACACACTCTGAATTTGTCAAGCTCGCTGATCACTTGATATCCTCAAACCCGGAAGCCTTCGTACCTGCAGTCCCTTCCCCTTTGACTTCTGCTGGAGTCGGGACGGACGAAGACGAAGCCCGAGTAAAGGGGTCTTTGCAAAGATGGCTGAATTACGTGTGTGGCAATGATGTTCTCATGCGAGACGATGAGATGGTTTTCTTTGTGGAAAGTGACTCTGGCTACAGTCCTGTGAATAGGATGAAGCAGCCTGCTACTGGAGTTCGGAGGAGAGTTATTAAGCAGTTTGCACCACCGCCAGATGACACCCCTGAGCTGCACGAAGCGAGACCCACAGTCAAACTATTCTACTTAGGTGCAATGGAGGCAGGGCAAAAGGTTGATCGAGTAGTCAAAGCTCGACGAGGTAAACACATAACCCACCTATCCTTGCTCTAATGCTCTTACTAACAGGCATGAAAGGGCTCGGCCTAGCAGAATCCGACCTCGGCGTGAAAATCGGCGCCCTGCACGTTCAAGAAACCCACCCCGGCCTGGCAGCTGCCTACCGCAAACTTGGCAAAATCATCCAGACAACGGGCGACTACCACGCCGCCCAAGGCACCGCCGAAGCTACCACTCTCGGCGACCCTCTCAACTACCACTCCTCTGACGCCTTCATCGTCAAGGAAACCCTCACGAACCGTCACATCCTCTTACGCGACTACATCTCTGCACAGCAAGCTACCCGCTCCAAACTCTCTGCCGCCGATCGGCTCAAAGCCAGCAGTTCCGTGCGAAGAGAAAAGGTCGATGAGGCGATTAGCGCCCTCGACGAAGCGAGGAGCCATGAGCTTTACCTGACGCAGAAGACCCAAAGAGTGACGGCGAACTTGCTGCACGAGAAACGCCGCTGGTTCGCCCGCACGGCCGCAGATCTCCGCGTCAGCATTCGCGAATACGTCCTCCGCGAAATAGAAGCCGAGCGCCGTACCCTCGCAACCCTCGAATCCGTGCGCCCAGACGTCCGCGCCATCGACGCCTCCGGCGGCTTGTCACGCCTTGGTCGCGAAACCCACCCCCCCATAAAGAGATCCAGCATGGCGGCCAGTCAGGGCCCGAAGGGTGACGCTTGGAGCGGGGTGCCGCGGAGACAGGACGCGCTGGAGCGGAGCGTCAGCGGGGGTTTCCCAGCGAGTGTGCCTGAGGAGGAAGGGGTGAATGGGCAAGGCAGGAAAAGGGCGGCTAGCGGGGCAGGCAGTCTGAAGGGGGTGAAGGAGGAGGAGGATGAGGATCGGGTGGATGCGAAGAATGCGGCTAGTCGGTTGGCTACGAGTACGTTCTAGGGGTGGGAGGGGCAGGAGCTGGATTCAGGGAGTACGCACGTTGCGGGGCGGGAGGGGTTTCCCTGATTTGGTTTTTAATTTGCTGCAAAGAAATTCGCACTTGCGGAGCGATGTATGATCAAAAAGTGTGCCTGTACATTGTGGTGCTTCTCGGTGCTTACATGAGCCTGAAAGATTATGGCAAACCGATTGGGATTATCATTATATCGGTCACGCGGCCTTTGTACATTGCCAAACGGCCAAACGACGACTGATTTACGGTTTCCAGATCATTCGAAGTCGCTTTTGTTTCTTGATGTTGTTCTGTTGCAATGCCGCTTTCCTCTTTCGCCCTGGGTGGGTGTCGCGAGTAGTCCAATCAGATGGGTCGTCAATTCTGCTACATGGCTGCTAAGATTTCATGATAGTTTGAGCTTTCATTTCTAGTGTGTGATATGACTATATGAAGTGCTCTCTTCCACATTCTCACAAGAACCTATCTACAGCTGGAGAAATTGCCAATAAGAAGGATTGGTAAGAAGCAAGAACCACGATGATATCTTAGCTAAGGAGCTGAACAAAGAACACAGTACAATCTGGTGATGCTGCTACTATCCTGCATGTACTAAGCAGTCCCACATCGAGAAGTAGAAGAGAGAATATGGAAGCATTGTACCCTCATATTATTACCCCCTGTATCAACACCTAAGAAGTCCTTATTCGCTCCTGGCAGGCCCGTCATCATGCACACCCAAATCGTGCGGATGTTTCATCGCCGTGCCTAGATGCCCTTTCCTCTGCTTGGCCGGAAGTCTACTTGGATAGAACGCCGCATTGATAGCAGCCATGTGTGCCTTGACCTTTGCCCTAGCCTCCTGGATCCTTCCATGGCCTTTGGCTGAAAATTCCAGGATAGGCGTTGAGACGAGAGCCGAGAAGATATCTAGGAGTTCCGGAACGGTCCTATCGTGCTTTTCGGCGAACGCAGCAAAGTCAAATTGGTACTGTAGCTGGCTGGCGAAGTCGGCAAGTAGATAGCTCGTTAAAGGTTTATTGCGCGGTTTGGCTGCTGAGATGATAGCAGGGACACTGCGCGGGGCTGCCTTAGGAGGAGAATGGTAAGTGCGGTCCGATCCGGAGTCAGTGGTGGCGAAATCGGCCGTCGTTGGCCGAGACAGGCTCTTCGGGCTAGATGTCACAGCTACTCCGGCAGAGGCGCGGGAAGGACTTGTAGCTGGATCTATGATCTTACTGCATTTGCTAACGATTTCCACTTCATTGGTGCTCTTCCGTTTCAATGGGTGGCTCTTGGTCGTGGATGGTGGAACCGGCTGATCTAGCTGAGGCTGGTGCTGTGTGATTTCTGCGTAGCCAACAGCTGCCACATAATTAGTAACAATTCTAGGTTTGAACGATTGATTGATGATACCATTAACAATCAGCTGTGGTAGGGATATGGATCTCATACTACTGCCGCCGTGATCTTCCACCGAACCTAAACCAGAGACGGATTTGCGTCTTGATTTTCCAGGGCTTACCGCTGATGCCTCTTGGTCTGCAGCTAGATTGGCAAAACTCAATGGCTGCTTGAGAACGTGACGGCGTTTGGCTCGGCTGTCATGTTGTTCCTGTTGCTTAATCGTCGTGGTTGCGTCGATCTTAGTGTTGTCTTCTTCGTCAGAAGAAGAGATGTAGATTGGCGATGAGAAGGCCATGGTCTGAAAGTGCAAACGAAAGATCTTAGCAACTGAAGCTTGAAATCAGGCGTTCAGGAAAGAGCTGTAACCACTGGCAGACAAAGAGTCAAGGTGGAAGCAGCTTAATAAGAGAGTGTCCACCAGCGTGGTTGTGGAATAAATCGGAAAAAACAACAAGATCGCAATTACAGTATGCGGTGCAACCTAATGCCAAGCGTGATGAAGACCCAATTAGTCAAATTCGTCTTTGTTTCTCCTGCTACGGCCATCCGCAAGAATTATGCGGAGAGCTGCTATCAACAATAACAGTCCGACTTGCGCTACCACTGACCAATCGTAATAAGCAGCAGTCAGTGACGACCATTGTCAGTCTTTCTCTAGTATTCTCCATCATACTTACTATCTCTCTTATACTGACCAAGTATAATGTTGTTGTCAACTTGGACATAAGTGTCTGAAAAGAGAACATGATTAAAGGTATGTCGTCGAATTAGAAAGGAAGTCTGGATACGTCCTGTCCGTATAGTAAGGTACCTTAGCGGAATTATGAGGAATGGCTCTACCGTAGCAGCACCGTAGTACTACCATAAAATATTGTTACTGTAATTTCTGAGTTACATCGCCTTTAGGCGGTCCTCTTAATGACACGTTATTATAAAATATACGCTTAGAATTTCTAAACGATCTTGTAAAGGAACGGTGATGAAAATAAGCATATGTAAAATACAGTATCATGTATCATGAGCAATACCTGCATCATCCTCCTGCAATGCCTCTCCGTATTCACCCACCTTTACTCTGCATCCACCCCCGCATCAACCTACCCATAGTGATTACACGCATGGTACCCATGCAGCCCATGCGATGCGCCCCCGCGTAGAAATTGGCTGAATCGATCGATTCTGAGCTTGAAAATACAGAAGCGTTTGTTAGGGGCCGGCCTAGAGCGAGTCATAGGGGTGTCATTTAACTAATAGATAAATGCTAAGGAAGAAAAGTATCTACAGGAAAGAACTCGGTTCTTATATGTGTGTTCCTCAGCCCTGTGCTAGGCCCGATTGGGTTGGCGCCTTACACATATGATGCAGGGTCCCAATGATATCACCCCTAGGTCAGGTTCCCGCTAGGCCCGATTAGGATGGAACCAGGCGAAGGCTAGGCGAAGGATAGGCGAAGGCTAGGATCGTAACAGCGTTGATGTTGTCTGAAATACAGTCTATCCGAAGATAAGGCTTGGCAGTATTGTAGCAGTTATTTTGAAACTACACAGAGCTTCAGGTTCTACCGTAGCAACACTGTTCAATTTGATATCAGTGTATTATCTTTAAACGAATATTCAACTAGACTGTAAGAGTATCATTCTTTTTAATACTCGATTATCATTTTGTCACATATATAATGAGCTACTGTAAGTCAGTATATGCACTATAATACCGCCTTTAGACGGTAATTTGAACCATTACTGAATAGATACAGTTAAAGGAAACCATATATTTTCGCTAAGGTAGAAGTGGAAGTGGAAGCGGGAGCGGGAGCGGGAGCGATACCAGTTAGGAATTACAGCATTTCCCATAAATCCAGGTCCCTATCAGCGTGGACAAAGCAACATGATGGCACATGCGTCGGCGATGACATCACCAGCTTACAAGACTGCAATTATGCCCACACTTTATTTCGCTTATGGGTCGAACCTCTCTCTCCACCAAATGAGAGAGCGCTGCCCATCAAGCACATACGTTGGTGTAGGCATTTTGCGTGGTTGGACATGGATCATCAGCGCAAGAGGCTATGCGAACCTCGTTGCTGCTCCTTCGTCAGAAGTTGGCACTTGCAACAACTTGATATACGGGCTCGTCTACGAACTACCTCCGCAAGATGAATCACGTTTGGATGGCTATGAGGGCGTGCCCTGGGATTACACGAAAGAGTGGCATCCAATAGAGCTTTGGGAACAGAAGACTGGGGCAAGTTCTAAGCCATTAGTGACATCCGGAACTATGATGCAGGCACTCGTCTACATTGACAGGATCCGTGTCAAAGAGGATCAGCCTAAAAAAGAATACATCGGGAGGATGAGGAGGGGAATTTTCGAAGCGGCGCAGAAGGGTATACCAATGGAATGGATGGAGGCTGTTATGGGCCAGTTCCTGCCCTTGAAAGACTGAGATTCCCGGTCGTTTGAGTCATTGAATAATGAACCAATGCTATTGTGGGGAAACGGGAAGAGTGCTAGGGAGCTTGAGATCACCCTTTGATGCTTAACAGATCGGCTCTTATAGAACGCAATTGAGATGTGATTCATGCAATTTCCGATACAATCGCGTTGGAAGGCGATTAGCATTCCCGAATTTGCTGCCGCCGAAAGCATGAGAGGCGACTGACAGATTGGGAATCAAAGAATCCCATCAGTCAGTCATCGCACGTCCGCTGATGAATGCTTGCGTCGAAGATCTCACTACACCAAAGATCCTTGCTTCTGGTGATTGGGCTCGAATGAGAAGATTACCCATGTTTCAGGTTCCAGTTTCGCCCCTATTGTAAGGGAATCCTTTCAATTGGCGAATCTCCCTTGGAAACTCTCATCAAAACTTGTGATTTGACTTACAGCGGTAACAGCGCTGCGGTAAGCTTATTGTATCACAACCTTCTTTCCTCGTATTGAGGTTGTGGAACGTTCAACCACCAGCAGAAGAGGGAGGCGTGGAGTCTAAAAACAGAAAGACATGATTGGGATTAGAAGTAAGCACATAATCAAAAGGGATTTCTGAATTGTCCACGAGAATAATTAAGGTACAAGTATTTCGTTCTTCGTGAGCCTAAATTTTCAAAAGATCTCTTCGCCTTACTCCAGCCGATACCTTCGTCATGTTCTCGATCATCTTCCTCTCAAGTCTGTTGGCAGCAGTCAATGCTCTCCCTGCCTCGACATCGTCGGGCTCATCCGCTTGCTTTCCCTTTGGTGGAGCCACCTTACCCATCGACTATAGCGCACCTTCTGTTTCGCGTTCCGAATGGTGGTGCCCACAGAGTGAGATGTACGGCTTTATGGGCTTCTCTTAACCTCTCGAAGTATCCGACTGCAGCGATCACACCAATAGCTATGCTGCCATTGATGCTGACTTTGCGAGGATGAAGAAAGATTTTGGAGCATCAATCGTCCGAGTCTATGCACCCGAATGCCGTGATGCGAGCATATGGAAGAACCTGCTAAAGGCGGCAGTGAACAATAATATGGGTGTGATAACGCAAGTATGGTGGGGCTTCAGCGACGTAAGAACTCTGATTGAAAACACATGAGAAGCTCTAAGTGTCATGTTATAGAACCAAGATCTATGGAAGGAGACCCAAGCGGCCATCTACAGCGTCATCACCAGCCCGAAGTACGGACCCATCGCACCCTACGTCTTCCACAGCGCCGAGTTTGGCTCCGAGCCCATAGGTGACGGTGTCGATGGCAGCAACTTTATCAGCGATTTGGCAGCCTTCCGAACGAAGATGAACAGCTATGGAGTCCCAGTAGCGATTTCAGAGGACTGGGACCGACCAGGAGTGATGAGTGACGCCAGCGGCTCAGAACTTGCATTTACTTGTAAGCAAGTTCAAGCGAACAGCGATATGGTTCATGGACACGCCATGCCATTCTACCATGGCAAGAACGAGGCACAGTCGATGCCATATATCGAAGGCCAGATTAAGTGATATAGAGACAACCTTGGGTTGCCGACCTTGATCTCCGAGGTAAGCTTTACCAGATTGTGATGTGCTTGGTTGCGCTAATATAGTGAAAGTCTCAATGGGCTTGGGGCAAAGGCGGCGATCACGGTAGCGGTGTTGGGGATGTCGGAACACAGCAATACCACGATTACTGGCATTCATTTGACGACAACTGCTCCTTATTCAAGCAGTATCAGACTGGGTGGTTCATTCACGCTTGGGCAATGGAATCGATGTTCAGTATCGTCAAAGATGATGGCGCGTATGCTATCCCTTCATGGCAGCCTCAGAGATGTTGAAAGCTTGAGAGAGAAGTTTTGTTCCAACCACTCCTACTTCTGTCATTCATCTTCGCAATAGTATGACTGCATAGCTGTAATCGTTGATTTTATAAAATACTCATAATAAAGGAATGACAAGCCGACCATTAAGCCCTCGTGTAGAGTCGTATTGAGCTTCCATGTTCCTATACCAGTACGAAAGTATTATGTGTCCCTGTTTCCATAAACTCCAGACTCTCGGTTCTACTAACAAACATTAGACCATTTCCTCCCGGCCACCCTCAGGTTCTCGAGGCAACGGAGCGGTGGAAACCAGAATTCTGATTAGTAATCTACTTATCGATAAGGGTCACACGCTAGTTAATAATTGGACAACATCAGACCTTCAATGTCCACCTTCTGATTTGTCTCACGGGACGTCACTGATACAGGTTTTGACCTCTAACTGACATCTAGCAGCGTAATTGACGATACACTGTGTATGAGGGTGTCTGCAAGTCTTTTGTTTGGCTGGGGAGGCAGATCTGATCATGCTGTTGTATTCTGCCATCAACGGCGATGCGGAGGGCAACGATATACGGCGTCCAGGAAGTGCCACGTCCTCGACTCGAGGAACTCGGTCAGTTCATTCAGTCCCGCGTGGCTTGGCTGGAACTGCTGTTTATGTGTAAGATCTCGGACGCTGTTACTGACATGCTGCAGGCGGCGCTCCAGTAGAGGCAGGAAAGAGGTGGGAATCATCGGACAAGCAAGTTGGATTAGCAGCATTATAAATCTGGTGAATACGAGTATGCGCTGTGATCTAGAGGCTCAGGTCGCAGACTAACCTCTATAGTCGTGGGAGCGGGCGTTCTTGCCATGCCTTTGGCTCTTTCACGCATGGGAATACTTCTTGGGACCTTTGTCATAATCTGGGCTGGAGTGACAGCAGGCTTCGGTCTCTATCTGCAAACAAAATGTGCCAGATACTTAGAACGGGGATCCTCTTCCTTCTTTGCTCTATCGCAGATCACCTACCCTAATGCGGCTGTTATATTCGATGCGGCGATCGCCATCAAGTGCTTTGGGGTTGGAGTTAGCTATCTCATAATTATTGGTGATTTGATGCCAGGTGTCGTAAGGGGTTTCAGTGAGAACGCTGGCGGTGTAGGCTTTCTCGTGGACCGCCATTTCTGGGTGACCGGTTTTATGTATGTGCTATGCTTTGGCTCATGTTCGAAGCCGTATTTTTCAGGATGATCTAAAAGATTTAAAGCTAACTTCTCATGTTCTAGGCTAATTGTCATTCCACTATCATTTCTACGGCGTTTGGACTCGCTCAAATATACTAGTGTCATTGCACTGATATCCATTGGATATCTGGTCGTTTTGGTCGTCGCTCATTTCTACAAAGGCGATACCATGGTGGATAGGGGAGTTATTCGAGTTATCCGGTGGGAGAGTGCGGTAGCGACGCTCAGTAATTTTCCAGTAATCGTTTTTGCATATACTTGCCATCAAAATGTGAGCTCCTCACCACGACTGCCCATCTCAGCGTTATATTAATAGACTGCAACAGATGTTCTCCATTCTTAACGAGATTGGAAACAATTCTCAATTTAGGACAACGAGCGTGGTGTTTGCCAGTATTGGCGTCGCAGGCTTCATCTATATATTAGTTGCCATCACTGGCTATCTTTCTTTCGGAAATGCTGTGTCCGGCAACATAGTCGGAATGTGTACGTATTCATTACTTAACCCAAACCGTGTTCTCGGACTCGGCTAATCCGCAGCGCCAGATGCTCCGTCGATAAGTTCGACAATTGGCAAAGCTGCCATTGTTGTTCTCGTTATGTTTTCATATCCACTCCAGGTCCACCCTTGTAGAGCTTCGGTGGATGCTGTTCTGAAGTGGCGCCCTAAAAGGAGATTAGACTCGTCTCATGGATCGCCAGCTCGAACCGCCCAATTACTGCCATCTAGCAGGATTGGTGGTGCGGTCAAAGAGATGGGAGATATACGCTTTGCTGCAATCACGACAACTATTATTGTCTTAAGCTATATTGTAGCTATGACAGTATCATCTCTAGAGAAGGTTCTTGCGTATGTGGGAAGTACAGGAAGTACCAGCATTAGTTTCATACTTCCTGGGCTGTTCTACTACAAGATTTCATCGCCCGACTCCGCTCATCATCAGAGAGTGGTGAAGGAAGACGAAGAGGATGATTCCGATGGTGGCGACGACGAGGGTCTCTTGGGAGGTGGCGGCCCGAAAGGTAATGCCCGGCGGAAGAACATCTTGCGGCAACTCAGTCTTGCCCTTGCGATATATGGCGTTGTGGTCATGATTACCTGCCTGATCACGAACACTTTGTTTGTTGTTGCGCATTGATACCGTGACTTCTGGTTGCGATGCTTTGGAAAGCTGGTTTCTGAGCAAGATATGCTTGGAAATGCTAGCTTGAGGATAGAAAAAACTGTACATAGTATACAGTAGCTTTCGCAGGCCTTAGAGTCTTTGTGCATCTTCTAAACATGTAAAGATGCACCACAAGCACTACCGATCCAAAACGCCAACCCATGCACCCTCCCCCACTGTCACCGTCCCTCAACAGCAGCCATGACGTTCTTACCAGCCACGACTACCGGCTCTGAAGCTTCCTTCTCTGCCTGCTGTAATTTGGCTATGTTATATTTGGGCTCCAGCAAACCAATCTGTTCACACCCCAAAGTCAGCTAACGTACCTCTCAATATCGGATTATTGAAGAGGTCCATACCATAGATAGCAATCTCCAAGCAGGATCTGAAGGCTGCGCTCCAACACCCAGCCAGTATTTCGCTCTCGCGGTGTCGAGTTTGATGTCTTTGAACGGTCTGCCCTCGCCGAGGGGTGGAGGCTTTGGTATAGGATCATATGTGCCTGCACATAGATATTTTAGCACTATTCAATTACTATGTAGAATATAAAATACGAACCCAGGACCTCGATCGGCTTGCTATTTCTTGCGCTCCTGCAACGATATTCAATGAGTGCCCTAGGACAGGATATAGGGGGGGGATCAACCTAGCTTGCGCAACCACAATGTTGTAGAAGGGGGCGTTACGTTTGCCGAATCTTGCCAGCCGTATCTTCACGACCATTTCTGTGGGCGACGGGGGAGCTTTGCTGTTTAATGGGATCTCGAAAGCTTGCGATGTAGAAAGTTATCTAAAGATAGGGCTGAGATGCGGAACTATTCCGCGCTATTATCTCCAGGTTGAATTTTGATATGAAGGCTAAAACGAGAACCTGAGCCCTATGCAAGCTGAAATTCGGTGGTGACAGCTCAGGAAATATGGCAGAAGCTGATCGCTACTTTCCATAGGAGTCTATTAGCACCTATAGCTCTTTGGACAACCAGAGAAATTATGGCCAACCGAATCTCTGCGAGCACCATGACGTCGTGTGTAGACGACCATCGTAGTATCTGCGTGTTCTCCTTTCCGCTACAGTTCATGACCAAAGCATATCAACATGGCACTCCGAGTAAGCGGTATATCTATTGGAACAGCATTGAGCTAAACGCTTCTACAGACTCTATCAGCTAAGAATGCCACCGCCCTAGATAAGGATCTTATGAGCGTGGGAGGCTTCTCGCTAGATCAATTGATGGAACTGGCTGGTCTCTCCGTTTCCCAAGCTAGTCAGTGACAGGAATTCTCCGTAAGGAATCAAACTGCTGATCATGCAGTCAAGTCTACCGAGTACACCCACCAAGCAAAGGAAAAAAAATACTCGTAGCTTGCGGGCCTGGAAATAACGGTTGGAGCTTTCATCCGAAGAAGCCATTGGGTGTATCTAAAGGGCTTTAGGTGGTGATGGTCTTGTAGCTGCTCGTCACCTTTGGCACTACGGATATCAGCCCACGATCTACTACCCCAAACGAACCAGTAATGAGCTATATCAGGTTAGGACTCATGAGAGCATGTATTCGAGCGCATACTGATGTTTTTATAGCGGCTTGCGGAGCAACTAAAAAATCTCAATATCCCGTTCTCTGAGGATTTCGAATCTAACCTCAAGAGCACGAACCATGTAATTGACGCCATCTTTGGTATTTTCCCTCACCATTTTGCCCCCCTTCAGATAGCTGTCTAACACGCCACTAGGCTTCAGCTTCTCGGGCGAAGTCCGGCCCCCCTTTTCCGCTATAATATCCGCTCTCGAACAGACCACTGTCCCAGTCACATCCGTCGACGCTCCCTCCTCCTGGAGTATCGAGGACGGACCACCCAAGAGTGGGCCAGGGGCGAAATTTCATCCAGCAAATCTGATAAGTTTGACGGCGCCGAAGCCATTGGTAGAGCACTTTAAGGGGAGGCACTTCATTGGAGGACGGTAAGTTGCGCTTTATATCCATTGGATTGGGATAGAAGGGATTGAGAGAAGTGGCTGATGATCTTCGTATAGCTTTCTACCACCAAGCGTCGCAGAAAAATATAACATCGATATCCCAGACTACCAGGGCGTGGAGCAGATCGTCGAAGTCCCGAGCACGGGGCGAAAGGCAATGAGCGAGGAGGTGCTGAAGCTGGCGGAAAGGCAGGATATATAGGTACTTTATGTATGCTACGAGAAGTATTCGCGAGGTTAAAGTATGGTGGAATACCTACCAAAGATCCTAGCGTTCTATCCTGGTGGCCAACCGACAGTAAACCTCCTCGGCGTTGCAAAATGAGAGGCAAGACTGACTGGTGCAACAATTCAGATATCGATCGAAATTGAGCTAGCACAATGTTTACAAAAGTCGATGATTACCCTCTTGCACCCATGAAACCATCAACCTCTTAACCCAGCTCTAAGGTTACAAATACATCCCCTTGCGGGTTTTCTCTTCAAACTCGGCATTTCCAATTCGAATCCGGACCTGTCTTCTCTATTACCGATTGTTTTCCCTCTTCGTTTATGCTTCAACTTCACCAGCCCAATACGTTGCAGCATCTACCCTTCGGACTCATGATAGGAAATTTTAGACTTGTTCCGTCTGCTCACCTTTGCGAACTTTGTGTAGATGGATGAGAGCTTAAGAGTTGTACGGTTACTCTATTTTGCAGCTATTTAGTGTACAATGAATTCTCAGCAGCCGGCTACGCTCCTTTTACCATCTCCTCCAATATGAACAGCCTAAAAGTATGCACACGCAAAATACACCCCTCACAGGTCCACCCTCGTAGGAATCTTAATCTGGCCCCTCTTCCGATCCTGATGCGGGATCCCATACCGTGCACCCACGCCATTCCTTCCCCTCCCATCACTCCCTACATTCTCCACCTTAATATCTCTGAACCTAAATTCCCATCGCCCCTTCTCCGGCATGACCTTCTTAACTTCGCGCGCCTCCCTCTCTATGCTCCGCTGTTCCCGATCCTCCCTCGCCCGGCCTTCCTGCACCAACTTCTCCCTCACGACTCTTAGCATCTCGTCCTTCTTGTTCGGATCCCCGAGCCGCGCGCGCTCAATGTCGACAAGTTCGGGATGCGGGATGCGGTCGTCGGCGGGGAGTAGGGAGGGGTTGAAGATGTGGCCGGCGTCGACGCGGGTGAAGTGGCGGGATTCGGAGACCGGGTGGAAGATTTGGCGGAGGGTGTCGCGGTGGACGGGGAGGTCGTTGATGGCCTCGTGGATGGTTGGGGGGGTGCCTCTGTGGAAGGGGGTTTGGGGTAGCATAGAGAGGATGGAATTGGCGTAGGGGGTTGCCAGGCGTTTACCCTGTTACGGAAAAGGTGATTAGCACTTTGTTCTGGCCACTTGTTCCGGGAATGACGAAGAGAGACGACATTGAGGTGTCAGAGAGTTGTAATTTGTTGAGTAACCATGGTGGAAGTCTTCAAGACTAATCGATTGTGTTTTTCTCATCATTGCAGGTTGTAGCGGCAGCAGAAAGCCAAGCCGGATGTTAACGTACCTCTTTAACCCACTCATTCTCTACAGCTTTCAGCCGTATCACAGCACCAACTCTCCTCATCTCGATCCCGAGCTCTGCACTTATCACCCTCACACTCCTTTTAAGCTGCGAATGCCTATACCACACCTCATCCCTGAGCTCATTACTCAACACTGGCTGACTCCTAAACTGGCGGTTCATTGGAAACGGTATCAGATCTTCCTGCTGCTCCTTTGGTATGCCCTCTCCCATTGCGAAGTTCTTTTCCAAGCTTATCCCCTCTAGGCTTTCTTCACCAGGCAACGGCGTCGTTTGCTCGTCATCGGTGTCTTTTTGCTTTGGCTCTTTTGCGGACGCACGAATTAGGCGCCCATTCTCGTCATAAGCATTAAGGTAATTGGTTGAGCCGGGAAGAGGATCTCTGAATACGGAGCCAGGACCCTCAAGCCAGCGGAACATCGTGGCTCTCTGACGTGTAGCGGGCCGAGGAGTGGTTGAGAAGTGTTTTGCCGGAGCCTGGCGGAGGCATTGGCACGGCGAGGATAGGAAGGTAGGTGTTATTGACTGGAAAGAGCCTGGTAGAGGTTGTGGGCGTATTCGAGGTGGCATCGCAACACTGGAAGATTATGTCTGAGCTACTCTAGGTGCAACCAAGAATGAAATAGACGAGTAGAGTGACGCTATCTATCTTGCCGCTAATTTGCAGAGGGGAATTGAGGTTATCATGATGGTGCGTGAAAATACACTCTGGTTTGAACGGTGGTTTTCCTTTACTGATGAACATTACGGTGAGCTAGAAGTACAGTCCCGCACTGAACACACATGTGCGGGTTGATATAATTATAATTGTTCCCCAGGGGAGCACTCCCAAGGCCCAGGCTTGATCTATTATGCAATCTAACAAACGCTCATGATTGGTTTATCGCGCATAGCAAACTCGCTTTTCGTTCCAGAAGACAATCGTAAGTAGAGGAGAGCGTCCTTAAGACCCTTTATCACAACCTATTCTCCCCAGCAGCTCCTTCCGATCACTGTGAAGTGTAACCCCACTAGCGGCGCCTCCGCCCTTCCGAAATCGTCTGTTCGGACTTGTCTTGCGGTTACCGAGATTCATGTCTTCAACACCAACCTCTTCTTCCAGTGGAGGTTCCTCGAGAAGGATGTCTTCTTTATGAATCTTCTTCTCCTGGGTATGATCATCCTCTTCGTTCTCTCCCTCATCATCGCTTCTCGAATCTTCAGCTTGTCCACCCCGAAGGACCCTCAACGCAACTTGAACAATCATGCAAAACCAAAGCAGGAGGACCACTTGCAATGCCAGTAACGCAACCATAAAAGACCATTTGATCTTATCATTCCAGCAGACGATGCCTTCTGGGTCACGAAAGGGTTGAATCAGATGGCTGAAACGATCCGGAGGATCAATGGGGCCATGCAGATCCGATGCAGGACCCCAGAAGCACCCATAGTTGATTATTTCAGGAGAATCGGCGTAGAGTGACCAGCACAAGCGTGGGTAGAGGAGGTGTCGCGCAATAACCCAGACTAATATGAACAAGCCGAATGCTATATCACAGGCCATTTGAAAACGGAGGTATTTAAGCATTTTGGCCAACTTTCACAATCCCGGTTAGCTTTTTACTCTCACAATGGATGTTAGTCCAGATTGCTTACCGGGAGAAAAATGTCCGCCACGTCCATGAGGCACAGAATGGTGTTCCCAACTTTCGCTTGGTGGTATCCGTAGCTTGTAAAGAGAAGAACAGAGGTAATAATATGATGGGTGAACATCTGGTAGTAGTCTTTCCTCCGCTCTTCGATATTGACCACTACGATCTGTTGAAGCTAGAACGCAAACTGTACAAGATAATACCATTTGAACAACCCATCAAGCTCTCTATTGGGCCAGCCGACCCACAGTTCACGGTAATTAAGCCAGTAGCCCGAGTTGTACATCAGGTACTATACGAGTGGTCAGTCTCCACATCATCTAAATCTGGTAATGTGGTCCTACCATCCCTAGTGACCAGAAAGCAGTAGAGTAGAGGAAGATCCAAGCTTGCTCTGCAAACCTTACTTTTTCTTTCTTTCTTCGTATACCTGCCATTTGTGCTATTGGTACCAAGATGTAATCCATCACCGCTGCTCGTAGGCCTGTGAACATGACGATCCAATAGAACACTAGAAAGACGTCGTCCCAGCCTAGGGTATACTTCCCTGTCGCATTATTATAGTACGAAAGCTGAAAGAACTTCGTAGTATGTCGTCGCGCTCGAGGGAAGGACATGTGTGTCATTGCAAGTAGAAGGAGTAGATTTGCAGAGAGCCCTGAATGCAGTCAATTATGAGGGTCACGGAAAGTCCACTCGACTTAGCCTACCAATTTGGTGGTCCACGGTCCATTGGCACATCAACGACAGTATACTGTCGTTTCCGGGCTTATTTTTGTTTCGGGCCCGCCTTGTGATATCTGAGGGACAGCTCTTCTGGCCATGAGACATATTCGGTCCTTTATTCTCAGGATCTTCGCTTTTGCCATTGGCTTGGTTGGTGCTATATTCGCCTCTCCCATCTCCGTCCAAGTGACTGTAGTAAACACCTGGTGTTGCCAAGACTGATAGGGGCTCTTCCGTTGCTGCCATGGTTCTAGAGAAGAGTAATTGACTATGGGCTTCAAAGACAATGGCTTCTTCTGTATACCCGCGGGCAGAGACTTTCAACTTTGGTTGGGATGATGGTGGTTTCCCAGAAAGACTGTCGGTCCGCTGGACTCAGAGTTCGAGATATTCGGTGGTTTGTTTAGGGATAAGTTTTGTTAGAGGATGGAGAGAAAGGTTCGCATGAGACTGCAATTGAGTCCTTTCAACGCATAGTTTCTACAAAACACCCATCAGTAATTGCTAAAAACACAAGTAGCGACAGTGTATTGATTGATAAGAGTGAGTGACAATGATAGAACTGCATTGCTGGGTTGGATGTTGGGGGCTTCCTTTCCTTCGAAGGTGCGGCCAACCAAGTCGACTCTAGCCCTAAAGCGCCGAGCGGCACCCAAACAAGTGAGAATTTTAAGCGAGATCCTGCACCCCCTTTTTCTGTCTTCTACCAGAATGATGCTGAGTGTTTATAGAAAATTGCAGATAACATTCAGTGCTATCACAAAGGATAATAGAAAAATATTGATGCTGGAAAGCCGCACGGATCTTTGATGGTAGTTTCATTCCAAAGAGTCTTGCTCAACCGCGAGTATCAAATTCGGCTCAATTATTACTCAGGGTACTTAGGACAAGCTCAACTTGCCCACACTTATGCTCAGTAACGTCTGCTTCCCTGATTAATGAATCAATCATGTCTTGCGAAGGGCTGCGGTCTCCTAGCGCGATTCTGTGTTAATTCTACGCGATGATTTCAAGGGGGTCATTAAAATCCTCCAAGCCTCCAACAAAATTTTGACCGAAATTGAGCATTCTGTCTTTCAGATCGTATTTACAAGGCAGCATGACGCTCTCTTAAGTATTTGTTACTAGATTTCGCGGGAGCTCAATGGGCTTAGAATGGCCACCTGTATCTATGCGGTGCATTCAATAGGAGTAGCTCTCCTTGGCTTTGTTTCCTAACAGATCTTGCTTGGCTTCGGAATCCCCTCATTGCGTACTTCGTCTACTCCACCTCTTTGATACACTGTTCTACACGCTGCCGTTTGAATTTCGAATTCGTTTCAGATACAAAGGGGAGATCAGAGGGACCTAGTCTTCAAGCAGCAGGTAGATGTGGAGGGCAACCTTGTCCTGCTTCTTTTTCGGGAGGTTTAGAAGAGCTTTCGAGTTTTGTAACAATATATTTTTGGATTTCTTTTGGTTGCTTGTTGGCAGTTTTTGCGTCCATGTTTCACTTTCTAGACACACATCTTAACTTCCTTCTCCTTAATGTACGAATGCGATCCGTTAACAAAGTAGATCCTTCAATCGCTTAAGGAGGGTTTTTAGCTCATACTACCATGTGTGATTCAGACAGCGAGTTTTGGCTCCATTCCGCCGCTTTTAGGGGATGATGCAAAGGAATACTTTACGCCTCCTCAAGTAAGGACCAGTACCTACTCATATTTATAGCTAGGGAGAAATCTTTTGTGGTCATGTCTTAAGTGATAAGGTGCCTGGCGGTGAGCAATACCATGAGGTAGGCATGTAACAGGTAAAGCTGTATAGCTGAACAATGGAAGGTCTAAAAGTTCGGACTCGCTTGACATCTGGGAGGTTTTTTGCTAAAAGGCACCGTCGTCCAAGCAGGGTAGGCAATAATCCATCCGCCTACCACAATCACCGTGAGCGGGAGATCGTGAGGTATTTTGCTTTGAACGCCCGCAACCTTCGAACAATCTAGAATACAGAGCGGGAGACGCCTACGCCAACATGGCAGAAGCTAAATTGATCACACCTGCGCCAGCCTGCATCTCCGGACATTGAGTCCCCTTCCACAACTTCAAAATTCCAGTCCTCCAACACCCCAGTACCAGCCGAGTCTTCTTTTGTCAGTACTCAGTTGTTTGATTGGCTATTTAGGATCCTTAGGATAGCCAGGAAGAGATTAATGATATCCAGATACAGAGAAATCGCCGCGGCAATCTCTTCTTCGACGTGGTAATGTCGCATAACAAGTTGGGTGTCTACCAGGATGTATGCGCTAAAAATGAGTGCAGCCAATCCCCCATATATGAGTTCGGCCGTGCTATTGTAGGGGAAAAACATTCCCATGAATCCAAAGAGGATGAGCGCCCAAAGACTGCCGAAAAGGTATGGCATCCACGAGGTAAAGTCATACTTTGTTTGGCACGCAAAGATCGTTAGTGCAACGAATATGCCAGCTGTAAGGATAAGAGCCTCAAGCACGATCTGGTTATCGTAGAATGATACAATAACGGATATCGAGTATGCTTCTAATGCCGTGAAACCACTTAGGAAGAGAAGGTTGGTGGGATATGACTTTCGCTTCCAGAACGTCAAGAGCATAAATCCGATAGCCCCGAAGAGTGAGACCCACATCATCCATGGATTTGATCGGATCCATGTTTTATATGACGGACTGATGTAGGAAAGGGAGCTGACAGCGATGGTTGCAAGTAATTGTACAGTCCTAGTTGTATAGGTTTGTTTAGTTGGAGTTCAAATTAAACGATAGGTCATAGCTTACAAGATCGAGTAGACCTTACGGATAAACTGCATTCGAATGGGTAGCGTGGCTTCTGCGACGGAGCCGCCGAACTGCACAACTATTAGTCGTAGCTCCGTGACGAACCTAAAAACAGAAACGAAACCCATCCATACCTTGAAGTCATCAGGCACGTTATCATCTTCTCTTCTTGGGGCACCTAGCAGTCCATCGTTGCTATGTGATTCAGCCTGATAGGATGGTGGTGCTTGAGTGTAGCTCGACTCTTCAAACGAGTCGCGCTGCGGCGCTGGCTCGTACTTGGTATTTGCTGCCATGTCTGTGTATACCGGGCTATTGCGACTCTGGCCTTGGTGCGGTGATTTTTGATGGCTTGCGTGGAAGAAGATGATGGAGCTGGTGGGGCGATGTTCAAACTTGACGTCTGGGACGCCTCCAAATGGTACTAGGGCGTTTTAGGATGCGGCACGAGTCACATGACATGTGATCATTTTGCCATCTTGAATGACCCTGACCTTGATAACATTTAAGGTATTCCGTAGCATTCTTTCTATTGTGCGACATCGTTTTACTATCGGGTGAAAGACATTCTAGCAAGGCCATACTACTTACAGGCAACCAGCAGGCGAAGTCTTTTAAGTGAAAACAACATTCAAGGGGATATCTATGACTCGCTCGAAGCAATGAAATTAACTCTCCACGCTCGTCCTAATTCTTGCTTGATACCCATAGCGATATCGCTTGGGCAATTCAAGACTCCTTATTACACCAAATCAAGCCATCTCGCCATTGGTGTCATCCATAGCAGAACTCTGCTCCTTGTGCATTCGCTCCATCTCTTTCAATTGACTTTCACGAGCTAGTAGCTCCTGCCTCTTCTCATTAATCTCGCGTTGCACCTTCACCTCGATTTCTCGAAGCTTCTCCTCTTCACGGCGAAGCTGCTCCTCCTTGAGGCGGACCGATTGGGAAGCTAAGTCTTCAGGGTTCATAGAAGAGTCGCTGTTGGAGGGTCGTTAGTACAGAAATTAGTCGTAGGAGGAAAATCCAACTTACGCAGCAGCACCACCCTCAACGCTCTTGCTCAACTTCTCAGTTCTATAGTTCTCATACAAGAAGTCATGTGTAATCTCTTTCAGGTCTGCAAGATGGCTGTGTAGTAGAGCACTTCTGATGGCGAGGAAATCCGAGTGTCGTGGGTTGTCAATTTCAACAACACCCCAAGGATATTGTCGAGCTCTAACCCTCCGGCCTCCAATCTCAACCACCTCTTCTGACCCTACAATGGCGAAAGGCATCAGGCCTCGCAGCTCTGCGTTTTCTTCTACTGTGTCCTCATCGTCCTCTTCGATATCGTAGGGGAAGTTGTAAACAGGGATGCGGTAATGTTCGATATCCTCCATAACGAGCTTCTTCGACTCTGCGAGCTCGGCTGGCGTAAGAGAATCGGCCTTGCCAATAACAGGGATAACATTGACGCGGGGGGATAGGCGCTTCATGAGCTCAATATCAAGTTCGCGGAGACTATCGAAAACCATTAGCATTGAATTGGCCCGAAGGTTCAGGAAGTCAGCCTTACCCATGGCCAGTTGGTGTAATAAAGTAAAGCAGAGCGTGCACCCGATTGTCTCTAAATCTGGGGTTACGCTTGATGCGCGATTCTTCGGCAAGAATGTCGTCGTATTGGCGCTCCAGATGACCGACGATTTCGGAGAAGCTGGGGTAGGTAAATTAGCTTGAGGCTCTCCATAACAGCCCGACCGAGCATACATACCTGGCCTCATTGTCGATCTGATCTCCAAAGCCGGGTGTATCGACAATCGTAAGAGAGATACGTGTGCCTTCCTCATCTAGCTCCAGCTCTATCAAAAGAATTAGCGGTGTAGCTTTGAGCTGTGCAGACTCGACTCTACCCACCGACTGTGATGGGCTTGATACGGACGCCTTCCTCGAGGTGCGCGTTGTGAGCATCATCTGCGTCTTTGCTTTGGAGTACTCGTTTTCCGCATAGCGTATTCACGAAAGTGGTGCGTCCTACACAGGTTAGTACTCATGGAACGAGTTGGATTTGGTACATAAGGCTTACCGGTTCCTGAAGCACCGCAAACCATCAGACAGAATTGAATACCTTTCTTCACATTCTTCTTTCGGCGCATCTTGATCTAGAGTAGAACACGTCAGTAATGGTGATAAGGTAGTCGTATATGCAAGCACAAAGCAATTGTTCGGCTGGTAATGTCACATACAGCATTAAGTGGTGAAGACATGCTGAGGCGGGTGTCGCTGGGAGGCGAGGAATGTGTAGGCACAATAAGGTAATGTTGCGAAGGATGATTTGTAGTGTACAGATGCTCAAAAAACAATGTGATGCTAAGGGGTTGGTCTTGGCGGCAATAAAAGCTGGGGACTTCACGCTACGCTTGAAGTGGGCTAGCATAAAGCGAGTCGCACGGGCATCAGTCAAACATCCGTCATCTGTATATCAACTGTCGCATGTATTTGCTTCTCAAGCTTCACACCCGCCTCATGAATTACAACCCAGTCCCTCTCCTGACTGCTTGCAGTTGTCATAGGCGCATATCACCCTAGTCTCAAAGTCTCCGCGGTCATGAATACTAGGCCAGCCATCGACGAGTCCGCAGGCCCTGTATCGTTATCAGTGGCTTTCAACCAGGACAGTAGCTGCTTCTCAGTAAGCCTTGATACTGGATTCTGCGGTATGCGAGAGACAATCATTCCTGTGGAGTGCTGTGGAACTTACCTACTTCGTTAGTCTTCAATTCAGAGCCTTGCGAGCTCAAAGTTTCACGCGGTAAACCACCTACTATCACAACAGTCTTTCACATATACGCAATTGATTGCTGATCATGCGTTGTAATAGATTTCAATGCTGGTATTGGCGAAGCAGAAATGCTTGGCAGAGCTAACTACATAGCTTTGGTCGGGGGAGGGAAACAACCCAAGTTTCCACAGAACAAGGTCGGTAAGCCAAGCTCTCAACCATCTTCCCAATGACACAAGGCAGCTTATATTCACCTTTAGGTCATCATCTGGGACGATGCCAAACAGCAAGCAGTCATCACTCTTGAATTCCGGTCTGCCGTTAACCGGGTGAGCCTATCCCGGTCACGAATAGTTGTTGCGCTGCAGAACAGCGTACATATGTATGCTTTTTCGTCAACCCCCGAAAAGCTTTCAGTCTTTGAGACAGCAGATAATCCGTTGGGCCTATGCTGCCTCGGCGCAAAGGTTGTAGCCTTCCCTGGACGGACGCCTGGCCAAGTACAGATGGTTGAAATCGCTACTGGAAATGTCAGTATCATACCAGCCCATGGTTCGCCTTTGAGGGCAATGGAATTGAGTCCGGATGGTGAGATTCTGGCAACCGCAAGCGAGATGGTAAGTATAAGGGTATGGGATTTGACAGTTATTCAGCTAACCGCTGCAAAGGGGACGCTCATACGGACGTTTTCCACCAGCAATTGTGCCCGTATTGGCGAGTTGCGCCGAGGGGTGGATCATGCTGTCATCTATTCAATCGCCATATCGCCCAATAGCGAACTCTTAGCTGTCACATCGGACAAGTCAACCTTGCACATATTTGATCTCCCTCGCTCCTCGACCAAGTCTGAATATTCCGCCACTGGCACTAGATCTCACCGCGACTCCAACAGTTCCTCAATGACCAGAAACAGTGAAGAGAGCAATAGGCAGAAATGGGGGATCTTAGCGAACGTACCACTCCTTCCTCGAGTTTTTTCTGACATCTACTCTTTTACGTCCGCACATTTTGAGATTGACGACGACCCACAGACTAGTCTGAAATCAACCGGTAATGTACCAATACCAGGAATTCCAGGTGGTAGACCTCGAAAAGGAATAATTGGGTGGAGAAATGATTATACGATAATTGTAATTGGAGCGGGAAGAGATGGCCGGTGGGAAAAGTTCATCATAGGTGAAGGAGATGATGGAAGGAGACACTGCGTGAGGAATGGCTGGAAACGGTACCTTGGTAGCTAACGATATCCTAAATGAATCTCGAATAAAGAATGCTGGAAATGCACTGTCACTCTCGAATCCCACCCGATCATTATACCCGCTTATTGCACGTCCGTGACCAGGCTATTCATCCAGTTGCGAAATTTCGAGCGCCATGTCAGCACCGGCACTTCTCATTCTTTCCAATACGTATTCCTCAGTCGTATTGGAGACGGCTCACTGTCTTGTCACATTGTTTAGGCCTTCTCTTTTGTCGCCCATCAGAAGACGCTAGGATGTCTTGGAGTGCCAACAGTCCAATTTTGGTGGCTGGACGTTCTTCCTCCCAGAAAAGTGTGAGCTGAGCTGAGCTAGCAAAGTTCCGCTCTAGTCGAGCCAGTCGGTTGTAAAGATCTAAGACTTGAAACTACATCATTTTCATGGACTCCTTGACCTCTTCCTCTGCGATCTATGCCGCCTCCGGCGCTCATCATCCGATTCCGAGCCGCTGTGCCTACGAGACCGGTGGCTGTGGTGCTTGTGATGTCGTCTTTCCTTGCGTTCATCATGCTTTCGGCCCTTCTTCGCCAAAGCCGCCAGTGCTTGCGCCACCTCTTCTTTTTTCTCCTGCACCAGGTATTCCTTCATTGGGTCGTCCTCATCATGATCCTTAATCAACGCAGCCAGCTCTCTTTCCACTTTCAACATTGGCCTCTCAGCCTCACTCTCCGGTGTCCCAGCACGTTTCCCATCGATGCCCTTCACGTTTGTAGCCTGACCGGCAGCTGCGGCCGTCCGTGCCTCTTCTTCTTCGTCGTCCTTCCGCTTATACCTCGTATGATCCACCTTCAACGTCCTGCCCAAGATTACAGCCCCGCCAAGATTATCGACCGCCAGGTCCGTACTCTGTTGATCCTCGTACTTCAAGAATGCAAATCCCTTCGACTTGCCGGTTTCCTTATCCCGCACTAGATTCACGTATACAGGTTCCCCGTATTGGGAGAAAATAGCAATGACGTCGCCCTCTGAGAGGTCAAAGGGAAGGCCGCCAATGTAAATGTAAGCTGTGTCGTCAAAGTCGCGGTGCCAGGAGCCGCCTATGGAGACATTGTTTTCTAATTCGCGCTTGTTGAGGGATTGGATTGCACGAATTGTGTTCATGTTGCGAGATACGATGCTGCATCAAAGATATGCTATTCAACGTAGGGACAGATACTGGTAGTAGATTGTAATCTGGAAACCGAAAGGGAATGTTCTTATAACACAAAGATTCAACATCGAACGAAGGTGATTGCGCCGGGCAGGACTTGCATGTCGGATTTAAGAGCCAAGAGCTTGGGCCACATCTAGGGCTGAGCGCATGTGCAGATTGCTTAAAGCCTGCTAGCTTTCTGCTACCCTTTCTCAAGTTTTGACTATCGTTGCAACTCTGACATGCTCTCATCTTGTCAATAACAAATAAACTTTCAATTTTTTTCTTCTTAATATTATGAAAAATGTTTTCATGTTTATTGAATCTTAATTAAACTTTTACAAAGCAAAATAATACAATTGTTGATGATGATACTTAATCTGTTTAAGAGCTTTATATCTTTGTGCCAGAGTAGCTTGAGAATTGCTCAACTGCACTAAAGATCATGCATGTAGATAATAGAATCAAATTTAGTTTAAATAGATGGTTAGATAACTGGTTAGATAATAAATTCATTGATTTAATACTTTGCTTTTGCATGCGCTTGAACATATAGAATTGAGCATATAGAACTGAGCATATAAAATCAGAATAATCGTTGTCAGCAGTATCATTCATGTTGTTTTGATAATTCATGTCGTTTTGATGATTCATGTCATTTTGATCATTCATGCCATTTTGGTCATTCATGTCATTTTGATGATTCGTGTCATTTAAGCTATTAGACATGCGTCTGCAGCTAATCACGTCAAAGTGATCTTATAAGAAGAGAGGTCGACCAAAATGGTAAATCACCTAATTTACCGACTAATTACGTGATTAGGCACTCGACGGGATTTCCCGATGAAAGTCATCAGACAGTTAAGCATGTTCTCATGCACTGCTTGAATTGAATGCATCTTCGATCAAGTATGCTTCAAGATGTCGATGCTATGAACTATTGAATCATCATCTCGATCACAAAAAGTCTGAAGGCGACAGCGAGAATGATGATGAGAACGAAGCTTTTGAAGCAGTTTAGAGTGACAAGGACACTCATTCTCTAACGTGCAATCATCGCGAACAAATTTGATACATAGTCTCAGTCTTACTGTCTCGGCTGCGTGTAGCAGCCGTATAGATAGCGAGCGGTTTTCTACCCCAGAGAGTTTTGTCCACTCGGCACACATAGCATAGATATCCCCCATGGGTCGGCCTAACCGATGTCACAAGGGTGTATGAATTTTATTATTATTATTATAATCGAATGAAAAGCATCGAGAGCGTTGGCTCGTATGAGATATTTTCTGGGGTGGGTTGAATATGGGGATTCTTTGGCTCTTTCTGGAGCGAGGATGGGAAGGTTCGTAGCTAGTACCTTTATCACGGACCGGTGAGTCTCGTTGCTGGTCTATAAGGGTAGGGTAGCAGCGAGCGCTTCGTTTACCAAGATGTTAAAAATCTGCATCGACCTCGTTTTTCACAATCGAGAATGGGGGTGAGCGCGTGCCCTGTTGGCGTGTGACGAGGGTGATGCTGGGCGATGACAGTGAACATCTGCTCAGCTCTACTACGTGTCAGTTGTCATTTTCCGGTACATGGTCGACCGATAGCTTGGGAGTCCCAGCATGCCATCTAATTTTGTTCGAAGAGCGGCGTAAGATAGGTAACGTACATATATATATATATATAGTAATCTTCAAAGTGAATAACACGTGACCCTCTATTAACTAAGGGTATCGTCAATTTACTCGCGCGCTAACGCCCGTTTCGTCCATATGCTTTCTCACTGCTCGCCTATGCTCCTCTTCTGCTCTCCCTTGCTCCCTTTTGCTCCCTCGATGCTCCCCCGTGCTCTCTTAAGCTTCCTTAGCGCTCTTTCGATGCTCACTTTAAAACGGCTTTGCTTCCTTTCTCAGCCGGAAGCGGCAATCCCTAATTCTAAGTTCAGGGTATACATAATATATATATATCAATCTTATGTTGGAAACAGGGAACAGTACTGTTACCCCTGTGGTTAGTAATCTCCGCATTCATCCGGCGCTAGTGGATGGGTATTTACCCTTCGCCCACTTCTTCCTTCCTCCGTAGTTCCTACCTACTAGAGAGTTCAGTCAATATATCTACATGCCTATCTACCCTCGTGTCCTCGTATACCAAGATCTTATATATACCCTGAACTTAGGATTAAAGATTGCCGTTTTCGTTCGGAAAAGGAAGCAGAGCCGTTTTAAAGAAGATAACGAGGGACTAAGAGAAAGCGCTGAGAGAGCACTGGGGGAGATGGGAGAGCACCGAGGGAGCAAAGAGTGAATCATGTAGAGAGGAGCCTGTTCTGGCTCCACGTACTAACAGGGGCGCAGCACTGAATTGGCTATCTCGTACCCGGCTGCACTCTATAACATCCACTGTTGCCGGGCTTGACTTCCTACTATCTAGACTCGCTCATTTGCCAGATACTTGCGGCTAATTCCCTTCTACTTGCCTGGCTAGGAAATTATAAGCTATAAGCGCGATTTGGCATCGGATTTCGCTCGCTTTAAACGTCAGGCCTCAGCGAGTCGCTCAGATCCGTATGCGTATTTATTCAGCCCAACAACATCACGGTAACGGGTCAGGCTCATCCCCAGGCCACAAGATCACATGACTGAACTTCTATCATTCTCAAGGCTAGAATTTAGGGCCGCTGTGGTAGCCGCGAAGGCTCAGCTCATAACATAGCTCGAAGATGTGGACTAAAAGGCCAGCTTCTTCCCATGAAGACTGACCCCGTTCAGCATATAATTAGCGAAATGTAGGCAGTCTGTCAAGTGACGAAACCTGATGAATAATTCTGACTCAATAACATACCCTCACACGCAGCAACGAAGGCGGAAATGAAGAAAGCATCTGGCAGTAGCCATTATATTTAAACCATCGCAACTTTCTTGGAACTCTCTTATCGACGAGCTATCAATACCTTAATGCGGCTAAATACTGAGCTGAAAAAGCCATCAGTGTCGTCGTCACGGAAGTGTATTAACCTCTTTCCCCTTGTCGCCTCAATGGACATGATATCTTTTTTGGGGAACATGGCTGTTTAGCTCTGCTACAGTAGCAAGCCTGAAAACGATCAGCATCAAGGGTAAAGGAAGATGAAGGATGTCAGGGGCATCGCTCATCTCATGGCACCACGCATAGGCCTACTACTTTCTCATATGCAGGGAGGTCACTAACTTAGGTATGAGTCATGCGTAAGCATGTCAAGAATTCATACGGGGTGCTTACGGTTTTTCATGTGATTGGAAGAGTCTTAATCTTTCCTGGGCTCTTTGCTTATCACTTTTCTCTCATCATTATCAATATATGTACGGAGCACCTACACGCCACGTACAAAAGTTCGTTGCTACTACTTTAAAACTCTAGATTACTTCAAGCCGTACAAGTCCTAAAGATAGGGACTGCTACCGCTTACAAGGGATTTCTGAGTAACGGCACCCTTGAAACAGCCATTAGATAATCGAGATTATGTACTGGTCATTGCGACTCAGAGCTTCGTATTCAAGCCAAGCTTCGTTCTTGGGTCTTCGAAAGGCTGTCCAATGTTCCATCCCAAATGCCCCTGCAAAAAATCGCAAAGTTCCAAATCTCCTAAATTGACCTTTCACATCTCCTGTGGCGCCGAGCAGCAGACAAGCAACATTCCATTGAGGAAATTGATGAATGTCAACGAGAAGAGGTAAACAATGGAGCGCGAAGGTCGAAAGTTTACAGTCAAGTGCAATATGGACAGCCGGCTGCTTCCACCATGTCCCATTAAAGAAAATAGACCATTCATTTTGAGAATCTGGGCAAAGTCTCATCGATGCTAGCCAGCCAGACAGCCTTAAAGTTCCTCCCTTAACCGCGCTGGTGGTGTCATCGGTAGGGCTCTCAATTTCGCATTCGGTAATATTGATCAATATCTCTATCTCAGTAAAGGAACTTTCGTCGTATAAGGAAGGCCAAATGGTGCCATCTAAGCTGGCCCATGACCACGATGGCGCGCGGTAAGGCTTAGGCCGTGGATGTAGTCGTTGTTCATCAGAGACGCTGTGCCAAAGGAGCTGAGTAACAAGGTTCTTTTTCCATAGCCCAGCGCAATATTGATCATCGAGTTTTCGCTGTATAAGCTTTGCAATACCAGAGAGAGCAACCAACTTATCACTCGTGTACGTCAACTTGTTTGTTGTGTAGTTTTTAACAATGTTATTCCAAAGTTGTGCCAGGTCGGCTTTTGGGGTTGCCTCTGAGCCTCTTTCTACGGCGCCGGAAGGGAATTCAGTAGTGTTAAGAATGCGGTGCAAAGCTCTTCGTGAAATTTGTAGTGGTTTCACGTTCGGTGGTATACCGCCTGGATAAGTCTCGCACGCGGCCAATTCGGCGCATTCCCAGAACAACTGCGTGCCGCCTAAATAAAGTATCCTTGGGGCCAGCAGTAGTTCCTGAACTACCCATGCCCGCTTCATCAGAGGCATACCCTCGAAAGCGTACTGCCAGAAACTGTCATGATAGAGATGATAGCTATCATTTAAACAATCAACCCACGCTGATTGCACGGTATACTGTTTGATCGTGGCATTTTTTCTCTCAGGAAAACAGCCAGCCTTGTTATCGGCTGCGGCACTTGCAGCGATGTTGAGTATTGCATATCTGTAGACCTTGATCATAAGAGGTGCTTCCCGTTGCCAATCCTCTCTAAAATCCTGGAATATACACAGGGAATCTATCCAGATGAACTGGATTCCCAGTAACTGAGCCGTAAATATGGCGTCTTGAAATGTCAGGCCCAGCTCTGAGATAGTGATACCTTCTTGCAGACATCGTAATGATGTTGACGTTAATTGAAAGACATGTGAGGTACCCCAACAGTGACTAAGTGTCGCATATTGAATTTCAATCCCTGCTCGCTTCGGATTAAGTAGTAAACGGATCTTCTCTGTACTTGGTTGGCCGATCTGAAGGAGACGTGTTGGGACATTTTCAGTCAATCCGGACCTTTGAGCAGAATGACACCCGTTGTGACTTTCCAAGCAAGTTTGTAGCCACTTCCTTGCAAAAATGATGCTCAAGCTCCAATCTCTGTAATTAGATGGCTCTTCGGTTCCAAGGAGGCTGTCGGCTTGCGATGTAAGGTCAATGCCACTCAGTGGCGTGGTCTCACTTCTCCTAGGCTGCAGGCAAAACGTAATTTCCTTACCGCCATGGTCAATACCGTTCTTATTGACGGTGAAGCTCAGTTCTGAGATGTTGTAGATGTTGTCTCTCCATCGAGTCGGTTTGTGCCTAATATTGTATTGCGAAATTGCTTTGTTAACAACCGTTTCCTGCATACCAGAGGCTTCTAAAGCTATCTCAGCAGTAGATGGGGCCCGGTCAGAGATCGCATGCCATAGTACTCGGCATATGCGACACGCTTCGAAAGCCGCTTGTTCGAGTTGATGAACATAAAGATGATGGTTGGAATTCTTATGAGGGCAAGAGCCTCGAAAAATATTCTGACAAGTTTGGCACAACATTTTTTGTGATCAGCCCTCATATGGCCTTCATTGCATCGTAAGCACGCATGTTCTGTCTTTATTCCACCTCGTACATGCTGAGGAACCCAAAATGGTCGCTTTCCTCATGCGCTAGCTGCCTTGATCACCACGACGATCCCGACGTCTGCCTTTTGCTTAATTTACTTCCCCGCTTATTCAGTCTACGTCTCTCAGACTGTCATTACACCATCCTATGCACCAAAGTGTTATACTCTCTAATCATTTCCCGTTTAATAGATCTGTCGTTTATGGCTATCTCCTCGGGAGGTCTTGGGGGCGCCATTTAACAGCGCACATTACGGAGCGTCACTTTCGCTAAAGGCGGGATCTACCTCCATTTAGGTGTAGTCTGCCGTCGTCATGCCTATCGCATGGCAACCCCACTCCAATCTGGACCCTAGCCTCATACCCGTCGTTCAGCGGGCAATCGATAGGACACCCTCGGCCCACCTAGAACCTCCGGCTGAAGGCGAGCTTT
>JAABUU010001445.1_pt1 | contig 39993 bp, 65 predicted proteins | sample 5559301 | NCBI WGS metagenome assembly JAABUU01 (sample SAMN10711884, study PRJNA513360) | rock metagenome | isolation source: Antarctica rocks | place: Antarctica: Victoria Land, Richard Nunatak white | reverse complement strand
AGGGGCAGTGCCCCTGCTCCACCCCCGCCGTTCCTATTCCATGAACCCTCGCGCCATTGCTGCGCGCGAGAAATACCATCTCGAACGCGCCGGTGAAGGCAGCGAGCGCCTTGCCCCCGACTTAGAACCGGATGGCCTCGCGCAAAACCTGACACAAACCTTACCACCCAGTGAGAGTAAACCTAACACAAACGGGTTAAATTTTGCACAAAATGCGGCAGAAAACCTGACCGATTCTGCCGCAGGTTTTTCTGCCGAACCTGCGGAGCGTAACGTATACGTACTCCAGAAAGAGATTGCTATGCAATCTTCTCCTGAGAACGTATACGTTGAGCCGTCAGACTCTTCTGCAAACCTGACCGAAAACCTGACAGGGAAAGAACCTGCAAACCTGACCGAGGAAAAGCCAACTGCCCCGGCCGCTGCCTCCGAACCTGCCTCTGCCCCGCCGCCCCTCAGTGCCGATGTCGCCCGAATGCAACGCAACAGCTTTGCAGACCGCATGATGCGAGAAACGCGGGATGCCCCCAAAAACCGGGGTGCCTGGTATTCGCTCTATGACGGCCTGCTGGATCGTGATGCCCTGTACCTCATCGACGAGGGCCTGGCTGCTCTGAATGAAAGCATGCGGAGGGGCAGGCGAAAAATAGACAACCCCGCCGCCATGCTGCAAAGCATCACGCGGCAGCTACTGAAAGACGAGGGCGTGGCACTGCCGACCGCTGCCGAATGGGCCTCCGCAGAAGCCAATGGCGAGAGCCGCGCCGAGATACGCCGCCTGATCCGCCAAAGCTTGCAGCTGCCCCCGGAGTAACACATCGCCACCGCGCGCCCCCAGTGACTGGAAGAACAAAGCCCATGAGACCACCCTCGAACCCAAAATCATCCTCGAACCCACCGGAAGATTTCCCTCAATTCCTGACCTTTCGCGGTCGGCGCTTTGAAATCAGCGGCGATACCTGGGTTCAGTTTGACGATGGAGATCGGTACGAGATTGCTTTGGCGCATGATTGCCTGGACTGCGACATTCAAGTGTGCTGTTTTGAGAAAGACCGGGATGCTGCAATGGCCCGCGCTTGCGCAGAGCTTTATGAGATCGTGGTGAATCACCAAACCCGCTGCCCGAATTGCCAGGCAGAATTGGTCGATGAGTTGTTGCGTGGTGGGTATGGCCTGGAAAGCCGAGGTGCCGAGTGAAACGTTTGGCCTTTCTCAACCGTCTTAGCCAGCCCTCTTCCATCAGTCGGTCTTCTTCCGCAGGTGCGCACCGCGCCAATGACGGCACGCCGGGAACATGGTTTCCCCTGCAACGCTTCCGCCTTTGGGATAATGGCCGTCATGCACCTGCCAATGCTGATCCCCATGCCAATGCTGATCCCCATGCCAATGCTGATCCCCATGCCAATGCTGATCCCCATGCCAATGCTGATCCCCATGCGGGCGGCAAGCTGGTCTTGAGTTATCGCACCCTCCAGGCCGCAGAAGACGTCGCGGCCCTGATGCGTCAGAACATCCCCAACAACCAGTTTGAGGTGGAAGACGCCGGGCCGGACACGCTCCAATGCATCAACCACTACACCGGAGAAATCCGCACCGTCACCGCTGCGACGTGGCAGGCTCAGTGGCCGCGCACTCCCCTGCCCGAAGATTATCAATCCGAAGATTATCAATCCGGCAATGATGTGCCGAAAGGTGTCCGCAAGACCCGGAAAGGAGCCGAACATGAGCCTTCCCATGCCGCCCTTCACCCTGCCTAAAGGCGCCCTCGCATCCCCATCTGGCCCTATGCTGCTCACGAACACCGGCCCCACTCCCACGACCTGGACGGAGGTTTTGCGCCACTCCGAAGATCGGCGTAATCTCGTCTTGGTGGCGCTCGCCAGCCGGCCCGGCGCGAAGCTGTTTCTCGTGGACCTAGAGCACGAACACTTCGCGCCCGGCACCGACCGCAACGCCCTCTTCCAGTTGGTGTTCGCAGGATGGGAGGGCCTGCCCTGGCTCATCGCCTGGCTGCCGCTGGCGGAACAGGAATTGGCGGTTCGGACGGCCGACCGCTGCGGCATGGTGCTGCGCGAAGGGGCGGTGCCACACATGATCACGGATGGGGCGAGGCCCGGCACAAAGCGCGTTTCTGTGTTCCCGTGTCGCACCAGGAACGTCAGAACCGTCGAGAACCGCCCTGATAGCGTGATTTACCAGCCAGGCGGCGCGGTCGATCTGCGTGGGGAAGAAAACATTCGGGTGCAGCAGATCATCGACCAATCCAACCAAAGAAGGGGGCGAACTTGAAAAAGATGAGAGCGAAGGAGCTGATCGTGAGCGAGCAAACCAAGGCTGACCCATCGCCGCCTAACCTATCCTCACCTGAAGGCGAAGGCCTTACAGATCGGGCGAATTTCCAGCCTACGGACGGCGGCGTGTTTGTGATTCCTGAGGGTCGAGGGATCGATGACCTCCTTGCCCACATCGAGAAGTCCATCGTTTGGAATGTAGCCCTGGACGAAGGCCAGCGCCAGATGGTGCTGCTGGGCCTCAAAACCCTTAGGCAGGAGCGTCCCGACTGGGACTTTGCCCTCAGCGACGTAGAAGCGAAGCTCGGCGGTCAGGTTCGGTGGCCCACTTCGGACCTCCCCCTATGTCTGCGCTGCATGGAGGGCAAGCCCGCTGCTCATCTTGTTACCCTCGCCACTGGCGCGCAGTACTGCCTGCAGTGCCTCCCCTCAGTGAAAATGTGCCGGGGGGGGGCGGCTGCACGGATGAATGCGCCTGTCCGGGTGGCTGCTCCTGGGCTGCTAAAGGGGTGTGCAGCACCTGCCGGGGGCGCGGCTGACAGCTTCAACCGACCAAACCAAAAAGAAAGGAGGTGAATAATCATGACAACTCGCGCCAAGTTCCAGGTCACGGAAGTGACTTCCTTCGGCAATCAATACGGGAGCGCCAAGCGCATCAAGCTGGAGCCTCGCTACGATGAGACCATCCCTGAAGACCAGCGGTTCGCCCAGGCGACGCCTTCGGGACATCTGGAGATGCACGTCAACAACCCGGCTGCGGCAGATCTGTTCCAGCTCGATGCCGTTTTCTATCTCGACTTCACACCGGCCTAAAGCCGCCGGAGGAATAACGATGTCCAGGCGCGGACAAATGACGCTTTTCGAGCTGGAGCTGCTGCGGGCCATTCTCGCACTGGTCGACCAGCACTTTACAAATCAACAGGAAAAACTAACGATGTCTCTTGTAACCACCAATGACAATGCGGTGCGGCTGCGGCCCACCGGCGTTGACCGCGACGGCGTCACCGTTGTACCCGGCAATCTGCAGCTGACGGTTGATAAACCCGATGTCGCTTCTCTCGCGCCCGATGCCGCCAACCCCGGCGCGTACTTGCTGACCCCTCTGCCCGCGACTGACCCTAGCGTCGGCAGCCGGACGGTGGTCGTGACGACCCTGGACCCCACCACCAACGTCTCGGTGCAGACGTCGGTGGAGTTCGATCCCGGCATCGAGAGCAGCCTGGCCGTCGGTACGGAAATCGTGCCGGAGGCCGCCAAGGCAACGGCCTAAAACCCTTGAAGGCCAGGGCGACACCGTTTCCGTGGACATACAGTGTGTGCCGCCCTGGCTTTGCTCAGTCACTCGGCGGAAGGAAGTCCTTCGATGTCTTACCTCACGAACAACTACATCACAACAAAAGAAGACTACGAGCAACGCAAATCGGAGCTGGCGGGCATTAAGGACGGCGTCAGGCGCTTTCGCGAGGCCAACTCAGAGCCGCCGCCGGGAGAACCTTCCTGGCAGCTTCTGCATCAGGTGCATGACGAGATGATTGCGGCCCGCGAGGCCGACATCAAGGGCTACGAATATCGATTTCTGCCGCGATCTTCCTGAAGGAGAATCAACCGATGAAACGATGGATCACGCTGGCCGCAGGCGCATGGCTGGCCGGGAGCCTGGTGCGAGCCTTCCGAGCGCCTGGCAAAGTCATCTTCGGCTGCGAGGGGCGCGGGGACGGCCAGTCTCCCTATCTGACACGCCGCACGCTGCTGAGCCTGGGGCCGCTGGGCAAGCTGTGCCTGCACACGTTCCATCGCTCTGATGCCGACGTGTTCCACGATCACCCCTTTGCGTTCGCCACACTGGTGCTGCGCGGAGGCTACTTTGACATGACCCCAAACGGGTTTGGGGAATGGCTAAAACCAGGAGCGTTTCGCGCTCGGACTGCAAACCACACGCACCGCGTACTGCTGCGTGCCGATACATCTATTGACGAATTGCCTGCTGATGCAACCTCTTTTCCTGAATTGCCCGCCACCACGCTGGTCTGGCTGGGGCCGCGTGTGCGGGAGTGGGGTTTTCACCTTCCGAAAGGCTGGATACCTTGGCGGCAATACTTCGCAGATCAGGGGTGCAAACCATGACGAGAAAGGGAAAGCCATGAGCGAAGCTGTCAACAATGCCCTTGCCAAACATCACGAGGCCGTGATCGCCGAGGGAATAGAGGCCATCAATGAATATGTGCGTGATCACCGCCTCCCCCTAGCCCTGTTAGAGGGCCTGCGCCGCTACCTGCAAGACCGTATCCCGACAGGCAGCTTTTTGTGGGCTGTGCTGGAAAACGACCTGGCTCGTGCCATCGGCAGCATGCACGGAACCCTGGCGGTTGCCGACCTGCGCGAGCTGCTGGACCTGTTGCACAATTCGTTCCCCAGCATGAGCTACGGCTCGCCGGAAAAGGTGGCCGCGTGGCTGGAAAGAGGAGACGGCGAATGAACACAGAAGCCGAAGCGCCGCAAAAGCGCTTTACACTGACCATCACCGAAAAGCAGGGGCGCGTCATCGCGCGTGCGTTGGAGCTGCAACAAAGGGTTCACATGGGGCAGCTTGAGCATGTGGCTTTTGAGCTACACTGGGCTGGGCGCTTTACCACTTTAGAAGACAGCGAGGAAGCCCGCCAAAAGAACTGGATGACCTGGGAGCGCCGCGACCTGCTCCAAACCCTGCTGCGCGGCTTGTCGCCTCTGGTGACCGAACTGGGCAGCCCGTCGGCGTCCCTGGGCATTCGGCACGAGGCGGTGAGCGATGACGCGCGCATCAGCTACGATTTGCAGCAGGTGATCAGGTACGCGCTGTGGCAGGCCGATGACCGCCCCGACAAAGCCCGGTACGTGGTGGATGCGGACAAACCCTATCGCACAAGCCAGCAAGAAGCGCTGGCAGCCATCGCCGCCGTGCCGCAGACCAGTTTGGAGAGCGAGAATGCCTAACAATCCAACTATTGACCGTCCTAATCCCGGCAGTGAGGAAGCCCTGGCTCTGGGGTGTACCTGCCCCTTCGGAGACAACTGTGGGGGCCGCGGGGCCTGGGGAACAGACACCAAGCCGGACAATGAAAAAGTCTTCTGGAAAAGCGGCAATTGCCCGCTGCATGGCACAGAGGCGGCGGAGGCCCTGTCGCAGCCACCCCTGTGCCAGGCCGAAGCGGAGGCCCTGGAAACGCTTATGGAGGATGCCTATGTCTAGCTCCCTGGATGCTGACCCAAGTTTGGTGAACCCGCGCACTCAAAACAAGCCTCTGACACCAATGCAGACGCACATCCTGCGCTGCATCATGGCCCGGCCTGGATACCCGCCAAGTCTCCAAGAGATCGGCCATGCCGTGGGACTTGCCTCGAAAAGCACCGTTCACGCGCACATCCAAGCTTTGATAAGAAAGGGCTGTCTCACCGCTGCCCCCAAGACCGTCCGCACGCTTCGCTTGACCCCTCTGGCTAATGCCCTGATGGGTGTGGAGCTTGAAACAGGGGCCGCGCCGCCGGACGGCAAACGCTGGGTGCCTGTGCTGCGCACCTCAGAGGACGTGCGCGCCTTTCTGGACAGCCCGCGCCGCCGCGCCCCGCGCATCGCCCCCGCCGAGGCCCTGACGCCGGACAGGACGGTTCTTGTGCGTCTGGAAAGGGTGCAAGGAGTAAGCCCATGACGGAAGAAGACCTTGAGGAAACGTTCGTGCAGGAAATGCAGGCGTTCAGCCAGCGCCCTTCGGTCAGCCTGCTGCTGTCACCGATGCAGGCCTGGGTGCTGTTTTCCCAGCTGCAGCTTGTGCTCCGGCATCCAGCAAATACCGGCCCCAGCAGCGACATCGCGAGAGTTGTGGCGGAGCGACTGCAAGCGCGTTTGCCACTCACCCCAGCGATGGCGACAATAGCCGCGCGCGGGTGGCAGAGTGAGTACGACACAGTGGAGGCAGACCGATGACGGACAGAGACGGCACTGAGAACGACGCCAGTGAGGAACCGGCAGAGAAACCCTCGGTTGAGTTATGGCTGACCTTTGCCGACGGCACCAACGGGCAGCTCGGCCTTCACTATGAGACCGACGAAGCGCTGCTGCTCGGCTTCGACAAGCTGATGGGCAAGCAGTCCGGTTTCCTCCTAAGCATTCTGATGCCCATTATCCCCACCCATTTGCACCATCTTATCCCTGGCACACCACAAGGGAAATAAGGCAAACCATGACGTTCTTCGTTGATCTCCTCGCGTCCCTGCCGCCTGAACAGAGACAGAGGATCGTAGAGAAAGCGCATGCGGCGATGGAGGCTCAGATGTCGCCTGCCGAAATCCTGCTGGAGAAAGCCGCCCTCTGCGTCGCGGCGGGGCTTGTTCTCAAAGAACAGGTCGAGTGGCGACATGCCAGAAGCTGAGCAAAAGGGGGCCGCCCAAACAATAGGGACATTGCTGGCCTGTCTGGCGGACATGGGAGAGACCCTAGAAGCTCAGATGCCCAAGATGGCGGCCACGATCCCCGGCAAAATGAAAACCATTCGGCAGGTCGCCCAGATGCGCAACAGTTCGCTGGGATAATTCACAGAGCGCCACGGTAATCAAGCGCTAATAATCAAGCGGTAAAATCAACTCCATGAGCACCCCCCTCGACCTGACCGATGTTCCTGTTCTCTCCTTTGAGCCTGGCCCTGGACGGCTGCCCATCGACCTGGACGAGATGTACCGCGCCAACACGTTCATTCAGGGCGCGACCCGTGCCGGCAAATCTTGGATGCTGCGTTTCCTGGTCGAGCAGCTCTTTGGGCGCGTACAACAAATGTTGTTTGACACCGAAGGCGAGTACGCGTCCCTCACCGAGAAGTTTGACTACGCGCTTTTTTCCCTGAAAACGAACGTGCAGGTGGTGCCGGCGAATGCGCCCCTCCTCATTCGCCGCCTGCTGGACATGGGAACGTCCGCGATCTTCGACTTGTCCGACCTCACGACCACCGATCAGCAGGAGTTCGTGCGCCTCGCGGCCCGCGAGCTGCTCCGGCTGACCACCAACGACCCGCACCGCATCCTGCTCGTGTTTGACGAAGTGCAGCGGCTCGCGCCTAATTCCGGCCAGGGCGAGGCGACGTCCACGCAGGAGCTGCGCGAACTGGCAAACCGGGGCCTTAAGCGCGGCTTGTTCCTGCTGGCCGCCTCGCAGCGCCACTCCAGCGTGGATACGGCCGTCCGAGGCGCGATGACCAATCTGCTGGTCGGCGGAACCCCGCCCGGTCTCGATATGGACAGCGCGGGCGGCAAGCTGGGCTTCAACGCTGCCAGCCGCCGTCAGCTGGCAGAACTTGCGCGTGGGGAGTTTTTCGCCCTGGGCGCGATGTTTGATGAACCGAACGCACCCCGGCAGGTGCATCGCGTGCGGAGCGGGCCGGTGCAGACGCGGCACATGGATGCCCTGGAAGCGCGCCAGTATGCCCCTCCGCGCGCTTCTGAGGCCATTCAGGCGCTATATCAGCAGCTCGGTGACCTGCCAGCCCAAGTCCAAGCGGAAGCGCAGACAGCAGAGGAGTTTCAGAGCCGGGCCAGCGCCCTGCAAGAAGAAGCCGATGCACTACGTGCGGAGGTAGAGCGTCTGCAGCGCGAGTCAAGGGAAAAACCGAGAAGCGCGCCTGCCGAGCCGGTGGAGCGGATTGTGTATGTGGACAAAACCGTCTCAGTCCCTGTGCTCAGCGAAGAGCAAATCCAGGCCATGCAGGAGCGTGCGGAGGCCTTCGGCGGCGCGGCTAAGAGCCTGATGGACGTGGGGCTGGAACTGGTGGCCACCTCCAATGAAATCCTCTCTGAACTGCGCGGGTATCGTGAGAGGACGGCCCGCTCGCCGGCAGTAATCGAGGCTTCGGCAGTGCCCGCTCTTGCCCACGCGGTCGCGCCTCCGTCCGCGCCTTACCCTCTCCCTAAGCCATCCTCTGACACCGGCGAAAGGGTAAGCCAAAGTGGCGACAAGATGAGCCTCGCGGAGCGCAAGATTCTGACCGTACTGGCTCAGTATCCGGCGGGACGCACCAGGTCGCAGGTGGCCGTCCTGACGGGGTATGCCGGCACGGGAGGAAGTTTCAAGAATGCGCTTAGCTCGCTGAACACGAAAGGTTGGCGCGCCGGAGATATGGGTTCGCTCCGCATCACCGAGCTAGGCCTGGCAGCCTTGGGCGAGTGGCAGCCATTGCCGACTGGCGCGGCCCTGGCGGAATATTGGTATAGCCAATTGGCGAAAGCGGAGCGCTGCGTCCTGCAAGTGCTGGTGGCTGCGTATCCCCGCGCGCTGAGCAGAGGGGAGATTGCGCAGCGTGCCGGCTACGAGGCCACAGGAGGGAGCTTCAAGAACGCCCTGAGCCGCCTGCGCACCCTGGAGCTGATCACGGGGAGCGCTGAACTGAAAGCGGCTGCCGCGCTGTTTGACGAGGTGCCGAAATCATGACGAGGGACAAAGCCGAGCTGATGAAACGCGCTGTTTTGGAAGATGAGGCCGATCCTGCCTACACAGTGAGCCGTGTGGAAGTCCAGGAACCCTTGCCCGGTGACTTTGTCATCGCTGTCTACTTAGAAGGTTGTGCCGATCCCTGCGTCATGGGCGAGGGGCCGGTCGTGCAGGCCTGGCTGGATGCCCATAACAAAGTGGCCGTCGAGGGAGATATCACCATGTCCCAGGCAGATCACGTGGCGCGCAAGCTGCTGGGCGGCGACCTCTCGTAAGCGCGCGCCTGGCCAGCCTCGCTGCAATGCCTGTTTGCGGGCCACAGAGCATCGGAGACGGGCTGTAGTTCCCTAAATGCCCTCCGTTCCATGTCAAGCACGACCTCAGCACAAGCACGACCTCAGCACAAGCACCCTTCAGCACGGCTTGGCACAACCCAGCATAAATCCTGTTTTACATCTGGTCTTCAGAAAAACCCCTTTTTCGGCACGTCAAATGCAGAGACGTGCCGCATGAGCCAGCCTACTTCTCCTGCCAACTCTGCCGTCAACATCAGTCATGCCGTCAACACCCTCTTTTACGGCGATAATTTGGACGTGCTTCGGCAGCGTGCCGAGGCTTCCGTCGACCTGATCTACCTCGATCCGCCCTTCAACTCCAATCGCAACTACTTCGTGCTGTTCAAGGATCGGGGCGGGCAGGCTAGTGCCGCCCAGGAAGAAGCCTTCACAGACACCTGGAGCTGGGGCGAGGATGCGGAACGCGCCTACAAAGAACTCTTGACGGACTGCCCAAACCAAGAGCTGTCGACGACCATTGGGGCGCTCCGACGCGTGCTCAAGGAAACGCCGATGATGGCGTACCTTGTGGCTATGACGATCCGTCTTATGGAGATGCACCGCGCTCTTAAGCCCACCGGCAGTCTTTACCTCCACTGCGACCCGGTGGCCTCGCACTTTCTAAAGGTTTGCTTGGATGTCATATTCGGCCCCCTGAACTTTCGCAATGAAATCACCTGGAAGCGAACCACGGCTCATGGTGATGCACGGCGCAAGTTCGCCGATGTGAACGACACGATTTTGTTCTACTCCAAATCGGATCAATACACCTTTCACCACCAGACGACGGCCTACGACGCCGATTACATCGCCCGTGAGTTTTCACGGGTAGATGAGCAGGGCCGCCGGTACGCCCTTGATAACATGGCAAGCCCCAGTCTGCGGCCCAACCTGATTTATGCGTACAAAGGCTTCCCCTCTCCGCGGCTAGGCTGGCGTTACTCCCGCGAGACGATGGAGAAGCTAGACAACGAGGGAAGACTGCTCTTCCCCGCAAAAGCAGGTGGGCGTATCCGCCTTAAACGTTTTCTGGATGAGCAGAAGGGAATGCCGGTCACCAATGCATGGACCGACCTGCCCCCTGTTCATGTGCGTTCCAATGAACGTCTCGGCTACCCAACACAGAAACCGCTGGCCCTGCTGGAGCGCATCATTGCCGCCAGCAGCAACCCCGGCGACGTCGTCATGGACCCCTTCTGCGGCTGCGGAACCGCTGTCGCCGCCGCACAGAAGCTGGGCCGGCAGTGGGTCGGCATCGATATCACTGCCGTGGCCGTTGGCATCATCAAGTCTCGCCTCGAAGACATGTTCCCCGAGCTTGTGGGCAAGGTTACGGTAGAAGGCTTCCCGCGCGACCTGGAGAGCGTGCGCGCGCTCTTTGAGGCTAGCTCCCACCAGTTCCAGATTTGGGCCAACACGCTCGTCGGTGCCTTCCCCCTGACTAAGAAGGGCGCAGATGCCGGCATTGACGGCTGGCGCAGCTTCCTGGACCTGGACGAGACGCCGCAGCGAGCCGTGGTACAGGTCAAAGGCGGCAAGGTATCCGTCAGTCAGGTGCGGGACTTCTGCCACGTCGTGGCGCGCGAGAAGGCGACGCTCGGCTTCTTCCTGTGCATGGGGGACGAGGGGCGCACCGTGACGGGGCCGATGCAGAACGAAGCGCTGAAGGAAGGGTTCTGGACCAGCGCAGGCGGGCGGGATTATGCGCGGGTGCAAATCTTGACCGTCAAAGGGCTGCTGGCCCGGACGGAGGAGCCGAAGCTGCCACCCCAGGACAAGCGGTCCACATTGGGGTTCAAGGCCAAGAAGGAGACGGCCAAGGGGCAGCAGACGTCGGCGGAAGACACGCTGTTCGATGAGTAAAAGCTATGGCAAAACAGAAAAGGCCCCTGCCATGTTCGGCAGGGGCCTTTTTGCTTGGGTGGTCTATATCAAAGGGGCGGACGTGGGCGGATTATCTACAGCGCCTCCCCAACAAGCTGCTCGGCCCGCTCTAGGCCGTAGGGGGTCCACTCTGGGGAGTGCAGCCGCGTGCCTGGTGCGCGCTGGAAGATGACTCTGTCAAACTCGCTGCGCTGGCTGTGGGGGCTGAGGTCGTGGTAGTCGTCACCGTCGTCCTCGCGCTCGTAGCACTCCAGCCACCACAGCAGCGTCGGGTCTAGCCGATACTCGCGGCACACCTGCTCGGCGAGATGCTCGGCCCAATTGGTCACGCTGGTGCCGTCGTTGTCTAGCCGCTCCGTCACCAACACCACAGGGGTGGCGGTGTCCGCGCCCCAGATTTCCAGGCGGCAGACGCTTTGGCAGCCGCTGATGCCGGCATACTCATAGCGGGCAATGTTGTGGGTTTTGCTCATGGCTCATCCTCCCTCATCCTACCCTCGCCTTTCATCTCACCTTCGACTCATCACGCGCTGGCCCGCCAATCTCTTCCTCAACATCGGCCAGCACCATTTCGATGACCTGGGCGCAGCCGTCCGTGCCAATGCTTGCGCCGTACCGCTCGCGATCCACAGCAAGCCCAGCTTCCCATGTCTCGCGCAGCCGCGCCGCATAGCGCCGGTTGGCAGGAGTGTCTAGCAGCTCCAGGGGCACTGTCAGCGGCTGGAGGGCATGCGCAGGACGCTCGGCCCCAGCCTGCTCCAAGCGTGTCTCCAGCTGGGCCGCGTCCCGCTGCAACTGCTCCAGGAGGTCACCCGCCATCATGGACGGCGTGCGGTGGGCCTGCTGAGCCTGCGCCTTAATTTTCGCGGCCAGGGCGCGCAGTGAGTTAAGTTCGGTCTGCGGTAAGTTCATTGGCCAGCTCCTTTGTTTCTCTTTTCATCTGACTGACGCGCTTTACGCAGCATCTCTCGAATGAGAGCCGCCATGCCACCAGGCTGCCGCTTGGCCCATTCAGCATCCACCTCTTCGATATTGATTGTGTAAGTCTTCATCGGTGGCCCAGGCAGCGGCCCTGGCTTTCGCCGCCGTCGCTGCTCGTCCTCATCAGGTGTATCCATGTCCGGCAGTGTACCTTAACCTACCCCTATCTGTCAATGTAAAAATAAATTATACCGGGGGCTATATCGCTTGACATAACCCTATCAGATAGGGGTATAATAACTACATAACCGCAAACGCAAACGAAGAGAGAACTGACATGGATTACACGAGCAACCCCCTGGCAACCGACCAAGACGACCTAACCGCCGTTCTGAATGAAGACCGCTATGCCCGCACCCTGGCGAACATCGCCCGCCGCGCCGAGCGCCTCTGGGAAGACGGCTACACCTGCCGCCAATCCTTCCAGGGGACTTTTGTAGAAGCCTACGATGTGTTCACCCCGCGCGGCGAACGCTACATGGTCAAAATCACCCCGACCCCCAAAGACCCGTTCCTCGGCGACAAATGCACCTGCCCAAGTTTCTCCAAATATGGCGAGTGCAAGCACCACTTAGCCCTTCAATTCAAGCTGCGCGACGAGGCTCAAGCCGCCGCCTACGATGCCTTAGAGGAGGCCGAAGGCGAATGGGGCTGCGATCCCCACCACCAGCAGCCCCCCGGCGAGGGCGAGGGCATAGGAAAACAAGAGAAAAGGCGTCATAATTAACTTCGGAAATAGACAAGTGGTTTTCAGCCAGGGAGGCTTTCAGGCGACTCGCGCCTTTCGTTTGCCGAACAAAAACTCAGGGGCGACACACAACACAAAGCCGTCTCCATCGTCTGGGGAACGGCACTCATGCCTTTTCTTAAACGCTTTTTTCTCTTCCAGCTTCTTGACTTCGACGCCCGATTGATTCACCCAGTCATAGGTCCGCTCGCACAGGTCGGATTCCAGCGCTTCCGGCGGCTTTCCCACGCAAATGCCTTTGAGCGCTTCTCCGGCCTGGGCGTATAATTCGGTGACGGTGTTTGCATACGCTTTGCCGTCGCGGGCCGGGACGCCAAAGTTCACTTCATGGATGCGGAGATGTTCACCGGGGAACGCCAGGGCAAGTTCGTCGTCCTTCTTTAGGTGAGATAAGACGCCCTGCCCAAAGCCGCCACCCGCATCGATGCGCAGCGACAGATGCGTCACTCCCTTTGCTTTAAGCTTTAGCGCCTCTGTTTTAATGGCCCGCGCGTAGTCGTCGTAGTCCTGCTTCCAGAGCTGCGCGGCGCGCCAGACGACGTCCTGAAAGCGGGCGTAGAGCGTGCCGTAGTCTTTGCCGAACCCCGCGACATCGCAGCCGAGCGCCGCCCACACTTCCAGAGGAACTGGCTGGTTCGGCGGAGGAGGAGGCAGGACGCGGCTGCACGCCGCTTCGTAGCGCCCGACCGTGATCAGTGTGTTGTCGGCGATGTCCGCGGGTGCGATGCCCAGAACGCGAAAACAAAACTCGGCGTTGGGCAGAAAGATTTGGCCTGGACGCCAGGGCACGGTGAAGGTATGCTTATCCGGCTGATGCTCCTGGACGACCTCGCAGTGAGCCTCCAGCATTGTCTCCACGTACTGGCGCTGGACCGCCCCCGGCACCACTTCCCGGCCCTGGACGCAGTTCGGATGCCCGATGCACGAGATGCGAAAGCTCTTAACAGTAACGCGTGCCTTGATCTTGTGGAACCGGCTGCTCCGGGTGCGCGGGTTCGCTAGAATCAGCACAATGCAGATGCCGCCCGAGGCCATTGAGTCGATGGCGTTGTACACAAAGTCCGGAACGCCTTCCCCTTCATCGACAACGAAGAACAGGTACGGGCCGTGCTGACCCTGAACACGCTCCGTGCCCCGCCCACCGGAGTCGTTGGTGGCCGTGCCGTTGGCGAAGTGATTGTCGGCAACCTTCAGCTCTAGGTCCAGGATGCGGCCCGGCAGTCCCTTGCCTCGCCGGTCGGTCTTGATTTCTTTCCAGAGCAGGTCGTGAATCTGCTTCCAGCTCGGCGCAAACGTGTAAATGATGGCGGGCGGGAAGCAGTCGAAAAAGTGATTGACCAGGCCGCTGGAGAGTTTCGTCTTGCCGACGGCGTGCCCGGCTTCGACGCGAAGATAGTTACGGATTGGCTCCCCCGGCTGCCAGTACTTGAGGTCTTCTTTCTTTGTTTCGCCTTGTTCCCACGCCGCCTTTTCGTGCATCTGGCGCAGGGCGAGCGTGTAGGCGTCGATGATCTCGGCCTGACCGGGGATCTCCGGCGTACCGGCCCAGGGCGACCAGCCGAGCTTTTCGCGGATGTAATCGCCTGCCCGGAAGCGGTATGCGACCAGCTTCGGGTCGGCCTGGCTGAGCGGCTCCTGGCGCTTCGAGAAATCAAACTTACGCAGGCCTGGCAATCGAAGCGGCAGCGAGTGCGCTCCGGCTTCTTTGCGGGCCATTCTAGTCCTCGCTGTCTGGAGTAGCGGCGGCGGACGCCTCGATCAGCCGCACGGCTTTGTCCGCCATCACGCCGTGCAGAACAGCCAGCTGCTGAGGCGGAAATGCCTTTAGGTACTTTTCGTCGGCAGCAACGTTGGCCTGCGCTTTGAGCGCGCTCAGGTTCGCTGCCAGGTAGTCAAAGAGCATTTCCTCGATCCGCTCGCCCTTTTCCGTTCCAACTTGTTCCAACTGCTCGGGGAGCAGCTCGTTTTTAATGCGGCTGACAGTCGCTTTAGGCAGCTTGTACCGTGCCGCGACTTCGCTCACGCCCTGCCCGGTCAGCAGGGCCGCCATCGCCTCTGCTCGCGTTTCATCACTATGGGGAACACCGCGCGCCATGTCATTTTCCTCTTCCATTTACACACCTCATCCTGTCAACTACACACCTCACCCTGTCAGCGTGACAGGCATGTGCCGCAAGCCTGAGAAATCTTAATGCGAGCAATCTCCGGCGTCAGGCCGGCCGCTGCCACCAGTTCCGCGACACCAGACGCCGCCGCCCCCATCCCATATCGCCGAACAACGCCGACAAATTCTTCCGCGTCATGGCCGCGAAGAGCAAAGACGGGATCGCCGTCTTTGGTAAAGCGCGGGCAGTTGAAAATGTCACGGGCCTGGGCGCAGTGGTACAGCTCGTGGTCAATCAAGGCAGCGAAGTGGATGTCGTCGCACTGAGACGCATAACTGGCATCCAGCGTGATAAGGAAGTGCAGATTGCAGCGGAACCATAGGTCGAGCTGATACTGCGCCCGCGCCTTGGCCCAAACGCCGCCTTGAGAGGACGGGATTTCCGCCGTGCCGGCAATGGCTTTGCCCTGCTTGGCGTTGGGCACGTTGGTCCATAGAAAGCCGATGCGGGCGCGGCGCAAATGGCCGTGGTCGGGATTGTGCAGCGGGCCGTCGTCCTCCAGAAAAGCTTCCTGCACCCACAATCGGAGGTCTGGAGACGGCTCAAACTGTGCCTCCCCCATGTGCTCTATGCCCTCCGGTGGCAACGGACGATCTCTGTTCACAAGAAGGCTTTCATTAAGCTCATAAACTGAGGCTCATAGAACTTTGCGGTAGGTGCAGCTTGGTGTCGGCCCCAGGCTGCTCCAGCACTCATGCAGCACCAAATACCCGCGACCGCCGACATAGTAGCAGTTGGAAACCAGAGCGTCCCCGCATTGGGGACACTCGCCGCGTACCCACTCCGGGCGGGGGCTAGTACTCACCCCATCATAGGCTTGGCGAATGCTTTCCACAGCCGCATTGGTGTCTAAGAATGTGTCCATTGTTTGTCGGCTAAGGTTATTTATCAGCCAAAGTTGCCGGGGTGATGAGGCGTAAATTGTTGCACCGCCGCGCTGTTATCAGTTGCCGCTGAGCGACGGGCAGGGGAACGCCCATCTTCCGGGCTGCTTCCTCGGCCTGCACGCCCACTTTTGCCAGCACTTCCCAGACCAGCCGGGTTTTGTATGTCGAACGAGTGTCTGCTGAACTGGATGTCATCTGTATGTTGAATGGAATATCATCGCTGCAGAATGTCCTCAGCCCGCCTCTGTGTAGTGGCAAAGTGGACGGGGTCCATCTCAATGCCAATCACGTTCCGCTCTTCCAGCAGCGCCGCCGCGACCGTGGAGCCGCCTCCGCAGAACGGATCGAGAACAGTCTGTCCTGGGTGCGAGTAACTCTTAATCAGGTGCCGGCACAATTCCAGAGGCTTAATGATTGGAACAGGATGCTTTCCGGGTATAATAACTGTATGGATGGCAGCCGACATAACAAAGTCAGAACAATCGCTTGCGAAGGCTGCGGCAAAGAGGTAACAGGGCATTTTCGGCCTGAGCAACGGTTCTGCAATGTCACTTGTATGCGTACTTCTCCAAAGCCGGAACGCATGAAAGGGTCATATCACGCCTGTGCAGTCTGCGGTCAACAGGTTTACATTCATGCCTGCCGTGCGGGTTTAACACACTATTTCTGTTCCAAGGAACACGCCAACGAATGGCAGGGGCGCGGAAAAACCAGGCTCACCTGCAAACAGTGCGGGAAGGAGTTCCGGGTTTCGCCGTCACAGGGAAGCAATATCAGAAAACGAACCTACTGCTCAATGGATTGCCGAAACGCTGACCCTGAGCGGCACGAAATGCTTATTCGCATGAACGCGGCTCAGCGTGAAGGAACCGCGAACAGTCTGGAACGCTTTGGGTATGCCCTGCTTGATACCTTGGGCATTGATTATTTGCCTCAGCACCTTATTGGCAACAAGTTCTGCGTGGATGCTTTTGTGCCTGCCTGCGGCCTAGTCGTGCAGTTTGACGGCGACTACTGGCATGGCAACCCCGAACGCTTTCCCGCACTTTCTGAAAGGCAAAAGAAGCGTGTTCGACTGGACAAATCCCAAGACGCTTACATGGCTACGTGTGGCTACCGCGTTGTGCGCCTCTGGGAAGGCGAACTTAAACGTAACCCAGAGGCGGCGCAAATCAGAATTCAATCTGCACTGTGGGGCGTTCTTAACGCCTAAGCAGATTCCATTCTCTGCCGCGCGATTTCAAAGTAAGCCTCATCCATTTCTATTCCGACAAACTTCCTGTTCTCAGCAAGACAGGCGACTCCTGTGCTCCCAGCTCCCATAAATGGGTCTAGCACGTTATCTCCAACATGCGAGTAGGAGCGAATGAGATGCCGCAGCAACAATTCAGGTTTTGCACAAGGGTGCAGGCTGGGCCTGTCCCGGCCATACGTCAGCACCGAAGTGGGATGCCGCCGTCCCTCGTTACGGAAGCTGGGCAGAGCGCGTGTCGCCGAATAATGGGTTGCTTTGGCGGCGCGATAATGGTGCGTGTAGGGCGTGCCCTCGCTGAACTGAGGGTTATAGACGCTCTGCATCACCATCTGCTGTCCCTGGCGCAGACGGCCAAAGCGACGGCAGAAAACAAGGATGTCCTCATGGGCGCGCAGTGGGCGCTGATTAGCCGAGAGGAACCCCACCGGGTTTGTTTTATGCCAGACCAGGCTGTACCGGAAGAACTTTCGGTTGGCATTGATGAGGTCGGTCGTGAACGGCTGGGCGGCAAAGCTGCAAATGATGGCCTGGGGCGTCGTCACGCGGTGGATTTCCGCCCACCAGGCTGGCCAGTCAATCTTGTCTTTGCGGGCGGCTTTATCAAATCCCAGGTTGGTGGTGCCGAACGGCGGATCGGTGACCACCAGGTCAACCGAAGCGTCGGGCAGCGTCGATAGCACGTCAAAGCAGCTCGCGAGATGCAGCGTGCAGGTGGGCTTGGTCATGCCGCACCTGCTTTCTGCGCCATCCGTGAAGCCGCGTCGTCCAGGCGGGCCTGTCCGAGCCGGGCATAATCAGGGTTCAGCTCTAGGCCGACAAAGTTGCGGCCTTGCTCAATAGCAACGACGCCACTGGTACAGCTCCCCGCGAACGGGTCTAGAACCGTGCAGGGTACAGGGGGCACGGGGCTGCATTTGCAGGCCTGCCGCCAGCCGTCTTGCACGGGGTCGTCTGTGTCACTCACCATCCGCCGCCAAGGCGCGCCGCACATCGGGCAGCAGCCGGCTTGAGACGTGCCGGCCAGAATGCAGGGCAACACCAGCGCAGGCGGAAACAGGGCGAAGTGGTTTACGTCGGTGATGCCCAGGCGCTCCGGGCGGAAGCTTGCGGTCGGAATGCTCCAGACCGTGCGTTTGTTGCGGCCGCGCGGGTTCCAGGTGACAAAGCCGCCACGCACGTCGGCATTCGCGGCCCACTTGCCGCCGTTTTTTTGTCCAGCCGCGAGCAGAGCCGCTTTGCGCCCTTTGGGCCGCGCGCTCGTGTTTGGCTCAAGAACTGCCGTTCGGTCATAATAGTACTTTGCCCGCTTGGTCAGCAGGAACACATACTCGTGGCACCGGGAAGGCCGGTCGCGAACGCTCTCCGGGGTGCCGTTGGGCTTCGACCAGATAATTTCGGTTCTGAGGTGCCAGCCATCCGCGCGGAGGGCGAAGGCGAGCATCCACGGAATGCCAATGATGTCCTTTTTCTTGATGCCATGAGGCAGCGGCCCTTTGGCGTAGCTGTCCCCGATGTTGAGAAACAAAGTGCCGTCGCCCCGGAGGACGCGCCGGACTTCGCGGAACACAGCCAGCAGGCTCTGGATATAGGCCTCTGGGGTGCGCTCCAGACCGATCTGCCGAGGGTTTTTGTAGTCCCTCAAGTGAAAGTAGGGCGGCGACGTGACGACCGCGTGGAAGGTGTTGTCGGAAAGCTGAGAAAGTGCGTGGAGGCAATCGCCTACGAGCAAAGAAAACATCGCGTGAGAGTAACCAAGCCGCGCTGGGGCAGTTGCCCACGGGCAGCTGCCTTTCGTGTGTGAGTGAGAGAGAACGTAAAGTCTAGGCTAAGGGTTGGTCTGCTCCAGCTCCTGCTGGGCCGGGTTAGCGATTTTCACCACCGGCGGCGCAGGCTCGGCAACAGGGGCGGGCGGTGCCATGACAACCGGCGCAGGCTTCGGCGGCGCGTGATGCCGATGGCGCAAAAAGGGCACGGTTAGGGCGACGGCCACGAGTAAGGGTATCAAAGTGCGACCTCTTCTGTGGGCAAGCCGATTTCGTCTTCCGCGACCCTGGGATTGCTCCAGCCGTGACCGTTAGGACAGGCCAGGCTCGTGCCGGTGAACTCCAGAGGCCTGCGGCACAGTGGGCAGGGCCGGTTTTGCAGGCGCTTCAGGCGCTTCTTGTCGGCTTCGTAAAAGCCGTCTTCGCCTTGGGGGTAGATGCGGGGGCGTGGAACCGACGGCTGCGCCATGTGGCGTGTGTTTTCGCGATCTGCCATTCGGTGCAGCGCCGGGGAGATAGGCCGGTCTCCTGCCAAGGCTCTTAGTTCTAGCGATCCGATACGCATAGATTGCTCCTTCAGGCCGCACGGCCAGATGTTTGCTCGGATGACGATGTTTTGTGCTCGGATGACGAAGGGTAAGCGCGCGGCGGTCGCTCTGCGATGCCAGCGTCGGCGGCCATGACAACGATCAGCTCCGCCTGGAAGCGCAAGCTGGGCTTGTTCCTAAAGTCAGACCACCAGGGAATGTCGGCCAGGAACCGGATCGCTGCGTCTTTGCAGCCGGTAATAAAACGCTCTGGTTCGGAGGCGGCGAGTGACCAGAGCGCATCTTGCATCGCCGGCGTGGCGACACTGCTCTGCCAGCGGCACGTCGGCTGATCGGCGGGGCGATGCCTGTTGTTGGACATTAGCTCAAACAACCTTATTTCCTAAGCCGCCTTGCTGTAGTCAAGGGCGGCATTGACGCCGTAATACTCGACGCTCGACAGATTGGGGAGCGCTGTATTGAACAAGGTATCCAAACCTGCACCCGCACAGAGGCTGGGGGCACACCCCGTGCCGTCTTTGACCTGCATCAGCGGAACGTGGAGTTCATCGGCGACCGTTTTGGTCAGATGCCAGGTCAGCCGGGACTTGACAGGAATCGAAAGCACAACCCGCGCATTGGCGAGCTGCTTTTTGGCGGTCGCGCGGTTGCAGTGCTTGATCGCCATGCAGACGCTGACCTCAGCGCCGGCGGCGGCCAGCTGCAACCAGGTCGCACGGTGCAGTGTTTGGAGACTATCCATTGCGGAAGCAGCACGGGGCATGATAAATCCTCTGAATAAATCTTCTTGAGAATGTTAGGCAGCAGAAAAGAAAAACGGCAGAACGGCAGAAAGGCGCACTTACGTCTGTAATGCGTAATGCGCCCTGGGAAGCGTTTTCCCGACTTGAGTGTGTCGGGCGGGTCTAAAGCTTCGGTACCGAGGAAAATTGACGAAGGGATGATGTGCGGCGGCTTCAAGAGTCCGGCGCGGCGAGTATTAGTAAGCACGGCGCCTCCAGACGTCCGTGACGCTGAAGTTCAATAACCTAATTATGCCGCACATCTGTGCGTTTCATTAGGGAGTTTGGAGAAAACCGCGTATTTGCTATGCTCACCATGAGCACCTGTTATGAATGCAGGGTGAAATGCACCTAAGGGCTACGGAGTTAGCTGGATGGAGGTAAATCACGCTCCAGCTTGGCGCGGTAGCGGCGGCACATGGATCGGGTCAGGTGACTGGTCATCATGAGTTCGCCGACCGTGGGACGGGCACCCAGACAGGCGGCGCGCCGGCGGGCCAGGTGATAAAGGTAGTGCCAGGAAAACACTTCGTAGCGTTCGGCAAACGGCGGCGGCAAGGGGATGGGTTCTTGAAGGTCTTCGGGGCGGGGGGGGGGGGGGGGGGGGGTGTTGACGCTGACGCAGGACGACCTGGGCACGGAAGGGGCCGGAGGAACCCAGGGGATTATGGGAACTAACGGGAAGGGACAGCATCTACCGATATTTTACCATACCAGCTTTGAGACGCCAACAGGCACACCCGGGTTCCAGGAGCGGCGGCAATATGACCGTACAATGACCGGGAAGATAATTAGGCGGGTATGCTCCACAAAAGGATACTAATATAATTCCAATAAATGTGTAATAAATGTGTAAAATCTGGTACAACTATAACAGCTTCGGTAATTTGATATGGCGTAGTGAGAACCGATGCTTAACATGGTGTACGAGAGCTGGCTAGGTGTAAGAGTGCGTGTGTGAGAACTGATATGGTTTGGAGATTTATATGGCAGGTGGCCCCATCCGTGATTTTTCAGTCCTAGTGATGGTCAACCTTAAAGGAGATGCTTGGCATGGTAAACAACGCTACGGAGAGGAGGCCCAATGGCATTGATGTTCAACATGTCACCACACATGATGCTCAGCTAGACACTTTATCTCGCGACGATAAGTTGGGAGACAAAGTTCGTGTCAGCCTTGACGTTTCGCCAGAACTTTTTGCGAAACTTCAATCAATGGCCCGGGATATGCGCGGTACTAAAAGCGACGTCCTACGCAAAGCTTTGGCACTGATGGATGTAGCTTTAGATGCGCGCAAGCGCGGGAAAAAGATTGGTATCGCAGATAGTAGCGATCAACTAACGACAGAAATTATCGGTTTCGAGTATTGAGGCCGAGCAAGCATCGTAGTGGTGGCATGCAGGGATCAATCCCAAATCCTCCTATGGAGAAACTGCATGACTACGAAAGATGGTATCAACTTGGGCCACCTGGCCCCGCAGGCTGAGAAGCCCGCAATTATTGATCTGGGGGTGCGTGAGCAAGCCCTTTTTGACGGCATAACAGAGATGACCGTTAAATTTGAGACGCCGGAGGCACGCCAGGCGCGGGAAAAACAGGACGCGCAGAAAACTAGACATCAACATCTTACGGATTATTGGCGGCTTGCCCTTGCCAGTATTGTCCTTGTTGTTTTTCTGTGCCTGAGCGTCTATTTGCTCGCTTTCAAGCCACATGCTAGCGAGATAGAGCAACTCATGACAGTGGTTGGAGTTATTACTGGTGGCGCTGGGATGTATTTATTCCGCAGCAAGCCTAATATTTCCGACTAGCTGCTTGCTAGTGAGATTGCCGATTACAATAAGCTACGGCCTAAAGTGCCGCCAGTGCCTAAATGGCATTGGCGGCTTCTGTTTGCCAGTTCGATCTCTTCAGGGCAAAAAGAACAGTTAGAACGCATATTAGCCGGAGTGGATGCCGCTGTATAGTTTGCTCCAGTAAAGTTTAGCCCGGCTTGCTCATTAAAGTTTAGAAACGTAAGCGATAGCCGACGCCAGCCGCTCAATGTCGTCTTTGAAGCACCCTAGACCCCGGTTGCAGTTGTCACAGAGCAAGCCCCGGACATTCCCACTGGTATGGTCATGGTCAACATGGAACGCTTTGGCTGTCGCCGCCCTTTTGCAGATAGCGCAGACGCCGCCCTGCAAAGCGAGCAGGGTTTCATATCCCTCTTGGCTCAAGCCGTAAGTTCGGGCCAAGTGCTTGTCGCGATTGCGACTGGCGAGACTCTCTGCATTGCGCTTGGCCCAGCTTTGGGTATAGGCGGCTTTACAAGTTTTGCAATGATGCTGAAGCCCGTCTTTGGCGGAGGCGCGTTTTGTGAACTCTGGCAGCGGCAGGAACTTCTGGCAGCAGCTGCATTTCTTTGTGTTTAGCATAATTATATTATACCTAACATATAGGTATAAGTCTACTCATATACTAAACTGATGGGTATAATATACGCATGGAAAAAACCGACAAGAAAAAACCAGGGCCACTCCCCGGCCCGGAGACGACAAAAATTACCGTTCTGATTGAGCCACATTTGATAGACTGGGGAAAGCAGAAACCGGGCGGTTTGTCTCGCCTGATTCGGCAACTCTTGCAGGACGCTTATGCCACCGAGACGCAAAGGTAGTTTGCGCCAGTAAAGAAACATTAACCGGAGCAATTGACACACGCAATTTTATCCAGTATCATTGAGGACAATATGGATAAAATTACCCTTTCGGACAGCGTCGCCCAAGGCAATTATCTGCCCGCGCTTTCGGCGCAGGATATGGCGGTCCCGAAAGAAGACCTGCCGGTCACGGATGCCGGGGGCGAGGCCTTAGACGCCATCATGGCCGTCGCCGCCGTGCTCGCCGAGAAAGCCCTTCATAACCCGATCACGCTGCTCATTCAGGACCAGCGCAAGGAGACCACCAAGCGTGGCTACCGTCTCTCTCTGGCCGCGTTCTTCAAACACCTGGGCTTTGGGCCGGACCCCTCCCCTGCCGTCGTGCGTGCCTTTGTCGGGTTGTCCCCCCACCACATCGCCCTGCTGCTGGCCGGGTACCGCGCGGCGATGCTGGAACAGAAACTCTCGTCGGCCACTATGAACACGCGCCTCGCCCCGATCCGCTCGCTCCTGGCCTTCTGCCTCAAGCTCGGCTACTCGCAGACCAACGGACGCGACCTGGTCAAGAACGAGAAAGTGCGCGCCTACCGGGACACGCGCGGGCCTGCGGCGGAAACCATCGACCGCATCCTCAAGCTACCGGACCGGACGCAGCTACGCGGAATGCGCGACTATGCCATCCTGCGGCTGCTGTGCGACAACGGCCTGCGCCGAGCGGAAGTGACCTCCCTGACGGTCGCGGACTTCCTGCCGGGCCAGGGGCAGATATTGGTGATGGGCAAAGGGCACTCGGACAAAGAGCCGATTGACCTTGCACCCCGAACGATGCGTGCCGTGGCCGCCTACCTGAGCGCAGCAAGCCACCGGGACGGCACTCTGTTTCGCAACCTAGACCACAGGCCGGGTTATGCCGGCGCAGGCCTGACGCCGGACGGGCTGCATGACATGATCGGCACCTACGGCAAGAAGCTGGGGATGACTCTGACGCCGCACAAGTTTCGCCATTATGCTATTTCGTGGCTGGCCGAGGAGACCAACGGGAACATCCCTCTCATCATGCAGTTTTCGCGCCATGCGCGCTATGACACCGTGCAAAAGTATGTGGATGCCGTGAACAACCAGCAGGGCAAGCTTTCCCGTATGCTGGCCGACCGGCATGGAGATTGATGGATAGAAGGGAGTTGACGGTCATGGAGGAGCACTTCAAGACAAGCTTCCGCAGGAAATCGTAAGGATGACATTCTTAGCCACCATTGATTTTCCTCGCGCGGGCGGCTTCCTCTTCGAGAGCTTGCTGTTCATAATCTGGTGCTACTACAGTCTGCGAACCGTGACGAACAAATATCTGGCCCGCTATGATTTCTTTTTTTATTCCTACCGTCTCTGCTACTTTGTAGGGCAACTGAGATGGCTCCCGAAGAACCTCTATCTGGCCGATAGTTCTATCAAGATAAGGAATCACGCTGTATTTGATATTGACGACAGGTGCAGTGTAATGCGACAGAATTTGCTCTAGCCGGTCGGATTTGATGTCGTTGTCTGGAGGCCCATGATAAACACGCGTTTTATCGTCGAAACCGATAATCAGATAGCGCTTTCCACTAGCCTGAGTATTGGCTAGGCCAAGCACGTCTTTAATAAATTCCGCTTTTTCGTTGGCATTGCTCAGATGCAACTCGCGCTTGAATTCAATACTAGTCGTTTCCCATTCTGCAACCAGGGCATCAATACGTTTTGTCTCTGTTGTGATGCTGCGCCGCGTCTGCCAAACAAGCCCCTTGTAAGTAGCTCCGTAACCAATGTCCGTGTTCGCAAATTGATAACTTTTCACCAGGCCGAGTTCTGGTTTCGACAGTTCGCGGGCGGTGTCTAAATATCTCGCTTGAATTGAATAACTGTCTTGCCCCTGCCATCCCAGCGCAACGATTGCGTCCTCACGGGTAGGAAATTCAAGCCATGCATAATCGGGGGTTGAGCGCTCGCTCAGCCGATTAGTAATTTCCAAAACTTGCTGCTCGTGGCCCTGCAATTTATGAGCGCAGATAGTCTCCCAAAACGGCACAGGGTCATCTACGACCTCACGCGCCGAGCGACTGACACTGAGGAAAGCACGGTGTTTTTGGGTTACTAACCCTAATCCTTCAAGCGAGTGGAGAGCATCGGTAATTGCTACCATCTGGTTTTCTGTGAGTGTATACATACTTTCGCCTAGCAGAGCTTTACATAAAGCGTCTAGGTGAACGCCAATACGAGAGCCTTGGGGGTCTGCATCACAGAGACCAACCAAAGTTTTCAGAAATAGATGACACCAATCTATAAAATCCAAAGTTGATCCTCCCGTCCCCTACCCCGCTTTTATTGCCGCCTTGTAAAGCGTCTCCGCCCGACTGCTGACCTGCCGGTCCCGCCCGCTCGCCCTGAGCTTGGGCCATTCCGCCAGGCCCACCATTGCGACCAGCTCCTGCTCGGCCTGGACTCGGTATGGCTGCTGCTCATCTTCTGTGAGCTGCGCCCAGGTGCGGACTGCTTCCGGCTCCTGAAAAAGCGCAAGCGAAAAATCCGAATGCGCCGCGGGCGCGTCTTCTGAAAGAGAGGAGGTAGCTAAAGGTGGTTCAGAGTAGTCTCTAAGAGCTGGCGCATTTTGCACGGCTGGCAGCGCAGAGTGAGTTTGTTTTGATTCACTTTGCTCATTTCTCGGCGCATTCTGCACTATTTTTGGTGCATTTTGCGCCTTAGATAGAGGGGGCTGTTTGGACTTCGGCATCTGAGGCGCACTTTGCGCTTTAGGTGGAGCAGCGCTCTTTTCCCTCTCAGTCAGCAGCTCATTCATGCGCGGCAGGTCGTCCTCGTGAATGGGATCGTCCATCATCACCCGGTAGATGTTGGCGGTTCTCAGCAAGCGGTTGGTGACAGGATCACGCCAGTACTGCTGCTCTTTGCGCACAAACAGGTGCAGCGCAGGGTTCTGCAGAACGCCCAGCTCGCCCTTTTTACCCGCGAACTCGCGCTTGAGCGTGGCAACGTGGATGCCGACGAGCGCAGCCAGCTCCTGCATCTCAATCTCAATGCCGTCCCGCCGTTCCCCCGTCTCGCGATTGTAGTATCCCATCGAGCGCAGAGCAAGGACAATGCGCGTGCCGTTGTCACCCAGTGCCGGCATCCAGCGCCGCACAAAGTAGCGCGAGCAGGCCACGAACTTGTCCGGCTCGGTGATCGCGTTGTAAGCGGCATGGTAGTCATGGACAACCACGGCGGACTCGCTCATTGCCCCTCTCCTTCTTCCTGGGCCATGGCGGCAAAGTACATATCGAGAGCCGCCTGCATCACGTCCTGCTTGCGCACCCGGTGCTGCCAGCAGAACTCGTCCAGCGCTTCAATGGTCGGTACGGCCAGGCGCAGCGACGTCACCATCGTGCGGTCGGCGGTGTCCTGGCGGACGCGCATTGTCCGCCCATCGACACGCCGCGCTGGAGACGCTTCCGGCGCGGCCACGGGGGCTGAGAGCGGCTGCGCCGAAGGTTGTTTCTTGGCTGGCTTGTTTGGCGGTTTGCTGGTTGCTTTGTTTGTTGGTATGTCGGCCTGTTTGTCTGTCAGTTTTACGGTTTGTTGGTGGGTTGGTGGGTCTGTTTGTCTGTCGGTAGGTTTGTCACTTTGTAGTATAGTAGTATTATCGGCTGGGACTGGAGCGTCTGCGGTGCGATCCATTCCGGCCAGGTTTCTTCGCTGGAGGTCTGCGAGGGTTGTCATTCAGTCACTCCTGTATCAGCCGTTCCAGGCTTCGCTGCTTGGCGTCGGCTGCGCCCGCCCTTGCCCTCGGTATCTTTCCAGTGCTTGGCGGGGGCCATGTCCTTCCAGACCTGGGCGACGATCTGGGGAGTGACCTGCTTGCTGGACAGCACGAAAGCGTTCACAAAGGCCGCATCGCAGAGGACGCACACGTCGCGCGGGACGCCTTCGGTGACGTTGTAAACCTCCACCAGAGCGGGGCCTGTGAAGTACGTCTCCAGGCTCTTGCCGCCTGCCGTCTTGATGCGGTGCTCGATCATGCCCTGCATGTCTTCAAACGAGAGCGGGTCCAGGTTGCTGATGACGGCGATGCGGCTGCGGAAGGCCTCTTTGCGGCTGAGCTTGTTGGGAAAGTTGTCCTGGGCCAGCATGACGATGGTCAGCAGCTTGTCTTCTGCGGTCTGGAAGTTTGAGAGGTCCGAGAGGATGTCAATATTATCGGCGTGGACGTTCTGGGCCTCGTCGATCAGCAGGACGGGGTGCTTTCCGGCATCGTACTGCTCGATGAGGTACTGCTCCAGGAGCTTTTTGTTATCGCCCGCCGTGCGCATCGCTAGCAGCCCGAAGCCCTCGGAGATCAGGCGCAGGAACTGAGACTGCGTGCGCACGGACGCGCTGGGGAGAAACGCCATCGTTTTGCCGGGGTCTTCGCTCCAGGTACGCTGCAGCTGATTGGCGATGGTTGTCTTGCCGGTGCCTACGCGGCCCATGAGCAAAGCGAGGCCCCGCTTTTGATCGGCGGCATAGCGCATCTTGGCGACGGCGATCTGATGCTCGGCGCTGGGGAAGGCAAAGCGCGGGTTCGGCTGCGTGCCGAACGGCATTTCCTTCAGGCCGAAAAAGGATTCATACACGGCGCAGTCCTCCATATGGAGTATTTCCGTTTTCGCTTATGTTGTAAACGGATTACGCTTATTATAACAGGGGTAGGGGGGAGAGTCAAGAGGGTGGAAGACTTTATTTGCATGTCGTGGCACAAATCAGGTGGAAGTCGATAATAGAATGCGGTCAAGGCGCTCAAGGAGGTCCTTTGCCGACGCGACCTGAAGAGCAGCTTGCTCCGTCAGACCGGCAAATACGTCCTCATAATCTGCGCGTTCTCTGTACCGTTTCAAACGCCATCCCGCTTGCGCGACCTTCTTGTATGAGGGGTTGCCTCTTTCGAACCATTTCCAAACGTCTGTATGGGACTGGCCTCCCAGGCCGGCAACAGAAACAGTATGGCTTCGGGCGTAAATGCGCTCCGCCTTGTGGAAGACGGCATAGTAGGCACGGCTGATCGCCGAGCGATGGGCGCTCGGCGCAGTCATGTCTCGGAGACCTTCCGCAAGGCTGAAATAATTCTGCCAATCGAAGGGAGCTGGCGAACTTGGAGAAGTCGAGGCAGGCGGCATCAAGCAAACTCCACACTGAAATGAAGCAAGCCCTGCGCGCGTTCCGAAGCATCTAGCCACCATTCATCCTCGAAGCGATTCAGCTTCTCGTAGGCTACCATCGGATCGTCTGCGGTATGAACATCCGCAAACAGCGAATGCAGCTCGTCTCCATCTTCCGGCACGAGCTTGAGGCGCACTGGAGCAGCCTCGCCAAAGATACCCGACATATGCGCCCGTGCCTCTGCTAAAAGCCCGACAAGCTCAGGATGCGCGTTTAGGAGAGCATCTACAGCGTTCCAGTCTTCCGCCTCGTAAGCGATATGGAGTGCAGCGACTTCTGCTCCGGTCTCCTCTGCTTGGTTTTCAGCAAGGGCAGGGTGCTGCAGGGATGTATATTGAACAACCGGCATACTCGTATTATTGGCAGCTACGCGATAAGCACGAGAGTGGAGTGCAGCCGCGTTAGCGTGTCCTTGGCGACGCAGGAAGACACGCAAGGGATCTGGCGCGGCTCCGCCCGAATGTGGCTGGGAGCTGACTGGCCCTGGTGATGTCGTGAAGGCAACTGAAGCAATTGCCATGCTGGCGGCCAAAGTGCTGAACGAAGCCGCGCCGGCTGGCGAATGTGCTCGAAAAGTGTCTGTATGTATGACGGGTAGTCTCTCGCCACGTCTTGGGTGAAGTGTTCGTTGATGGGGCATCGGATCCTCAGCGCTCCCTTGCTTTGGGATGTTTTATTTGCGGCATAGTTACTGGTGGCCTAACAGGAGTGGGACTTGGCGTAACCGGCACGGTAGGTAAGATACGAAGAGCCTGCTCGCCAAACTGCTCTTTCATATGGGCATTAATGTTATCCATCTGCTCAGGGGTCGCGTTACCAACATTTGGCACCTTGGCCAACCCAAACACTTCTTGATACATTTCCTGAACAAGCACTGCCTGCTGTGCAAGCGAGTTTGCGAATATTTCAAAGCTCAAATGAGACATTACTATTTTGCAACGTGTTGGAACCGATGTACCCGTTGTTGTACCAGGGGGAACGATGCCAAACTTCATCGTGATGTCGCCAGGTCCATGAGTGAATTCGCAGACACCGACGTAGAACTCCGGCGCACCTTCCGGTGGATCTGTGACACGGACAACTATTACCGGCGGTATGCTGGGCGTCTGAGCATCAGGCATGATGTAACTCCTTCAAAATATGACTCTCTCACTGTGTTCAAACAGGCATTTACACTACTTCTTGTCTGGATACTGAAGCGTTATCGGCTCTGGAAACCGGGTATCTCGCACCGGCATGGGCGCGGCTGGCCGCGCCGGAGGCAGTGATCGCATCATTTTGTCCATTGCAGCCTGCTGCGCTTTGAGCGCTGCCTGCGTGGCGGTCTGTATTCTTGCGTTTCGATAAGCCATTCCTTCATGCCACACCCATGTCCCTAGCTTAGGGAATATGACGCACAAGCAGAGGAAACCAAAGAGCATCCGTTTGGCTGTCTTTTTGTCAAAAAAGCCAAGGCAGCGAAAAGCTGTCAGTACGTCCATCAGTCGCTACTCCTCGGAACTCTCATCCGCTTCATCGGTGGCCCGGGCCTTCTTACTGCCCTTGTCTTTAACTGCTGGCTTTGCTGCCCCAGGCTCTTTCTTTTTGACTGGCTCAACGGTCTTAACGGTGCCGGTCTTCAGCAGGCTGCCCGGTGCGGGCGGGTTCAATAGTCCCATCGTGTTGTCTTCCTAAGTCAGCAGTTTCAGCTAAAGATCGTTCTCCGTGAGGCCAGTTGCCTTGAGCAGTGACGCGAGCGTGCCCGTTCTCAAATCCTGATTTGCATGAATGGGCACAGTCACCGTGGCAAATTCTCCTGGCTTCTTGTAGATATGATGGCTGCCTTTGATGCGATCCAGCGCCCAGCCATGGCGCTGGAGAATTCGAGCAAACTGCTTCCCTGTAACCTGCTTCATGCCGCGCATTCCGTTTTCATGCCGCAAATTCCAGCGTGCGAAACAGATGCTTTGTTGAAAGCGGCAGTGTTTTGCCTGCGCCTAAGACCCTCTGATACTGGACCCCGAAAGCATCTAAAGATGCCTCAGTCTGGCTTTCCAGCCAGCCGGAAATCGCCTCGTTCAGGTTCCGAACGACTTCGTCTAGCGTGTCGCCCTCTGTCACGCAACCTGGCAGGCGGGGCACCTCCGCCCAGTATCCTCCCTCGACGGCGTCATGGACGTAGGCAGTCAATGCTTCCGTGATCTCGATATCCTGACCATTGCCGACAATGTGGACAGAACCTTCAAATTCGCCAATCATGACATCATTCATTGCGCGATTTTCCCCATTTTACTTAGCGTGTCGGCTGCTTACTTAGCGTGTCGGCGGCGCCCACGTGTCTCCTATTTCGTCGGCAACTGTTTCCCCTTCATTAGGGGCGCTGAGGCTCCGCCTCCGTAAACTGCTGCAAAGATTGCTGCAAAACCACAGACCCCGGGTGACGGCGTAGGGCGTCCTCAATATCCTTCCTGGCGGCAATGCGTTCCTGCGGCTTGTTTTGAGCCAGCACCTGCGTGTAGGTCTTCCGGGCGTCGGCAGCGTCTTCCTGGACGGCGTAACACAGGCCGAGGTTGGCAAGGACCCAGTCCATCGAACCGTCTTCAGTCAGAGCCTCTTTGTCTGTGACAATGGCGGCGGGGAGCTGTCCGGCCTCGTATTGCAGCCAGCCCTGGGTTCCTTTGAGATTGGCGTTCCCTGGATTAGCCACAACTCCTTGCTGCAGAAGAGCGAGCGTGGGCAGAAACTGGTGCGTTTTGTCTGTCATCTCGGCGAGCACAAAATAGGGCGTCAGGTAATCTGGGGCGATCTTGACGGCGGCGGCTAGGTCTTGAAAGGCCGCCGCGTAGTTCCCCAGCGACATCTCGGACTTGCCGCGAAAGCAATAGGCCCACTGATCCTGAGGATGGGTCCGCAGCAAAGTATTGCTGTCTGCGAGGGCCTGCGCATACTGCTTGTTGTCGTAATAGGCAGGCATGCGGGACTCCAGGCCATCGTAGTCGTCCGGCAAACGGGCCAGTTGGGCAGAAAAGTCGGCAATCGCAAGGCTGAGATTTCCCTGGGCCTGATAAGCAAGCCCCCGATTGTAGTAGGTATCCGCTGCGGCGTCGTTGTGGGAGGAGCGGGCGGGCCGGGAACCGAAAAAGCCGTGTCTGCTGGAAGACAAGCCGTGGCTCCCTGAAGACCGCGTCGCATAATAATAGGGCTGCGGCGTTTTGAGCAAAGCGAGCACTGTGGTGTTGTCCCGGATCGCCGCCCCATACAGATGGGCTTTGTCTTCCGCCATGGCCCGGAGAAAATAGCCGTCCATTTTCTCCGGCCTTTCCTGGACCATGGCGGTGTATTCCTGAATGGCGGTGCTGTAATCGCGCCGCCCATAAGCCGTGTTGCCCAAGCTGTTGTGCATGCTGAAGGACCTACCGGCCCCAAAGGCTGAAAGCGCAGACCCGGACATTCGGTAGAGGCGTACACATGCCAGTGCCCCGATGCTCACCAGGCCGATCAGGAACAAGGCAGCTGCTGCGAGATGAAGTTTCATTTGGGTTGTCATAGGTGCCTGCTTTGAGGCCAGATTGGCCGCCGAGTAGCGAGCCTGCTTCTTGCCATGTTCTCAGTCTTCTTGCCATGTTCTCAGCGTATTTGCCAGCGTAGCCGCTGCGGATAGCTGACCAAAGACAAACTGCCATCCCGGCGTTCCCGGCTCTTCCTGGGCCAGCAAAGCGGCATAGTGGCGCGCATGGCTGGCAGCCATGCGCGCTGGAGACACACATTCCGGCGCAGGGGTTGTTTCGGCTATCACTGCCGCATCCTGTTCCTGTCTCATTCAGTCCACCCAGTTTTGCTACTTGTCCGGCAGCGGCCCCACATACTTCTTGTAGGCCCCGACCCAGTCCGCCGCCTCTTTCAGCTGTTTCTACGGCAGGGCCGTCCGCAAGGCCTGTATCTCTTCCGCCATCCTCGTCAGCGTCTGCCGCACGTCTTCGGCGGTGGCCCTCGCCTCCGCGGCAGTGGCCCTTGCCTCCTCGGCAGTCTTCTGGGAGACCGCCGCCGCGTCCCGCGCTTCCTCGGCTGTCCGGCGCGCTTCCTCGGCTGTTCCCCGTGCACCCTCGGCCTCGGCGCGCAGATGCTCAATCGTCTGCCGCTCCTTCTCGGAAAGCTCCCGCCGGTGTTCCGCTGCCTCGCGGTTGTTTTCGCTGAACCTGCGGTTGATTTCCTCGCCGCGGCGCTTTACTTCACCCGAGTTGCGGATCTGTTCCACGTACTCGCGCTTGGTCTCGCCGCTTTCCCGGCCCGTCTCGGCTATCTCCCGTTTGCTTTCGGCTTCCTCATGCGGCTGATCCGATCCCTGCGGCTGATCGTCCTGCCGGTCGGATGATGTGTTCAAAATAGAGATCCTTTCTAGACAAGGTGTCAGCGTCGTCACCCCTTGGGGCGGCATCTGCGCCCACCGGAGCCGTCCCGGAGCGTCTTAGCCTGCTTTCTGAGCCTCGGCTTCGGTGGCGAAGTAGACGCGGTTCTTTTCGCCCGGCAAGTGGCCGTCGTCGCCGACATGATAGACGCGGCTGCGCTTGTTGCCGACGATTTGGCCGACTGTTTGGCCCTGGCCCTGGCTTGCGGCTGGGGAGGGCGGGATCGGGCGGGCGCAGACGCTTAGGCCAAGCCAGGCACAGCAGGCCAAAACCGGCAAAAACAACCGCGTGACGAGCCGCCGGGACTTTCGTGCGACAAGCATCCGGGACTTCATTGACCATTCTCCGTAGGGCGGTAGTCGGCCTTCTTCGCGGCATTCTCCGTCATATCTTATCCTTTCAGGATGACCTGGGCTTTATTTCTTGTGATGACCTGGGCTTTATTTCTTGTCCGGCCAAAGCGTGATCGGAGCAGGGAGCCTAGGATCAGCGACCGGAGCAGGAGGAACTGGTCATTTTCATTCTTACTTCTCCTTTTCTGCATCGTTCGGTTCTCATCGGTGGTGCGGCGGCACCGGCAGCCCCCACGCTCGCATTTGGGCATGGGCCTGGTCGTAATCCACCTGCGTGACAGGCGCAGGCGGCACATCCAGGCGATCCAATCGGCCCTGGGGATGCAGCAGCAGCCAGTACCAAATCCCGATGGCCGCAAGGGTGGCCAGGGTACAGGCAAGGTTTGCCGTCCTCACTGCCCGTTCTCTTTTCTCACTGCCCGTTCTCTGTCGCCCGGTAGCCGGCCTTCTTCGCCGCGGCCTCGGTCATGTACTCGCCCTCTTTGGTCGCGCCGTACCAGCGCTCGCCGGGGTAATGGTACACGCCGCTGTCCGTGTTGACCCAGACCTTGACTCCCTGGGAAACCGGGGCGGCAGCTTTATGGACAGCAGCATGGTGCCGGTGATGATGCACAGGGGGCTGGGCTGGGGCCTGAGCGTAGATCGGGGCGACCAGGGCAAGGGCGCAGACGAGGATGAGGGGGAGAGTGGGGCGCATGGGGTCAATCCTTTTAGTTGCCGCTGATTTTGACGATTTTGTAGCTCGTGATGCCATCTCGGAATGAGTTGATCTTGAACTTCCAGGTTGCACCGGGAGCTAAATGCTGCGTGTTGTCCATACCAGAATCAACCTGGTTGCCCGCGCTGTCAAAGAAAACAGCATCCACTTCCACATAGTCATAAGACGCTTTGGAGTTGTTGTCCAGATACCCATCGACGTAATGTGTGCCAAGTGAGTCTTCTGTTTCTAGCGAGTCGGCATTGACTACCAGTTCGTTTTTAGCACCCTTCGCGCCCGCGTTCAGCAGAATCGCGACCACTTCTGGGTTTTTAGCATAGTCAAGGGCATTCATGCCATCTTTGTTTTCCGCATTGACATTTGCGCCCATGTGGATCAGGAGCCGTGTCAACTGCGGCCATTGGTCGAGGGATGCACACATCAATGGGGTCATGCCATCAGAGTCCCGTTCATTCACGCTTTCACCTCTTTTGAGTGCCGCCAGCACAAGCGAAGCGTCCCCCTGCCTGCTTATAGTAATTGCCTCCGTCAGAGGAATACGAGCCGGTGATGAACGAAGGGTATGTGCTTTACGGTGATGCTTGGCGGGCGCTGCCAGCGAAGGCGCAACAGCAATCAGAAGCAGGGGAACGGCGATTAACAGCGAGCGCATGGAGTCAGTCCTTTGGCATAGGCCGATACTCTGGCCGGGTTTGTTGATTGGGTTATTTCTGGGTTTGAAGCTGCTTTATTCAGTGCCGGTTTTGGCGCCTTTGGAAACCTCTTGCACAGCAAGGGACGTGCCCACAATCCCGATCTTCGTGCCCTGGGCGTCCCGCAGCGGCTCGGTCATGCAGCGCCAGGCTGTCCCGCGCACGGTAGTTGTCCATTCCAGGGGGCCGTCGCTCGCCAGCACCATGCGAACTTTTTCAAGGAAGTCAGTCTCGCCTTTGTACACATCCCAGATGCGCAGGCCGACCGCCTGGCCGGGAGAAATCGCCGCTTGCCTCAAACCATCCCCTTCGGACAGCAGAAAGCGGCCGTCCATGTCCACCGTCCAGATGACGGCTTCGGCGCGGGCGACACGCGAGTCGCGGGCGCGGATCTCGTCGGCGAGACGGGTGGCGTGCCTCCGCATTTCTCGCTGGGTCACCAGGGACGGGCTGCCGGTTGCTTGCTGCTGCATGGCGTTTTCCGGGGCAGGCCGCCAGCGCTGCTTTTTAATGGCGTAGCCTTCAATCAGAGACTCTACCCCAGACTGCATTTCGGCGAGATCGTCGCCCGTGAACTGCTTGTCATCCAATCCAATGTCGCGGATGATGGAATGCAATGGCTGATGTGCAGGGTACTGGTATTCAATGCCTGGAAAATCTTCTGCGTACCCCACGGATTTAAGCAGTGTGTTCACCATGTTCTGGTAATTCGCTTCTTCGCCCTCGGTTCCTCTGGTGAGCGCCTGTGCTAAAACCCTGATTGTTTTGCGGCTTGGGTTGCGCCGTCCATATTTATAGTTGGAAATCTGGCCCTGGCTGACATTTGGATCAGTAGCGTTGCTGAGCTGGTCTTGGTTCCAGCCCCGGCGCAGCAAGAAACCTTCCAGCTTTTCGCCAAAGTCGGTCACAGCCAGTTGTGGGGTTTGTTTCGCCAATTTAGACAGACTCGAATAGGGCATGCAGACACTCATAGAAGTCCCTCCGCCTCATGTGACACCAGTATATTGCATTTGGTTGCAAAAATCTATAAACGGCATGCAATACAGGAGGAAAACAGGTATTGCAACGTGTATAATAGGCACATGCCGAAAATCCTGACGACATACCCTCCTTTGCAGCAACTCTGCCTGAACGCGGGCGTGGATGCTGATGCCATCGCCGCGCGGGTGAAAACCATCACAGGTGAGGAGATTGGTCGTCAGGCAGTGGTCGCTTTTCTACGTCGTGGCACGCGAAATGTTGACTACTTGGAGGCCATTGCCCAGGCTACCAAGCTCCCATTGCATGTTGTATCAGAAGCCGGGAAAAAAGACAACAAAAGATTATTGCAAAATGTAAAATAACCCTTGACTTTTATATTGCATTATGCAATAATATCCTTGTAATTAAAACACAAGGAGAACGGTCATGCAGGCAGTTTCAACGGCAATTCGGCAGGAGCGGGCGGAACAGGCGGTTTCCGAGGGCGCAGCGGCTTACGCGGCGCGGCTGCGGCAGGTGGAAATCCTGCGCGACGCAATTTTGCAGCAGGGGCAGCCGGAGCTGCACGCGGACAGCACCGCGCTGTGCCCCCACTTTCGCCTCCGCAAAGGGCAGGTCGAGGGCGAGTACACGGAGGCCCAGCTTCACCGACACGCGGCGGGGATGGTGATCCGCTTCTGGGTGTACGGCGGGCGCTTCGAGGTCAAGACGCGGGACCTGATCCTTTTGCCTTGTGCCAAAGGCTATGACGTCTGGCTGGACACGACGGGCGAGCCGGGCGGGCGATTGTTCCCCCACGAAGGCAAATACAGCGTGGCGGCCCGCCTGCTCCTCGCGGCGGTCGCAGCAGGTCGGTGAAGATTAAACTCGGTGAAGATTAATTTATGACTGCTGTCAACCTGAACGGCCTCCCCGTTGTCAACCTGGAAGGCCTCAGCGTCAAGCCGTACGCCGTTCAGGTCTTCACCGACCTCGCGCGCGGCAAAGAGTTCACGACGCTGTTCTACCGGCGCAAAGAAGCCAGCCTGGTCGCCGCGCTGGCCTTCGCCCAGGGCGTTGTGGAAGACGCCCGGCGTGCGGGGCTGACGCTGACGGGGCCGGTCAAGGTGGAGATGTCTCCCTTCGGGGAGAACTTCCGGTGTCATCTGGCGGTGCCTGTGTCATCTGGCTGTGCCGGTCAAGGAAAACAATAGTGACGCTGGGTTTGTCAAGGAAAACCGTCGTGACAAGGAAGCAGGCTGATATATGCGTCTACCACTGCTGGAAAATAAATGTGCGCGGCAAGGAGGAAAACCCTTGCTAAACAAACAATTGTTTGCTATGATGTACCAAACGGTTGTTTGGAAACAGTTTGCGCTTAAAAGCAACATCTGTCTCGGAAAGCGGCGAGGCTGCTCATGCTCATGATTACCACAATCCGCGTCACAGCGGAACACCGCCGGGTCATTGCGGGACGGCTTTACAGCCTGAAGCCCGGCGATGTGCTGGACGTGGCTCAGTACCCTGGCGACACTGATGCTGACATCTCCGCCTATGATGCCGCGATGATGCTGGATGCCGACATGGCTGAGCCAGGCGAAGAACAAGAAATTGAGCTTGATGCCCTTACGCCTGTGGGTCATGGGCATCACCTGGGAGGGCCGTAGGCATGACGATAGACTACGTCCTGCGCTGGTTTAACCCCACTCACCGCAAACAGGCCCGACTGTCTGCCGCACAGCGCGCCCTGGTCGCCGCCGCCCTAAACCTAGACGACGCCGCCGACCTGCTGGACGACATTCGGCGGGATGCCGAAATCAAAGCGGCCTTTGGCGGGGTGGAGTATGCCTGCGAGAAAGATTATGGCCGGGAAACCCAGGCGCTGCGCGTGGCAGCAGCGGAAGTGCGCGGGATCGCCCTGCCAAAATTCTAGCCGCAAGGCCAATCTCTTAGCCGCAAGGCCAATCTCTTAGCCGCAAGGTGAGTCTCTACCAACAAGGTGAGTCTATGGCGCAGCACATCGAAACGCGGGAGCAGATGATCAGCCAAATCGGCCTTGCCAAGAAAGCGGTCGCCGACCTGGAAGCCAAATGGCAAGAGGCCAACCGCAAGGGAACGACTCGCGCGGGGCGGGAGGCATTGCAGCAGATGGATGCCGGGCGTCGTTACCGGGACGACCTGGTCGCCGCGCTGGAAGCCCGCGATGATAATGAAGCCCGCGATGACGAACTTGACTTATGAAGAGCTTGACTCGCGCCGAGTACCTCTGACATGACCGTCGTCCTGCACTCCGGCATCCGCAAAAACGGGGGCACCCGGATCAGCGTGCCGTCCGCGCCGCGCAGTTCTGCCGATGAGGCTTTGAGTTCTGCCGACGAGGCCTTGTCCGATGGGGTCGACACAAGCGTACCCTGTCCAGCCTTCAACCGCTTTTGGATGTCGCCCGCGTCGGTGCAGCGCGTGTTCGTGCTGCAGGCGGTGTGCCCAGGGGAAACGGCGGCACATCAGCTGGCTTGCCGGTTTATTTCGATGCTGCGAGACAAGGCCATCGACGTGCCCCAGGCGCTGCCGTCCTGCGCTTGTGCCTGCCCGTGCGTAGCGCCTGTCTCGGAAACCGGCGACGTCTGCGAGATGTGCCGGCATGGGTCACATTGGACCTTGGAGAAACAGAAATGAGCGAAAAGCAGAAATGAGCGAAAAGCGAAAACAGCCCCTGAGCCGCGTACTGCCCGTGGCCCAGGAAATTGCGGGTGCGCTGGAGCTCGGCTGCGTGCGCGTGGAGATCGCGGGCAGCTTGCGGCGGCAAAAGCCGGACATCGGCGACATCGAGATCGTGGCGCTACCCGTCTATGACCTGGATTTGTTTGGCGAGACGCTCACGACCAGCGCCGAACTCAGCGGAGCGCTGCGTGTAATGCTGGCCTGCGGCATCCTGGCCTGGGACGAAGTGGTGTCCCGCAACGGCGACCGTTACAAACGCTTTGTCGTGCCGAAGCTGGGCGGCATGGCCCTGGACCTGTTCCTCGCCCAGCAAGACAATTTCGGCAACGTGCTGGCGATCCGCACGGGAAGCGCGGACTTTTCCGCCCGCTTGATGACGCAGCGCAGCCAGGGCGGGCTGATGCCCCAGGGAATGCGCCAGCGAGACGGCTTTCTATGGCAGGACGACCGGCGGCTGTCCTGCCCGACGGAAGAAGCGTTCTTTGCGGCCCTGGGCGTGAGCGCGGTGCCTGCCCCGGAAGAGCGCGACGAGGCCTGCATTGACACTCTCAGAAAGCTGGCGCTGGGCATCCCTTCGGGAAAGATGGCACCATGAAACGCCATGAGGGTCAGTGCCGCGCCTGCCGCATCGCCTGGGCGTGGACGCTCAAGATTTTGCTGCGCGACCAGGTCTGCGCCCAATGCAGCGCGCCTCTGGGCCGGGTCACGCTCAGCACACGGGCCGACGACACCTATACCTGGATGGCCTGGGAGGGCTATCGATGAACAAAGAAACGGATGAACAGGCCACCGTTGTCACTCTTTTTGGAGGCCTGTTTCCGACGATAAGCTCCATGTTAATCGCTTTTTCTGTCATTTTGGCCTATATCGCATCAGCTTGCATACATCAGTGGATTGCAGTTTTGACCTACTGCTGCGCGGCATTTGAGTTTATGGGTGGTTTTGCTTTGATTTGTATGAGCATCTGGAGGGATCGATGAACGACGCTTCTCGTTTAGGGGAACTGAACCCTGGTGAACATCACCCGGCGGCGGACGGTGCTATGGAGTATATACGCGCCATGGCCGTAGATTTGCCCCGTCTTGCCATGCTGCAGGAGTCCTTGGCCTCGTCGGCCCTGTCCGGCAGCCGCCTGGCGCAGCTCTGCTCGGAAACTCTGCGGCGGCTGCTGGCAAACGAGCCTGTCAGCGACCGCTACCTGCTGGGCCTCGCCTGGCTCGCGCGCGACATGGAGACGAAACCAAGATGATGGAAGAAAACAAAATGACACAGGATGAGCGGACGGCAGAGAAACAACAGCGTTTCCACGCCCATCTCGATGTGTGTGCACAGTGCAGAAACCACCCCTTTGAGCTGTGTCCTGCCGGCGCAGCCATTCTGCTGGGCAGCGACGCTCGTTTTGTGACCCAGTACGCGCCGGAGATACACATCTCGCACGAAGTGGTGATCCACAATGTGTCGGCCAAAACGCTCGGCATCCTCCGGCGCGCTGCGCAGCAGGCCGTGGCCCAGGTGCTACAACACACGTCACCGGCGGTCCCACAAACATCACCCTCGGCGCACCAGCGATCATCCCAACAAATGTCATCGGAAGAAAGGCCATAAAAACAGCCGGACGCTACCCCTAGCGCCCGGCTGCTTGCACAGGAAACCCATGCTAATCGTTTCATTCTTCACCGGCTCCCCAGAGCCGATGCTACCCGAACTATCGCAGTATACCCTCCCTCTGCAAAACCTGGAGCCGCTTTCAAGGAAGGAAAGTATCTCCCGATGCGGAGGTTTACTATGAGCCATACTCCCTGCTTTCCCGGCCTGCCTTACGATGAGCGCTTGACACGGATGCTGCGCGCCAATGAGGCGTTCGACTTCGTCAAGCTCTGCTGCCTCAATGCCGAGTACCGCGACCCTACCTACATACCAGCAAAGCGCATGCTCAACATGCGCCTCAAGCTCGGCATGACCGGCAAAGCGGGCGAGGAAAAGTGGGCCAAGCGGCTCCTTCGCTGGTCTGCCCCCCACGTCCAGCTTGTACAGATCGGAGACGATGGCGGCTTGCTCATCACCTATCTGCTGGAGCAAGACGAGGATGCCGAGTTCCTGCGCGTTCCCTCTGGGCAAAACGGGCAAGACGGCCAAACTGCGCCAGAACGCACCCTCCAGCCAGGGCAAGGTTCACAAAACGGCAATGGTATCCACGCAGACGGCGGGGGTG
>JAABUU010001444.1_pt1 | contig 40000 bp, 35 predicted proteins | sample 5559301 | NCBI WGS metagenome assembly JAABUU01 (sample SAMN10711884, study PRJNA513360) | rock metagenome | isolation source: Antarctica rocks | place: Antarctica: Victoria Land, Richard Nunatak white | reverse complement strand
GCACGGCGGCGGCGCTGGAGACGGCCCTCGGCGACGCGCTTGCTGCGGTCACGCCGCGCCACGCCCGCCACTACTTCACCCACTGCGGCTACGGCACCGCTACATAATTCTGCGAAACGCTGTAAGTGGGATACCTGCCGATCGGGATTATCCGGCCCATCGACGGCGCGAGGCTGTCCACATCCGTCAGGCTGTCAGGTTACGGCCAATGTAGCGCGCGGACAGGGTAATGGAAAGCCTTAATCTACCTGCGCCGCGCGCAGCAGATCGCGCGTGAGTTCGGCCTGTCCCAGGTGTTCGGCGCTGTGCCGGGCCACGACGATCAGGATCTCGCGCCCGGTAAGCGACCCACGGCGGGGATGATCGTAGGGGGCATCGAGCGCACCGGTAGGCAAGTTCGCCAAGCGGGAGCCTATCTCAGCCCGCAAAGCGGACCAGCGCGCGGCTATCGCCTGTGCGGAGTCACCCCGCGCGGCGAACTCCCCGTCACGATCGCGGCCCACCGGCTGGCCGAGCAGGGTTTGCAGCAGATTCTCCTCCGCATTGCCGAGCGTATGCATTGCGAGCGCATAGAGGCTATTGGTGTCGGGCGCGGCCGGTCGCCAGTTCAGTTGCGTCTCGGAGCGATCGGCCAGACAACCGACGAGGCGATCGAGCGAACTCGCGATGTAACGCCAGAAGATCAACGCCTCATCGGCGGCAAGCATGGTGTACCTCCTATCGCGGTTGGGCGCTGCCTGGCCGACGCGACGTGCGTCAGTGCCCCTCGATGGCGTGCGCGCCACCCTCGCCGGGTACGAGCGCAAAGCCTCCCTGCCGCCCCGCCGCTGTGGCGTCGTTCGCGCGCACCGGGCGCAACCCATCGATCTGCGCGGAGAGGGGGATACCCAGGAGGCGTGCGCTCTCTTCCAGGAGCATCACCGCGCCCGCCCGTTCCGGGGCGATCGTCGCGGTCACGCCCACCTCACGCAGCACCTTTTCCTGATCGAAGCGCGCCACACGCGCGAGGATCGGCACGTCGGCATTCGCGCGCCGGGCGTTCCGCACCACGGCGCGCGTCGCCCCCGCATCCGGCAGCGCGACGATGATCAGGCGCGCGCGCTCGGGGTGCGCCACATCCAGGATGCTTTTAAAGGTTGCATCCCCGTAGATCGCCGTGTACCCCTGCCGCTCCAACTCGCGGACAAGGTGCAGATCTTCCTCCACGATCGTCACCGTCAGCCCCGCGTCGCGTAGCCCCGCCGCCACCGCCTGCCCCACCCGCCCGTAGCCGACGACGATCGCGTGATCGTGCAGCAGCACTTCCTCACCGACCAGCGTGGCGCGCGCGGCGAATACCCGTCGCGCGAGCGGCAGGCGCCCTAACGCCGTGGCGACACGCGGCGCGATCCAGAAGGCACCGGGGGTCAGCACGATCGTCAGCATCGAGGCGGTGAGGACGAGGCTATTGAGATCGTCGGTGATCGCGCCCGACTCCCGCCCGGCCCGCGCCAGCACGTAACTGAACTCGCCGATCTGCAACAGGCCGAGGCTCACAAAAGCGGTGGTTTTCGCACCCAACTGGAAAGGTACGGTGGCGATGGTGGTGCTGAGTACCTTCACAACGACGATGAAGAGGACCAGGCCGAGCACCGCCAGGATATTGTGGACGATGAAGGCGGGGTCGATCAGCATGCCGACCGAGACGAAGAAGAGGGTGGCGAAGAGGTTCCGCATCGGCACGACCTCCGCGATCACGCGATGATCGAACTCGGTCTCGGTCAGCATCAGCCCGCCGATGAACGCGCCGAGGGCCGGCGAAAGTCCGAGGAGCGCGCTGAGCACCGAGGTGCCGAGCGCGAGGGCCACGGCGGTCAGCAGGAACAGCTCCGACGAGCCGAGCCGCTCCACCCGCGCCATCAGGCGTGGCACGACGCGCACCCCCAGGAAGAGCGCGACACCGATGAACGCGACCGCGCGGAGCAACGTTAGCAGCAGTTCGGTCGCCGCGCCGCTCCCGTCCGCCAGCTTCGGCAGCAGCACAATCAACACGACCGCGGCGAGGTCTTGCGCGATCAAGATGCCGAGCAGGACACGCCCGTGGGTGGACGCGACTTCGCCGCGATCGAGCAGCGTTTTCAGCACCACCATCGTGCTGCTGATGGCGATGATCCCGCCGACGAAGAGCCCGCGCGCGAGCGGCCAGCCGAGAAAGTGCCCCAGTGCCGCGCCCGCACCGACGGTCAGCAACACCTGGATCGCGGTGCCGATCAATGCGACGCCCTTCACGCGCGCCAGCTCTTTGAGCGAAAACTCGATCCCGAGCGCGAACATCAGGAAGATCACGCCGACCTCCGCCAGGGAGGCGATTTGTTCGCGGTCGCCGATGAAACCGGGCGTGAAGGGGCCGATCGCCACCCCCGCGACCAGGTAGCCGACGATGACCGACTGGCGCAAACGATGGGCGATCAGCCCGCCGATCAGCGCGACGACCGTGGCGATGGCGATATTCACCAGCAAATGGAGTTCGTGATCTAAATGGCAATCCTTTTGTTTCAGCACTGTCATCAGGGCGGGAAAACTCAATAAAGGCGCCGCTAATACAGCAGTGCGAGGCGCGAACAATAGCAAGGGGCAACCGCAAAGGGAGGCGCGCGCGATGAGGAAGAGAGGACGAATCGGCGGAGAATTCCGCGATCGGCTGGCTATAACGTCCAGCCAGCGTACCGCATACATAGCATACCAGACTCGCAGCGGCGGTGGCTTCGTGTATGCGCTACCATTATCATAGCGAAGGCGACACCGTGCCCGCGCGATGACGGTGCTGTGCGAATACGCTATGACACCGCTCATCCGCGTCGTTCGGGATACACTCAGCACGGTTGGTCCCCTCGAACGCGCGAGTACGAGAGTCCACATGCTGCAACAGCTCCTCGAATTACTGGCGACGTATGGCTTGATCGCCCTGCTCCCGGTCCTGCTCCTCTCCGCCGTCGGCGTACCCCTGCCGGGTTCGCTCCTGCTGGTCGCGGCGGGAGCCGTCGCCGGGGGCGGGCAGATCTCCCTCCCCCTGCTGATTCTCGGCGCGACCATCGCGACCCTCCTCGGCAATGGCATCGGCTATTGGCTCGGCTGGCGCGGCGGACGTTCGGCGCTCAATCGGTGGGGCGGGCGTTTCCACCTCGATGCGGAGCGCATCACCCAGGCGCGCGCCTCGTTCACGCGCTATGGCCTGCTCTCGGTCCTCTTCTCGCGCTTCCCGCTCTCCCCGATCAGCGCGATCGTCAACATCCTCGCCGGCACGGCGCATTATCCGCTCCGTCGCTTCATGCTCGTCAACATCGTCGGTGTGACCATCTGGTCCAGCGTCTATGCCGGGCTCGGCTACGCCTTCGGGGCGAACTGGCAGGCCGTGGCCGACAATGTGAGCACCGCCACGCAGGCCCTGACCGTCGTCGCGATCGTCGTGATCGCCATCATCTTCGGCCTGCGCCTGCTCCGCCAGCATCACGCACAGGGCGACCGGGTCTGAATTACGTCGCGGGTTGAATGAAAGTGAGAAAGCCAACAAGCATCGTTACCGCGTTATGGTCCGGTCGGCATGAACAGGGAGCGGGGCCGGGGAAGGATTCCCCGGCCCCGCGCTGTCTGTGCTGTGCTGTCGTCGCCCGCGCTAATTCGGGCGGTAGTTCGGCGACTCCTTGGTGATGATGATGTCGTGCGGGTGGCTCTCGCGCAGGCCCGCGCCGGAGATACGGATGAAGCGCGTCTGCGTCTTCATCGCCTCGATATCCCCCGCGCCGCAGTACCCCATCGCCTGCCGCAGCCCGCCGACGAGCTGATAGACGATGTTGGTCAGCGCGCCCTTGTACTGCACGCGACCCTCGATCCCTTCCGGGACGAGCTTCGAGATGTTGGCGACATCATCCTGGAAGTAGCGGTCCTTCGAGAAGGAGCGCGCCGTCATCGCCCCCATCGAGCCCATGCCGCGATATTCCTTGAAGCGCTCGCCGCGATAGATCACCACCTCGCCGGGGCTCTCGTCGGTCCCGGCGAGCAGGCTGCCGAGCATCACCACATCCGCCCCGGCGGCGATCGCTTTCGCTAGATCGCCCGAATACTGCACGCCACCGTCGGCGATCACCGGGATACCGTAGCGCATGGCGATCTGCGCGCAGTCGTACACCGCCGTGATCTGCGGCACCCCGGTCCCCGCGACGACGCGCGTGGTGCAGATCGAGCCCGGCCCGATACCGATCTTGATCGCATCGGCACCGGCCTCGATCAGCGCCTCGGCGGCGGCGGCGGTGGCGATGTTGCCCGCGATCAGTTGCACGTTCCAGCGCGCCTTGATCTGGCGGATCATCTCCATCACCCCGACCGAATGGCCGTGCGAGCTGTCGAGCACCAGCACATCGACCCCGGCCTCGACCAACGCCTCGGCCCGTTCGAGTTCGTAGGGGCCGGTGCCGATCCCCGCCGCCACGCGCAGCCGCCCTTGCGCGTCCTTGGTCGCATTCGGGAACTGCATCTTCTTCTGGATATCCTTGACTGTGATCAGCCCCTTCAGGCAGCCTTCGCGATCGACCACCGGCAATTTCTCGATCTTGTGACGGTGCAGGATATCCTCGGCCTCGTCCAGGGTCGTCCCGGCTGGCACGGTGATCAGATTGGTGGAGGTCATCAGGTTGGCGATCGGCTGCTCGACATCATCCGCGAAGCGCAGATCGCGGTTGGTGAGGATGCCGACCAGCTTGCCGCCCTCATCGGTGATCGGCACCCCGGAGATGTGGTAGTGCTTCATCAAGCTGAGGGCGTCCGCCACGCGATGCTGCGGCTGCAACGTCACCGGCTCGACGATCATCCCCGACTCGGAGCGCTTGACCTTGTCCACCTCCGCGACCTGATCCTTGATCGACAGATTGCGGTGGATGACGCCGATCCCCCCCTCGCGCGCCAGGGCGATCGCCAGCCGCGCCTCGGTGACGGTGTCCATCGCCGCCGAGACGATCGGGATGTTGAGCTCGATCGTGCGCGTCAGCCGTGCGCGGGTGTTGACCTCGCGCGGGAGGACCGCAGATTCCGCCGGGAGCAACAGTACATCGTCGAACGTCAGCCCCTCTTTGGCGAACTTCTCATCGAATTGCGTGCCATATGCCTGTGTCGCCAATCCGCCGCCCAACTTTTCCATGTCACCCCCACTTCTGCTCAGTGTCGTTTCGGCCCGGCGACCGCAGCACACGGCCCCGACGAGTCGTTATTCAGTCATCCCCGGATCGTACATCGCGATATTGGGGAAATAAACGGCGTAGCGTCCCATTTATTCCGTCCCGCAGTCCCCCTGCACCTGAATACGACAGCGCCCGCACAAAGGCGGGCGCACAGCGAACAGTGCGAAGGATGCCGATTTGTCGACCGGGCGACAGCGCCGCACCGCTCATCCGGCGACACTCGCTCCCCCACGGAACGGACGCGCGAGCCGCGCCGTCACCCGCGACACCAGGCCATCCGCTTCCCCACCGACACCCGGCGTCGGCAAGGGGGCTTCGAGGCCGAGCCGCCTGATCAGCTCATCGGCGGCGGCGGCGTACGCCAGCGCGCCGCGCGAGGCCGGATCGTAGGCCAGGATACTCTGGCCGTACGAAGGGGCCTCCGCCAGGTGGATGCCGCGCGGGATCGTCGAAGCGAAGAGGCGATTCGGGAAGAAGCGCCGTACCTCCTCGGCCACCTGGGCCGAGAGGCGGGTGCGCGCGTCGTACATCGTCAGCAGGACACCGAGGATGTCGAGGCGCGCGTTGAAAGTGCGCTTGACGAGTTGGATGTTGTTCGAGAGCTGCGCCAGCCCTTCCAGCGCCAGGAACTCGCACTGGATCGGGATGACCACCCCTTCCGCCGCCGCCAGCGCATTCAGTGTCAGCAGGCCGAGGGAGGGGGGGCAATCGATCAGGGCGATGTCGTAGGTGTTGGCGGGGATGCTGTTCAACGCATCGATCAGGCGATGCTCACGCTGATCGACATTCGTCAGCGCCGCTTCGGTCTCCGAGCCGAGGAGGACCGATGTCGATGGCACGAGCGACAGGCGCTCCTGCGCGGTCGGGACGATCACCTCCGGTAGGGGTGTGCGATCCAGTAGCGCATCGTAGATGGCGTACTGGCAGGCGTCCTTGTCGATCCCGAGGCTGCTCGTCGCGTTGCCTTGCGGGTCGATGTCGATCAGGAGCGTGCGGAAGCCACGGGCGGCCAGATAGGCGCTCAGATTCACCGTCGAGGTCGTTTTACCGACCCCACCTTTCTGATTCGCCAAAGCCAGGACCCGCGTCACCACGTTCCCCCAACACCCCGGGTGCTACCGTTATGGGGCCGATGCGCTTCGGCATCGGTCCACTCACGCCAGCGCTATCCGTACACCGCCACACAGGTATTGTACCATGCGCCCGACCCCCTCTTCCATCGCCAATAGCGGGACACGGTTGTATACGTACAGGGTGCCTGGCGCGTTGCTGCGCGGCGACGATGTGTGCGATCGGCACGTCGTCGGTGGCACCGATCAGCGCCGCTCATCGGTGATAATGACATCGACCGTCTCGGTCGGTGCCGCCGCCCCATGCGACACCGCCACACCCTGCTCCTCGCCCTGCGGCGCGACGATCTCCACAACCACGCGCGCGGCCAGCAGCAGGGCGATCAGCGGCAGCGGCCAGGGAGTGAGCGTGCTCGCCAGGACCAGCGCTGCGGTGAGCGGCGAGGCGACCAACTGAGCCGGGCTTGCCTCGCCCGGCGTGAGGTGCAGCCCCCATACCCCGAGCAGATAGATGGCGAGCGGCACCGCCAACCCCAACCCGGCGGCGGCGGTCGAGATGTGCGCCGTACCGGCGGCGGTGTCGATCGCGGCCTGGAGTCCGGCACCGACGGCGGCGGCGGCGGCGAAGATCGGCAGATGCCCGTACCCCCAGAGATAGGATCGGCGTTTCGACACGCGGGCCGCCTACGCCGGTTGATCGAAGTAGAGCCACCACAGCGCGACAACGACGATCAGGCTGCACGCGGCGGTCGTGATCAGGACGGACCGAGGAACGCCCGTGTCTAACGAGCTTTGTATCGCGGTCGTCGCCGCCAGCACCGATTCGCCGATGACGATCAGCGTGAAGAGGCCGTGGCGCTCGCTGATGTGCTCCGGGTGCCAGGGGGCGAGAGCGGCGCCCGCCCACAGCGGCACCGCCAGTTCGGCCAATGCGAGCGCGAGAAAACTCAGGTTGCCCGACTCGCCCGGCAGGATCAGCCGCACGATCCAACCGATCTGGCAGAGCGTGATGCCGAGCGCATAGCGGCGGGCGGTGGCGCGACGCCCTGGATCGGCGCTGGCGGCGCGTAACCACTGCGCGACCATCGCGAAGCGCATGATCACGTAGCCGATCACGATGATCGAGAAATCGCCCGTGGCGAAGACGCGCGGCAGGCCGGCGGCCAGGATCAGCACCCCCGCGATCTGCACCACCGTGGTGAGGCGATACGGCACGTCATCCGTATCGTAGTCGGACGCGAACCAGGTGAAGTTCAGCCAGGCCCACCAGATCGCGAAGAAGACCTGCGCGTAGCCGATCAGCACCGCGCCCGCATAGCCCTCGGCGATGGCATGGTGCAACTGCCCGGCGGCTACCGCCACGGCGACGACGAAACAGAGATCGAAGAGGAGTTCGAGATTCGTGGAGGCGCGGTGTGGTTGCTCGGGATCGCGGGCGCGCATCGGGCGATACCAGCGGGAGCGGTGAGCGGCGGGATCGCTACGCATCGCTCGCTCCTCATGCAATTGCGAGTACGCGCGTAGACTACGACCAACCAGCGCGCGCGCGGGTGGCGCGGCGCTGGCGACGGCAGATCGGCGGGACGCAGGTCAACGAGTACGCCAGTGTAGCCGATGATACCACGCCGTGTCGCCCGCGCTCGCGCCGCACCGACGGTGCAGAAGACCAACGATGCGACGGGTTGACAGCGGCGCGCGCGCTCGCTACGCTTAGGGTGGCTATGAGCGGGACAGCGCCGTGATCACGCGCCGACAGCGAGGGGAACCCGACGGGTGTGAGGTTCCCTCGGCAAACGGATCGACGGCGACCCCCCGCGAGCCGAGCACCGAACGGCGAGCCGCGCAAGCTTGCCCGCGTAGGCCGCTCCGGTCGCCACCGTTATCGGCACCACGAGCGCCCCTCCCGCAGCGATGGCGGAGCGGCGGAAACAGGGTGGAACCACGCGGTCAGGAACCGGCGTCCCTCGGGGATGGCCGGTTTTGTGTTTTAACGAGTGGGCGGAGTGGGCCAGTGGGCGAGTGGACCAGTAGAAAGAATGGGAACCGGCGCAGTGCTCGGTTTTCTTCGTCACTCCCTACTGGCCCACTGGCCCACTGGTCCACTCCGCCCACTCACCCGGAGGTATCCCATGAACGATCTCGAACGGATGCGCCACTCGGCGGCGCACGTCATGGCCGAAGCGGTCCTCGATCTCTTCCCCGAGGCGAAGCTGGGGATCGGACCCCCGATCGAGGACGGTTTCTATTACGACTTCGAGCTCCCGCGCACCCTCACGCCCGACGATCTGGCGGCGATCGAGGGGCGGATGCGCGCGCACATCGCGGCCAAGGAAGCGTTCAGTTCCGAGGCGTTCCCCTCACGCGAGGCCGCGCTGGAATACTTCGCGGGGCAGCCGTACAAGGAAGAACTGATCCGCGATCTGCCGGATGGCGAGACGATCTCCCTCTACCGTAACGGCGCGTTCGTGGACCTCTGCCGCGGGCCGCACGTCCACGATACCAGCAAGATCGGCGCGATCAAACTGATGAGCATCGCGGGGGCGTACTGGCGCGGCGACGAGCACCGCCCGATGCTCCAGCGCATCTACGCCACGGCCTGGCCGACACAGGCGGAACTCGACAACTACCTCTTCATGCTCGAAGAGGCGCGCAAGCGCGACCACCGCAAGCTCGGGCGCGAATTGGGCCTCTTCTACTTCAGCGAGGAGGTCGGCGCGGGGCTGCCGCTCTTCTCCCCCAAGGGCGAGCAACTGCGCTATCAGATGGAGCGCTACGTCCGCGAGGCGCAGACGCGCTACGGCTACGAGCACGTCTGGACCGGGCACATGGTCAAGGAAGACCTCTACCGCAAGTCCGGCCATTATGAGAACTACGCCGACGTGATGTTCCCGCCGATGGTCGATGAGGAGTTGGTGCTGCGGTTGAAGCCGATGAACTGCCCCTCGCACATGACCCTCTACAACGAGATGGGGGTCCACTCCTATCGGGAGTTGCCGCTGCGCTTCGCGGAGTTCGCCACGCTGTATCGCTACGAGATCAGCGGCGCGCTCTCGGGCCTGACGCGCGTGCGCTCGCTGACGCAGGACGATTGCCACGTCTTCTGCACCGAGGAGCAGATTCAGGAGGAGTTCGCGCGCTGCCTCCACCTGATCACGGAGGTGTTGGGGACGTATGGGCTGACCGACTACCGGGTGCAACTCTCCCTGCCAGGCGGTGAGGGGAAGTACGTCAACGACCCGGAGAAGTGGAACAAGGCGATCGAGGCGTTGCGGGCGGCGCTCGATGCGAACGGCGTCGCCTACGACGCGGAGGAGGGCGAGGCGGCCTTCTACGGGCCGAAGGCCGACTTCATGGCGAAGGACGCCCTCGGGCGCGAGTGGCAGCTCTCCACGATCCAGGTGGACTTCATCCAGCCGGGGCGGCTCGGCTGCGAGTACATCGCCGAGGATGGCGCGGCACACACGCCGGTTGTGCTGCACCGCGCCGTCACCGGCTCGACGGAGCGCTTCCTGGGCGTGATCATCGAGCACTTCGCGGGGGCGTTCCCGGTCTGGCTCGCGCCGGTCCAGGCGAAGCTGATCCCGATCGCCGACCGCCACCTCCCCTACATGCAGGAGGTGGCCGCGAAGCTGAAGGCGGCGGGGATCCGCGCGGAGGTCGACGACAGCAACAACCGCATGAACAACAAGATCCGCGCGGCACAGAACCAGAAGATCCCCTACATGCTCGTCGCGGGGGACCGCGACATCGAGGCGGGCGCGGTCTCCGTCCGTCTCCGCACCGAGGAGCAACTCGGCGGGATGGCGATCGACGACTTCATCGCGCTGGTCAAGCCGATCATCGAGACACGCTCGCTCGACCTGAAGACAGCCCGCTAAAGCGAGTGCGGCATGTTGCGTTGTCACGCTCGCCGCTGCCCAGCAGGGCCAGCGGCGAGCGCGTTCGACAGGGAGTAGCGACCGGCGGCGCGGCCGCGTGCCGCCCTCGACCGACGAGGAGGGATGACGCGGTCGCACCGATCGTCGTCGGATATGAGGCGCGAAGTGACGGAGCGGCGCGCATCATCGGCACAAGGGGCCGAACAAACGCGGGGGCATGCACACCGACCGACGCTGGCGTGGGGGCGGCGAGGCAACGTCGCGCCACACCGCCGCCCCGGACGCCACCGCCTCACCGTCGCGGCCTACCGCCGCTGCCCACGAACGCTTCGCCGCAAATTGATAGTACCGGCTACCCACCCACGCTCCGGCACGCCCTCGCGCCGCTCATTATCGGCGCGCGTTGGCAATATCCAACATCATGGCCTCGCCTCGACACGCTCCAGCATGGTGCTCAATCGGCGGCGCTGCGCCTCTCGCCCATCACGGCGGCCGCAGGGACGGCGGCCTCCGGGCGGTGGAGGTGGCAGGCGACGCGCTGCTGATCGACCGGATAGTGGGGCGGGCGCTGCTCCCAGCAGCGTTCCATCACATACGGGCAGCGCTCGGCGAAGAGGCAGCGATCGCGGCCTCCCATCCTCCCGGCAGGTGGGGTCGACTTGGAGGGTGGGAGGCCCTGCCAGCGCTCGTCCGGGTCGGGCGACGGGATTGACTGGAGCAGCAACTGCGTGTAGGGGTGCGCTGGGCGCGCCATCACCGTCTCCGCCGGTCCCTCCTCGACGACGCGCCCGCGCGCCATCACCATGATGTCGCCGCCGAGATAGTAGGCGCTCGAGAGGTCGTGCGTGATGAAGATGGTGGACATCCCGTGCCGCTCTTTGAAGTCGAGGATGATGTTCATGAAGATCGCGCGGACGGCCACATCGAGCATCGAGATCGGCTCGTCGGCGACGATCACCTTGGGGCGCAGCATGTAGGCGCGCGCCAACATCACGCGCTGGCGCTCGCCGCCGCTGAGCTGGTGCGGGAAGCGCCCCAGGACGTCGCCGGGGCGCAGGTTGACGGCGTGCAGCGCCTCCTCGGTGATCGTGCGCGCCTCATCCTTCGAGCTCGCCAGCGCGAATTTCTTGATCGTCATGTTGAAGACGCGGTCGATCCGGTAGTACGGGTTGTAGATCCCGTAGGGGTCCTGGAAGATCGCCTGGACCTCTTTCCGATAGGTGATCATCTCCGCGCCGCTCAGGCCGTAGGCGTCCTTGCCGCGATAGAGCACCTGCCCGCTGGTGGGCGGGTTCAGACCCAGCAGCGCGCGGGCAACGGTCGTCTTGCCGCTGCCGCTCTCGCCGACGATACTCAGGATCCGCGGTGGCCGTTCGTCGAGCGTCAGCGACACCCGATCGGTCGCCACTGTCCCCGCCCCGCCGGGGCCGACGTTGCCAAAAACCTTGGTCACCCCGCGCATCTCCAGGATCGGTACCGTGGCCATGCTCATCGATCGCTCCTGTCACTGGGCACGATGGCGGGGATGGGGATGTCGTCCGTCCGGCGGAGGGGTTGCCGGGAGGTGTCCCGCGCCTCCAGGGGGGTGGACTCGGGATAGAGATGGCAGGCGACGAAGCGCTGCGGCTCGACGGTGAGCGCCTGCTCCTGCGCGCCGACGACGCGCGGGCCGGGCCGGATCGCCGCGAGTGTCGGCACGACGCTCGCGCAGAGTTCCATCGCCTGCGGGCAGCGCGGGTGGAACCGACAGCCGCTCGGCCAGTCGAGCGGGCTCGGCGCGACGCCGGCGATGCCGCCAAGCCGCTTCCGCACGCCACCGATCGCGGGGATCGAGCGCATCAGCCCCTGCGTGTAGGGCTGGAGGGGATTCTTCAGCACCGGTCGCACCCCGCCGACCTCGAAGACCTGCCCGGCGTACATGATCCCGATCCGGTCGACCAGCTGGGCGTGGACGGGGAGGTCGTGGCTGACGATCAAGATCGCGACGCCGAGATCGCGGCGCAGCGTGACCAGCGTCTCCAAAATCACCCGCTGCACGTTGACGTCGAGCGCGGTCGTCGGCTCGTCGGCGATGATCAACTCCGGGTCCATCGAGATGGCGGCGGCGATGATCACGCGCTGCTTCATCCCGCCGCTCAGCTCGTGGGGGTAGAGGCGGGTCACCCGACCCTCCAGCCCGACGCGCTCCAGGAGATCGGGAATCTTCTCCCGCGCGGTGGCCTCCGGCACGCCGTGGGCGGTCATGCCATCGACGATCTGGTCGCCGATGCGCATGACCGGGTTGAGCGAATTCATCGAACCCTGCGGGATGTAGGAGATATGCTCCCAGCGGAAGCGGCGCATCCGCGTCGGCGAAAGCGCCATCAGATCGACCGGCTCGTCGTCCGCATCGGGAGAGAAGAGGACGCGACCGTGCGCGATCCGGTTGGGGAAGCGGATGATCTGGAGGATCGCCTCGACGAGCGTGGTCTTGCCACAGCCCGACTCGCCGGCCAATCCGAAGATCTCGTTGCGCCCGACGGTCAGGTTCGCGCCATCGACCACGCGGGCGAGGCCGCGCGCGGTCTGGTAGTGGATCTGCAGATCCTCGATCTGTAGCAGGGGGCCGTTGGCGGTATTGCGGCTCGTGGGTGCCCTGTGCGGCATCGTCTTCATTTTCTGGCCCTCCCGCCTTGGGGCATGGTTCTCGCCCGTCGGCCCTCCCCGCCTTGCGGCATCATCTCCCCCCTAGCTCTCCATCCCTTGCAGGCGTGGATTGTAGACTTCCTCCAGCCCCTGATTCATCAGCGCGACGCTGAGAAAGAGGAGAATCAGCAGCGTCACCGGAGCCGCCAGGATCGCCCACTTGCCCAGACTCAGCACGCCCCACCCCTGGGAGAAATTGATCAACAGCCCGAGATCCATCGTGTCACTCGGGCCGAGCCCGATGATCTCGAGGCCGACGAGGGCGAAGGCCGCACCGAGCGCGGCACCGGCGAAGCCGATCCCGATATAGGGCAGCATATTCGGCAGGATGTCCTGAAAAATGATTTCTCGATCGTTCATGTTCGTCATCCGCGAGAGCTCGATGTAGGGCCGCTCGCGCAAGCTGAGGACTTGCGAACGGATCACGCGCGCGGCATAGGGCCAGCTAAAGACCGCCAGGATGAGGCCCAGTTGCAGGATCGTGACCCTCTTCGAGTAGGCGGCGAGCACGATAATCAGCGGCAGCGTCGGGACGACCAGGAACATGTCGGTGACGGTACGCAAGAAGGCGTCGGTCTTGCCGCCCTTGTAGCCGGCCACGAAGCCGACGACGACCCCGAGCACGGTGGAGATGCCGCCGGCGATCGCCGCGACCATCAGGGAGTTGGGCAGCCCGATCAGCACCAGGGCGAGCACATCGCGCCCGAAACGGTCGGTGCCCAGAGGATTCTGCCGACCCGGATCGAGGAAGATATCGAAGGTTCCGCTCTGGAGCGGATTGACATTCCCGATGGCGAGCCGCACCAGGAGCGGATTCAGCAACGCGGTGGCGATTAACAACGCCAGGATCGTGGCCCCGAACCGGAATTTCCCGCTGGAGCGCCAGATACGTGCCAGTGCCATACGCCCTCCTCGCCTACCTGGCCGCTATCGTCCCCACCCGTCGATCGTCCCCCGCTCAGCGCACATGTTTCACCCGGGGATCGAAGAGGGGCAGGCAGAGATCGATGATCAAGTTGGCGGTGAGCACCACGAAGATCAGGAAGACGATGATCCCCTGCGCGGTGTTGACATCTTTAACCGCGACGGCATCGACCAATAGGTTGCCCACGCCGGGATAGCGGAAGAGCCGCTCCACCAGCACGTTGCCGTTAAAAACCGCGCCGAGGGTGATACCGAGCGCGGTGATCTGCGGCAGCCAGGCATTCCGCATGACGTAGCGATTGAGGATGTGCCGCGCCGACAGCCCCTTGGCCCCGGCAAAGGTCAGGTAGTCCTCGCCGAGGATGCTGACGACCAGGGTGCGGGTGGTGATCAGCCAGTTGCAGGCACCGACGAGCGCGGTCGCCAGGACAGGGATGATCGCGTGCCGGATCACGCTGGCGATGAACGGCCCGTTGAGGCCGATGGCGAGGTTCGCGTCGTAGGCGGCGTTCGCGGGGAGGAGCGGGGTGCGATAGGCCAGCATGAAGACCAGGAAGAGCGCCACGAAGTACGCGGGGACGTGCGAGAGGAGCAGGGCCACGTTGGTGATCGCGCCCGCGCCGCGCGAGCGGCGCGCCCAGCCGACGAAGGTGCCCCCGAGCACGCCCACCACCCAGGCGAGCAGGGTCGCGCTCCCCAGGAGGCCGATCGACCACGGCAGCGACCGCACGATCAGATCCCTGGCGGGGAGCGGGTAGGCGATGATCGACGGGCCGAAATCCTGATTGAGCAGGAGTCGCTGCAAGTAGCGGACGTACTGCTCGAAGAGGTTCCCGTCGAGGCCGAAGGCGTGCCGGTAGTAGTCGACGATCGCCTGCGTCTGCTCCTGCCCCCCGTACTGCCCCTGCGCCTGCAACTGGAAGATCATCGCGCCGATCGGGTCGCCGGGGATGAGCCGGAAGAAGACGAAGGTGGCGGTCACCGCCCCCCACAGGGTGACGAAGTAGAGTCCGATGCGCCGGGCGAAGTAGGCGAGGGCGGGATTGACCCGCCGCCGCCCCTCCGTCTGCACGGCCGCCGCATCGAGCGCCGTTTCCTCCACGGTAACGAGCGGTGTCTGAATCGCCATACGGCCCCCCAATCCCTGACCCTGGGCGATAACCCGGCGATCCGGCGCGTCTACTTCCCGGTCGGCTGGATCTTGCCGAGGACGAAGATGAACTGCGCCCACCAGTGTTGCGGCACATTGTAGAGATTGTCATTCGTCGGCCAGCCGCTCCAGTAGGTCGTGTTATAGGCGATCGGGAAGACCGTCTGAATGACGGGGACCGCAGGGAGATTCTTCATGAAAACATCGAGCCCCTGATCGAAGAGCGCCTTGTTGGCCGGATTGTTGGGGTCGGCCTTGTTGATCTGCGCGGCGATGTCATTCAGCGCGGGGATCCGCGTCCGCGTCGGGTTGCCCTGGGTGGTGCGGGTGCCGATCGGCTGGTAGAACCGCTCCTCGAAGAGGGTATAGAGCTGGCCGGGATCGAGCGCCGAGCCGCAGAGCCAGTGCGAGGTGAGATCGTACTGGCCGTTGTTATAGGCATCGTCGAAGGGGGTGCCGACCAGGCTCCTGATCTGGATATCGATGCCGACCTTCTTGGCATTCTCGGCGAGCGACTGCCCGATCTGATACTCGGGCTTGCCGACCTCCACCGGGGTGATGCAAGTCAGCGCGAGGGGTTTCCCGTTCAACTGGCGGGTGCCGCCGCTCATCGTCGCGCCGAGGCCGTCGAGCAGTTGTCCCGCGCGCGTCGGGTCGAAGACCAGGTCGTACTTCTTCTGGATGTCGGGATTGACGAACTTATCGTTGGCCGACCAATCGGCCCACGGATACTTCGCAGGTCGCGAGGAGGGCTGCCAGATCGTCTTGGCGATCAGGTCGCGGTCGAGCAGCAGCGACATCACCTGGCGCCCCTCGGCGGTCTGGAAGAGGCCGGAGGGCGAATCCTGATTGAGCCAGACGCCGCGCGGGCAGACATCGGCGGCGATCACCTGCACCCAGTCCTTGTAACTGTTCTTGATCGACTGCATCAACAGATAATCGATCGAGTTGGTGATGTCGGTGTTGGCGCGCGTGAACTCCTGGAGGCTGGCGTCGGCCGTTAGCGCCTGCCGGTAGACCGCGTATTGCGCCTTCGGGTCGAGGTTCGCCTTGTTCCAATAGTCGGGGTTGCGCTTCCAGACGAACATGAACTGCTCGGGGATCGTCCGGTCGAGGACGTAGGGGCCGGTGAAGACCGGCGGGTTGTTCTTGAATGTCCCCGCGTCCTGCTTCTCCCAGATATGCTTCGGCACGACCTTGATCACATCGACGGTGATGGCCGCGACGAAGTTGTAGTGGTAGCGCGGGTTCGCCTGCTTCAGCTTCAGCGCCACCGTGTTCGCGTCCGGTGCCGTGGCGGTATCGATCCAGGTGGTGACCGCGCTGGAGCCGGTGAACTGGGCGTTCTTCTTCAGCAAGTCGAGCGTGAAGAGGACGTCGTCGGAGGTGAATGGCTGCCCGTCGTTCCACTTGGCGGCGGGATTGAGCGAGAGGGTCAGTTGGGTGAAGTCGGCGTTGTACTCGTACTTCGTCGCCAGCCAGGGGATCAGCTTGTTGCTCGGGAAATCGAAGTAGAACATACATTCCCGGCACCCCTGGACCATCCCGGCCTGGTACTGCTCCCCGTTGGGGATGTAGGGGTTGAAGCTATCGAAGGTGCTCAGCTTCGATGTCTCGAAGACGACCGTCTGGTTGCGCGGCGTGGGGAGGTTAGCGGACGCCCCCCCGGCAGGCGCGGAGGATGGCACGACCGCAGCGGCTGTCGCCGTGGTGCAACACGGCGACGCCGCGCTGCTGCCGCCCGAGTTTCCGGCCCCGGTGCCCGGCGTCCGCGGGGCGAGCGTCGGGTAGTCGTTCCCGCCGCAGGAGGCGAGAACCGCAGCCGCACTCACTGTTGCGGCGAGGAGGAACTTGCGTCGGGAAAACGACCGCTCGATACCCATCGGAGCCCCTCTTTCACTAACTACACTCACAGAGCGATTGCCGGTTTAGCGGGCGAAGATTGGCTTATTACTCATAGAATTGTCTATCGCAAACCCGCAATCGTTCTGTGAGTGTACTTAGAGCAGCTGACTACAGCATATTGCCGCAACCGTTTGGCAATCTGGACCAGGTTGCCGAGGCCAGGAGACCCGCTGGCCTCCCGCTGGCTTTCCAGGGTTCGATGACACTACCGGAGGTCAACGTCATAGGGATTGGTAATCGGAGTGACCTCGCCTCGATCCGGCGCTCGTTCCAGCAACCAACCGATCGCGGCTCGACCGGACAGCACGAGATGGGCCTTACAGATGAAGCGGTGAGCCGCGCCGCTTTGGTCCCCCGCAGTACCGGATCGACGACTATTGTCGCCGCCATGCCACGACCAATCCCCGCTGTTTTCACCCCCAATAACGCTATCCTAGCATTCACACTTAATGATGTCAAGCCCGCTGTAAGATACGCATTCCGACAAAAATAGGGCCGGCAGCGATGGTATCCTGCGCGGGGCAACTGCTGTAGCGGGCGTGGCGATACCCCGGCAAGAGAGAACAAGCGGCGTATGGGCGGGTGCCCGCTCAGGCGGTGGTGGTGAGGCGATTGTAGCGCGAGCGGAAATGGCCGAAGAATGAGCGGACGGGTGCGCGTTGCCCGCTCCCCCTTGAAGCAGCGGTGCTGCCAGCATCGCCCGATTGGCGGCACTACCCCTCCTCACGACACGCCTCTACCCGCCAGCAGGCGAACCAGCCACCTTTCATTGACAGTACCCGACGAAACGACCGCTGGCCTTGAAGTTGCGGGGATGGGCGAGTATATAAGGGAATGTGCCGCACCCCCGGTCGTTATCATTAATGGAGCAGGGCGAGGGGTCTTACCGGAACGGCAACACGTAAGGCCGATCGCGAGGAACGACGAGCGCCGCGCCCCGCTCAATCGCCGCAGAAGGAGAATAACGATGGTAGAAACCAAGAAGCCCGGTAAGTTTTACGACGTGATGATCATCGGCTCGGGGCCGTCCGGCTGGACAGCGGCGATCTACGCCGCGCGCGCCAACCTGAAGGTGTTGCTCTTCACCGGGCTCGTCACCGGCGGCACGCCGGGTGGGCAACTGATGCTGACGACCGAGATCGAGAACTTCCCCGGCTTCGCGCACGGCATCGATGGACCGGAGTTGATGGCGCAGATGCGCGAGCAGGCGATCCGCTTCGGCACCGAATTGGTCGAGGACGATGTCACGCGCGTGGACTTCTCGAAGCGCCCGCTGACCGCCTACATCGGCGAGGGCGATTACGAGGAGGCGTACCACGCAAAGACGGTGATCGTCGCGACCGGCGCGTCGGCGCTGTGGCTCGGCCTGGAGTCGGAGGAACGCTTCCGCGGGCGTGGTGTCTCGTCCTGCGCCACCTGCGATGGCGCGTTCTTCCGCAACAAGGAGATCGCGGTCATCGGCGGCGGCGACACGGCGATGGAGGAGGCGACCTACCTGACCCAACTCGCCTCGAAGGTCACCATCATCCACCGGCGCGAGCAGTTGCGGGCCTCCCACATCATGCAGGAGCGCGCGCGCAACAACCCGAAGATCGCGTGGGCGTTGAACAACGAGATCGCCGAGATCGTCGGCGACAAGACGGTCAGTGGCGTCAAACTGCGGAACGCGCAGACCGGCGAGGAATCGACCCTCAACGTGGCGGGGGTCTTCGTGGCGATCGGCCACCGCCCGAACACGGAAATCTTCAAGGACCAGCTCGACATGGACACGGCGGGCTACCTGATCGCCAGGGAGCACACGGCCAGCAACATCCCCGGCGTCTTCGTCGCGGGCGACGTGCGCGACCACCGCTATCGCCAGGCGGTCACCGCCGCCGCCGAGGGCTGTATGGCCGCGCTGGACGCGCAGGAGTACATCACCGGCGAGATCTGGAACGACTGGGCGATCGGCGAGCAGAGCCCGGCGGTCGAGCACCCGGTTGGCACCACCGCCTGAGGCGGCAACGACAACGAGGCGACAGAGAGGCGGGGCGATCTAATTGATCGCCCCGCCTTTTTCGTACCTTGCCTGAAGAGAACTGCCACGGACTATCACGGGCTTGGTGGGCCACCGATCGTATTGATCGCGCGAGCCGCCAGAACGGCCACGATCAGTAGTGAAATCGCCGATTGGAGCATCATCAGCACCTTCATCCGCCGCGCGAGCACCAGGGTATCGGTCGGTGAGAAGACGGTCGAGGTGTTGAACGCAAGGAACAGGTAGTCGGTAAACCCTGGAGACCACCCCCTCGACCTCGCCGTCATCGTCCTGCTGCTGCTGCGGGAAGGCAAAGTCGGAGCTGGCGTGTTTGCCGGGATGCCGCTTCGCCGGACCACCCGCGTCGAGATTCCAATACCAGAGCGCGAAGACGACGATATTCACGCCCCAGATGAGCGAGGCATCGCGTAGCAACGCCAACGACTGCGTCTCGCCGGTGGAGAGGCGGACGAGGAGGAGGATCGCGCTCGATGCCACGGCGAGGGTGAGGACACCGTTCAGTGCAAGGGCGATGGCACGCGTCCAGTGATGCATCCCACGCCGCCGCGTGGCCCAAAGGGGGATCAACAACGCCGCAGTGACGGCTAACACCACCCAACTCGGTCCTACGGTATATTTAGACGAGATGAAGAAGAAAATCGTGCCGATAAGCAGAACTGCGAGTGTGGCAGGCCAACGGGCCACCCCGGCAATATCTTCTTCGACTTCAGGCGCAGCGTTCGCGGGGGTTGCAGCATCGCTCATACGTTCCTCGGTGGCAGAACGGGGGGCGGGGCCGATCCCCGCCCCGGCAAAAATGTTTCGCGGTGTAAACCGGCTATGCTCCGGCGAGATCGAGCCGCCCGGTGCTCGTCAGGCGCTCCTCCAACCCGGCCTCGCGGACCTGCTCCAGCACCTCATCGCGGTTGCGGCGACGACCGGGGAAGTCGGCATCGGCGCTGACCTGCAAGAGGACGCGCGCGGCCAACGCCGCCGCCATCTGCAAGCCGCGCAGGCTCGCCTTATCGACGGTGTCGGCCTCGGTGTGCCCCCAACCGCGCCCGACCAGGGTGGACTTATCATCGGGGCTGCTGAGCGTGGCGGTCGGGATGCCGCGCAGGGCGTACGGGAAGTGATCGGAGTGCGACTGGAAGCGGTGCGTCACCGGATAGTCGTACTTCGCGGCCACCGCGTGTTCCCGGAAATACGGGATCAGGTCGGGTGCGCCGGTCAGCGAGAGGGATTCGGAGCCGCCCTTGCCGCGCCCGGCGGTGTCGAGGTTGAGCATGAAGCGCGTCCGCTCGGCATCGTCCGGGTGGTCGGCGGTGTAGGCCCAGGAGCCGAAGAGGCCGACCTCCTCGCCGCAGAAGAGGACGATGCGGATCGTCCGCCCGATCGCCTCGCGCGGCAGGGCGGCGAGCACTCGCGCCGCCTCCATGCCGACCACCGTCCCCGCGCCGTCATCGAGCGCGCCCTGCGAGATGTCGTGACCATCGTAGTGGGCACCGACCAGCACAAGCTCGTCGGGCCAGCGCGAGCCGGGGATATCGCCGACGACATTGTGGGAGGTGTTCTGGAAGAACCGCCCGCCGGTACGGATCGTCAGGCGGGTGACCTCGCCGCGTTTCGCCAGCCGCAAGATCGCGGAGCCGGTCTCCCAGGAGACGCCGATGCCGATGATCGCGGCGGGGGTGCCGCCCGGCCCGGCGATGCCGCCGGTGATGTGCAGCAGGCCGGGATTCTGGTTGACGAAGATGAAGCCGAGCGCCCCGGCGGCCACCGCGCGGGCCAGCTTGTCGGTGCGGTGGCTCAGCTTGCCGCCCGGTCGTCCGGCGGGGTTCGTCTCGGCGGCGCTGATCGCGATCTTGCCGCGTACCACCTCGCCGAGCCGCGCGAAGTCGTCTTCCTCGCCATCGCCCACGTCGATCAGCTCGCCGGTGATCTCGCCAGCCGGGCAATAGGGCAACGCCACGCAGGAAAAGTCCTTCTCGATCGGCGCGATCATCCGCAGGGTCGCCTCGCCGCGCTCCCACGCGCCGAACCGCACCGGCTCCAGGTGGACGTGCTGGAGCCCGTAGGCGACAAGCTTGCTCTGGATGAATTCCCCGGCGGCGTGCTCGCTCGGGCTCCCCGCCCAGCGATTGCCGATATCGTCGCAGAGTTCGAGCAGATTCAGGTACGGCTCATCGCTCGTCCAGATATCACCGAGCAATTGGCGCTCGGCATCGCGCAACTCGCTCACTCGGAACCTCCTCATTCGCCGCGCTCACGGCCATCTTCGGGACAATGGCCGCATTGTAGCGCGCCATCAGGCACGCAAAAGGGCGGCGCGGGGAGCTTATTCATGCTCCCCGCGCCGCCCCCCTCGGAGGCGACCTTCGTGCTGCGTTGCACGGATACGTGTCGGGTTGGCCGGAACCAGCCCTCCCCGCCCCTGTGGGGCCAGCCCCGCCCTCCCTTATACGGGAGGGTCGCGGCGGCGGCGGGGAGAGGTCCGCCCCGCGCCGCCCCTCGCGATGGAGAGTCTAGCGCGGCACCGCGATCGCGGGGGTCTGCCCGATGTTGGTCACGTCGAGGCGCGCGGTCGCGGTCGTGCCCGCCGTGCTAGAGGTGATCTTCGCGGTCAGCGCCACCAGATAGCCCTGCGCCGTGTCGACCCAGGCGGTCGTCGTGGCGGTGCCGCTCTGCCCGGCGAGCGACGGGTCCACGAAAGCGAGATCGGTCAGCGCCACGGTCGCTGTGTAGCGCGTCGCCGTGCGGCCATTGACCGACTCGGCTCCGATTCCGTTTCCGTCGAGTGTATAAGTGACGTTGCTCGGGAGCAGTGCGGTCAGCAGCGCCTGGGGGGTGGCGAAGAGGATTTGCGCGGGCGTGGCGAGCGGATTGCTGCCATCGGCCTGCACCACGCCGACGATCGGGGTGTTGACGTAGAGCTGCCCGCCGACCTGATAGGCTTCGATATTCGCGCCAGCGGTGGACAGCGTCACCTTTTGGTTGCCACCGTTGTACTCGAAGGCCGGGCTGAGGTCGCCGGAGAGCCCGGCCACACTGAAACCGGAGAAGACCCACGCCTGCCGCGAATTGCCGATTTGCTGCAAGTTCGTCACCGCTTGCGGCGGCAGGACCATCCCGGAGGTGGCGGTGCGCGTCACCGAGGCCACCGGCGACCCGGCGCGCGTGGCGGTGGCGACGCTCGATGTCGCGGCGCGGGTGGCGGTCGCGGCAGGTGTGGCGACCGTGGTGCGTGTGGCGGTTGCGGCGCTTGTCGCCACGGCGGCGCTCGGGGCGGTGGATGGTGCGGTGGATGGTGCGGTGCTCGCCGCCGCCGAGGGCGCGGTGCTCGGGCGGGCGGCCACCGTCGGCGCGCTCGTGGAAACCGGCGCGAGCGTCGGGGTAGCGGTGTCAGCACCACACGCGGCCAGGGCCGTCAGGCCCAGCGCCAGGCTACCCATTGCGAGAACATTTCGTAATCGTTGCATAGGATTCCCCTCTCCTCATTCCCGTGATCGTCACCCAGGAAGGTGCGATCATTCGCCGTCCATCATCGCTCCTGATGCAAGGATGGTGCCAGGGGGCAACGAATCGAGCGCTCGTGGGCACGGTGGGACGAGGTCACAGCGGGTATACTTGCTCCCGCCGCGCGTGCGGCAGGGGCGATACAACAGTGAGGCGATGGGGCTGCACGGCATCCTGATCATCGACAAAGAGGTCGGCTGGACATCGCACGATGTCGTCGCGCGGGTGCGCCGGATCACCGGCGAGCGCAAGGCCGGGCATACCGGCACCCTCGACCCGGCGGCGACCGGGGTATTGCCGGTCTGCCTCGGTTCGGCGACGAAGGTGATCGAATACTTGCAGGACGCCGGGAAGACCTATTACGCCGAGGTCCATCTCGGCATCGCCACCGACACCGATGACCAGGACGGCCGGATCGTCGCCGAAGCGCCCGTACCGGAACTCGACGCGGGGGAGCTCGATCGCGCGCTCGCTCCTTTCCGGGGCAATATCGCCCAGATTCCGCCGATGTACGCGGCGATCAAGCAGAATGGGCGCAAGCTCTACGAGATCGCCCGCGCGGGGGAGACGGTCGAGCGCCCGCCACGCGCGGTGCGAATCGAGACACTGACCCTGCTCGGCTGGGAGCCGCCGATCGCGCGCCTGCTGATCGATTGCAGCAAGGGTACCTACATCCGGGCGATCGCGCGCGATCTCGGCGCGGCGCTCGGTTGCGGCGCGCACCTGGCCCGCCTCTCCCGCCTCCGCACCGGCCCGTTCTTCCTCGATCAGGCGCTGACGCTGAGCGAATTGGAAACGGAGTTCGCCGAGACGCCGTGGCCGGAGCTGGCGCTGCACCCCGATGTCGCCCTGCGCGATTGGCCCGTGATCGTCCTCGACGAAGCGGGTACACTCGCTTGGCGGCAGGGCAAGGATACGCGCGTCGGGGCCGGGAGCGCCGGGGAGCATTGCCGTGCCTATGCGACCGATGGCGAGTGGCTGGGGCTGGGGCGCTTCGACGCGGAGCGGAATGCCTGGCGACCCGAAAAGGTAATCGCGCCCTGAGCGGCGTAGGGGACGAACGCAGGGTGATGAACGGGGCAGCGGGATCGGCCCGGATCGTGCGCGATCTGGCGGCGTTGCGCAGTACGGGGCCATACGTGGTGACGATCGGGCGCTTCGATGGCGTCCATCTGGGGCATCGCCATCTGCTCGATCAGACCATCGCCGACGCGCGCGATCAAGATATCCGCGCGCTGGCGATCACCTTCGAGCCGCACCCGGAGCAAATCTTCCGCCCGGACGCGCCCCTCCAACGCCTGACCACCCCCGCCGCGAAGGCGGCGCTGCTAGCGGCGAGCGGCGTCGATGCGGTGGCGATCCTCCCCTTCTCGGCGGAGTTCGCGCGACAGACGGCGGAAGAGTTCGTCGCCGTGCTCGTCGCCGCCACGGGGCTGCGGGCGCTCTGGATCGGGGCCGACTTCGCGCTCGGCCACAAGCGCGGCGGCAACGCCGACCGGCTGACCGAACTGGGCCAGGAGGCCGGTTTCGCCGTCCACACGGTCGAGCGGATCCGCCTGCACGGCACGGAGATGATCAGCGCCACCAACATCCGGCGGCACATCGTGGCGGGGAACGTGGCGCTGGCGGCGCAACTCCTCGGACGCCCCTACGCGCTCGTCGGCACGGTCGTCCACGGGGCGAAGCGCGGGCGCACGATCGGCTACCCGACCGCCAATCTCGATCAGGCACCGGAACTGATCGTCCCACCCAACGGCATCTACGCCACGACCGTCAGCGTTGCCGACATGGTAGAGGACCACGCGGCGATGACCTCGGTGGGGGTGCGCCCGGTCTTCGACAACGGCGAGCGGCAGGTGGAGGCGCACCTGCTCGACTGGAGCGGCGACCTCTACGGGCGCACGCTATGCCTCAACTTCCTCGAATGGCTCCGCCCCGAGGAGAACTTCCCCTCGGTCGAGGCGCTGATCGAGCAGATGGCGCGCGACGGCGTCGCCACCCGCGAGGTCATCGCGAAGCGGCACGCGGACGAAAAAGCAATACTTTAAGGACCGAAAAGGGGGGTAAGGACATGACAGCGTCGCGCTATATTCGCCCGGATTGGTTTACGATCAACGTATTCAACCGGATCACCGCACTGCTCACGCGCTGTGGTATCAGCGTCTATGGCTCGCGCATCCTGGCGGTGCGCGGGCGAACGAGCGGCGAATGGCGCACCACGCCGGTCAATCTCTTGACGTATGAAAGCGCGCGCTATCTCGTCGCGCCGCGCGGCGTGACACAATGGGTGCGGAATATTCGCCGCAGCGGCGAGGGGGAACTCCGGCTTGGGAGTCGCCGCGAAGCGATCCGGGTCAGAGAACTCACCGATGACGAGAAATCAGCCGTCTTACGCGCCTATCTGCGCCGCTGGAAAATCGAGGTTGGGGCCTTTTTCCAGGGCGTTGGACCCGATGCCCCGGAGACGGATTTGCGCCGCATCGCGCCGGATTATCCGGTCTTCCTGTTGCTGCCTGCGGCTTGACCGCGCGTTCGCGCTCCTCGCCTGGTCCGTAGACAGTATCCCGACGACCACCGTATCTACAACGGGGCCAGGGCGGGGAAGAGGCGTGCCGAGCGGCCTCCCTTCCCCGCCCGACGCTACGCCGTCTTGACGTGCGACAGCACCTCATCCATGAACAACTCGACGCCCCCCGTGCGCGGGAAATCGGCGAAGCGGAACTGGAAGTGGGTCACGCCGAGCGCGATCCACGCGCGGAGCTGCGCGATAACCTCGTCCGGGGTGCCGATCAGACCCTCGCCGCCATAGAACGGGCTTGCCTCGGCGATCCGCCGCGCCTCCGCGCTCGTCCGCGCCACCGAGACGACCTCGCACGCCCAGGTCTTGCGGATGCTGTCGAAGTCGCGCCCGATCTCGGCGCAGTAGCCGCGCAGAATCTCCAGCTTCCGCGCGTAGTTCTCGCGCGAGCCGCCCGGAATGTTCCACCAGTCGGCGTGCTGCGCGACGATCTTGAGGGTCGTCCGCTCGCCCCCGCCGCCGATCATGATCGGCGGCAGTGGATCCGGCTTCGGGTTCAGGTAGGCATCGTGGACCTGATACTCCGGCCCCTCGTAGGTGACGTTGTCCTCGGTCCAAAGACGACGCGCGATCGCGATCGTGTCGGTCATCTGGCGCAGGCGCGTCCCGGCGCTCGGGAAGGGCCAGCCGTAGGCGCGGTACTCGTCCTGCTTCCAGCCCGCACCGATCCCGAAGACGACCTTGCCCGGCAGGAACGCGCTGAGATTGGCGACCATCTTCGCGAGCAGGGCCGGGTTGCGATACGACTGACAGAGGACGATCGGCCCCCAGGTCAGTTCGGGGTAGCGCGCGGCCAGGAAGGTCAGCGTCGTCCAGCACTCCACGGTCGGCGTCTCGATCGCCTGCCACTTCGACCACGGCACCACATGGTCGGCCACCCAGGCGGAGTCGAAACGCCCGCGCACGCGGTCGAGCGACGCGGCGATCTGCGCCAAGAAGGTAGGGTTATCGCTACCATCGGTCGGGAAATCGGGGACACGCCAGCCATATTCGATCGTCGTCACGGGATATCCTCCTCATCACACAACGGTTCGCGGTCGTGACGACTCAGGCGAGCGGGAGCCAGACCTGCATCGGGCCGGGTTCCCGGTTCGCCCAGGCATAGTAGGGGATCGCGGTGAGCGCCGTCTCCTCGGGGGTCTCGGGCTGCTGCTCGGTCGGCGCGTAGAGGGGTTGCGGCGCGGCTGGCGCGGACTCCGGCAGCCGCCCCTGTCCCCACAGCACCATCACCCCGCCGAGCAACTCCGGCTGCCACACCGCCTCCCAGCGCGCGTCGTGCGGCAGGGTCAGATCCCAGACATCGACGCCGGGATGATCGACCCCTTCCAGGCAGTAGACGAGCGGCCCGCGCGCCAGCGCCGCCCGCCCGCGATTCTCCGCGACGTGCGGATGACTGAAGATACGGCGCACCGCCAGCGGCAAGGTCAGATTGATCCGGTCGCCCGCCGCCCACGCGCGCGCGATCGCCACGTACTCGCCCGGAATCAGCGGCACCGCGACCGGGGTATCGTTGACCGTCAGGGACGCCCCCCCCTGCCCGGCGAGCCAGCCGGGGACGCGCAGGAAGAGGGTGAAGGACGCGGGCCGCTCCGGCGTCACCTCGATCGCGATCGCGCCATCCCACGGGTACGCGGTCTGCTGCGCCAGCGTGACCGACCCGGCCCCCGGCACGGTCGCGACTGTCGTACCCTCGGCGTAGAGGTGGACCCATAACCCCTCGTCGGAGGTCGTCGCCACGTACCCCGGCAAGGAGGCGAGGAGGCGTGCGATGTTCGGCGGGCAACAGGCGGTGCCGAACCAGGGCTGCCGCCGATGCGCGCCGCGATCGGCGAGCGGGTTGACGTAGAAATACGTCTCCCCATCGAGCGCCAGCCCGGAGAGGACGCCGTTGTAGAGCGCCTCTTCCAGCGCATCGGCGTAGCGTCCCTGGCCGGTCAGCAGGAGGAGTCGCCAGTTCCACATCACGCTCGCGATCGCCGCGCACGTCTCGGCATAGGCCCGCGCGTTCGGCAACTCGTAGCGATCGCCGATCGCCTCGCCCTCGTGCCGCGCGCCGACCCCCCCGGTGACGTAGGTCCGCCCGGTGCGGAGATCGTCCCAGAGCGCGTCGACCGCCTCGCGCAGCGCATCCTCGCCGGTTTCGGTGTGCAGATCGGTCATCCCGCCATAGAGGTAGAGGGCGCGCACGGCGTGGCCGGTCGCCTCGCGCTGGTCGCGCACCGGCGCGTGATCCTGAAAATAGTTCGGCGCGCGATCCCCGGAACCGATCAGGGTGCTGGGGTGTTGCCCGCGCTGTGCCAGGAAGAACGCGGCGAGTTCGCGGTAGCGCGCCACCCCGGTCGCGCGCGCCAGTTCGAGCAGCCCCATCTCCACCTCGGGATGGCCGCAGGTGCCGGAACGCCGCCCCGGTCCGAACGTCGCGTCGAGGTGATCGGCCAGGCGTGTCGCCACATCGAGCAGCGCCGTGGAAGCAGTCGCGCGATGGTGCGCCACCGCCGCTTGGAAGAGATGCCCGGCACAGTAGAGCTCGTGCTGCACGCGCAGATCGGTCCACCGCTCGGCCTCGTGCTCGAAGGTGAAGTAGGTGTCGAGGTAGCCCTCGGCCCCCTGCGCGGCGGCGACGAGCGCGATCGCGTCGTCCAACAGGGCGCGCAGGGCCGGATCGTCGTCGGTCGCCAGGGTCCAGGAGACCGCTTCGAGCCACTTGTAGACATCGGAATCGTTGAAGACGCGCCCCTGGAAAGGTCCATCCCAGGTGCCGGCGGCGCGGCGGAAATTATCGAAGCGCCCCGTCTCCACGCAGAGGCGGTATTGCTCCGGCAGCGTCGTCGCGCGGTTGATCGCCCGGCGCGGCTCCCAGAAGTGGTCCGTCAGGCGCGTCGCGGCCACGCTCAAGGGGCGTAGCCGGGCGTAGCGGGATTCGCGCGTATCGACCACGACCGCACCGGCGGCGGCGCTTGTGGCTGCGTTGCTCTCGGCCATCTCGCCCCTCACCCTTTCCCATATCCACAACCGTTATGCGCCCTGCCGCATCCTCACCGATGCTTATAGCACCTCCGCCGGAGGGTGTCGAAGGGGAGGCTATCTCCGACCGCTGGCCGATGCCTGGGTGCGGAAATTGCGATTAGAATGGCCTGTAGCTATCGGTCGTGCGCTCGCACACGATCGCGCCGCGAAACGCGCAGACCATCGGTGCGCGTTAAGAGGATGGAACGTGAACGGCATCCGTGAGGTGAGGCGGCGATGCTGATCGACACGCACGCCCATCTCGATGACCGCGCTTTCACCGCTGACCGCGAGGCGACCCTGGCGCGGGCGCGCGAGGCCGGGGTCCGCGCCATCATCAATGTTGGCTTCAGCGAGGAGCGCTGGGCCACGACAGCGGCGCTGGCGGCGGCACACGCGGACGTGTATGCCGTCCTGGGGATCCATCCGCACGAGGCGGCGGCCTGGGACGACGCGCTGCTCGAACGATTACGAACGGCCCTGGCCGGACCGAAGGTGGTGGGGCTCGGCGAGATCGGACTCGATTTCTACCGCGATTACGCGCCGCACGAGCGGCAACGGGCCGCGTTCCGTGCCCAACTCGCCCTGGCGCGCGAACTGGACGTATCAGCCGTCATGCACAGCCGCGCCGCCGAGGATGAGGTGGTGACGACCCTGGCGGAGGCGGGCATCCGGCGCGGGGTGCTGCACTCCTTCTCCGGGCCGCTGGCGACCGCCGAACGCGCGCTGAACCTGGGCTTGCACATCTCGCTGACCGGGCCGGTCAGCTATCCGAACGGGGAGCACCAGCGCGAACTCGCGCGCCTGATCCCCGCCAACCGGCTGCTCCTGGAGACGGACTGCCCCTACCTCGCGCCCCAGGCGCGGCGGGGCAAGCGCAACGAACCGGCCTTCCTGCCGTTCACGGCGGCGGCGATCGCGGCGGCGCGCGGCGTGACGATCGAAGCGCTCATCGCCACGACCGGGCGCAACGCATCGGCGCTCTTCGAGCTACCGGAACCGGCCTGACGCGCACGGCGACACGGGCAAAAGGGATCGACCATGCAGACGATCGTGCTGGCGACAACCAACGCGGGCAAAGTCCGCGAGTTCGGGCAACTCTTCGCCGCGAGCGGCCTGGCGCTCCGCGTCGTCGGCCTGCGGGAGGTCGGGTTGGAAGCTCCCCCGGAGACCGGCGCGACCTTCGCGGAGAACGCGCTCCTGAAAGCGCGCCACGCCGCGACGGCCAGCGGCCACCTGGCCGTCGCCGACGATTCGGGATTGGAAGTGGACGGGCTGGGCGGTGCGCCGGGGGTCCGTTCGGCGCGCTATGCCGGGGAGGGTGCCGGGGATGAGGCGAACCGTCGGCGCCTGATCGCCGAACTCACCAAACTGCCGGAAGCGGCGCGCACGGGGCGCTTCCGTTGCGCGATCGCGATCGCCCGGCCCGATGGCACGGCGGAAGTGGCCGAGGGAAGCTGCGAAGGGGTAGCGATCACCACGCCGCGCGGCGAGCACGGTTTCGGCTACGATCCCCTCTTCTTCCTGCCCGAACAGGGCCGGTCGATGGCCGAACTCGCGCCCGAGGAGAAGAACGCGATCAGTCACCGCGCGCGCGCGACCACACAGGCACTGCCGATCCTGCGCCGGATGCTCGGCGCGATGACCGACACAGAAGGATAACGGCGTAGGTGGCGATCGGGATCGAGGAACGCCGGGCGCGGGTCCGGGGCAAGGGACGGGAGCAGGGCGCGACAGGGCGCGGGCTCGCCGCGCTGCGTGCCCGGATCGTCGCGCGCTGGGGGCCGATCGCGCCGCACGCCGTCGCCACCGTGACCCTCTACGTCATCTTCGCGCTGTTGGCCCGCGCGATCAGCTTCGGGCGCGTGCAGCGGAGCTTCCTCCTCTACCTGCTGATCGGGTTAGCGGCGATCGTCTTCCTGGCGATGATCGGCCTGCTGGTGCGGACCCTCTGGGTGGCGCTGCGCGATCTCAGCGGGCAGACGATCGTCGGCGGCTGGCGCGCGATCGGCCTCGCCACCCTCGGCGCGGGGCTGGCGCTGGTGACGCTGCCGCGCCTCTTCTCGAAGGATGTCCTCAGCTATCTCGTCTATGGGCGTGCCTTCGGGGCGTATGGGCTCAACCCGTACACCACGACCCCGAACAATATGCAGTTCGACTTCAACTTCCGCCTGATCGATTGGCACGACGCCGTCTCGGTCTACGGGCCGGTCTGGACGCTCCTCTGCACCGCCCTCTACAAGGTTGTCGCGCCGCTGGCGGGCGGGAACATCTGGGGCTACATCGTCAGCTTCCGGCTGGTGGGCCTCGCCCTGCATCTCGGCTGCGCGGCGCTCGTCTGGTACATCCTGGGGCGCATCCGCCCGCAGAATCAGGTGGCGGGGACGATCTTCTATGCCTGGAACCCCCTGGCCCTGATCGAGTTCGCCGGGAACGGCCACAACGATGTCGGGTTGGTCTTCTTCCTGCTGGCGGCGATCGCGGCCTACGTCAGCCCCAAGCGCCGCCTTTGGCTCGTCGCCCTCTGTCTGGCCCTCTCGGTGCTGACGAAGTTCATCACCCTGCTGATCGTCCCGGCGTATCTGCTGCTGCTCTGGCGCACACACCCGCCCGGTGCGCGCGGCCCGTTGAGTCGCGCGCGCATCCGCTCCTGGGTGCAGGCAGGGGCGGTCGCCACGCTGGCGGCGGCGATCCTCTGGGCACCGTTCGCGGCGGCGCTGCGGAATCCGCTCTTCCTGATCGATTCGTCGGCGGCCTCGCAATACGATAACTCGTTGCTACAACTCGTCTACTGGGGCCTGCGCGGCATCTTCGCGGCGGTGCTGCCCGCCTCCGTGAGCCACGATATCGCCAACGCGCTGGTGCTGGGCGCGGGGCGACTCGCCTTTGCGATCATCTGGGGCGTGCTCACCTGGCGGAGTCGCGATGTCGCGAGTTGGCTCCTGGCGAACTTCTGGATCCTGCTCGCCTATCTCGTCCTCGCAACGCCCTGGTTCTGGCCCTGGTACGTGACCTGGGTGATCCCCCTGGCGGTGCTGACCGGCGGACGACGCGCCACCGCCGCCACCCTCACCTTCTCCGCGTCGGTGCTGGTCCTGTACGTGATGTGGGGCAATCAGCTCCCGTTCGATCGTGGCAGCATCCTCCCCCTCAACAATTTCGTCGCCTTCGGCCTGCCGCTACTCGTCCTCTGGCTGCAACTCCGGCGCAAGGGTGCCAGCGATGAACCGGTCTATGCGCGGCAGCCGACCGTCTCCGGCACGGCGGCGCACTGAGCGCCCCACCCGCGCGAATGGGTTGATACGATGCACAGTATCGAGGAAGGCGCTTCACCGAATCGGCGCATGCCAGCGCGCGTCCTGCCGCTGGTGGCGGTCGGAGGGCGCTGGGGCAAGACGACGACCGCGCGCTTGTTGGAGGCGCTGCTCCATCGACAACATCAGCGCCTCGCCGTCTGGACCGATCATGGGGTCTGGGTCAACGGGCGGCGGCAGTCGGGAGAACTGATCCCCTGGGGTACGGCGCTGCGCTCGCTGGCGAGCGGCGAGCTGGATTTCGCGATCCAGGAGCTCGACGCGCGCACGGTCGTCGCCGCCGGGCTGCCGCCCGCCGCCTACGGCCTTGGCATCATCACCTCCCTCTGCAACAACGACCGGCGCTGCCAGCAGGACGAGCGCACCGCCATCGAGCATGAGGCGCAACTGGCGATCGGCCAGGCGATCAATCCCGCCGGCACCCTGGTCCTCAATGCCGACGATCAGGCGGTGGCGCTGGTCCCGACCGTGCCGCTGACCGAGGTGGTCTACTACAGCGCGGCGCGCAGCAACCCGGTTGTGCGCGCGCACCTGGCCCTCGGTCGTCGCGCCGTCACCATCTCCAGCGGGATGCTCGTCCTCTGCGAGGGTCGCCACACGCGCCCGGTGATGCCGGTGCGGGAGATCGCCCTGGCGCTGCATGGCGCGCTCGGCTTCCAGGTGCAGAACGCGCTGGCGGCGGTCGCGGCGGGCTGGGCGTTGGAGGTGCCGGCGGCGCAGATGGCGCAGACCCTCTACCGCTTCACCTCCGCCCCGACGATGATGCCGGGAGCCTGCAATCAGTTCGAGATCAATGGCGCGCTCGTCCTCGTCGATCGCTTCCGCGATACGGTCAGCGCCCGGATGCTCTTCCGGGGACTACGCAAGGTCACGGGGCGTCGCCGCAGACTGGCGATCCTCTCGGAGACGCAACTCGACGAGGAGAGCGCCGCCGAGATCGGGCGCCTGCTCAGCGGCTCGTTCGATCAGGTGATCCTGCACCACGAGGCGGGCGCGAGCGGGCGCACGCAAGCGGACCCCGCCGTCACCAAGACACTCCTGGCGAGCATCGCGCGCGCCAAGGTGCCGCCGATCGTGCGCGGCGTCGCCGAGGAGGCGACCGCGCTCGAACGCCTCTTCGGGCAGTTGCAAGCGGGGGATCTCGCCCTGATCCTCGCGGCGGATCAAGGATTGGTCCTGCGCGCCCTCCTCGGGTATCGCGCGCGTACGGACGCGGAACCAGCCGCCGGAACCCACGGCGTCCGCCCCTGAGGACGTGCGTCACCGGGTGGACATCGCGCGGTGCCCCTCGCTATACTGCCACACCGAGCCGAGGCAGAACGACGAGAAGCGAGCGAGCGCAACCAGGCAACGCCGGACGTATGCGTCGGGCGGGGCAGCCGGTGGGTGAATCGGGCATGACAGTAGAACATGGGGCGGGCAACAAGGGCGCGCTCAACGATTGGCTCCAGCGACGGCAGCGCCTGAGTCGCGCCCGGCAGGCGTACCGCGCGCGCAATCGGCGCGGGCTGGCCCTTCCCGGTCGCCGTCCGCGCCTGGCCTATCTCTTCGCGATCATCCCGATTCTGGCGGTGGTGGCCCTGTTGGCCGTCTCACCGCTCCTCTACAACATCGGCAAAACGACAGATACGATCCTGATCGAAACGCCGATCTCGCAGCAGATCACCTCGAGTTCAACGGAAGGCGACGCGCCGATCGTCCTCCCGAATTGGGATAAACAAGATCGGATCAACATCCTCCTGGTCGGCACCGATTATCGCGAGGGCGATGAATCCAGCCGCACCGACTCGATGATCATCGCCAGCATCGATCCGAAGGCCAAGACCGTGGGGATCCTCTCCCTGCCGCGCGACTTACAGGTTAACATCCCCGGCTACGGCCCGGACAAGCTCAATGCGGCGTATATCTACGGGGATATCGACAAGAAGCCGGGGGGCGGCATCGGCCTGCTCGAACGGACGATTCTCAATAATTTCGGCGTGCAGATCCACTACTTCGGCTCGGTCAACTTCCAGGGCTTCGTGAAGATTGTCGACACCTTCGGCGGTGTGACGGTCGATCCGCAATATGCCATCATCGACGATGCATACCCGACCGAGACCTACGGTTTCACCAGCCTGTACTTCCCCGCCGGGGTGCAGCATCTCGACGGCAAGGCGGCGCTGCAATACGCGCGCACTCGTCATGCCGACCTCGACTTCGGGCGCTCGCGGCGGCAACAGGAGGTTATCCTGTCCTTGCGCCAGCAGGCGTTGAAGGGCAACCTGATCCAAAACTTCTACAAACTCCTCGATGCCTTGAAGGGATCGGTACTGACCGACCTGCAACAGCAGCAGATCGCGCAACTCGCCAACCTGGGCTTAGCGATCCCCGATGGCGGTATCCACCAGATCAGCCTCGAGGATTTGATGGTCGGGAAAGTTGGCGACGATGGCTCGCAGTACCTCACCGGGGACTGGAGCGCGATCCGCGCGCGCGTCCGCGAGATCGTCCCGAACGCCGGGGCGACCGTGCCGACGCCCACCCCGGATGCCACCGCGAAGATCGCGGTGCAGAATGGCACCCTCCGCGCCGGATTCGCCGCCCGCACGACCGATCGCCTCAAGGCGCGCGGCTTCCCCGGCGCGACCGTGAACGCCACCCTGGTGACCGGGGTGGAGCTGCCGATGGCGCAGACGGCCATCTACGAATACGGCAAGGCCGACACCGCGATCCTGGCGGCAAAGGCGCTCGGCCTGACCGAGAGCGCCGTGCAGCACGCCACCGGGAGTGCACCCGGTGGGGCAGACATCCTGATCGTGCTCGGCAACGATGTCGCGGATCCTGGGGGGCAATAACAGTCGGTTGCCGACACACAACCGCGCAATACGGCGCGTACGATCACCGGAAAGTCCGTTGAAAAGCGCGGTTCAGCGGGGTAGCGGTGTACCCCTTAATCTGCTATGATCCCAGCGGAAGTTTAACCACGCTCTGCTCAGCGTTGAGCAGAGTACGGTAGGGGCGACACTGCGGACCGCTCTCGACTTTCCGCGCCGAGCCAGTCGCCGCGTTGGCTGGATGGGGGAACCACAGTTTGGGGTGAATTGCACCGTACGACCCTGGTGCATAGGGCGCATTCATCGCTTCCCGCCCGAACCCGACAGCTAACCCCGTAGGCGTCCGCGAAGCGCACATGAACAGGATCGGGCAGGCCGGAAACGGTCACGATCTAGGGCCTCGGCTCGGTGTTCGGAGAGGTGTGCGCCATGAACTTGATTCCACGACCGATCAATCCACGCCTCCTCCCCATCGGGCCACAGGGTTGGCTGATCCGTACGGCGGGTTTCTCCGCGCGCGAGGTGCAAACCTTGCTGCGTGAGGGCGCTCACACCGAGCGCGGGCGCGCGGTGAGCCGTTGCGTCGCACGTTCGGACGAATGGATGCCGCGAATCCCCGACGTGGTCCACTGTCCGTTCCATTACCAGCAGCGCCTCACACGCATCGTCTTCTGGTACGCCCAGGGCGAATCGATCGAAGACATCGGCGTACGTATGACGGCGTTCCACACCTCTTGGGGCGTCGAACGGGCATTAGGGGTGGCTTGCCACCGCATCGCGGAATGCCTGAACTCCGCCCCTGAACAGTATGGCCTGACACGCTGACCGCCCGGTATCGATGGGCGCGGGGTCGGGCGATGATGCCCCCTGCCCCTGGTTTGGGTTGTACCAGCGCATGGCTGTGTACGCCCAGGCTCAGGGGTGGTGAACCCTGCCACGAGCAGACGACGATATCGCGCGGTTGACGCGCGGGCGGCGAGCGGGCACGGCCACGGATGTTCCATCCCTGGCCGTGCCATCTTTAATCATGGCGAATAGCAGCAACCTGCGTAGCATAACAACCCGGTGCCGGAACGGCACATGGCGAGTTCGGGGTGCGCTCACTCGGCGGCGAGACCGATCAGCGGGATACCGACCGCCGCATCCATCTTCCGCCGGAGATGACGTGGCGACTCGTTGACGATCACCTCCAGCGTCGACCAGACGTGCGCTTCGAGGAGATGACCGCCGCGCGTGGTGCCATCGCGCCGCCCGACGACGGTGTGAAGGTGCAGTTGCGGCCCGGTATCGGTGCCGGAAATATCCCCGACCAGCGACAGTACCTCGACCCGCTCGGCGACCGGGACCTTCTCGTACCCCTGGCGCTCGCGGTCATAGTAGCCGAGCGTGGCGCTGCTGAACGCGCCGAGCGCCATGATCTGCGCGGCGTCCAGCCCCTGCGCGCGGGCGAAGCCCAACAGGCCCGCCATCACCTCATCGCCCGGATCGAACACCACCGCGTAGACTTTCTCCGGCCCATCGAGCAGCCACTTCGTTTTCATCGCCTTCGCTCCTGGTACGCTCTACCAACGCTCAGCTACAACGCCCTGTCCATCGCACACTACGTCAGACGCACAAACGCCACCACACCCCGTGCCGGGGCCAATCAGCGCGCTGGTGCGAGGCAAGGCTCCGGTGTACTCCCCGGCACACGGAGCGGCGCGGGGCGACACCCTGCCGGATACACATAAATGGTGGTGTCGAGCGCATGGGTTCCGGCGGTCGCCTGGACGTGCCAGCAGCCCGCCTCCGGGAAGATTGTATTGGTGGACCAGATGCCAACAGCGAGCTTCGCGGGGTTCTCCACCCCGCCCGGCGATGCCGGGCCGTCCAGGCGAGTCGCCGTGACCGCGAGATCGCCGCTCCCTTCCGGTGTGGCCTGCCACTGAATCTTCTGGCCGCCCGCGAAGAGGACCGGGCCGACCGGATTCCCCGCCGCCAAACCCGCGCCATCGAGCCAGAAAGCGGGGAAAGTGTTGCGACGCTCATTCGCGCTCCACCGGGCAACGGCGCAGGAAGCGGGCGGCGGATACGGCGGGGCATAACCCGCGAACGTGGCGGTCGCGCTCACGATAGTCCCTCCACCGGTACGCGACGGCACAACCGTGGCGCTCGGGATCGGCGGGGCGACGGTCGCCGTGGAACCGATCGGCGTGGGGACTCTCTCCGGGGTGGTCGCACTCGCAGCGGCGGGAGGAGGGCTCGGGCTATTCACCGTGCCAGGGCTCTGGCAGGCCGCGAGCAGCAGGAGCAACCCCAACAGGCTCCAACGGGTCCGGCGGCGATATCGCTCGATCATCATTGCCCTCCCTCGCGATGCGCGCGATCGGCGCGACCTATCCTACTCCTAACACATCCCCTCTCCACCGACAAGTGCTCCTGCGGGGAAGGGGTCAGGGAGAGATAGGGAGCGCGGCGAGCCAGCGCGCCGTATCGCGCGGGGAGGCGAAGCGCAGCGTGGCGAGATGGGCGTAGGCGGGGTCGGCGAGGAGGGCGGCGAACTCACGGCGACGACGGGCGTGATTCCGCACCGCCCAGACGTAGAGCGAATCGCGGCTGAGGAATTGGGCGCGGAACGTCTCGCGGTTCCCGGCCCACAGCTCTTCGCGCGTCAGGATGCGGCGCAAGGAACGCCGCGTCAGCCGCCAGAAGTTGAGCGCCAGCGGGTAGTCGAGCCAGACGAGCGTATCGGCGCGCGGCCAGAGGAGATCGCGCACCACGCCGTAGTTCCCGGCGACGACCCAGCGTTCCCCGCTTGTCGCCGCCGCCACACGCGCACGGAAGGTGTCGCGCCCCACCGGGGTCCACTGCGGCCCCCAGTAGAGCGGCGTCCAGCTCGATCTGCGGCAGGGCGAGGCGGGCCGCGAGCGTGGCGGCGAGGGTGCTCTTCCCCGCGCCGGTCGTGCCGATGACGACGATGCGCTGCATGGTCACACATTTCATCCTGTCACACCGCTCGCGATAGTTACGCCGCTCATCGCCATCATTCGGCATGAGCGCACGAGTCAGGCGACGCGCGAGCGCAGGAGTTGCCCATCGGCTGACAGCGTCACGCGATACGCGCCGCAGGAGGCCGGGACCACGACCGTCTCGAAGCGGCCCAGGTCGTAGGCCCAGCCCGCGCCCGCGACCCGCGCGTTCCCGGCGATGGTCGTCAGCGCGTGGAACGACAGCCCCTCGGTGTCGGCGTCGAGCGGTCCTGCGGTGCCGAGCAGGCGATCCAGCGTGAAGTAGGGGCAGCTGACGAGCGTGGCGACCGCCGCCGCATCCGCCGGACGGGGCTGCACCTCGCCGACGATCGCCGGATCGGCCACCGCCTCCGACTGCGCGATGTGCAGTTTGCGTCCCGCCGACTGCGGGCGATTCCAGTCGAAGACCCGATAGGTGATGTCGGAAGTCTGCTGCACCTCGTAGAGGAGGAGGCCGGGTCCGAGGGCGTGGACCGTCCCCGCGCCGATGAAGACGGTGTCGCCCGCCGCCACGGTGAGGTAGCGCGACAACTCGGAGACGGTACCCTCGCGCATCGCCCAGGCGAACGCCTCGCTGGTGGTGCCGGGGCGGAGCCCGCAGATCAGTTGCGCGTCCGGCGCGGCCTCGATGATGTGCCAGGCTTCGGTCTTGCCGAATTGCCCCGCCCCTTCGAGCCGGACCGCCTCCTCGTCGTTCGGGTGGACCTGCACCGAGAGCCAGTCCGCCGCGTCCAGGAGCTTGATCAGCAGCGGGAAGCGCGTCCCGGTGCGCCCGACCGGCACCCGCCCGAGGAGCGCCGCGCCCCGCTCCGTCGCCAGGTCGCCGAGGGTGCGCCCCGCCAGCGGCCCCTCCGCGACCTGGTCATGCTCATCGACGATCCAGGCTTCGCCGATCGGCGGATCGGCGACGCGCAGACGTTGCCCGCCCCAGACGCGCTCGTGATAGGCCGGGGTCAATCGTAGTCCGGTCAACGCCGCCATCGTCGCCCTCCTCATCGCTCAACGCTCAACGAGCGCCCGTTATCGCCCGTTCCGCAGTTACCAGTACATGCGCCGCGCGCGCCAACGCCCGCTCCTGCCAGCGGGATCGCAAGAACCGGACGGCCACGAGCAGGGCACGCAGCGCCGCATCCACACTATTCGAGATGAACAGGCCCGGCAGCCCCAGGCCGAGCCAGAGGCAGAAGAACCACGCGACCGGCAACCGCACGATCCAGACCCCGAGAGTTGTCGAGAGCATCGGGAGGCGGGTATCGCCGACGCCGCGCCGCGCCCCGGCGTAAACCTGCCCCAATCCCCAGAAGGGCTGGCCGAGGCAGGGGACGCGCAGGCCGGTCGCGGCGGCGGACTGCACCGCCGGATCGACGGTGAAGAGGCCGACCAGGAGATCGGCCAGGGCGAAGCAGACGACCACCAGCCCGGTCATCCAGATCATTGCGCGGACCGACCCGACCCGCGCGAGAATCCGGGCGCGCGCCGACTCGCCCGCCCCGAGCGCCTGCCCGACGAGCGCGGTGATCGCCGCACCATAACCGAATGCGGGCATCCAGGCGAGGCCGATCAACGTCAGCGAGACGCGCTGCGCGGCGAAGAGGGTCGTGCCGAGTCGGAGCGCGATCAGGCCATAGCCGAGCAGCCCGAAGTCGGGGATCAACTGTTCGCCGAGCGCGGGGAGGCCGATCCCCAAGATACGCCGGATCAGCGGGAACTCGGGACGCGGGCGCGCGCCGCGTAACAGGTCGGCGTGGAACATCACGCCCAACAGGAAGATCGCCCCGAGCGTGCGCGCCACCGCCGCCGCGACCGCCGCCCCCGCCACGCCGAGCTGGGGCGGGCCGAAGATCAGGAACGCGGCGATGCCGATGTTGATCACGTTGACCAGGCCGGTGGCGATCAGCGGGGTGCGGCTGTTGCCGAGACCGCGCAGCACGGCGGCGGCGACCGTCATCAGCGCCAGCCCAGGGAAGGAGAGCCCGGCGAATTGCAGCTAGATTCCCCCACCTGCGCCACCGGCTCGCTCGCGCCGATCAGGCGCAAGAGCGGATCGGCGCAGAGGAAGGCCGGCAAGCCGAGCGCCACGCCGATGACGAGGCCGATGATCAGCGCTTGTGCCACGAGTTGGCCGGTGCCCCGCAGATCGTGCGCGCCGCGCGCCTGCGCCGCCAGGACCGGGCCGCCGACGCTCACACCGGTGATCACGGCGATCACCGATTGGATCAATTGCGTCGCCGCGCCGACCCCGGAGAGGACAACGGTCCCGAGCCGCCCGCGCAAGGCGAGATTGGTGAGGTCGAGCGCGGTGGCGAAGAGGCCATCGGCGATGATCGGTCCGGCGAGGCGGTCGATCGCCCGCCCCTCGCCACGCGCGGCGACACCGGCCCACGGGCGCGCGAGTGTCCCACCCATCGGGCTATTCGACCGGCGCATCCCTTGCCCACCCTCTTCGCGTTCGCGACCACATCGTCGCTACCATTGCGGAGTCTAGCCGTTGCCGTGGTGAGCGGCAAGCGCCCGCGCGAGGGCCGGGGCGAGGGTTTGCTATACTGGCTCAGCTTGCCAGGGTGCGATCCCGCCCGCCAGGTGGCCGCGCGGGTCTTTCGGGAAGACGATGAAAAGGAGCACGCGATGCAGCCGAATATGCGGATGATCCAGCAGATGCAGAGTCGGATGGCGAAGATTCAGGAAGAGCTCGGCGAGACGATCGTCAGCGGCAGCGCGGGCGGCAACGCGGTGACGGTGGAGGTCACCGGGCTGCAAGAGTTGAAAGCGATCAAGCTGAAGGCCGAGGTTGTGGACCCGGAGGACATCGAGACGCTGGAAGACCTGCTGCTCGTCGCCATCAACGACGCGATGGACAAGGCCAAAAAACTCTCCGAGCAGAAGATGTCCGCGCTGACCGGCGGGATGAAGATCCCCGGCCTGA
>JAABUU010001442.1_pt1 | contig 40053 bp, 46 predicted proteins | sample 5559301 | NCBI WGS metagenome assembly JAABUU01 (sample SAMN10711884, study PRJNA513360) | rock metagenome | isolation source: Antarctica rocks | place: Antarctica: Victoria Land, Richard Nunatak white | reverse complement strand
ATGCATTTTGAGGTTGTCTGAATAGATTAAAATATTATCAAGATATATAATTACAAAATCATTAAGATATTCTCTCAACATGTCATTGATGAGTCTCTGAAAGATGACTAAGATGTTTTTAAGCTTAAATGACATAACAGTGTATTCATAATGTCTATATCTTGTTTAAAATGTCATTTTTCATTCTTTGTTCTTCTTTATGCATACACAATAGTACACTTTCTTCAGATCTAAACTCATAAATCACTTAACTTTCTCTAGTCTGTCTTGCAACTCTTTTATCAGCAATAAAGAATAACTATCTCAGTAAATTATCTTATTGAGTTGTCTATAGTTAACACAAAGTTGCTTGATGTCATTCTTCTTTGATATAAACAGAATTAAATATTCTGCTGATGACTTTAATGATTTAATGAATTCTCTCTTTAAATTCTCAATAAGATAGTTCTGAACTTTCTTCAGCTGATTCTCACTTATAAGATAAAGTAACATTCACTTTGATTTTCTTTTCTTTAATAGCAGTATCTTATAATCTCAAGACTTATGCTCTGATAAGCTCTTTTTCAGTTATTTAAAGATATTATATGCATTCTCTGTTGCATAGAGTTCTTTGTTGATTCAGTTAATCTATGAATTCTTTTTATGTAATCAGAACATCTCTAGTATAATGTCATACTTGACTGACTTAAAAACATCTAGTCTTAACTTCTGTGAATCATTCTTTATTATAACTTCAATATGAACTTCTTTATGAATTCATTTATATTCTTCATTGATCATATACACTTATGTGAATTTAGATACTCACTGCAATGTTAATTTTAATCATTTAATTGCTTTCTGTAAAATAAAGTTATTGATTGCTTCTAAATCTATCATTACTCAAAGTTATCTCTTCAGCAGTATCTTAATGTCAACTCATATCTTTTGATCATTGTCAGTTCATTAAGACATTAAAAGCTTCTTTATCTTTAGTTTTGCTGAAAAAGCTTAAGATTTTTTAACTTCTTTAAACTCTTTGCTTCTATCAAAGTTTCTTGAGCTCTGTCTGTGCTTTAAAGTTCATCTCATAATTTAATAAATTTTCTTCATAATTCTTTAAATTATATCAATTCTTTGTCAGTTATGATCAGTTTTGTGTAGTTATCAATTTCTTTTCTGACAATTTGTTCTGAGTGTTGATACATCTTGTACTGATCATATTTGCATTGAATAAGATTCTTTAATACTTTCACTTTATTGAGAAACTCAGATGACATATACTTTTCTGTGTGCATTCAATGTTTTTCTGTGAACATTGCATAATCTATAAATAAACATATCTTAATTTCATAATCTTTTCTTGATCACTCTGACATTTCTTAATCTTATATTATGAATTATATCATTGTCATCAGTTCTTCTAGCTGTACAGCTGTCATTTCTACTTTATGTTGTTTATTAATGATGACTTCTTCTTAAAGTGTCTGCTACTATTCTTCTAGCAGACTTTCACATCATTTTAAATGTCAGTTCTTAAGATACTTATAGCTCTACTTAAGTCTTATATTGACTTCTTAATTATCAACATTCTCTGAGTCTGCATTCAAATTCAGATACATTCAGATAAGATCTTCTTGTTCTTAAGCTTCTGCAGTGTTTATCTTCTAAATTCTGCAAATATCAATCTCTTCAATCTTATCTAAATTGTTTCTAACAACTTTCTCTAAAATAGCTAATCTCTTTAATTTACTCATTGTAACATAATCAGTACTGTGTCTCTTCTTAAGCTTCTGTGATCATCATTTAACTTTATCTTTGTTGCTTATGTACACAAAGCAATTATTGTCATAACAGACTGTTCAGCTCAGTTAATCATGCATTATTATTGAGTTCACTATTGCAACTTCTTTTCTTTATCATTAAGATTTCTTGCAATCTCTGACAAAATATTTAAGTTTATCACAGTTATAACATTTGCAAGTCTCTGCTCATTAAGTGTGAAACTTAATGAATTATCTGTTGTAATGCTCATACTCTGCTGATCTAGTTCATAACTTCTGATTATACTTCTTAATATTGTTGAGATTCATTGAGTCTTCTTGTATTTTAATGATGAACTGTCATTTTCACATTCTTAAAGCTGTATAAGATCTCATCTTCTTCATTCATCATTCTCACTGTTGACTGTCAATGTTGATGAAAATATCTATTATCTCTTAAAGTTCTTCAGAACAGTCTCTTCAGACTATTTCATCTTTAATATTTTCACTTAATTCTCAATAGTATTGCAATATTAAGACATCATCATCTCAGTCAGTTAAGATCACAATGTGCTGAAACTTTGCTGAGTACTTAATTGCTGATTTATTCATCTTTAATGTGTAAAGTCATCATTCTGCTGCTCTTTTCTCATCAATCACTTTAAAAGTCTTTCAAAGTTCTTTCTTAAACTTCTTAAAATCACTGAAGATTGACTCTTTATTGATGTCTTATTTCTTTAATGACTTATCTAGAAATTTATACAGTTTGAGATTAACTCAATTGAATGCTGCATCTTTGAGATAGACTACTGTGTATAAATCTTTGTTCATTTTGAAGTTGAACTTCTTCTGATTAAAATTTATGTATAGATTAAGCTTTATTAAGAAGCTTCATAACTTTTTACATTCATTGCTGAACACATTCAGCACTGATATCTTCAGTATGTTGTTTATCTCTTGTAGATCTTTAAGACTTTAAAAATTGATTATATTGATGAAGACTGCTTTCTGTATGCTGAAGATCATACTTATATTGTAAGAATATTCAATGTGTTACATTCTGATCAGAGATTTCTCTGATATAGAGACTAGAGATTAGAGCTTGTGATATAAGAGAATTTTAGATATGTTGAATTAATTAATAGTTAATAGTATGTTAAGTAATGATTACATTGAATATGTTTATCTTCTTAAGAGAGATAATCTGTATATATATCAGACTGCTTATCTTGCTCATTTGTGAGCATTGTAAGTTAGCTTGCTCAGCTTACTCATAAGCATTGTGAGCTTACACTGAGCTGTACATCTTCAAGACATAATTCACTGAACTTATATGTTTAATGAGTTTATTAAAACAATGGCTGTAACATTTTTGATCATTTTATCTGTGAATTTATAATGATTTAATGTAAATAATTTCTCATTATACATTGAATTCACTTTATCCCTTAAAAGGCTCTTTCTAGTGTTTATAAAATAATAATAACAATAAGATGTTTTTCTTTCACTGTTTTGAATAGAAACAAATGACTTAATGAATAAATGAATATCAATACACATTTGAGCTCATAATCTGTCAAACATAGAAGAAGTAACTAATGAAATGAATATGTAATTATAAGTGTCTAGCTACTTTATGGAAATGTGACCCTATAAGAAGGCCTTCAATCAGTGAAAGAAAAAACTTTTATCTGTAGCAAACTGTTTGCTCTAGCAAACTCTGCATGTTCCTGAAATCTCTGTAGGGCTCTGAATCACTAAGGTAACGAAACGAGGCTGAAAGTTTGACATTATGTACCTTACTGTAGGGTGGGTTAGCGCATTCAAGCGCGTAGCAGCTGCACGACCTTCAATTCGTGAGCAAAGCGAACCGGCGCTTCGAAAGAGGAAGTACCTGCTGAGCTACGAATGGGGTCATTCTTATAACCTTCGATACAAGCTACCCAAGGTACCCAAACACTGAACATGGCTTTACAAGGGAAACAAGTACGAGAAGAGGAGCAGATTTTTGATTGAGTGGTATCATAAGGTAAAAATGCGCTCTACTTATTCCATGTTTGGAAAATCCTAGCAGACCTGGAACGACACGGATGATTTTGTTTATCGTTTTGTCGGAATTGAGGTGCGATATCCCAGGCTTCCTCATAAGTAAGATGAAGTCTTGACGGTACCTACGGCTTCGGTACATGAATGGTCTTGCTGACCATGAGACAGCCGCTCAGAACGAATAGACCGACTATAGGGTGGAATTCGAAAGGCGTTCCCTTGGCAGCAACCCCTAGAGGAATGTTGTGCAGCACCCATCCTTGAGAAACCCAGTATGCCATGAGTGCGGCAATAGACAGCGTCGTAGGTATGGGAGTTCCCTCGAAGTATTTTGACTTCCCTGTCTTGTCTTTGGGCACGACGGCAACGGTGACGTTGAATCTTGCCAGGCGCGTCAGACCGCAAAGAACGAAGAAAGTGAGGAGGAGATGATCGACGGGTGTGCGCATGCCGATGGCGAAGGCTGCAGCAGCAGGGGAGAGCCCGAAGGAAATCTGGTCTTCCTTAGCAAGCTGGCCTGCATGATTGAAAGGGACTATTCGTACCAGATCGGCCAAGGAATCAAGTTCTTGTCCCATAAGGGATGATTTACTCCGCCATCGTGCCACTTTGCCATCCATAAAGTCAAAGAACAATCCGAAAGGCATGAATGCCAGAGCTGCCCAAAGATTGCCGTAGTTATCCGCCGCCCCAAGACAGTATCTCATGCTCGATAACACAGACATGACGCCGCAGAAGCCTGGCGCAATTGTGGTCAGTGGGTTTACAGGCAAGGTGTGATCACTTTGAGTCGCGTGCCATTCATTTCGGTGATCAAATCAGCAAGGTGGAGTGCCCTTGAAGTACCATTAACACGCTGGTCACCAATTTACAGACGGGGTCAACATACTTGATTAAGGAGAAATGACCGGTATTCGACGCTAGGAGCATCTTTTGCTTCTCTTGGCCTATGCGCAAATTGAGCTGCCAGAAACCCTCCAAGTGTTTGGAGACCCCACTGTTATTGGGAGTGCTAGTTGTCGACTCCTTTGAAAGACCATTTTGCGGCCCGCTTCTTCGCGACATGCTGACTCTCTAGATCTATACCGCCGCGAGCCGACCAGGGTAAATCCTCTTGTATGATCCCACAAAGATAAGTCTCGTCGGTTTTGACAACTCTTCGTTGAGTAGATGGGTGTATGTTCAAGTGGTAGGTGTGGATACTTGGAATGGGCGTGTACAATAGGCGCATCCCGGTTGACAGACAACGTTAAAGGTTCAAATTCAGTACCCGGCGTGCTTCACCGCCATCGTTTAATGCCACGACTAGCGGGGTGAGTTAATGATCTTGCAAGGCACCTTAGCCACTGCTCCATCGAAGCAGATAACTTACAAACCAAGTCCGCCGACAGTGCGAGCTGGATACTCAATTCTTTCCTTAGGTGGAAGGTACATTAATTACAACGATGAAGCGCCGCGAACTCCCGAGACCTTCAACCTACACCAAGGCGTATGTAGACCTAACCCCTGCCTCTACTGAAGCCACCAGCTCTCGTAAAATTCGGGTTACCCCCTCTAGCCCCTCCTCGACTTGAACTGAAGCCGCCGCCTCTAGCTCCCCGACCACCACCTCTCCCTCCCCGGTCGCCGAATCCTCCGCGTCCCCGCGGAGCACCCCTACCACCACCTCTGCCGGCTCCTCTTCCACCCCGCATGGGTCCTCCTCTCGAGGCTCCTCCGGCTCGCTTTGGCTTTGCAGTTCCTGTGACCAAAGTCGGTTACTTTAAACAAATCAAGCTAAACCGGGAATGAGTACTTACCTGGATGGAGCTTGGGTTTTGGTAGGAATCTATAGCAGCTTCTGTCAGCTTCAATATACCATGCTGGAGACCCTCAAACCTACTTTTCTAATGGTAATAGCTTGTCGCCACCAATGTAGAACTTGTCCCCAGACTTGAACGAGGTAGCCACTATACCTTCCTGTGGTTTTATGGTGAAGTAGACTTGATTTATAGGCCCTAAAATCTCGTCGACTTTGCCGATCGCTGTCTGTCCGAAGGTCAGTACCGGATGGGTTGACTGCCCGCAAAGATGAGAGCTACCTTGTTCTCCAAGTATATGGGCGCATTGAAATATGGTATCTTTGGGTTGACCGATTCGCAAACGATCTCCCCTTCGCAGGCGTGAACAAACGATCCCATCTCTAAGTTTTGTTAGCACCGAGTTACGGGCTGCAACCACAAGAATCCGGACATATACCTAAAACAGAAGCTGGAGGTCCGTAGGATTGTTGAAAGCCACCGCGCCCTAGCAAGCATCCCATTAGCTCAATCTTTGAGCCTGCTGTGCTCTGGAAAGAGAGGTATCGTTACCTCCGCGGCCACCAAAGCCTCCCCCACCTCTGCTGGCACCAAAAGCTCCCCCTCGACCACGAGAATTACCCCGGAACGACATGTTGTTGACGTAGATTGGTAGGGCAAACTTGGTGGGCAAACAATTTTACCTACTTTGTACCGCCTTAGCGAGTGAGGCTTTCGGCTCGCTAAGCCCTACGAGGGAACGCTAACTCGCGTCCATACCCCTGTCAGGTGAAAAGGACATAAAAGCAAGCGTCCCCTTACATTGCCTTCCGCTCGCAACAATCGATTTTGAGTCATGGATGGTTCCGAGCCAAAGCATAGTCTCAGCGGGGCAGACCTTCCCAGTAGCCTAGCACATCGGTCACTGATCAATTCAGAAATAGCTAAACCCATTGACCAAGAGCAACCACAGAGCCTAGTTTCGTCGGACCTAAAAGATAGCAAAGCCACGAGACCGTCCAAGAAGGGTCAGTTCCAGTCACAGGAGGCAGACCAAGCAGGCAAGATCTCTCTAAAGAATTCGGATCCTAAAGCAAAACCCTCAGGCTCTGAGCGCTCAGCTACTTCCTCTCTACCCAATATTATCCTACAACGAAACAAGCTCTTTGACGAGCTGAAACAGAAGCAGGACGCAGATATTCTGAGTAAGCCTCATGCGGAGATCAATGTTGTGATTGATCTGGGTCGAGGCAATGAACGAACTGTTATAGCAAAAGCATGGGAGTCTACGCCGGTGTCCTTTCTTAAGGATCTGAAAGGTGAAATTGAGCCTGATGTCGTTGTCGCTAAGATAGATGGTAAGGAGCTATGGGACCTTGGTCGGCCGCTGGAGAGAAACTGTCGCTTGAGCTATCTACCATTTGGATCCGCCGAGGGCAGGCATGTTTTCTGGCATTCGAGTGCGCATGTTTTGGGTGAAGCTGCTGAGTGCCATTACCCTACATGTCTACTCTCCCACGGTCCTCCCGTCGAACAGGGTTTCTTTTACGATATGGCTCTGGAAGAGGAGTAATGGTTATCGATGCCCTCCTCAACTGTCACGAGCACTAATGAGTCCCAGGCAGGTGGTCAACCAAGCCGATTGGCGTCCGTTGGAAGATAAAGCGTCCAAGTTCGTCAAGGACAAACAACCTTTCGAACGTTTACATGTCTCCATATCGGACCTGAAGAAGATGTTCGGTTATAGTAAATACAAAATGTACTATATCGAGAACCTATTGCCAAAAGAGGGAAGCACGGTGTATAAATGCGGCTCGCTCGTTGATTTGTGCTTGGGTCCTCACATACAGAACACAAATAAGATCAAGGCTTTCAAGATTATGAAGGTACCGCATAGTTGCAGTAATATAAATTTCATGTTGGCTTACGACAACTTTCTAGAACTCCTCCTGTTACTTTCGTGGCGACAAGGACGACGAATCGTTGCAGCGTATCTACGGAGTGGCATTTCCTGACAAAAAGGGAATGGTAGATCATCAGAACTTTCTGGAAGAAGCAGCCAAGCGAGATCACCGGAAAATTGGTGTGGATCAGGAGCTGTTTTTCTTTAGTGAGCTATCTCCAGGTTCCGCGTTTCTCCTGACGCATGGCACAAGGATTTTCAATGCCCTACAGAAGCTACTTCGGTCAGAATACCATAAACGGGGTTACCAAGAGGTCCAGTCGCCTAACATGTACGATGTTGACCTTTGGAAGACTTCGGGTCACTGGCAACACTACCAAGAGGATATGTTTAGGCTTGAAGTCGAGAAGAGAGTATACGCACTAAAGCCGATGAATTGCCCCGGACATTGTCTGATCTTCCGACACCGGGAAAGGAGTTACCGTGAACTACCTTTGCGGATGGCCGATTTCGGTGTTCTTCACAGAAACGAAGCGTCTGGTGCTTTGAACGGACTCACAAGGGTTCGGAAGTTCCAGCAAGATGATGCCCATATCTTCTGCACACCAGAACAGGTACGTTATCTGCGCGCTAGGAGGTTTGGGCGATTATCTCATCATGTCATTGCAGATCACACAAGAGATCGAAGGTCTATTCGACTTTCTTCGATGTATTTACGGGTTATTTGGGTTCCCGTTCAAGCTCAAGTTGTCCACTCGGCCTGAGAAGTACATGGGAAGCATAGACACCTGGAACGTTGCGGAAGGGAAACTCCGTGATGCACTAAACTCGTTCAAGGAGGCTGGGGGTGCAGATTGGGAGCTTAATGAGGGCGACGGCGCCTTTTACGGCCCAAAGATCGATGTCACCATCTCAGATGCTCTCAACAGAGAACATCAATGCGCTACGATTCAGTTAGATTTTCAACTGCCACAGAATTTTGGTCTTGAGTTTATTACGGGTGAAAGCCCGGTGAGAACGAAAAAGGTCGAGGGGACGGAGCCCGAGACAATTGGCGCCAGCAGCAGCTCGTCGAAGGAACCTGGTGCAGGAAGGACTCGTCCTGTGATGATACATCGTGCAATCATCGGCAGCTTTGAGCGATTCATGGCCATCTTGACGGAGCATTTTGCCGGTAAATGGCCGTTTTGGTTGAGTCCACGCCAGATCCTTGTCATCCCAGTCATGCCGGCCGTAAATGACTACGTCGATGAGGTGCAGCGAGTGTTTCATCAAGCGGAGTTCTACGTGGACACGGACAAGAGCAGCAACACGATGCAGTGGAAGATCCGCAACGGCCAGCAGAAGCAGTATAATTTCATTTTTGGTAAGTCCACCTCGACCTGTGCTATAATCTAGTAGTCTCTTGCTGACAGAACGCGGCAGTCGTGGGTGCACAAGAGGAGAAGTCACGGACTGTCAACATCCGAAATCGCGATGACCAGAACACGCAATCCAAAGGTGATCTGGTCCCGCTTGACGTGGCACTTAAGGCTCTTATCGCTCTGAGAGATGACAGAAAGCTTGTCAATGCTATATAGCCTGGTTCAATCTCTGGCTCCGAAATCTGGTCCATTTCTTAGATGGACGCTTCGCAATCCCGGGCAGCTCACTCGATCCTTCTGATAAAAGCTCACAGTGAGTTCATAGATCAATCTAGAAGTCGATAGAGTACTAGTACCTACCTAGAGTAGGTAGGGAGTGGCCTGCTGGCAGTATGGCAGGCTATTCCTATGGATTATACCTTGTTCACTACATCGGTGATGTCGGATCCGCTTCACTTCATAATAAAGTCGTTTCGTTGTGCGGACATATGACTGCACTTGTGCAACTCACAATCCTTGCATACCTTACCTTATGTTGTATCAAGTAAGCATAGCTGCATAAACAGCGTCATTGTTCTGCCAGCGTTACTTTGGTCATGACCACAATTCCAACTCAAGCTCAAGCTCTACCTACCTGGTAGCTCATGCATCCTCCTTACCTTTACGATACACACCAAAAGTAATGGGAGTGCACTAGCTACGGTGAGCTACATACATGGTTTGTACACCCTGCTGAAGTAAAAGAACATCAAAGCTTCACAATATCTCAAAGCTGTGCATTGAGATCATAAATGACTGAGAATATAAAGTAGGATCACCAAATTTATATTAACTCATGCTTATATATAAATTACATAGAACAAAATCTGAATGATCAATTGCAATGATAAATTACTGCTAACTTTGTATATGATTTGGATGTTCCTACCACTGCATATAGGCTGTGTACGCAGCTCAACGTAGCTAGCGCACTCCCATTACTATTGGTGTGGACATTCGTATACCTTATCCCCACAGTCTTCCTAAGTAACCTTGAAAGGTACCCTACTTTCTAAAGGTCTATCCAAAGCGCTGAGCTGGTGATACGTTATTACCTTATTGTTACCATTATTGTTTGCACATTGAGTACCTACCTTGTAGATGCGGAGCTACCCTCTACTCTCACATACAAATACAAATACCTTATTCACCCCAGCCATGGCAGCCCAGTCACAGACAACTTCGTCGCACGATATCGACCACCCCATACCAGCACCGACAGATGCGTCCCACCTCAGCAGAGGATACGGGCCAGGAACTTACCTAGAGCAGTCGCGCTTGCCTTACAGCAAAACAGGAGCCATGGACTTTGCAGCTACACGGGGCGCCCCGGTGGAAACCTCGCCGTTAGCGATGTTAGAACACCCGGTGCACCCAGACTCGTCCAAGGGAGACTTCAGCACCAGTCGTCACGATTCTTCGACAATTGACGGTAACGCCGGCGGGGACCTCCATCGTACAAACTCGACGATGTCACAGTCGCAAACATTGACCCCGTCCAGGGTTGGTACACTGAAGAAAAAAGCTTCACTCAGTAAGAGGGCGAGTGTGAAACGTAGTGGCAGTAGGAAGGCCAGTGGACCTGGGAGTGTGCGCTTGCCCTATGCTGGAAACGATACCCCTCCCGGTGTGGACGGCGATGAGATCAACAATGCTTTCTTCGTACCAGTACCGACTACGGGAAACCCAACAGAAATCCTGGTCAACCGGTTTCAAGGTGCGCATTGCCTTTGCTTGCGATTACTTTGAGGGCTTTGCGATCTAGTCGCCAAGCTCCTCCTGTTGGGATGTAAGCTGACCACAGACCTGATGTAGCTTGGCGCAAAGTGCTCAAAGACCTGATTACATATTTCCGTGATGTTCAGAGATCTTATGAAAGCCGATCGAAGTCTCTCCTGACACTTTCGAACCTAGTAAGCAACACAGTCACACCAGCTGTATTTCTCACAGAAGGGGGAATCGGTGAAGCAACACAGATCCTCCGTAATTACCACAAACAGGGTCTCGCCGAGGGTAACAAGGCTCGCGATATCGAGAACGATGTGATAATTCAGCTCACAGGCCTAAGGAGTGACCTAAGCCAGAAGTGTAAAGAGATCAAGGGACTGGCCGGGGACTTCAAAAACACCGTAGACAAAGAGACTGAGGCTACTCGCAAGACAGCCCGTGACCTGCAGGAAGCACTAGGCCTGGTGGACACTGAGCCCAGCGCGACAGTTGGGAGGGGAGACCCATTCATCGTGAGACTACGTGTGGAGCGGCAAGTCGAAAGGCAAATAGATGAGGAGAATTATCTACACAGAGTAAGCGGCTTTGAATCTATGTTTACTATGTAACTTTCCGGCCTGATTTGCTCTGCAGGCGTTCCTCAACCTTGAAAATTCTGGCCACGAACTTGAGTCGATTGTGGTTGGTGAGATTCAGAAGGCTTACCATGCGTATGCTGGAATATTGAAAAGAGAAGCCGACGAGGCGTACGAAGCGGTGGAGAGACTAAGGAGCGGTCCAATAGCGATGCCAAGAGACGGGGAATGGCAGTCCTTTGTCTACAACAACGAACAATTCGTAGACCCAAGGATACCAGTCCGACGAGCCGAGAATATATACTACCCGGGTAAGGACAGTCCAGGTGCAGCCGAAGTCAGGGCTGGTATGCTCGAACGGAAGAGCAAGTACTTAAAAAGTTACACTCCTGGATGGTCAGTGGTCCTTTGTTGTGCACTCTGCTATGATACTTATGATTTACATCCAGGTACGTCCTATCACCGACACACCTACACGAATTCAAATCGGCGGATCGCATCAGCGCTCAACAACCGATCATGTCTCTGTATCTACCGGACCAAAAGCTCGGCTCACGCTCAAGCGTAACCTCGTCTTCTCACAAATTTATGCTTAAGGGGCGTCAAACCGGGGGGATGCACCGTGGCCATGCCTGGGTGTTTCGCGCAGAATCCCACGACACAATGATGGCTTGGTACGAAGACATCAAAAATCTGACTGAAAAGACCGGAGAGGAGCGCAACGCATTCGTGCGACGTCATGCGAGAAGCATCAGCGGCGGAAGCCATAAGACCGGCTCTGTCAGTAGCGACGGCGTCTTGGATGAGGATGAGGCAGATGAAGTCCCCTATTCGGCCAATAAACCCCAGCTACAGCCATCGATGCCTAAACCAGACACCCCGGGACGACCTCAACCAGGTGGGCGCTTTCCAAGTGATCTACAGGTCAACCGATTCTTACAAGCTCCACTCTCTCCATCTAGTGCAACAAGTTCCGGCGATGGCGATCCAATGATGGCCACTGATACTCAGCCAGAATCCAGCGGGTCGCGCGGTCCAGGAGATCTTGACGAGCATAATCCGAAGTATCGAATAGCTGGACAGGAAAGTTTGCATGCTCCTGTGGCAAGCCATCGCTTGCGCGAACGACAGCAACACGATCTGATGACTAGAAAAGCGGGATCGGTCAGCCAACCAGACCCATCACGCGGCACTAGCTATGATGGCCCTGAGGTTACTTCTAGCGGAGAACGACCCCTACGCGAACAACAAGCTGATCTCCCTATCCGAAGCCCTCCAGCCGAGTTGATAAGGCGTGACACCGACTATGCCACCTGGATGGCCCCAGGAGCTGCTGGCAAAGGGGTAGCTCACTCTGGGGCATATCGAACAGAGAACCATCAACATCGCCCGCAGCAGAATGAAGTCGTACAATACCACGAGAAAAGGCACACCAGCAAGTTTCCAGATAATGAAGAGGTTACCGGTACAAGCACCACTACCCCTATAGTCGGAGGTCAACTGCCCGACGGCGATAGGTTCCAGAACACTTATACGATCCCCTCCTCTCAACCTAATCAAGCCGGAAACATCAGCACTGCTCCGAGCTCTCAGGTAGATGGCACGCTCAGCAAGTTGAATACCAATAATGCAGCTGCCTGGAATAAGGGCTCAGACCGCTATCAAAGTACAAAAGCAGTCCCGGCTGCAGCGGAACCGCCTCGACAGCTTCAAAGGAGAGATAAATCGGGCTCATTTGAGGAACCTATCAACATTCAACCCAGCGTCCAGAGCCATGAAGTCGAACAAACGATCAGTGATCTGCATGTACCAGGAGAATTTCCCCCAACACCCGTAACATGAGTGTATAATCCGGACGGATATCCTGTTCGATATCGAGGTCGCGTCGTTCCATCCACATCAAGAACGATAGCGCCATTGCTCTGTTCCATCACAGACGGAGCCTTCTTATATTGTCAATCATGACAAAGAGGTGCTGCCGGATTCTTGGTATTGCTTCTCTTGTCGGCATTGGTGAAAGATGTCGCAAGCTACCTATAAGCTGCCTATGATGTAACAGCGAGCATAATATCTAGAAACATGTATCGGCTGAGCATCTGCAACCCTTGCAATCTGTGCAATTCACAATCTAAGACCACCACCCTATACCAAGCGCTCAAACATGCTATCTCTTTGCCTCTCCAAGCTGGCTAGGTCTCGTTTTACCCTGTCTACCTCTTTTTTGGCTAGCTCCCATTCAGGAGGCAAGCCTTGAAAAGCTGCGAGCCTGCTCTCAAGGGCCTTGACCTTTCCTTGCAGCTCCAGAACACGGTTTTCTTCCTCAAATACTCGATGTATGTCCACGCCAGGTGCCTTGCCTTCGTCAAGGGAGCGGAGCTTGTCATTATACTCCGCCAACTTAATGCCCAGAGCTTTCGCCGAACGTGTCCATCCGCTTGTCTTCTGCAAGACATCGACCGGAGACTGGAACTCTTCACCACTCACTTCGGCCAGCTGCTCCCGTAACCACGAAAGCTCGCGCGCCAAACTTGTTTGCAACTCTTCGACCCGCTGTGTCTGTTGCTGCATCTTTATTTCTGCTGCTTTGAGCTGGACGATACTGTTTGCCATTTCCCGTTCTGTAGGTGCGCCACCCAGCGCCACAGAGAGGGAAGCTAGAGCGTCGAGACTGGCCCGTCCTTCGTGTGTTAGACTGTTCTCGACCGCCGCTAGTATCTCGGTATCTGGCTCGGCGCTCACTATCGCATTCAGCTCTTTGAGCGCGTCGTGCTCGACCTTGCCGTATGCGTCCCTCTCCTCGTCCGCCGACTCATTGAAAGCCGCTAGTGCAAGGATTGCGTTGAGGGTTTCTGTATTGCGCTCGAAGGGAGGAGGCGCTGACGGGTAATACTTGGAGGCAAGCCAGGTAGTAACGTGGGCCCATTCTTGCGCCTGTACAAACTGTATACGTGCTTTAGAGGGCGAGAGCAAGGGTGTAATTTCCATGTTGGTCAGCCTAGTTTAGGAGTGAAATATAGTCATCAATAACAACGATTGACGTGTGTGCGGTAGCAAATGACAATATTGAATGGAACCCCGGTCCGTAAGTGGTCTCCACAAAGTATTACGGCGGGCCGACGCTAGTTTTGCCGCAGGGCTGCAAGGGTATAGCGGCACCTGCCGTATTCGAGAACTGGCCACATAAACGTCTTCGGCTTGGTATATACGAAGCATTCAAGCAGTGTTCTCCTTGCCTGACCTGAGCAACACTTTCGTATAGTAGACCAAAGATGATTATTCGGTCGCCATCGTTGGTCGTTCTGGCCAGTCTCCTCTCATCACTACCAGCTAGTCTCTGCATCTCGCCATCAGACATCCCGTCCGACACACCCATCTCGTCCCTCATCTCATCAGCAAAGGCTAACCTAGCAAACGGCAATGCCAATGACGCCCTCACCTACTTCGACGTCGCTATATCTCGGGACCCTCGCAATTACCTCTCCATCTTTCAACGTGGTGCGACCTACTTGTCACTCGGCAAAAATGCGCAAGCAAGCCAGGACTTCGACAAGGTGCTGGCGATCAAGCCGGACTTTGAGGGCGCACTCCTCCAGCGGGCAAGGATAAAGTTAAAGAACGCTGACTGGGCGGCTGCCAAAGCGGATTATGAGGCAGCTGGGCGGAAAGGGAAAGGCGGTCAGGAGCTTGCAGACCTGGAGGAGGCGCAAGGAGCAGCAGGCTTGGCCGCTGATGCGGCGAAAAAGGACGACTGGGAAAGCTGCGTGAGCCAGGCCGGCGTTGCTATTATGACCGCGAGTACGGCTCTCGGTTTACGACAGTTGAGGGCTCGCTGTCGATTCGAGCGGGGCGAAGTGCAGGAGGGCGTCAACGACCTCGCGCATGTGCTACAGATCTCGCCGGGTCTGATTGAACCGCACCTGCAGATCTCGTCGATGTTGTTCTATTCGTTGGGGGATACGGAGCGGGGCATTGCGCAGCTGCGGAAATGTCTACATTCGGATCCAGAGTCGAAGGCTTGTAGCAAGCTGTTCCGCAGGGAGAAAAAACTAGACAAGGCCGTCAAGGAGATTTATACTCTGAAGGAGAAACGTCAATTCAACAGCGCCACGAAATTGCTGGTTCCAGTTGGGGAGTCTGTTGGCCTAATACGAGAGGTCAAGGACGATGTGGAAGGAGCCCGAGAAGCGGGCCACATCCACAAGAATCCTCCAAACGAGCTCTATAGCAGCTTGATTGAGATCACATGCGAGTCATACACTGAGGTATGCCGCAACCTAAACCTTAGAACTGCCCCTGTCGCACATAACTGACCTCCCTAACAACAGATGAACAACCCTAAGAAAGCGCTTATCTACTGCACCGAAGCGTTGACCCTGAACCCCAACTCCCTCCCCGGCCTCCTTTTCAAAGCGAGTCGCCAACTCGACGCCGATGACTTCTCCGGCGCCATCAACACGCTCGACCACGCCAAAGAACAGCACCCGTCCGCGCCACAAATCCAACCCCTCCTCCAAAAAGCCCACACCCTCCTCACCCGCTCCAAGCAAAAAGACTACTACAAAGTCCTCGGCGTCAGCCGCGACGCCGACGACCGCACCATCAAGCGCGCCTACCGCCAACTCACCAAGCAGCACCACCCGGACAAGGCTGCGGCCCAGGGCATCGGCAAGGAAGACGCCGAGAAGAAAATGGCCGCCATCAACGAAGCGTACGAGGTGCTCAACGACCCGGAACTCCGCGCTCGCTTTGACAGAGGCGACGATCCGAACAGCCACGAGCAGCAGGGCCAGCCTTTCCAGGGCAGTCCGTTCGGTCACGGGCCCGGTGGCCAGCAGTTCTTTTTCAAAAGCGGGCCTGGTGGGGGTGCTGGTGGGGGCCAGTTCAAGTTTCAGCAAGGTGGGGGCGGTGGGTTTCAGTTTCCTGCTGGCTTTGGGTTTCCTTGATTGTGGTGGCTTCTTCGTTTTGGTCGACGGCGGAGTTGGGTTTGTTTAAACGGGTGTGTCTTAGAAGGATTTCGGATGGCGGCGTGGAATGCGAATTTGGTTTGGGAGTGTCGTAGATGTCACTTCGTTCTTTACACAAGTCATTTCAGTCTCCCGTACACAAAGTGGGCAAAAGCGGCTGACACGCTGGCTTCATTTCACATGGGGACGACAACCTCGATGAAGAGCTACCGTAGAAGAAGACATCAAGTCTTGAGTTAGACTGTGATCGTGACTATTGCCTACCTTCAAACAGGAGCATCACAAGTAATGGTATATCGTCTCGGTTTCTACGTTGATTCTCTGAGTATGCGTGAATGGATACTCCGCTGTGACAACGAACTCGATGTCTACAACCGACACGACCCACCGGGAAACCTCTACTACTCCCTCCTCGGCTCGGACGCCGTGCAGAGTCACCCATAGAAATACACCGCAACCAGTAACCCTCTGTCAAAAGCCAGATGCTCAATACCTCGCATCCACATCATCCAAGTAAACCCCGCCATCCCCATTCAATGAAACCATCTGCCTCTCCGCTATCCTCCTCTTCTTCTTCTCGATCTCACTCACCCGCTTCCTCTCCTCCGCCTGGACTTTCCGCAGCCAGTCCTTATCCGCCTGCACACCGTCCTTCCACTTGTCGCCCAGCATGGCCCTGTACAAGCCCTCGGTCCCATCCTGCATGTCCTCGACGAGCAATTGCAGTGCCTTGCCGGTCAAATCTTGGACCTGGTCAACGAGCGCTACTTCTTCTTCTTCCCACTTCGCCTTCTTAGTTGAGGACTTCTGTTCTTCGAACGCGTCTTGCTCCCTCTTTCGCTTCTCCTTGATCGCTTCGTCGCGCTTGGCTTTCGCGGCGAGGTATCGCACGCTGTGGCCGACGGCCTCGCCGTGCTTGACGGGCGGGAGGGTGTCGAGCGGTGGCGTGGTGAAGAAGAGGACGTGGCCGTGCTCGTCGCGGTGGAATTGTTCGCGGATGTCTTCCGGGATGGACAGGTTGGCTGCGTCGCTGAGGTGGTAGACTTCTACGGGCCGGGGTGGGTTGTATGCGTTTCCGACGGCGATTGAGTTTCGGCCGGTGGATTGGGTGTGACCATAGCCGCTCTGAGGCATGTAAGAGTGGTCAATGTGGCCACGCGGCTGAGGGGTCGCGAATGTGTTATGAGATGGTTGTGCGGTGTAGTTTGAGACTGGCTGGTTATAATGCTGGTATGTGGGTGCCGGCGATGCCGAATATTGATGAGGTTGATCGGATCGTTGCTGTTCGTATGATGACTGTGCATGATTTGGCTGAGCTGCAGTCAATGAGGCCGTCGGAGCCTGAGGTGTGGTGCCTCCCATGGTAGCGTCACCTTGGCTGCCTCTTCGATAGCTGATGTTTTCTTGAGTCGGGGCACTGGTCGTCTGTCGTGGTGGCTGCGGTGGAGGTGGTGGTGGTGGTGAAGGTGTAGGCTCTGGAGGTGGTGACTCCTATTGTGTTGTGTTAATAGCCGAGTGACTGAACGATATGCGGAGCACGGTGATACTCACGTTCTCTTCCCTCGGACGCTTATGTACCGCCCCCACAACGGGCGGTGCATTCTCAACACCCCATGTGGGTTTGGGTAAATCATCGGTCTCTTTCGCGTCCTCCTTGAGTAGATGCTTGATTGGACTCGGTAGTTTTTTGATCTTCCGGGGCGCATCAAACAGATCCATCTCGTAATCCTTCTCTCTGATTTCATCTGGCAAGCAACTGGCCCACGTCTTGATCTTGTTGAGTTTATACTTCTCCTCATTGTAACGCGCTTCGCATACGTATACTTCCTTATCCGGGGGAAAGCCGCGAGGTCGTCCTCTGCTGTAGCGAGTGAAGAACATGACGAAGCACCGATCCATTACTTCGTCTATATGATGGTCACGATATTGCCCGGTCTTCATCACTTCATTAGGGTAGAAGTGCTTTTCGTATTGATGGACGGTCCACTCGGGTCGGTAGTACCAGACCGCATTTACCCATTTTTGACCCTCCCCATCCTGCCACGTCCGGTATATCTGTGCCACAATGGGCTTTGAGACGTCGTTGGGGTTCTGAATGTGGACCCAATCGCCAACTTTCCACAGCTCGCCATTGTGTAAGATACCGTTAGGTAAGGACAATCTTCCGTCTTCCATTACGTATTCAGTATCCGGCTTCCGCTTTTCTTGATCAGCTAAATTATGAGCTTCAACCTGTAGTCCGAAAGTTAGTAAAAATGTCAACATTTTTTCTATTACATTTCGGTACCTGAAGCTGGACTGCATCTTTGTAAACCTGACTTTCATCCTCATTGTATATTTTTGCATTGTTGAACATAGTGTCGATGTCTTTCATGAAGTGGTCAACAGACTGATATTTCCTGCGCTTTTGCTTCTTCTGGAGACGATTGTCAGTGTCTGGTGAAGCTTCTAACGCGTGGTAGCGATTTGATTATTGGGCGAACCTTGATGACTTCTATTGCCATGAGCTCCTTGATTTGGACGTAGTAATCCGGATGATCGGCCTTGTCCGGCAGATGTAAAAATTGGCGAAGTATTGGCTCCCCATTCGGTGCCTTGATCTTCCGCAGGCCTTTGAGAATTGCATTGATTCGCGCCTCCATTGGCGTATCAACCTTCGGCGGTCGTCCTCGCTTCTTTCTTGGTTTAGAGTCATCGCCTTTGTGACCCCCATCGTCCTTAGAGCCGCCTTGACGTTTGGTAATTGCTGCTGTACTCCGTGGGCCCCTTTTTCGTCGCCGTCGGGTGCCTTCATCATCTGACTCGTCGGCTTCGTCATCCTCGTCTTCCTCCTCGTCCTCGTCCTCCTCTTCCTCCTCTTCAGCCGGCCGAGGGTCAGCAGGTGGAATCTCTCCAAGGTCCGGAAGCACAGCGGTTTCAGTGGATATTATCCCTTCGTCGACAAGTTTCTTGAATTCTGATTCGAAGTAAGCCTGCAGCATGTCAAGGTCAGCTTTGATCAGCTATAACGAAGCCGTTTCCGATTATTTACCTTCATCACAAGAGCATCCAAGTACGCCTGAGCTTCTGGCCTGTTGTATGTTTGCGCATTGTGTACTATCTTATTCGAAATCATAATCAACACTAGTATGGATGCTGGGAAGGTTTGTTACGTACTAATGCACAGTCTCTTACAAAATCCGAGAAAGAACTGTAAGCCTTCGTAGCCAATTTTTGCTGTTGCGGATAATCGGTCAACATGTGCTGATGGATTGTACGTCGACTAACGACGAAGAGAAGGCATGCGCACCTTGAGAGTACTGAGCGCTATCGGCTCCTTGATGACATCGTAGTAGTCGGGGAGTATGCGCTTGTTAGGTTTGCGATGGAAGATCTTCGATGGATCATGGTCTCTGTCTTGCTGTCAGCGCCTTCAAGAAACGGGCGCAATTGAAGAGCATTACTCTGTTACTCTATGAGTGTAAGCTGCCTTGATCACACGGTCCATAGCCTCCCATTGCGCCTGCGTGACTCTGGGATCTTTAAGTTTGGTCTCCTCCTCATTGGTCTCTGTAGATTCGACGGGCGGTGGACTCATCGCAGCGCTTGCAGTAGCCATGACTGCTCACGGTACTAAGCCAGCGTATGGCACTGATCTCGTGTGGAACACTGAGCGCGACGTCGAGCGCGAGACAAGATCGAACCTCTTCCAGAAACGCGTTGAGTTGGATTGTGAACAGCCAGCGGCTCAAACAAAATAAGATTTACGCTAGCCCTTACCTTAGCTGCATGCACAATGACGAATAAGGTTAAGGTACCCGCCCCGCTCCGGCCTGGTTAGCACGCCGCCCTAAGGTAGGTACAGATACCTTACGCTCACCGTGTTCACGCTCGCTTGGAGTGGAAATGCAATGCTACTCCGAGTATTATTTCGAGTTTATCTGCTTTCCCTTTAAACAATGCAGTGGCATTGGCATTGGCATTGGCAGTGGCAATGTCAACGGCAATGGCATCACGCTCTAAGTATCGCACCACCTGGGGGTCTCCCCGAGACCAGATACTCGTCAGTCCCTAATCTGAGGTCTTGCTTCCGCTACCACTTCCATTTTTGGCCATCATGATATCTATGTCTCTCAACCAGATTCATTCCTGTTCTTCGTCTGCATTCTAAAGTTGCATACAATGGGCGTGCACAGACAGCTGTTTCAATATCTTTGGACTTCTCGTCAAATCTACCATATCTTCCATATCGTGCGACCATGAGTTACTCTCGACGACCACCAATCTTGCGTGCTGACACCCTGATCGAAGAGGAGCGAGTGCCAGGGTATCGTTCTGAGTTTTTCTACCTTGCTAACCCCGGCCAAGTCCAACAGACGATACAAGATTCTGACAAAGATCGGATGGGGCGCAGCTTCTACTGTGTGGCTTGCAGAAGATCTCGGGCGATACGCCTCTCTCTGACCAAGGTTAAGCTTATCTGACAACTTTCAAGAGAGCCATTCCAATATGTGACTGTCAAGATTCCTACCTCTGATCCTGACTATGGCGACATGGTTCTTCACGAACTTGACATCAATAAACGCCTCACTAAAGACACTTCTCATCCTGGCTTTGCTTTTATTCGATCTGCGATTCATGACTTTATGGCTATCAGCCCCAGTAGGACTGCTCACTTGTGTCTCGTCTTCGAGGCATTGCGGGAACCTATGAATCAATTTCAACACCGTCTTGAGGGCAATAGTATTCCGCCCCAGCTTCTTAAGGTAAAGGTGGACTTTCTATTGCAGGGCTAAGAATATCTCCATTCCGATTGCCATATCATCCATACAGGTCTGTTCTTGGTCCTCCGAGGACCCCTGAATAAGCCGTATTGATCGTCTTTGCAGATCTCAAGGCAGACAACATCCTGATGTCTTTTGGGGATCAAGGCGTGATCCAAGAGTATGTGGAGGCTCAAGCTGAACATCCCATGCCCCGGAAAAGAGTTAGCGATCGGAATATATACCTCTCACACAATAACTTTGGAACGCTGAAGTCATACTGGATGCTGCCAAAGATTGTTGATTTTGGCTTGGCCCACCAAGGATGTGGAGAGGAGCCGTCACGCCATCCGATACAGCCGCCCCTTTACCACGCTCCAGAAGTACTGCTTGGGATTCCATGGTCATACAGCGCCGACATATGGAATCTAAGTGTTCTTGTAAGCATGTTGCGGCTTACTATATGTATAGATGATGACTGAATTTATGCCCATACAGCTATTTGAGCTTTTGGAAGACAAGCAGCTTTTGCCAACCTCAAATCGACAAAAGGTGTCTAAACTGCTCGAGCACATGTCGCCGAGATGATTGCACTTCTTGGACCACCGCCGCGAAAGCTGATTGATCAAGAGAAGTACTGAGGTGACATTCCCTGGGACCGGTCGTATCCTGGTCCAGACGGGAAGTGGTGTGACACCGCTCGTGAGTATTATGGTGGGTCGTTTTCGACTCAAAAGGCATGTCTACAGTCCAAATAACTTGTCTTATCAAATCAAGCTCTGATGTATACACCAGGCTATCTCAAGTACCCAGATATCATTCCCATGCATGCCAAACTTGACGAATGTATCACTTGCATGGCAGCGGCTGAGAAAGAGTTGTTTCTAAACTTTATCACGAAGATGCTACAATCCCTGCCGGAGGAAAGGAAAACTGCAAAAGAGCTTCGTGATGACCCGTGGCTCCAGTCAGGTCTTTGGCTTAGGACCCCCAGCACCAAGCTTCAGCCTAACATATCTGGCTAATATTATGTCCACATTTCCGTGCCTTCCAAAGATGGAACCAAAGAAAATGAAATCGTAACCATTCACGAGGAAAAAGTGATGCCACCATTCAAAAATAGGTCTATCGCTTTTGCTGCCCGCACCCCGTCACGATTGAGGTAGTGCTTAGATTCTAAAGCTAACGAGATGCCAATTACCCTCATTTCGGATTGTGCCACGCAGCCATATTAGACTCGGCATCTTAAACCGAAAGATGAGTCCGTTGGCAGTAGTCAACAGACATGTGCCGACTTGAAGAAGGCGGACTCGCAATTCGGAAGTTTGTACAGTCCGTCCGACACACGGGGCGCAGAGTAACGAGGAAGATTCTCTACATGACCGAAAGGACTGATGTCCAACTTGCTAGCGTCGAAATGAGAGACCAGCATGCGGTTTCATTGGTGACCGAGAGAAACCATGACGAAATTATCCAGGTGCTGGTCCGATTTCATCGTCAGAGAATCGACTACCTGAGAAGACTGGACGAATTTCTCTCTCTTGTGCCATGTGGGGCAGTCCCAGAAACGTCGAAATCGTCCGGATATCCCTCCAAACAGGGCTGGTAGATGTGGACAGGAAAGCTTCTAATGGCCGGACACCACTTATCTTGGGGTATGCAGCAGTCGTGAGCTACCCAGGTTCGGTGCGAATCTAAGTCATGGAAGGTGGCGCAGACCTAGACGATTCAGACAATGGTGGAAATGCCCCTGGGGGCTTGTACATAGACTGGCGTTCACCTCGGGTAAAGGCAGATATTGAAGGTCGGAGACGACGGTTCGGGTTCGGACCCACATAGTAAATATTGTGCGGTTGATTTTTCAGGCTGATTTCTCTGTTCCGATATACATCTGGTATTGGAGATCCTCCTGTGGCTTGACCTCCCCTAGAAGAGTTCAAAACAGGGAACTGCCATCGCTTGGTATATTCTGTCCGATCAAGGTACGACTCGCTGGGTGAATGCATGAATCAATCTCCATCCTTCAATCATCATGAAAAGCAGCTACGGAACTGCGGTACGTTGTGAGATTCTTGCCATCATTAATATTGCGGGCATCATGGTATGACGAGAGCGCTCGCGTGAGTGTTATCGATAAGGTGCCGCAGGAAACCATCTGAGTTGAGTAAGCCGCATCGTTACTCAACTCTATATGAAACACATCCCTAGACTACATGTTAACTTCTCAGCAGAAGATGCTCAGTTGATTCTCGATTGTTACACCTACGTAGCGCGTCGGATCTACTATCCATTACCACAGTGGGAATGAGGATCAGAATCCGAGGACCCTCAGGGCAGTCAGTCATCACAATAGCAGATTCAGCAACGATCGGCGATTTACAGCTTCAGATATCTGAAAAGACATCGTTACCGCATTTCGATGCGAAGTATGGCTACCCACCTAAGCCACTTATGCTCGATGAACACGCGGCGTCCATGAAGCTGTCTGACCTTGGCACCAGGCTCGATGGCGAGCAGCTCATTGTCAGTCGGAGAGATACGGGGACAGCCAGAAGAGGATCCAACAATCTACCGAAGAGGGGCGAACCTTCTGACAGTCAGCAAGCGGTTTCTCCGACGGACCTTGTATCAGCAGGTGCAGAATGTCATAACGGGGCTACCCATCCATCATCGGGATTTTCTTTTGCAGGCGTAGGCACAGCACCACCACCCCAAAATCACGTATCATCACAGAACCGAAATCCACAAGCCTCAGCACCGCTTTCCCTCACTCGAAAACAAAATCCTTCTATGGAGTCCGATCCTCCAGAACTCCCTCTGCCCTCCTACAATGGCACTCTTGTACTTCGCATTATGCCCGACGACAACTCGTGTCTTTTCCGTGCCTTTGGCCGCGCCTTCTTCGGCTTCATGGACAACATGACCGAGCTGCGCTCTCTCATTGCCCAGCAGATTCAAGCTCAACCAGAGACTTATTCACAAGCCGTGTTGGACCAGAAACCAGACGACTATTGCAGGTGGATACAGACGGAGGATGCCTGGGGCGGTGGGATCGAGCTGAGTATACTGAGCAAACACTTCGATCTTGAGATCTGCTCCATCGATGTGCAGACCCTGAGGGTTGACCGGTTCAACGAGGGAAGGCCAACAAGATGTATACTCGTCTACTCTGGTATTCACTACGATACCATCGCTCTCTCTCCGTCGGACCCGCCCTATAAGCATGCATATGCGCCGCCCGACTTTGATACCTTGATCTTTGACTCGTCAGAGGAGTCAGTACTGGCCACAGCGGTCGAGCTATGTAAAGAACTGCAGGCGAAGCACTACTATACAGATACGGCCGCATTTAGCGTTAAGTGCAATGTCTGTGGAGGGCAATTTGCTGGAGAAAATGGAGCCACCGAGCATGCGAAGCGGACGGGGCATTACGATTTCAGCGAAGGAGGCTGAATCTTTACACTAGGCCAGCAACCTGTATATAGGTCGAATTGTATACAATTCGAAAGATTGCACTCGGCAAGCTGTGCTTGCGGCAACTTAAAATCACCGCAATCCCATGGCTGGAACACAGGTGCAACATTGTGGGTATGAGGCAGCAGACAATGCGCATCTAAAGGTGGTTGCCCTACTACAAGATCCAGACTAGGTAAAGTAGAGGCAAGCATTCCTTAAGCCGTAACATGTTGAAAGCCTGGCCGACATTGCGCCTGATGCAATACACCATAACTCCATCTAAGTTCACAGATACTCGGGCCCTGACCACTGTCATACCTTGCTTCTCTTCTTCTTCTTCTTCTCACCCTCGACCTCCCCGTTGACTTCACTGTGCCTCCTCTTCTTTTTGTCGTCCACTTTACTATCCTTTTCCTTCTTTACCTTCTTGTCCTTCTGCTTCTCTTGCTTTCGTACACCACGGGGTGCGACGTCCGCCAATTCCACATCGTTATTAGTGCCATCGACATTGATGTCTGCAAGAACCGAATCCATCGCAGTCCGCTGGACACATGTAAGCTTAGTAGTCGCTAGTTCCATGATCATTAAGGTACTTGGCTTACCATGGCCAGCTCGTTCTTCATTGGGGGAGCGCCGGAAGCGTAGAACTCTAGCCGCTCCTCCACCTGCTTTTTCAAAGCATCCCCAAATTTGGTCGTGGGAGCTTCCGAAAAGTTATCTATCCTTGAAGCGATGGAACATTTATTGGCCAAAAATCTCGATATTCTTCCCTTATTCTTCTGCCCCGCCCTGCCGATAAAGGATGAGTGGTAAATCAAGCCGTATTTCGGTGTGTTGCCCTTCGTCTTTAATGCCCTGAATAGTGCCTTTTCTGCTCCAAGGATCTGCACCGTCGATGCAGGATACTTGGCGAGGTTTGTTAAGCTTCCAGCGTGTGAGATAAGGCGGGCTCCAACGGTCTCTCCAATCAGTGCGGCGAGGTTCGGCGCCACGATGCTCATCTTCGCAACCAAGTAACCCGAGAGCGACTTGCGGTATTTTGATAGGCTGACCACGCGTTTCGCAAAGTCTACTACATTCTCCATATCCATCTCGGATATGTCTTGCCCCATACTGACCCTTGCTGCGTCGATAATGCTTTGCGCAATCTCTGCATCATCGTTCACGATCGCAGCCAGATCATGTAACCGGTCATCGGATAATGTCTTCTTGTCGCCGATGAAGAGAGCAACGCGAGCATACTGCTGGTTTTCCGAGACAATTTTGATGAGTTCGGGGAAGTGCCAGGAATACCACTCCCTTACTCGCATCGAAAAGGTGTTCACAGCCTTGTCCAGGTGATCCAGCGTGGCGATAGCCTGAATAATGTGGTTGTCGTTCTTCTGGACGCTGAACTTGACCCTCGCTCTGGAGTAGGCATGACCCAAGCCAAGCTGCGCTCTTTCAACATCCCCTTCGTGCAATTGCTTCAGGAGTTTAGGTGCGTGTAAACGGATCCCACGAAGCATATCTTGAACGACCTCGCTTGTGTCACCGGTCTCACATTCGACCGAGGGGAACGTTGCTTTGATACTACCAGCGAGGTTTTTGTCTGCGACCCCGAGGACGATTTTCTTCTTCTTGCCCGGCTTGGGTAGGTTGGCTTCTAAGAGCGAGCGTAGATACTCGGAAACGATGCCTTCAGAGATATCGTTCGCATTCTCCAGCGCTTGTGCCGCTCCTCTGATTCAGATCAGTAAACTCCTTTTACGATGGATCTTCTGTACACGTACTGGAAGGGCGCAAAGCTGACGAGCTTTACCATCTTTCCAAATTTCGCAAGGTCCTGCAACACCAGTCAGCCCTCCAACACTGTTCACAACATAAAGAAAATTTTCATACCTGAACGGCATCCTGGACTTCTTTGAGCCGATTACCAATTGTATCTGCCTGGTGTACGACTTGGAACACTGCATAGCCAACCGACGACTCGTGCAGGAGATAATCTACGGACATTGTGGATTGATGCAACGGCGCTCAGCTTGTATATGCCGATGGCAATCCGGAGTCTGGACACGGAGATATCTGTAGATGACTTTCAATCCGCACGACTCATGCAACCTCGGTGTATGTGTGGATCTTTGCGGGCCCAAAGTTGTCGAATTTCTGTGGTTGTGGCTAGCTTCGTGCGATCTAGCTTTGTAGCGGCTCCGCAGATGAGCAGAGCCTCACCACGTTATGTAAGAAAAGTTCTTGTGTCTTTGAGTACGCGACGAAGAGCAACTTAACTCATTGGAGCTCTTCAGATCTGTGCAAATCTTTTTCATAGCCTTTGGACTCTCGTTGATTAGTTCCATCTCTTCACCTCAATATGTCCGCAGCTCAACTTCTCAACCCAAAGGCTGAGTCAAGGGTATGATTCCGACCCCGGATTTAGAGGGGCTTGTCTAACGCTCTGCAGAGACGTGGGGAAGCTCTCAGAGTCAACATATCTGCCGGAGAAGGGCTACAGGATGTGTTGAAGTCAAATTTGGGGCCACTGGGCACGATCAAGATGTATGTGCTCCCAGCGCCATTGTGTAGTTCGGTCACTCACAAGTAGCAGGCTTGTGGATGGAGCTGGTGCAGTTCGTTCACCCTCGGCGGCATGAGTATCTTGCCATATGCTTATACATTTCCTTAGATCAAATTGACGAAAGATGGAAATGTCCTGTTGAGAGAAATGGTCAGTCAAACCCGCGTGAGACTGGACGTTATGAACTAAGAAGTCACTAGCAAATACAAAATCCTACAGCTGTACGTAGGCCGCTTCTGGCAACATCCTGCCGCAGGACCTGACCAGCAATAGGTTATGATCGCAAGAGCAGCCACGGCCCAGGACGACATCACAGGCGACGGGACGACATCAGTGGTTTTGATGGTTGGAGAGCTTTTAAAGCAAGCAGACCGTCACATATCAGAGGGAGTACACCCTCGAATAATTACCGACGGTTACGAGATTGCAAAAGCTGAGACTCTACGGGTATTTTCCTCACCGCAGAGATGTCGAGTTGGTGCTGAATCAGTGAAAGTTTCTGGACGAGTTCAAATTAGAGAAGGATGTGGATCGAGAGTTGCTCTTGTCCGTCGCGCGAACCTCATTATCAACCAAGCTCAACCGCTCTCTCGCCGAGCAACTTACTCCTTCGATTGTGGATGCAGTACTGGCTATCTATCATCCACCCGCAAAGCCAGACCTCCACATGATCGAAATCATGAAGATGCAACATCGTACTGCTTCCGATACACAGCTGATTCGAGGTCTCGCACTGGATCATGGTGCGAGACATCCGGACATGCCCAAACGAGTGGAGAATGCGTACATTCTTACATTGAACGTCAGTCTGGAATACGAGAAATCGGAGGTCAACTCTGGTTTCTATTACTCAAGTGCTGAGCAGAGAGAAAAGCTGGTTGAGAGCGAACGTAGATTCGTCGATGACAAGCTACGCAAAATAGTTGAGCTAAAGAAAGAAGTGTGCGGAATCGACCCCAAGAAGGGGTTTGTCATAATCAACCAGAAAGGCATAGATCCATTGAGCTTGGACGTGCTAGTAAAAAATGGCATCTTCGCCCTGCGTAGAGCGAAGAGGAGAAATATGGAGAGATTGCAACTTGTCTGTGGTGGTACCGCCCAAAACAGCGTGGATGACCTGACGCCAGAGGTCCTTGGCTGGGCCGGCCTCGTATACGAGCATCAGCTGGGCGAAGAGAAGTACACCTTTATCGTAGGTTTCGTCATCCGACCAAGCACCTGTAGCCTAAACTGACATCGTATAGGAAGACGTGAAGGAACCGAAATCAGTGACCTTGCTGATCAAGGGGCCAAATACCCATACTATCGCACAGATCACTGACGCAGTCCGTGATGGTTTACGGAGTGTCTATAACATGATCGTCGATGGCAGCGTAGTCCCGGGAGCAGGTGCTTTTCAAATCGCCTGCGCGGCACATCTGTCCAGCGACGGATTCCAGAGGCAAGTCAAAGGCAGGTCTATTTGGGGGGTTTCAGCTTTTGCGGACGCACTTTTGATCATTCCCAAAACTCTTGCTGCTAATTCAGGTCACGACATTCAAGACTCATGTAAGAAACCCACAACTCTTCACACGAGCAGATGCTAAAACTGCGAGCGTTAGTGGCGGCACTGCGGGAGGAACAACGCGAGGGTAACATTGTCGGTCTCAACCTGAGTACGGGCGAGCCGATGGATCCGATCCAAGAGGGCGTCTACGATTCGTTCCGCGTTCTGAGGAACTGTATAGCCTCAAGTGTGGGAATTGCCTCAAATCTACTTCTCTGCGATGAACTGCTCAAGGCTAGACAGATGGTAAGACCACTTCCATGCTAGGCGTCTGGCTACGTGAAGTCTAATCAGTCACAGGGTCGGCCTTCGGGTCCCGGTGCCGGCGATGGCGAGCAATAAAGCGTGGCTCTGTTGTTCCCTGGTACTTGCGAGGCGTTTGACAACACTGAAAAGCAACTAGATACCAGCGGATTGTACACTACCAGATAGAGTAATCGCGTATGGCACGGCCTTGCAACGGAACACGTTTCTTCACTTGGCTCCCAACGCGCGCGTGTGCAATCAGTAGGAACTACAGCTCGATCTCAAAGTCGGGCAGTCTGGCGTTAAGTTGTACGGGCTGCATTGATGCTAATGACACCCACCCTGAACCGTTCTTCAGAGACACATCGTGCTTACAATTGCTGTCAGGGCCGTATTGGAACAAGATACTATCAAATGGACGGCCCACAAGCTTATGGTATCTGTTGTTCTCTCAAGCAGATCACACTTGATGAATCCAGAAATGTTGCTTGGTTTCGACTACCTTACCTACCTACCTCACCTACAAGAGGTCAGAGAAAGTCTGCCTTCTTGAGTGCAAGTAATCATACACGGCGATCATTTCTCTACCACTATAAGATATAGATGACGATATAGATAGGTAGGGTTACCTCAAGTCCTACAACTAAACGTGCGTCAGAGGCCCCATCCAACGTTCAAAGCGCCAGTAATGCCACGGGGATCGAAGCACAACGGGCCGAAAATGCTCAAGCAGCTCCAGCAACCGCATTCGACAGCTCTATCAAATTCTGCTCCGGAAAGCCACTCATGAACGGTCTGCAGGTCAAGAGTGGTTCCTGCAACGGCATCGTCATAGAGCATAGTCCTAGCACTGCTAATATGGTGTTGCAGGTCATCGCTTTCCCAGACATAGGAAATGCGGACCATTCTCGATGTAGGTAGCATTCGAACCCAGATACCACACGGTACGCCGTCCATGCACTTCCTCTAAAGTTCCACTATAATGACGAACCGCAGCTACGCTGCGCCTCAGCAGGTGAAGAAACGAAAGATCGACACATGACGGTGCAAGATCTGGGCCTTGACTGACGCCCAAGAAGCCGCTCGACCCCAGGAACTCTGCATTCTTCAAGGGCATCAACGACGCCGGAGATGGTAAAGGTGGTCTCCCTGCCACCGTGACCGGAGGCCTCCCCGGGGAGATTCTCGTGTTTGCACGCTCGGAAGCTCCAGCAACCACCAGCCGGCCCTGATGCCCGTGGCGGAGAGAGGGGCGCAGACGACAGGCAGGAGTTCGTAGTGCAGGAGGGTGAGACGCTTGGGTGTACAAATAGCTGTTCGTCAAAGGGATACGTTCTCCTTACTGAGTAACACCTTGTACTTCGTAGCTCGTGCTACCACCTGAACGTTGCATAATTCGAAACGGTCCCGACCTTCCTCGGCGTGTTATGTTCCCTTCCCGTGTCAGGCACTCCATGTTTAGACCATTGCTGGACAGGGTGACTGTTGTTCTTGGTGATTTCTATGTTCGGATTGCTTCTTACCGGAACAGATCTGGTCATGAGAATACCTTCGGAAGGGCCGTCACACTTGCCCGTACTTGTACAGATCGAAGATCAGACCAAGCAGGAATTAAGCCTCTGTGTTTTCCCATACAAGACTTATCTGATCACCAAAGTGGGTGCTATGTATGATGTCTGAGGACTTGTAGCTTAGGTACTTTCTTAGCAAAGGTTTTGCGACATCGCGAATGGTCCGGCTATTGCCTCGCAACGCTGCGGTAGATCAGGGGTACCTGACCTATATGGTTGCAGCCGAGGTAAAGGGGTATTGCCGTATATCCATGTTTCTTCATGAGAGACTAGTTTCGACAGAGTGTGGATCTTATAGTCTCATAATCTTATGTTCTCTGTTCACGGAGAGCCTAGCCTGACGTGGCAGATCAATTGAAGTTGTCCATAGGGAAATTGTCCGTAAGTTAGGAAGAATGGGTAAAGATTCGTACTTCGTACCTGACTATCCCTTAGTCATCATCATCCCGCCGCCAAACCTAATCTAGCCATCCTCAATTTCCCTGACACGCTTTCCACTTCTCCTTCGGCCGCTCATCTTCAATATCGCCATCCCAGAATCCATCCCATCTCGTGCACTTAGAGGTTGATGATTGAGGATTGAGGATTTAGGATTGACATTCACTATTTGACGGGATCACCACATTCATTTTTGGCTCAGGGTTCCTTGAGTGTCACGTTCGCTAGTCCTTTCACAGCTGTGGTGATTACCTCACGGGAAGAAGGGGGTTCGTCAAATCCAAATCGACGACTTCTTCAATCATCTCGTCGGACTACCTACACATTCACTTCAGTGCAAGAACCTCGTTGCCACCTACTCCCGTTATTCTTACGATCATTCAGCGACTTTGAACTTTGATGGAAGGAATGGTGTGGAGGATCTGAAATATCGAAGATTTGAGAAGCGCTCACCTTTTGCATTCGAGTCGGTTTCCGTGGAACTCGACATTCAAACCTACACATCGGTCACCGGGGTCGACCACCAACAATCCTTCACACTGGCGCAACCAGATTGACGTGTGCTTCAACAGTCATTATAGCAGGGCAAACAAAGGTCTTCACTCGTTGGGCCTTTGATCGACGTCACAACATCTTGCAGTCCCCTTGGATAAGGTGCGTAAGGTCTCACATAGAGTACCTACCCACTGCCGAAGCTGGCAGCTCTAGGGTGAAGACGCTGTATAGCAGATGCTGACTAAATCAAACATAGAACGTTCACACCTTTCACTTTGACAGCGTCACCACATCCACGCGAATTTAGTCCCTCTTTGGGCGAACATTACCACGATGAACTCCATACGCTCTCTCACCTTTACGGTGCTATCCTTTGCTGTGGTATGCACTCGTGCTCAGCTCATTCCCATGACACCTGAAGGCTGTTTCTCGTCTTCGGCGTCGATGCAGGATCTGGGTGGATACATGTATCAGTCCATGGGTTATTGCCAGAAGCAATGTGCCCAACTCGGGAAGGCGGTCATGGCTACTACAGCGGGCTCGAACTGTTGGTGCGGCGATGTGCTTCCAGCGGCGATCAGCAAAGTTGCGGACGAGAAATGCGACAGTCCTTGTAACGGATACCCTCAGTCAAAATGTACGTCGAGAATTTCAGCAGTGGGAATACAGTCAAGACTAATTTTGTTACAGGTGGTGGTTCAAACACTTGGTTGGTAGCATTGACAGGTCTCAAGAACAACGTACCCAATGCAGACGGCTCAAGTTCAAGCATATCTCCCACCTCCTCACCAATAACAACCACGACACCGCCCCCCGCAACCTTCGCAATTCCCGCAAGTCCCGCAATGACCGAAGCGCCTTCGGTTGTTACAATGGGTGGTGCGACTATAATTGTCACAGCGACCAATCAAGCCGCTGCGCCAGCAACCGTCACTGCTACGGCCAAGGGTTCGAGTTCGAAAGGACCTAACACGGCCGGCATCGCAGCAGGCGTGGTTGTCAGTGTGCTTGCCATTTCCGCCATCCTTGGTGGGGTGTGGTTCTTCCTCCGTTCACGGAGACGACGGTCTGTGGAGGAGGAGTACCGCCGAAACGCTGCCATCAACAACTTCACCGGAAGTAGCAAGCCGGGCAGTGAACCATCACTGTCTGACTCGCGACTCGAGCCTTCGGTCATGATGCAGAGGCGGATGAGTGATGGTAGTATTGCAGATAACCATGATTACTCTCGAAGGATCCTCAAGGTATGCCCGTTTCTTCGAAGAACTTTAATACATACAGCGTTGACATGGTTCCAGGTCACAAACCCGGATGGCACATGATTGCAGACACCAGCAGTAACGACAACGACTTTCATCACGTCCATCAGCTTCCCTCCGTCATCTGATATCTTAGCGGTCCTTTCCCCTCTTCGAACAGCTGCCTCTCATCCCTCGTCCACGGTGTACGCGGTGTCCGGGGTCTTGTCTTGTAAACGGCGCAATTACACACCATGATGAGGATACGAAGTCAGTCTCCATCTTCCACCCGACTGCGCCAGGAAGTCGAGGTATGCAAGCGGACAGACTTTGGGCTCGCCATCTGCCCCGTTCTATCATCACCCCACAAGAACCGCTATTCGAATCACTCAGCGCTCTCTGTTCCCTTTCTGTACACTGCTGTTATAGCCATGAGAATCGGGCACGGGTATCTCTCTTTATAGTTCATGGTCTTTTCTCGCCTCCTCCCTCACCCTCAAACGCACCCTCTACATCTCTCCGATCACGGTTATCTCCTGTAATACCATGAGCACTCAGTTGTATGGAAAGCGTACGAAGATAGTGTTTCCACGGTCTACGTTTTGTGAGATTAGATGTCGCAATAGACGCCGAAAGAGCAATCAACTAGACACACACTCTATCTACCCCAATGTTATAATGTGATTTCCATGATAATATTCACGTATGCGTTCTACACGAATCGCAAGCCAGCCGTTCCTGAGGCTTCGTACGTCGTGAGCCCTAAGTCAACCAACCGAGAAGCAAATTCGATATGTTGACAGATAGGGCTGGCTATGTTTGTGTGTAGAGAAGATACTTAAAGCCAGTAATACAGAGCAGTCTTCTCAGCCACGGCTCTCTCCCACCCGTGCCGAGGCACGGAATTTTCAATCGTTAAGAGACTCCCATGAATGACTACCTAAGTAGATACCTCCGGTACTCTTTGGGAGCGTAACAAGGATAGTCATCACGTAGGTACGGCAACGACGATAAGAACATGTCCTGACCACTAGCCAAGGCGCACTTCTCCACAAAGATCCCATGATCTACACAGCACCCGCCTTCTCCAGTAAGGATACTCACAGCTCCCGCCGCCCTTCCTCGGCGGCGGTGCGAGTGGATCGAGATAAAAAATATCTGCTGGAGACGACGTGTAAGAGTCGCTGCGGAGATCTATCATGGCGCTGTCTGTGTGCTCTCGGTCTTGTCAGTTTGACTGGCGTTACCTCCGCCCTGCCGCCATCTGTAGCCATGCGGGATTCGGTCGTATCTCATCAACTTTCTGGGGCCGTCTATATGCAGTTTGTCATCTGTCGGAAGCGTGGAGTTCAATCGATCAGGAGTTCGTCTCCGATGGCCGAGTAGAGTAGGAAGGATGGGTTTCTATCGTTATCGAAAACGTGCCATCTTTTCGGTGCGTGGCAGGCGTATGGGCCGCTTCGGGAAGCTGATAGGCCCGATACAGTCCGCTGTGGTACGGAGCGAAGTGGAGTAGAGTAGAGCAATACAGAGCATTGTAGTCGAATGTTGTTCAATTTTTCCGCTGTCTTTGGAGATGTCGCTCCTGTTCGGTTTCCAGATTTAGTCTTCGTTGCATGGCGGTGGCTCTCTTCGCCTGTGTAGTTCTAGAAGTCAATTGTTCGTGGACAGATGTGTGTCCAATATTCGTCCGCCCATCAACCCAGAGCCTTCACGTTTGGTGTGTATCTCCACTCGAGCAGACTTCCGGCGCGGGCAACAACCGCCTATGACTCTCCTCCCCTGCAATTCCCACCGGATCCCTCATCTTCAGGAAACTCTGGATCCGTTGGTCTCGATTTCTATTCCCGGATCCATCTCCCCAGTGTTCATACGACTCCCTCTTCCTTCGCCTCATCAGGTCCTTTGAACAATCATCATGCACGCCTTCGATCTGTTCGATGAACGTTCGTGATAACTCCCCTACTCGCGTGGCCTGACCGAAACTGCCCACGGCAGCAAACAGAACGATCAGCGAGACGAATGCACTGTTGGAGAAATATAGCGGTTCCTGCGGTGGGGCACGCGTGCCTTTCCCGTTGCTGTCTCGCTGATACCAGCGTTCCCAGTCCTCCCACGTTGCGTTATACGCCGGCGACTCCGGGCCCGTGTAGCTCGCCCAGCCCGTACCGGCTGCTGCATTCGCCCACCCGTGCCGCCCAAAGCCGCTATCGGGTGTGCCGTTCCAGCCGGCGCCGTAGCGGTCGTAGGCGTGGCGTTTGATCGGGTCGGAGAGGATGGCGTTTGCGGCGACGACGAGACGATAGCGTTCGAGACGAGTGGCGTGTGAGAGCGGATAAGAACATGCCGGGTGTGGACGGTCAGGGTGATAGAGTTTGACGAGCTCGTAGAAGCGTTGTTTGCAGTACGATGCGGTTTTCTCCTGCTGGAAGATCTGGTAAGGAGTGGGCGTCGTGGTTGAGGTGGGATGGTCGGGCCATTGCAGGTCGTCGTTGCTGTGAGCATTGTTGTTTGGTGATGGTGAATGGACTTTGGCGTATGTACGACGTAGTTGTGGCTGTCGTCGTCGTCTGTTTGGTGGCTTTTGGGTAGATTGAGGTGGTGACGTATTGATAGGATGCTGGTGTGGCGAGCAGAGGCTATGGAAGCCGCTGTAGGAGGACAGAAGAATACTTGGTTTCTTCAACATGATTGCTGTGACTGTGATAGAGGTCCAAAGACCTCACGCCTGGTTGCCAATGCCACGGATGACCGAGGAGGACGAGAGCATGAGATGGGGCGGGGCGGAGACGATTACAGGCTAGCGCCTGTCAGTTTGCTAGCGTCAGATAAGCGGGATCTGCCAAGTCTCACACGCGACTGAACGCGTATTGTAGATCTACCTAGGTTTCATACAATACTGCATGGAAGAATTCGTGGAGCAGTGGAAGGGTTGAAGATCTCTGGGTGCTAGGAGGCCTACTATTTGGAAAACAAAAGATGTCGAAACGACTCAAGATCCGGCCTTCCCACGAATATATCGCCTCGGACTCAAGGAAACATGCAAAGAGGAAATTTGATGTCGACACCGGGCAGGTCTACACCGAAGTAACATGCAGAGTGGGTCCAATGGCCGCCCATTGGGTACGGAAGACCAGAGGGTCTACGAACGGTGCCCGGAGGTTCAGGTCAATAGGCCCAGGGTGCGCGTCGCTGGAGGACATGGCCATCCACAGCGTTGTTGTGAACTCGTCGAGTCTTACCGCTGAGGCGATGCAGGAAATACCATGGTTTATAGCACAGAAGATCTGGCTCAGAATAAAACATTCGTGAGTCGCTTTGTAGAGCTCAAAGACCAAGGGGACTTATCAATTGATATGCCATAGTCGCCTGGATAGTGTCCAAACCTGGAAAGCATTTGCGTCCACATACCCTGGAGGTACCGACAAGGACTTGAACCATAGATGCCATATGATAAAGGAGCCAAATATACCGATGGAAGCCTATGTCAAAGCTCTCTTGTCACCCTCGTTTCATTGGATAGTCCATCTCACTATTTCAAATTTCGCATTTTCTAGAGCGGAGATTGCTAGTCTTTCTAAACTTGTCAACCTAGGGGCACTGACCATCGGCGAGTCTCCGATTGGCACAGTCTTGGACGACGGTATCATTCGCGCGTGGGCTCGCGCGGCGACGGAATCTGGGGCGTTCAGCATGCTTCGCGTCCTCATCCTCAAAGCGCAGAAAGAGATAACTCCACAGTCCTTTGCATATCTGAACCAGTTCCCGAGCCTGGCCCTCTTTAACACAGAAAACTGCCTTCTCGGTCCGAAAACAAAGACCGAGGCATTGGCCCTAGGTTGGAAATATAGAACGGGGGAAGACTTGACAGACTCTCTCAATAAAGGAGCCCTCACAGATGTATCGTGGGACGCGATTGTACGGGCACTGTTCCGTCAAGCCGGAGCCTACAATGCGGATCATTTAGGCCAAGAAAGCGTGGAAGCCATCGACTCACTGCCCGTTCTGCACTTCTGTTTGGGACGCCCATCTGGAGGAGCTACATTGGGATCCTTGACGAATGAGCGAATGAGGTGCTTCCAGCGGATCTGTCAGAAAAGTGCGCCAAGCCACAATGCAACCGTCGACATGGCTTTATGCGATGAGCAGACATCGAAAAACGTGCCGGTCAAGAAACCTAGGGTACGAAACTCTAAGCTCGAAAGCTTCGGAGATCTGCTCGTGGGCCTCAGACCCTGAACAGACATTCCTGTCATAGGGTCATGGGTTATAGCAAGCGCATGAGTAAGTGTCTATATGTAGGATGGGTTGCGCAACTCGAGTGCAGGCGAGCTTTCTCCTTCTCTTGAGTTCATCTCTTTGCTATCAAAACCGAGATACCCCGTGGGCGTCAGTGAAATCATCATACAGAGATTTGTTCTCAGAATTACCACCTTGACGCCAGTCACGTTTCTTTAATAGTTTGCGACTTAGGGCTTCTGCAAGAAGAAAGTTGGCTTGAGATGGCAACTCGTGTATTATGATTAGGGACAAACAGATACCCATCCGCGCGAAATCGCGAACGACCTGTCCAGCTTTCTGACGAAGTGGCATTGGATGGAGCTTGAGTTTGTTTGACCCCCATGGTTTGTCGGAATGACTGACGAGAACTCTACTCCGTACACCAATCGTATAGCGAGTGCGTCCAAGCCTGTGACTCCGCTATACAGCCAGGAGCCCTTCTGTTCTCTCCTCTCCTCTTCTCTCTTCTCTTCTCTCTTCTCGACTCGACTTCCAAATTAAGTCACGACAACAGAAGACAATATCTCCCCTCTAATTTCAGTTGAATTAGGTAAGATAAGGTAAAGCTGGTTCGATCATGAGGCACTAGTCTATCTAATGTCAAACATAGGAGGAGTGGCTAGTGGAATGAACATGTAATCATAAGTGTCTAGCTACTCTATGAAAATGTGGCCCTATAAGAAGGCCTTCAATCAGCAAAAGAAAAAACTTTTATTCATAACAAACTGTTTGTTCTAACAAACTTCATATGTTTCTAAAACCTCTGTAGAGCTCTGAATCACTAAAGTAACAGAATGAGACATAATGTTTTGACACATTCTCTCAGACTATTTTGATGACAGTGAGATGAGATAAAAAACAAAATTCTATAGCATCTCATCAATTCTAGAAGTCAATGAGACAATATTGAAACATCTTTAACTTAATTTGAATGAGTATCTTTAAGATATTGAAATCTTAATTATTCTATCATCAGATCACAGAGTCTTTGTTAGTGATTGATTAAATTGATAAGATTAATAAAATGAATGAATTTCAGTGTTAAAAGTGACTTTATAAGTCTGTTGATGATTATGTCACTTATAAAAATGTAATTAAAATGAATAAGTCTGCAGAATTTAACTTCTCTTATAAAGTAATGATATATGTCAATGTGTTTTGTTCTGACATAAAACTCAGAATTCTTAATCAAAGCAATAGTCTTTTAATTATTCATTTAAATTGTAACTGTCTTAAATCTCTTTAACTTTAGCTCTTTAGATAACTTCTGTATTTACACTGCTTTCTTTGTAGTCTTCATTAAGACTATATATTTCACTTTATAAAAGAATAAAATAACTGTTCTTTATCTTTTTAAACTTTAGAATACTGATTCATTAATTATTTTGAATATATATTCTGATGTAAATCTTTTTGATTCAAGATCTCTCTCTCAGTCTGAATTCAAATATCTCAGCAATTTAAGTTAATTACTCAATTTATATTTAAGAATGATGTCTAGAATTCTTTACACATATTAAAATACTTGCTTTAGAGTCTTTTAATATGTATTGTTAAGATTATGTGCAAACTGACTAAGAGTTAACATTATATATGTGATGTTGAGTTGAGTTTGTGTCATAATGTACATAAGAAATTTTATGATCTTCTAATATTAAGTTATTAACTCTGATTCAGCTATTCTAATAATCTTTGTAAGATAGACTCTGAATTTCATTGAAGTTATGACTATCTTAATATTCTGTAAATTAAAGTCTTTGAGCACTTCTGTAAAATAGATTCTCTATAACAGAATAAAAATTTGTAGAGTTCTGTTTTGTATAATTAATATTTTTAAGTAATGCTTACAGACTTTACAGTCAGTCATTTTAAAATAATTGTTCAATTTAATCTTAAGATTTAGAATTTGTTCTTATTAAATTCACATAAAAGAATATCATCAACATAAACAACAACAATTAAAGTTTTCTTTCTAAATACATTATTATCTATGTAAATCTGTGTGTATCTGAGACTAACAAGAAAGTGATGTATTATCTTATATTATAAATAAGATGACTGTTTTAACTCATATAAAGCTTTCTTCAATTTATACATCTTGTCTCTCTCTTTTTCATATTCAGTAAATTAAATCATGTAGACTTCTTCTTTCAAATCACTGTGTAAGAAAGTTGTTTTGACATTCATTTATTTCAATTTGTAATTGTAAAACACAGCTATAATAAAGATAACTTTATAAGTCATTAATTTAATAATCATTGCAAAGATCTTTTTATAGTCAATTTTAAATTGTTATTTAAATTCTTTGACTATTCATTAAGTCTTATGCTGTAGAATTGAGCTGTTAGATTTTCTTTTGTAATAATAAATTTATTTATCTCTTAAAACTCATCAATTAGATAGCAACATCTTTAAAGTTTATGTAAAGTTAATCATTAACAAGTTATATTCACTATTCATTGCTTTCTTTCAGTCTTTCAACTTATAACTTTCAATTATCTATTTAAATGTCTAAGATTCATTCTCAGAGTCTTTTTTCTTTTTTATGACATCAATAATTGCATTAAATATAGTTAAGTAAGTCATGATTGCTTTAAGCTTTAACTTTATAAAAAGTTATCTCTTTCTTTTAAAGCATTAAGATTTAGCTGATACTGATCTGTCAATTATAAAAGAAATATTTATAACATTTTCTTTCTCTTTCTTTATTTCTTTTAACTGATTTAACAATATCAATATGAGAAAGTATGATGACATGTACTCTGAAGACAGTGACAATGATGAGAGTTAAGAAGAAAATAAAAAAAATAACTGCACTGTTAAGAAGCAGTGTTCTAGCTGCTTCTATAGAGCAGAATAGAATTAGTATCAGAAACTGAGTAAAGACTCTATTTACATTAATTGCAGTCAATATTCTTTTTACTTCTTCTGTAACTCTCTTGATCAAGATATGCTCATAAACAACACAGTTTAGAAATTTCACTAAATGACATAGTATAGCATGAATATTCATTTCTTTCAATAAATTATAAGCTCAAATTAGCAAGAAGCTTCTCAGAGAAAGTGCATACTTCTAATGTATATAATAGCTGAGTCTGTAGACTTTTGAGATTCACAGTGAATCTGACTTTAGCAGTGTTACTAATTATTAAGATTTGTGATAAATCTAACTTTAATAAAATCAGCACAGTGACAGCAGCTTAATATGTGTTTGTTAGATAAACAAGTATCTTTAATAGTTGAGTACATTTAATTTAGAAGATTCACAGAGAATCAGTCTTAACAAAAATTAACATTTATAGTTACTTACAGAAGTACTGTTTTTCAACAGCTTAATACATATCTTA
>JAABUU010001440.1_pt1 | contig 40129 bp, 33 predicted proteins | sample 5559301 | NCBI WGS metagenome assembly JAABUU01 (sample SAMN10711884, study PRJNA513360) | rock metagenome | isolation source: Antarctica rocks | place: Antarctica: Victoria Land, Richard Nunatak white | reverse complement strand
GTCGGGGACGTTCCAGATCGTCGGCAACGGCTTCTTTTGGGTGATCGGTTCAGGTTGCGGTTCCATGCCACGATCATTGGCAGATTACAGGCGAAAGTTCAGACTACGTTTTGAGATACATTTTTAGAGTATGTTGAAAAAGTCATGGTCGTTCAAGTAGACTGTAGTAATGGAACGCCAATCCTATTCCACCGACCTGACCGACGACCAGTGGCAGAAACTGCAAGAGTGCCTGCCCAAATCTCGCAACGGACGCACAGGGCGACGTCGTAAGCACCCGCTGCGTGAAGTCGTTAACGGCCTGTTCTACCAACTGCGGGCGGGCTGCCCCTGGCGCGATCTGCCCCATGACCTGCCGCCGTGGGCCACCGTCTACGACCAGTTTCGCCGGTGGCGCGAGGACGGCACCATTGAGTGCCTGCACGACGCCCTGCGCGACCAGGCCCGCAAGAAGGTGGGCCGTCAGGCCAGCCCCTCCGCCGCCATCCTGGATAGCCAGACGGTCAAGGCGGGTGAAAAAGGGGGCCGTCAGGCACCCTCGGCTATGACGCCAACAAGAAGATCAAGGGCCGCCGGCGGCACCTGATGGTGGACACGCAGGGCTTCCTGCTGGCGGTCTCCGTTCAGGCCGGCAGCGTCCAGGACCGCGACGGAGCCAAAGAAGTCCTGTGCTACTGCAAGGGCACCTACCCGCGCCTTTCTTTGGTCTACCCGCGCCTTTCTTTGGTCTGGGCGGACGCCGCCTACGGGGGCGAGTTGGTGGACTGGGTCGCCTCCCGCTACGGCTGGACGCTGGAGATCGTCAGGAAGTCTGAGGACCAGAAGGAGGTCAAAGGCTTCGCGGTTCAACCGCACCGCTGGATCGTGGAGCGCACCTTCGCGTGGCTGTGCAAGTACCGCCGCTTGGTGCGTGACTACGAGTTCCTGACCGAGAGCAGTGAGGCGATGATCCGCCTGGCGATGTGTCATCTGATGGTCCGCAGGCTCAAACCGAGAGGCAAAACGACCTGATGCCGACTTTCTCAACGTACTCTTAGAGACGAAATGAGGCGCGAAGGCAAACACATGACAGATACGCTTTTGCAAGTAGACGCGCTGGAGACCGTGTTCGGGCGGGAGGGGCGCGGGCCGGTCGCGCGGGCGGTGCGCGGGGTCTCGTTCGGAGTCCGGCGCGGCGAGACATTGGGCATCGTGGGGGAAAGCGGGTCCGGCAAGAGCGTGACCGCGCTGTCGCTCCTGCGGCTGATCGCGCCGCCGGGGCGGATCGCGGGGGGGGCGGTGACGCTGGGGGGGACCGACCTCTTGGCCCTGTCCGAGCGGCGGATGCGGGACGTGCGCGGGGGGCGGGTGGCGATGGTGTTCCAGGACCCGATGACGGCCCTGAACCCGACGCTGACCGTGGGCGAGCAGATCGTCGAGACCATCCTCGCCCACCCCAAATCCTCGGGACAAAAAGTGTCGCGGGCCGAGGCCCGCGCGCAGGCCCTGGACTGGCTGACGCGCGTCCGGGTCTCGCTCCCCGCGCGGCGGATGCGCCAGTACCCGCACGAGCTGTCCGGGGGGATGCGCCAGCGCGTGATGATCGCCATCGCGTTTAGCTGCCGCCCCGAAGTTTTGCTGGCCGACGAGCCGACGACGGCCCTGGACGTGACGGTGCAGGCCCAGATCTTGGACCTGATGGACGACCTGAAGGCGGAGCTTGGCACCGCCGTGGTGCTCATCACGCACGACCTGGGCGTGGTCCGGGAGCGCTGCGACCACGTCGCCGTGATGTACGCCGGGCAGATCGTCGAGTACGCCCCGGCCTCGGAACTGTTCGCCGCGCCCAAGCACCCCTACACCCAGGCGCTCTTGGCGTCGCTGCCGGACTGGCGGCGGCCCCGCACCGACGCGCCCCTGCCGGCCCTGCCGGGCCAGCCGCCCCCGCTCACGGCGATCCCCCCCGGCTGCCCGTTCGCCCCCCGCTGCCCCCAGCGGTTCGCGCCCTGCCCCACGGTCGTCCCCGCCGAGACGCTGCTGGACAGCTCAGACGGCGGCGCGCGCACGGTCCGCTGCCTGCTGTACGAGCCGGGATACGGTTTGGGGTGACGAACAAGAGCAAAAAATAACGGCCCGGCGCATCAAGCGCCGAGCCGTATCTGCTGCGAATCCGCTCATCCGGCGAGCCAGCCGTAGACCAGGGCGCGGACCAGGAGCCGGCGCGGGCCGGCGACCCCGCAGCGCCCCTGCATCCCCGCCAGCATCGCCCGCACCCCCGTTGAGTCCAGGCCCAGCGACGCGGCGGCCTGGGCGGGCGTCAGCCCCTCCGCCAGCAGGCGCAGGAGCCGCCGATCCGGCGACGTCAGCGGGTTCAGGGGGATGGCCCGGCTGTAAGACCGGGCAGTGTTACCGGACATGGCGGGCGACCTCCTCGGCGAGCCGTCAGAGCGCCTGCGGCCCGGAGGTACGGAGCCTGCGCCGCCGGGCGCGCAGGAGCAGGCCGCCCACCCCCAGCGCGGCCAGGCCCAGCCCGGCGAGCGGTGCCGGCTCCGGCGCGGCGGCCGGGGACTGCACCGTGACCGAGAAGGGACTGGAGGCCACCGTATCCGAGGCGCTCCCGTCCGCCCCGCCCGTGATGGTGAGGTTCCCCAGGTAGGTGCCGGGGGCAACCGGCGCTGTGATCGAGACGTCGAAGAAGCCGCCGGAGTAGGAGGTGCCCGGTGCCAGCGAGGTGGGGGCACCGCTGTCGAAGGGTGTGGTATCGAAGGACAGGCCCTGGGGCGGGGCGTTGAAGGTGGGGAACTCACCGTTCAGGAAGACGCTGGTCGTGCCGGTGTTAGTCAGCAGGCCGGTGAAGTGGAGCGTGCTGCCCGCACTGCCGGTCTGATCGGCGGGCGTCAGCGTGAAGACGGTCTGGGTGAGGACGGTCTGGGCGCGGGCGGCGGGCGCGGCCAGGCAGGCCAGTAGGGCGGCGAGGGAACAGAGTTTTGTCGCGGTTTTCATGGGATCGTCCTTTCTGTGTTTTTGTTCTGTGTCTGTTGTCGTGCGCCTTTTGCGTTCAGGGCAGGGTCACGCGCACTGAGCCGCCGAACGTGCCAACGATGTAGTCGCCGTTGAGCTTCAGGACGGTCCGCGTCCCCTTCGGCCCCAGCGAGGCGGCGGGGAAGGTCAGAGTGAGGTTCAGCGACTTCCCTGGCGCGAAGCTACCGCTATAGAAACCCGGCGGGACGATGTAGAACGGCAGCGGGCCGGGAGGATCACCGATGGCATCCGCCCCGACAGAGGCTGCCACGCCGCCCAGCGTGGCCGTGTCCAGGCGCGGCTGGGGCGCGGATCCGTCGCCGTTATCGGTGAGCGTAAGGCTGACGACGACGTTGCCGCTGCCGTCGCGGGACAACTGCGTCACGGCGGCGATGATCTTCGGCGTCCCGACGACGACAAAGACCGGGTCTACGGTGATGCCGCCGCTGGTAGGCGTAATGGTGAACGGGCCGTTGGGGGCGGTCTGGGTCGCTGTCAGGTCACCGACCGTCGAGATGGTGAAGCCGGCCCCCTCGCTCGGGTTCCAGGCGCGGACGGCGTGGACGATGACGTTGTTCTGGGCGTCATAGAGCGTCGGGATCAGGTGGACGGTGCCGCCGACGGGCACGTAGACCGGGCTGGGCGTGACGGTCAAGTGATCCGGCTTGGGGATGGCCGGGCCTGACGCCCAGCAGAGCGGCTCAGATCGGAACAGCGGCACGTTCAGCGCGACCTGGTTGGTGCCGTCCAGATTGAAGATGTACTGGACGTTGTAGTCCGGGTCGGAAATCAGCCGCGTGCTGTCCGGCGAGAACCGAAGGGTGCCGGCTCCGGCGTCGAACGGCTGGAAGAAGTTGCCGTTACTGTCTTTGCGGGGGATGGAGGACGTGCTGCCGGTGGTCAGGTCGAAGATCACCAAAGCGCCGTAGTAGTTGTTATCGCCGTAGGGTGCGACGATGTAGCGGCCGTTCGGAGACCAGTCCAGGGCCGCGTCGGCGGCGGCACTGAAGTTCACGGTGTCCCCGAAGTCATGGAGGAACCTGTAGCCGCTGCCGTCGTCGTTCACAAACCCGACGACGCCGGCGTACTGGTTCGGCTTGGTCTGCGACAGCCGGTTGCCCTTGAAGGCCAGCGTGTGGCTGTCCGGCCCCCAGGCGATGCCGCCGATCTGACTCTCATAGAACGTGTCCTGGCCGGACTGCTTCGGCTGTGCGAACGTGATCTGGTGCAGATTAGTCCCGTTCGTGTTGATGACCCAGATGTCTTTCGTGCCGCCGTACTGGTTTGTCGGGAAGCTAGGCCCAGTGTCGCGCTGGTCCCCCCGGTTGGAAAGGAAAGCGATCTCCTTGCCGTCCGGCGACATCTCCGGGTAGAAGTCGGTGATCGGCGTGCCGTCGCTCAGGACGGACTTGAACGTGAGCTGGCGCGTACCCGTGCCGTCGCCATTGATCACAAAGATGTGGGAGGCATTGTCATAGCTGTTGGGTACGCCGTTGCGGTTGGAGTCGAAGGCGATGAGGCCGCCGTCACGCGAGATGCTTGGATGCTCGCTCTTGTCGGTGCGGCCACTGTCGCCAGAGTCATCCGGCGTGTAGTTGATGTAGTTGGAGCCGTCGGAGTTGAAGCCGATAATGCCGCCGAAGGAAGCGCCGCTGCTGCTGAGGATGCGGCCCGGCGGCGGCGGGGCGATCGCCGTGGAGGCCCTGGCGTGTGGGGCGGATACTAGGGCCAGGCCCAGCGCCCCTAGGAGGGGGAGGGAGATGCGCGTGTGTATCATGGAAGGTGCCTTTCCCGCGAGCAGCGGGCTTCGGTATCTGTTGCCGCTCACTGGGGGCATGGTACACGCCTACCATTACACCATCATTACAAAAGTGACGCAGAAACGCGCCCGCCGCCCCTGTTAGGGCGGCGGGCGGAAATAAAGTTAGGAAAGTTAGGAAAGAAGCCGGCGGGGGTGGTGCCGGGGCATTTTACTGCCCCGGTGCTCCCGTGTGGCGGCAGACGGACAGGGCGTACTCGGCGGCCTGGAGGGGGGACAGGGCCTCGCCGCGCGCGTGAGTAGCGGCGAAGCGGTCCGGGCCGAGGGCGGCAGTGAGGGCCTGTTCCGTGTGCGCCGAGGCTTCTGCCTGGACCGCACTTTGCGTGATCCCGCCGACCTGATACATCGTCATCAGGGCACCGCGCGCGACCGCCGCCGACTCCGGCAAGCCCAGGGCGAGCCAGACCTCGGCCAGACCTTGCAGGCAGTGGAGGATGCCGCCGGTGTCCTCCATCTTGGCGAACAGAGCAAGGCTTTCTGTGAGCAATGCCTGCGCCTCCGTGGGGATGCCGCGCTTGTAGGCCGTCGCGCCCAATCCAACGAGGGAGTTAGCAATGCCCCGCACGTTACCCTGTGTTCTTTGAAGTGCCAGGCATTCCCCGAACCGGCGCACCGCCTCCTCCAGGTCGCCCCGGCTGTCGGCAGTCAGACCCAGGTTATGAAGAACGGTTGCACACGCCGTCATGTCGCCGGCCTGCCGATTGAGCGCCAGGCACTCCTCAAGGCGCATCTGTGCCTCGTCGAAATCGCCCTGCCGGCGCGCGAGGGTCGCCAGATTGTTCAGCACGCCTGCCGCCCGCAGCGGCTCGTTCCGGCCCTGCCAGTAAGACAGATTCGCCTCCCAGTGCGCCCGCGCCTCGTCGGGACGGCCCTGCCGGGCGGCGACGATGCCCAGGTCCCCCCGCGCCCGTGCCGCATGCGCGTCGCGTCCCCCATGCAGGTGCAGGGCCACCGCTTCTTCCAGACGTGTGCGGGCACCGGGCAGGTCCCCCTCGGCCTCGGCGAGGTTGCCGGCGACCGTCAGCGCGTCGGCGCGCGCGGCGTCGGAGTCGGCGGGGCGTGCCAGCAGGCGGTCCAGGCGACTGCGGCCCTCGTGCTGCCGCCCGGACAGGAGCCAGAAGTGGTACAGGTCCGTGGCCATGGACAGCGCCGCGCCGCCGCGCTCCTGCTGCGATTCGAGCCGGTCCAGGGCGAGCTGGAGGTTGGCCGAGTCGGCCTCGAAGCGGCGCAGCCAGTCGCCCTGATCCGGCCCCTTCAGCACGTCGCCAGCCCGCGCGGACAGGGCGGCGAAGAAGGCCGCGTGGCGGTCCCCGGCGGCCTCCCGCTGCGCGGGCGAGAGCTGCTCCCAGCCGAACTCACGCAGCGATTCGAGCAGACGGAAGCGCAGGTCCGGCAGGGCGTCCTCGGCCCCGACCAGCGAGCTGGCCCGAAGCTGGGCCAGGGCGTCCAGAGCGGCGGGCTGGCCGCAGACGGCCTCGGCCGCCTCCAAGGTCCAGCCGCCCCGGAAGACGGACAGGCCGGCGAAGAACTGCTGCAAGTGGGCGGGCAGCAGGTCGTAGCTCCACTCGATGGCGGCCCAGAGCGAGCGGTGCCGCATCCCCTTGTCCCCGCGCCGGCTCGCCAGCAGCTCGAACCGCTGTTCCAGGCGGGCGCGCATCTGCGGCAGGCTGAGCGCGCGGATGCGCGCGGCGGCCAGTTCCAGGGCGAGGGGGATGCCTTCCAGGGCGCGGCACAGGGCGGCCAGGTCGGGGGCGCTCCGGTCGGTCACGGCGAAGTCGGGCCGGACGGCCTGCGCGCGGTCGACGAAGACCTGTGTGCTGGCGCTCCGGGCCACCTGCTCGGCGGTTTCCGGTTCTGAGGCCTCGGACAGGGCGGGGACCGGCAGCGGCGCGAGGGGCATCTCGCGCTCGCCGGACACGTCGAGCCGCCGCCGGGAGGTGACCAGGCAGGTCAGCGCGGGCACCCGCCGGAGCAGCGACTCGACGGCCGGGGCGGCCCCCGCCGTGATCTGCTCGAAGTTGTCCAGCACCAGCAGCGCGGGCGGGCCGGCCAGGGCGGCCACGACCTGCCCCCACGGGTCGGCCCCCAGCGGGCGCGGGCCGCGCAGCACGGCCCGGATCGCCTCGCCCAGCCCGGCGGGGTCGGCCAGGTCCGCCAGCGGCACGAACCAGACGCCGCCGGGGAACGCGCCGCCCAGCCCGCGCGCCGCCTCGACGGCCAGCCGCGTCTTGCCGTTGCCGCCCGGCCCGGTCAGCGTGACGAGCCGCGCCTGCGGGTCGGCCAGCAGGGCGGTCAGCGCCGCGCGCTCCTCGGTGCGCCCGAAGAAGCGGGTGAAAGTCACCGGCAGGCTGTCGGCGGCCGCCCCCGACCCTTCTCGCTCCGATTCTTCAGAATCTAACCTCTGTGGGGCGGGCGGCGGGGTCGCCGCGGCCTTCGGCACTGCCGCGCCCGTCCCCGTCGCGTCCGTCCCCGCCGCTCTTTTATCGAGTCTTTTATCGGGGGCGGGGGCCGATTCGAGCGCGTCCAGCCGCGCGGCCAGGTCGCGCGTTTTGGAGTCGGGGACGCCGTTGACCTCGACGTGCAGAATCCGCGTCAGCACCTGGAACTGCTGCCGCGCCGCATCGGGCCGACCGGACGCGGCGTACAGGCGCATCAGGATGCGGTGCGATTTCTCGCAGAGGGGGTCGAACGGCACGGCGCGGAGGCCGAAATCCAGGGCGCGGTCGAAGTCGCCCGAGAGCGTCAAGAGCCGCGTCAGCCGGTGCAGCGCGCCGAGGCAGGCCTGCGCCAGCCGCTCGCGCTCGCCCAGCGCCCAGTCGTCGTACAGCGCGGGCAGCAGGTCGCCCCGGTACAGGCCCACGGCCCGCCCCAGCAGGGCCGCCTGGTCCGCCCCGTCGTCGCCCCGTGACGCCGAGGCCAGGGCGGCCTCGAACTCGGCGACGTCGGTGGTGCAGGCGACGGGGCTGATCTGGATCTTGCTGCGGTCGGCGACGAGCACCGCGCCGGAGGGCGTCCCCGGCGGCTCCATCTGGCGGCGCAGGGAGCTGAGGGCCACGCGCAGGGCGTTGCGGGCGGCGTCGAGCGGCTCGTCCGCCCAGAGCAGCTCCAGCAGCGCCTCGCGCGTGTGGGGCCGGTCGGGGAACAGGGCCAGATACGCCAGCAGCGCGCCGGTCTTGTGGGTACGGAAGCGCCCGATGACGCGCGCCCCGCCGACCGCGCGCAGGCCGCCGAACATGTCGATCCGCCAGAGGAAATTCATGTGCGCCTCTTATCCCCCCGCTTTATTATGCCCTATTTCTTCTATTGCTCTGTAGCAAGAATCGTGCCGACGGGACATAAAAAAGGGACGCCGCCGAAAGATCGCGTTTAGCCGCGAGTCGTTGTGGGCAAACTATCCCACTATGCCTGCTCGATAAGGCTGTCTGAGGAGGACCATCGCATGACCGTATTCCGCTCAACCACGGACAAGACTCGCTGGCCGCAGATGCTCGCCGCCGGCGCGGCCCTGGGGCTGATGACGCTCGGCCTGGCCGGTTGCGGCAACGACAACCCGCCCCCGACGAGCACCACCGTGGTCACGCCGGCCCCCGCCGCCACGCCCGGACCGGCGGGGGCACCCGGTGCCCCCGGTGCCTCGGGCCATTCCGGTGCGGCCGGTGCCCCTGGCGCGGCGGGTGCCCCCGGTGCTGCGGGCGCTCCCGGAGCTGCCGCCCCTGCCGCGCCCGCCGCCGGCGGCACGGGTGGTGCCAGCACCCCGTAGCGTCGCCGCCGTTTGCGGCAAAGAGAAAGGGCAGGAACCACACGGTTCCTGCCCTTTCTCTTGTGTCCAGCTGGACGGCAGGGCAGGTATACTAGCTGCATGAGTGAAGCATCCCCTTCCTGCTTGTCCTCCGCTGTGGCCGATGCCTTCGATCCGGCACGGACATTGGTAATGCTTCAGTCCGACACCCAAACCGCCTGTGCTGCCATTCCCTCAGAGACCTTCCGCCTCGTTATCTCCTCCCCGCCGTACAACATCGGCAAGAGCTACGAGAAACAGACAAGCCTGGAAGCGTATTTGTCCTGGCAGGAGACGCTCCTCACGGAACTGGTGCGATTGCTCATGCCCGGCGGCTCCCTGTGCTGGCAGGTCGGCAACTATGTAGAGGATGGAGAGGTGTTCCCGCTCGACGTTTACTTTTATCCCCTGTTCAAGAGGCTCGGTCTGCAACTGAGAAACCGCCTGATCTGGCACTATGAGCATGGGCTGCACGCTTCCCTGCGCTTCTCCGGCCGCTACGAGACCCTGCTTTGGTTTACGAAAGGAAGAGACTACGTTTTCAATCTGGACGCGGTGCGTGTCCCCGCGAAATATCCCGGCAAGCTGCACTTCCGGGGTGAGAAGAAAGGGCTGCCCTCGGGCAACCCGCTCGGGAAGAATCCCTCTGATTTTTGGACGTTCCTCGCGGATGAGTGGGAAGGCGGCGTCCTAAAGATACCGAACGTCAAGGCGAATCATCCTGAAAAGACCTGTCACCCGTGTCAATTCCCGGTGGAACTCGTGGAGCGCTGCGTGTTGGCTTTGACGAATGAAGACGACTGGGTTTTAGATCCCTTCGCGGGTGTCGGCTCAACGCTGGTCGCCGCCGCCAAGAACAACCGTCGTGCGGTCGGCATCGACCGTGACGCCGAATATTGTTCCGTAGCAAAGGCGCGTGTCGCCGACTTGTACGCGGGGAACCTCAAGCTGCGCCCGCTGGGGAAGCCCGTACACGTCCCCTCGGGTAGGGAAAAGGTCGCCCAAGTCCCAAAGGCGTGGCAGGGCAGTGAAGACAGAACACTTTCATTCCCTCTCAGTTCAAGCGTCAATGCCGATGAGGACTAGCGGAACGGCGGGCGTACTTCTTCCCTGCCGCAATAAGTCGTAAAGCGCACCCTCATAGTACGGCACTCCTGAAGACATGTTGGCTTGGAGTGACTTCATCGGCAGGATTTCCACACCGACATCAATGATGTCCCCGACAAAAAAAGCCATGTGCTTGACAAAAAGATCATAGGCAACGAAGGCGTACTTGCCGAACTGCACCTCGATCTCGATACGGTCTTTAACAAAATCCGTTTGGTTGTAGGAGAAGATAGCCGCTTTCCCCGCATCCAGTATCTCCTGCTTCTGCTCCGCCGCCTCCATCCGCATCGTCTTGGAAATTAGGCGGTGGTCGTCCGTGACATAGTACGACGTCCGGCGCTCCGCCCACCCCCGCCGCTCCAATTCCTGCTTGAACAGGACGTTCATGTCTATCGGGCTGTAGAGCGTCCGCCCTCGCTTGGTCTTCTCCTGGGAGAGCTTCGTCAGACACAACGAGGCATCCACCGACCGAATCACGTCGTTGATCTCGCGCCAGAGCCGCCGCTGATGAACGCGGATGTGCTCGTAGCCGTTGAGGTGGGAATAAAATTGGGCGATCTGCACGGGGGAACGGTACGCCGTACACCGCCCGTTTTCCTGCCGTGCTCTTATCCCCCGTGGTGCGGGCTTGACGCCGCCCGGTTTGTGGGATACACTCTTTTTATGATCAGCGTCAAAACAAACGCCCACGTCGGCCCCGACGGGACACTGGCGGTCCGGGTGCCGACACCGCTGCGCGAGACGGACGTGGAAGTGGTGCTTGTGGTGCAGTCTCTTCCCGCCGCCAACGGGGCCGCGCCCGCTACGTCCACGCCGGAAGAGCCGGGCTGGCCTGTAGGCTTCTTCGAGCGGACTTTCGGTGCCCTGCGCGATGACCCCTTGGAGAGGCTGCCGCAAGGGGAGCCTGATGAGCGCGAGGCCATTGAATGATACACCTCTTAGATACGAACGCCTGTGTCCGCTACCTGAACGGGCGGGCCGTGAGCGTCCGTCAGAGACTTGCAGCCACGCCGCCCGGAACCGTCGCCGTCTGCTCGGTCGTGAAGGCGGAGATGTATGCCGGGGCGATGAAGAGCAACCATCCTGCCCGGACGCGGGTAGCACAGGAGGAGTTCTTAAGCCAGTTCACTTCTCTGCCGTTTGATGACGCGGCGGCTTCGATCTACGCGGCGGTACGCGCACACCTGGAAGCAGCAGGAACGCCCATCGGCCCTTACGACCTGCAAATCGCCGCCATCGCCCTTGCCAACAATCTGATTTTGGTGACGCACAACACGCGCGAGTTCAGCCGTGTGCCGGGCCTGGCGCTGGAAGACTGGGAGGCATAGGAGAGAGCCATGCGGAGACGAATCTTTTTAATCACGTTTGCTTTGACTACACTGGTAGTCATAGTGGCGGCCTGGTTCTTCCAGCCCCCGCCGCATCTGCTCATGGACAAAGCGGTGCAGATACCGGGCATTCATCTTGGCTACGGGCGCGACGAATACCAGTGGCTCTCACCCAATGAGTTGCTTGTCTTCCGGCCTGTGGGGGAGCTTCAGTGGACGGTTTACAACCGGGATACGCGGACGGGGGCCGAGACGCCGTTGCCTCAACTAGAGCGCCTGCTCCGTTTGACGGGCGGCGATCCAGACTCCATTAAAATCGCGCCCGATCATCGCCGGCTGCTCTGGGCGGGGATCGGCAAGTGGATTTACGGGGCGACTTTGGCGGGAACCGAGTTCCAGCAGTGGGCCTATGGACCGGACGAGGGTGGGTACTCCTACTGGCTCGGCGACAGCCGCCGGTTCGTGCGCTATTCGCAGTCCCGCTTCGGTGACTCGTTCCCAGCCATCCTGCGCGACACCGCCGCGCCCCGCCGCGTCCAGCGTTTGTCGCATCACTGGTCGGAAGGAGACATGACGCGAGCGCAGCTCGCTTTTCTGGTAACAGCCCAACGGTCGCCCACACGAATCTATGCCGAGGGGGGCGCGCAAGGCAGTGACGGCCGGGACGCCTACGTCGCGGTTTCGATCATAAAGCCAACTGGTATCCGGGAGGAGGAGGCAGGGTTCCCGTTGCCGCCGAGCTTCTTTCGGAGTGAGAGGAGCGATTCGTATCGCACCTCGGATGGGCAGGCGCTGCTCTGGACGCTGGGTTCGCTGGACGTGTCGCACCAGCCGGGATGGGTGCAGCGCCTAACCGCGCATCTCTGGAGGCACCCCAAGCCCACGTACACCGTCGGGCTGTACGTCAGCCGGGCCGACGGCCTGGGGTGGCGTTTCGTCGGCGATTGGCAGGAGCCGGCGCAACTGGACGATCATGAGCAGCAGGGGGAGAAGGCCCCCGGCAACTTCCGCTGGGTGCCGGGCGATGAACATATCAGCTTTGAGTACGCCGGGGGGCTGTACCTGGTTCCGGCGGGCTGATGGGGGCGGCCTCCGCATCCCCGCTTCCGCCACCCTCGCCGGGACTGTCCGACAGGACCCGCTCGATGCGGCGGTCCGGGATCAGCCACATCAGCGCCACCAGGACGTACAGGCCGTCCGCGAGCCAGGGCCGCACGAACGACAGGACGACGGCGAGCGTGTAGAGGGCCGGCGACAGCTTCCCCTTGAGGTCGCCCCCGACCGCCGACGCCAGCCGCGACTTCGGCCCCTGCGCGGCCAGGATCGCCCGCTGAAGAATCCAGTACGCGAGCGAGGCGGCCAGCAGCAAAACCCCGTAGGCGGCGGTCGGGGCGGACTCGTGCCGGTGCTCGCCCATCCAGGCGGTGGTGAACGGGGCCAGCGACAGCCAGAACAGCAGGTGCATGTTGGCCCACAGAATCGCCCCGTTCACCCGCTCCGTCGCGGCCAGCAGGTGGTGGTGGTTGTTCCAGTAGATGCCGACGTAGATGAAGGAAAGGACGTAGCTCAAAAAGACCGGCACGAGCGGGCGCAAGGCGGCCAGGGTGCCCCCCGACGGCACCCGCAGCTCCAGCACCATGATCGTGATGATGATGGCGATCACGCCGTCGCTGAACGCCGCCAGCCGCTCTTTCCCCATTCACGCTCCCCTTCAACGTTCACGGAACCCTTCAATATCCCCACCCGTTCTCGGGGAGTGGCAGAGCCGTTGCTTTCAGGCGACGGGCGTTTACGCCGTCCCTGTTGTACGCGCCTTCCCGTGAATCCTTCTGCCGGCCCCTCCCTCAGAGGGCGATGTGGCGAGGAACGAGCCGGGGTGAGTTCTTCCCCGGCAGGAATCCATCCCCCGTCTCCCGAAACACCGCCCATGCACCCGCTCCACGCTTACCTGTCTGACTTGCACACCGTCCGCGCCACCGGAGCCGGCGTCAAAGAGACGTCGTACTACCCCGCCGTCAGCGGCCTCTTCCACGCCCTCGGCAAGTCCCTCAAACCGCCCGTCTCCTGCATCATCAACCTCAAAAACACCGGGGCTGGCATCCCCGACGGCGGCTTCTTCACGCCCGACCAGAAGCGCCAGGCCGACGACCCCGCCCTGCGCCTCGGCCTGCTGCCGTCGCGCGGCGTCCTGGAAGTCAAGGGCGCGGGCGACGACGCCGCCAAGATCGCCGCCGGCGCGCAGGTGGACAAGTATTGGGCCAAATACGGCCAAGTGCTCGTCACTAACCTGCGCGACTTCATCCTCGTCGGGCGCGACCCGAGCGGGCAAAAGACCGTCCTGGAAACGTTCTCCCTCGCCCCCACCGAAGCCGCCTTCTGGCACCTGGCCGCCCACCCCCATGAGGCCGGCCCCGCCCTCGCCGAGCGGTTCGCGGAGTACCTCAAGCGAGTCCTGCTCCACGCCGCCCCCCTCGCCACCCCCGAAGACCTCGCCTGGTTCCTCGCCTCCTACGCCCGCGACGCCAAAGGCCGCATCGAGACCGCCGAACTGCCTGCCCTCGCCGCCGTCCGTGCCGCGCTGGAGGAAGCCCTGGGCCTGAAGTTTGAGGGCGCGAAGGGCGACCACTTCTTCCGCTCCACCCTCGTCCAGACCCTCTTCTACGGCATCTTCTCCGCCTGGGTTCTGTGGAGCCGCAAGCCCGAGGCCCAGGCCCCGAACGCCCGCTTTCATTGGAAGGATGCCGCCTGGGAACTGCACGTCCCCATGATCCGCGCCCTCTTTGAACAGGTCGCCCAGCCCTCCAAACTCGGCCCGCTCGGCCTCGTGGAAGTCCTGGAATGGACCGGCGCGGCCCTCAACCGCGTGGTCCGCGCCGACTTCTTCGCCCGCTTCGACCAGGGGCAGGCCGTCCAATACTTCTACGAGCCATTCCTGCAAGCCTTCGACCCCGAACTCCGCAAGGACCTGGGCGTCTGGTACACGCCCCCTGAAATCGTCCGCTACATGGTCGCCCGTGTGGATCAGGCTCTGCGCGACGAACTCAAAATCCCCGACGGCCTGGCCGACCCCCGCGTCCACGTGCTCGACCCCTGCTGCGGGACCGGCGCGTATCTGGTGGAAGTGTTGAAGACCATCGCCGCCACCCTGGACGCCAAAGGGCCAGACGCCCTCGGCGGCAGCGACTTGAAGAAGGCCGCGACCGAGCGCGTCTTCGGCTTCGAGATCCTGCCCGCCCCGTTCGTCGTCGCCCACTTGCAGCTCGGCCTGCTTCTCCAGAACGCCGGTGCCCCCCTGTCCGAAGCTAAAAATGAGCGCGTGGGCGTCTATTTGACGAATGCTCTGACGGGCTGGGAGCCGGCCCAGGGGCCGAAGCTGCACCTCCAGTTCCCCGAACTGGAAGAAGAGCGGGACGCCGCCGAGGAGGTCAAGCAGAGCAAGCCCATCCTCGTGATCCTGGGCAACCCGCCCTACAACGCCTTCGCGGGCACCAGCCCCGACGAGGAACAGGGCCTGGTCGAGCCGTACAAGAAGGGCCTGAACACGCCGGTCGCGTCGGGCGGGTGGGGCATCAAAAAGTCCAACCTGGACGACCTGTACGTGCGCTTCTTCCGGCTGGCCGAGCGGCGCATCGCGGCCAACGAAGGCGTCGTCTGCTACGTTTCCAACTTCTCCTACCTATCCGACCCGTCGTTCGTGGTCCTGCGGCAGCGGTTCCTGGCCGAGTTCGACACGCTCCACTTTGACAGCCTCAACGGCGACAGCCGCGAGACGGGCAAGCTGACGCCGGAGGGCAAGCCCGATCCGAGCGCCTTTTCCACCGAGTATAACCGGGAGGGCATCCGCGTCGGGACGGCCATCGGCCTGCTGGTGCGGACCAAAGAGCGCGCGCCCGCCCCGACGGTTCACTTCCGGCAGTTCTGGGGAGTCAATAAGCGGCTGGAATTGCTAGAAAGCCTGAAGGTGCCTGACATCGCCTTGGCTTATCTTCCGGCCAATCCTACGAGAAGCAATCGATTTTCCTTCCGTCCGTCGGATGTTTCCCCTCACTACGAAGCATGGCCTACATTAGTGGAGCTATGCGCTGAGCAGTTCGTGGGTTTGGAAGAATGTCGGGGTGGAGCGTTGATTGACGTTGAGAAGCCAGTATTGGAACGCCGCATGAAGGCATATTTTGATAGCAAGGTGACCTCAAGTGATCTTGCGTCGTACCATATTGGATTGACCAAAAACGCCAATGGAGTAGACGCAGAAGAACTGCGGCGGAGAGTACAGGCTAAGGAACAGTATCACGAGTCACGTTTCTATCGCTACATGCTTCGGCCATTCGAGACCCGTTGGTGTTACTACTCTCCTGTGAATGCGCTTTGGAATCGGCCACGAGTAACGCTTTGGGCACAATGCTGGCCGAACAACCAATTCCTAATCAGCCGTTTTAACTCTCAGACGACACCCGAAGGAGTGCCAATGTGTTTGTCCAGTGGTTTGTTTGATAAGCAGGCTATCAGTCGAAATCCAGCCGCGATTCCTATTCGATTGAAGGGTAGCAGAAGCCCACAAGATGCCCATCTAAAGCTATTTTCCGATGCAAATGAGAGTGTTGTAACAGCCAACCTGTCCCCCGTCGCCCGCGCCTACCTCGCCAACCTCGGTATCGAAGACCCGGACGCCGACGCCGAGACCGCCGCCTTGCTCTGGATGCACGCCCTCGCCGTCGGCTACAGCCCCGCCTACCTCGCCGAGAACGCCGACGGACTCCGCGCCGACTGGCCCCGCATCCCCCTGCCGGACACCGCCGACGCCCTCCACGCCTCCGCCGCCCTCGGGCGACAGGTCGCCGCCCTGCTCGACACCGAAGCCGACGTCCCCGACGTCACGTCCGGCACACCCGCCCCCGAACTTAAGACCGTCGCCGTCATCGCCCGCGTCGGCGGCGGCAGCCTCCAGCCCGAAGCCGGAGACCTCAAGGTGACGACCGGCTGGGGACACGCCGGCCAGGGCGGCGTCACCATGCCCGGACGCGGCAAAAGCGCCGAACGCCCCTACACCGGCGACGAGTCCGCCGCGCTCGCCCGCGGAGCCGCCGCGCGGGGCTTGACGCCCGAACAGGTCCGCGCCTTGCTCGGCGAGTCCACCCGCGACGTCTTCCTCAACGACGCCGCCTTCTGGAAGAACGTCCCCGCCCGCGTCTGGGACTACACCATCGGCGGCTACCAGGTCCTCAAAAAGTGGCTCTCCTACCGCGAACACAGCCTCCTCGGCCGAGACCTCACCCCCGAAGAGGCCCGAGAAGTCACCGCCACCGCCCGCCGCCTCGCCGCCCTCCTCCTAATGCAGCCCGCCCTCGACGCCAACTACCAGGCCGCCCGCGCCGCCGCCTTCGCCTGGGGAAATCCCCCTGACTGAAGCCCCAGCCCAATACCGCAGCGCGGGGGCAGCCCCTTGTCTACCTCAACATGCCATCTTTTATGACATAACAAAGCTATGGCCCGGCTACGTATGATGCCGTGTGCATGAAAAAGGCGATGGTCCCATGTACCTGCTCCAAATACGAGTTCAGAACGTCCGCTCAATCCAGCCCCACACCCTCTCCTTCTTGCCTTTCTCTCCCTCCCGCCTCGGGAGGGGTGGCGCATGTGTGCGCCGGGGTGGGTTCTTCGGACTCCGACCCCCCCAGAATTGGGGGCGGGGAGTAATCCCCACCGACTTCGGCATCCTGTTCGCCTCGCAACTCCGGCCCGCAGGAAAGCGGCCCTCGGGTCCCGAATAGGCGTGCATGGCGAACACGGACACAGGGGCGGATCAAGAGCGCAGGCGATTGGAAGACATGCGGCAGGAGCGGGCGGGGGCGGACTGGCGGCGCTGGGGGCCTTACGTCTCCGAGCGTGCCTGGGGGACGGTCCGCGAGGACTACTCCCCCGGCGGGAGCGCGTGGGACTTTCTGCCCCACGACCACGCCCGCTCCAAGGCCTATCGCTGGAACGAGGATGGCCTGGCCGGCATCTGCGACAGCGGCCAGCGCCTGTGCTTCGCCCTGGCCCTGTGGAACGGCCAGGACGCCATCTTGAAAGAGCGCCCCTTCGGCCTGTCCGGGCCGGAGGGCAACCACGGCGAGGACGTCAAAGAGTATTACTTCTTCCTCGACAACCTGCCCTCCCACGCCTACATGAAGATGCGGTACAAGTACCCGCAACGGGCCTTCCCCTACGCGGACCTGGTCCGCACGAACGCCGCGCGCACCAAGAACGACCCCGAGTACGAGCTGCTGGATACCAATGTCTTCGCCGAAGGCCGCTACTGGGACGTCACAGCCGAGTACGCCAAGGCCACGCCCGACGACATCCTGATCCAGATCACCCTTGAAAACCGTGGCCCGGACGCGGCGACGCTGGAGCTTCTGCCCACGCTCTGGTTCCGCAACGACTGGTCCTGGGGCTACGGCGACGACCTGCCCAAGCCGAGCTTGAAGCGCGGCGACGCCCCCCGGCAGTCGGGAAGCGGGGTGGCCGTCATCGAGGCCGGCCACCACACGCTCGGCCCGCGCGCCCTGCTCTGCGAGGGCGGCCCGGAACTCCTGTTCACCGAGAACGACACCAACGCCAAGCGCCTGTACGGGACGGACAACCCAACGCCCTATGTCAAAGACGCCTTCCATGAGTACGTCGTCGGCGGCATCGAGGGTGCGGTCAACCCCGCCCAGACCGGCACCAAAGCCTGCGCCCGCTACTCGGTCACTGTCGAGGGCGGCGGGTCGGCGACCGTCCGCCTGCGTCTGACGGATCAAGTCCCGGTGCCCGCAGAAACGTCGGGGGCCTTCGGGCCGGACTTCGACCAGACGCTGGCCGCGCGCGTGGCCGAGGCGGATGCCTTCTACGGTGCCCTCGGTGCCCCCGGCCTGTCCGAAGACACCCGGCACGTCATGCGGCAGGCGTTCGCCGGGCTGCTCTGGTCCAAGCAGTTCTACAAGTACGACGTCGTCCACTGGCTCGACGGCGACCCGAACGGGCCGCCGCCGCCCGCGTCGCGCCTGGCCGGCCGCAACCACGACTGGCGGCACCTGAACTGCAAGGACATCATCTCCATGCCGGACACCTGGGAGTACCCCTGGTTCGCCGCGTGGGACCTGGCCTTCCACTGCATCCCGCTGGCCGTCATTGACCCGCAGTTCGCCAAAGAACAACTGCTGCTCTTGGGCCACGAGTGGTATCAGCACCCCAACGGGCAATTGCCGGCTTACGAGTGGGCCTTCGGCGACGTCAACCCGCCGGTCCAGGCGTGGGCCGCCCTGCGCGTCTACCAGATCGAGGCGCGCGTCCTGGGGCGGCCCGGCGACACGCTGTTCCTAAAGAAGATGTTCCACAAGCTGCTGATGAACTTCACCTGGTGGGTCAACCGCAAAGACGCCGACGGCAAGAACGTCTTCCAGGGGGGATTTCTCGGCCTGGACAACATCGGCATCTTCGACCGCAGCCAGCCCTTGCCCACGGGCGGCTACCTGGAGCAGTCCGACGGGACCTCGTGGATGGCGATGTTCTGCCTGAACATGCTCTCCATCGCGCTGGAGCTGACCAAGACCGACCCCTCCTACGAGGACATGGCGACCAAGTTCTTCGAGCACTTCGTCTACATCGCCCACGCCATGAACAGCATGGGGGCCGACGACGTGGACCTGTTCGACGACGACGACGGCTTCTACTACGACGTCCTGCACCGGCCCGACGGCTCGCACCAGTTTTTGCGCGTCCGCTCGATGGTTGGCCTGATCCCGCTGCTGGCCGTGGACACGATGGACGGGGGCGAGTACGCCGGGCTGACCGACTTCCACGCGCGCATCGCCTGGTTCCTCCAGCACCGGCCCCAGCTCGTCAGGAACGTCGCCGACCTCTATGAGACCGGCCACCACGGCCGCCGCCTGCTCTCCATCGTGGACCCGAACCGGCTGCGCGTCATCCTATCCAAGATGCTCGACGAGACCGAGTTCCTGTCCCCGCACGGCCTACGGGCCGTCTCGCGCTTCCACCTCGAACACCCCTACGTCATGGACGTCCACGGCGTCGAGTACCGCGTGGATTACGAACCCGCCGAGTCCAGTACGGGCCTGTTCGGCGGCAACTCCAACTGGCGCGGCCCGGTCTGGTTCCCGCTGAACTACCTGCTCATCGAGGCCTTGCAGAAGTTCGACTATTACCTCGGCCCGGAATACACCGTCCCGTTCCCCACGGGCAGCGGCCAGGCGCTGACATTGGGCCAGGTGGCGGCGGAATTGTCGCGCCGCCTGACCCGGACCTTCCTCCGAGACGAGGCGGGCCGCCGCCCGGTCTACGGCGGGACGGATGTGTTCCAGACCGACCCCCACTGGCGCGACCACCTGCTGTTCTTTGAATACTTTCATGGCGACAACGGCGCGGGCATCGGGGCCAGCCACCAGACCGGGTGGACGGGGCTTGTCGCCAAGCTCATCGAGCAGAGCGGGGAGTAGTCTCCCCCAGCAAGCGGGGAGTAGTCTCTCCCAGCAGCGCCAGGAACGCGCGGGTGGCATGGCCCTCGTGCCGCCCGCGCAGACGCAAAAGGTGGAGCGCGCGGCGCAGCGGCAGGTCCGACACGGGGATGACGGCGAGTGTGCCCGCGGCCAGCTCCTGTGCGATCGTCAGGCTGGAGACTATCGCCAGTCCCGCCCCGGCGATCACGGCCCGCTTGATCGCCTCGGCGTGGCTCAGGGTCAGCGCGGGCCGCAGGGACAGCCCGCGCGCGGCCAGGGCGCGCTCGGCTACAGCCAGTGTCCCCGACCCCGGCTCGCGCACCACGAACGGCTCCAAGCACAGCCGCTCGGGCGTGACCGGCCCGCCCGACGCCCGCGCCCGGATGACCAGCGGGTGCGCGGGCGGCGCGATCACGACCAGCACGTCCTCGCCGAAGACCTCGGCCTCCAGGGCGTCGTCTTCAGCGAATCCTTCCGTTAGCCCGATATCCAATTCCCCTTCGGCTAGCCTTTGCTGGATCGCCTCGGTGTTGGCGATGTCCAGGCGGACATCGACTCCGGGGTGCCGCCGTCCGAACTCGGCCAGGAGGCCGGGCAGCAGATAGTTCCCGATGGTCACGCTCGCGCCCACCAAAAGCCGCCCCCGGTCCAGCCCCTTCAGCTCCGACAGTGCCCGCTCGGCCTCGGCTTCCAGGGCGAACAGCCGCCGCGCGTAGCCCGCCAGCAGTGCCCCCGCCTCGGTCAGCCGGACGCCGCGCGGCAGGCGGTCGAACAGCCGAGTCCCCAGGCTGCGCTCCAGTTCCCCGATCTGCTTGGAAACGGCGGGCTGGCTGATGAAGAGCCGCTCCGCGCCCCGGCTGATGCTGCCCTGCTCGGCGACCGCGTGGAAGATGGCGAGGTGGTTCAGGTTCATGGGGGAGGATCGGCTTGTTTCCCAGCAAAGAAAAAAGCCGGCCCGGTGCTTTTTGCTCCGGGCCGGCCTTTTGTCTCTGCCAGTGTTCCGCACGGCCAGTGCTCCGCGCTGCTAGTGCTGCGCGATGCTGGCGATGCCCATGTCGAAGCCCTGGCCGCCGACGGTCTGGTGGACGTGCGCGGCCAGAGTCACGGTCGCGCCCGGCTTCAGGAGGGCCTGGGCCTCGGGGCTGATTTCCAGCGCCTCGTAGCCGTTGTTGAAGCCCGCCTCGGTGGCGGCGGGGATACCGTCGACGTAGATGTCGACGTCCTCATCGTGGTAGACCATGAAGGCCAGGTTGGGGGACGCCTTTGCGGGCATGGTGATGGTCCGGCGCAGCCAGATGTCCGACGTGTTCCAGGGCGTCCCGGTCTTCATCGGGCCGGGCACGCCCGTGCCGAATGCGCCCACGCCGGTCTTCCACGCCGAGTCGTCGAAGCCGGTCTTGAACCAGTCGGCGGCGGGGGCGGTGGCCGTGGTCACGTAGCGCCACGGGGCCGGGGCGGTGATCGACGTGCCCACGACGTAGGTGACGGCGGGCGGGACGGGCAGGGGCGCCCAGCCGGCCACGACGGTCTTGTCCTGGCCCGACCACTTGCGCCACAGGGCGGGGTCGGCCAGCATCTTGACGAAGACGCCGCCGATGACCGGGCGGGCGTGCATCCCGGAGTTGCTGATGTCGTCGCTGGCATAGGAGTCCGCGTAGGGGAGGCGGGACGTGGTCTGGTTGAGGTAGTCGTACATCGGCGTGGTCAGCGCCTCGAAGTCGGGCCGGTTGTCGGCCAGCGTCGCGCTCCACACGGTCCAGTCGGACTTGGTCACGTGGGTCCGCGAGTCCAGCGGCAGCCCGTAGGGCTGGAGGACGCTCTTGTAATACGCGGTCTCCTTCTGCGAGACCGAGGCGGGGAAGACGTTCAGGCCGAGAATCTTGTCCCAGACCAGGTTGTACTTCTGGCTCCACGTGCCGGGCTTATCAAAAGCCAGCAGAGAGGCCGGCCCTTGGTCCGCGACCTGCATCCAGTGCAGGGCGAACTTGTGCGCCAGGGCCGAATACTTGGCGGCGTTCGCGGTTTCGCCGCGCCGGCGGCACAGATCGGCGTAGGCGGCCAGCGCGACGATGGCCTTCACCGACAGGTTCGTGTTGTGGGCCAGGTGCCCCATGAAGTCGTCGGTGCAGAGCTGGTCCTCGGGGTCGTTGCCGTACTGCTCCAGGTACTGCGCCCACTGGCTGATCTTGGGCCAGTAGGGCGAGACGAAGTTGGCGTTGCCCTCTTCCTTGGCGATGGCGTCGCACATGATCAGGACGTTGCCGCTTTCCTCGACCGGCATCTGCTCGCCGCCGTCGTCGGTCCCGCGCGCCACGGGGTACGTGCCCAGGTCGTGCGGGGCGTTGGGGAACTTCCAGCGCGGGGCGGCCCCGTACAGGATGATCGGCAGGACCGAGGCTTTCGCCAGGGTGGGGCTGAACAGGATCGGCAGGGGGGCCATCGGGAAGATGACGTCCATGGTGGCGATGTCGCCGTCGGAGGAGATCTCCTTGGTGAACATCAGCGGCTTGCCGTTCGAGTCGGCGGACAGGCCGTTGCCGGCCAGGCTCTGGCGGTAGGCCAGCGCGCCCATCTGGGCGTAGTCCGGGCCGCCGACGCGGGCCATGTCGGCCATCAGCGAGTCGTCGAAGCGGACGCAGCGGCGGGTCAGGTCGGGGTACTCGCGCTCGGCGGCTTGGAACATCTGCGCCGTCGTCATGCCCGTGTGCCGCCAGTAGGGCCGGAGCGGCTTGCCGAAGAACTTGATGTTGTAGGCCTCGTCGTAGCCGACCAGCATGTGCCGCGAGACCGGCTGGGCGGCGACGCGGCCCAGGTCGAAGGTGAACGCCAGCACGGGCTGGTGGTCGTCGGCCGCGCGCGGCATGTCCGCGTCGTCATCGACGGGCAGGGTCCCCGAGGCGAGGAAGCCGCGCAGGAGCGCGCCGTCCGCGCCCGCCGCGGCCTTGGCGTCGGACGTCGGCGCGGCGGCGACCGCGTAGCCCCAGTCGCGCCGGGCGTCGTCGCCCGAAACGTCGAAGTAGCCCTGCTTGGGCGTCCCGACGCGCAGGGACGTCAGCGCGCCCATGGGCTGCCGCGACCACTCGACCTTCTGCGCGGGCGTGTTGACCGCGAGCTGGGAGCTGACGCTGTCGTAGACCTGGACGGTGTGCGGCACGCCGTCCACCGAGCGCACGTCCCAGGTCAGGTACGTGACCGGGCGGGCCAGCACGTCCAGATCGGCGGGCAGTGAGGGCGTCATAAACGTCAGCGTGACGTGGACGCCCGTGTCCTCGAACTCATAGATGCTGCGGGTGGGCGTGACCGTGACGCCCGTCTGCGGGAAGGCGGGCGTCTGGGCCGGGTCGTTGCCCATCAGCCGGAAGGTCTTGCCGTCGATCCGAATCAGGCTGACCAGGGGCTGCTCGCGCCGGGTCCAGTGGCGTGTGGCGTCGTCGGTGAGCCGGTCCGCCATGGACCAGACGTTCAAAAACGGGTCGCTCGCCAGCAGCGGCACGGCGGGGGGGCGGAACGCGGCGGGCGGGTCCGCCGCCATCGCCGCAGGCGCGGCGGCGACCAGTGCCGCCGCCGTGAGGAGTCGGGAACGGTGCATAATTCTAACCTTTCGCGAGGAGAGCATATCTGCTATTATACGTGATTTTTGCGTCAATTGGTGCCGCTATCCCTTTCAACCGCCAACCTGGCTCGGACAGTTCCATTCTCGCCTGACGGCTCGCGCGCTGGTGCCCGCAGAGCGGGTCAGTGGCCTGCCGGCCCCGGACCCCCGACGGCGCGGGGGGAAGGCTTCCGCGACGCCTCCACCAGCCCCACGTCGATGACCTGCCCGCCAGTGCGCTGGCGGCAGTGGACGGCGATGACGTTCCGACCCGGCTTCAGGGTGGCGGCGGCTTCGGGAGCGATGTCGAAGTCGTCGTAGGACGAGATGTAACCGCCGTCGCGGCAGGCGAGGACGCCGTTCAGGTACACCTCGGTCTCCTCGTCGTGGATCATGCGGACCTGGGGAGCCGCCGGCCCCGCCGTCAGCGTGAACTCGCGGCGCAGCCAGATGTCGCCGGGCGTGTCGGTCCAGGGCGTGTGGACGTTGTCGTAGCCGTTCCCGAAGGCCGAGCGCCCCGTCTTCCAGGCCGAGGCATCGAAGCCCGGTGCCGTCCACCCCTCGGCGGGCCGGGCCACCGTGTAGCGCCAGACGGTCAGCCGCACCGCCGCCGTGGGCAGCAGGTATGTCACGTTTGCGTCGAGCTGCTCCCCCCGGCAGGCGGCGGCGATCGGGGCGGGGTCCACTCTCAGTACCGCCCGGTCGTAGCTCAGGAACCCGTTGGTCTCGTTCTCGACGTCGGTGAGCTGCACCTTCATCTGGCCGCTGCACCCGGTCTCGTCCCTGCCCGCCCACAGGTCGCGGTACAGGCCGCGCGCGGCGCGCGTGTACCAGCGCTTCGCGGCGTCGTCGAGGGGATACAGGCCGTTTCTGGTGTCGCCTTCGCCGCCGGTCTTGGGGTCATAGGTCCCCGTAGCCCAAGGAGTGCCGGGCCAGGCGTGGCCCGGCACGGCCAGGCCGTTGCCCGCAGTTTCGGTGTCGATGCTGATCTGGGTGGCGCTTTTGGGCGGAACGCCGCCGTGGATGTCCAGCACGTCGCCCGCGCCGTGGTGCGGGAAGCCGCTGGCCTCGTCGATCAGGCGGGACGGGTCGAGCCGCTTCGCCATGTCCGCGATGCGGACGGTGTCGAACTGGCCCCAGCCCTCGTTGAACATGTCCCAGGAGATGATCGCCGGGTGGTTCCCGCGCTGCGTGATCAGCGTCCGCATCTCCGCCTCGTTCGCCGCCGCGCTCTCGGGCGTGAGGGGCTGGTCGGTGAACGGGTCGCCCGCGTAACCCGCCGGCATGTCCTGCATGACCAGCAGACCGAGGCGGTCGCACCAGTAGTACCAGCGCTCCGGCTCGACCTTGATGTGCTTGCGGACGGCGGCCAGGCCGAGCCTCTTGGCGGTCTCGATGTCGTAGCGCAGCGCCTCATCGGTGGGGGCGGTGTAGAGGCCGTCGGGCCAGAAGCCCTGGTCCAGTGCGCCGGGGAGCATCGTCGGCCTGCCGTTGAGCATCAGGCGCGTGTTGCCCTTGGCGTCGTGGCCGACGGCGACCGAGCGCATGCCGAAGTAGCTGCCCACCGTGTCGAGCGTCCTGCCGTCGGTGTCCTTGAGGTCAACCGTGAGCGCGTACAGGAACGGGTCGTCGGGCGTCCACAGACGGGTGGCTTTCAGGGGGATGTCAACGTCGGCGACGACGTAGGCGCGGGTGGCTTTGTAGAAGCCCACCAGGCTGTCCCGCACCGTCGGCGTCAGTTCGGCCCCAATGGGCACGCTGACCGTGACCGCCGAGGCCGGGCCGCCCAGTGCCGTCACCGTGAGCGACAGCGGGTGCGGCGCGATGCGGGCCGCCACGGTCAGGTGCAGGACGCCGGCGGCGGGGTCGGGGACCATTTTCAGGGCCTCGATGGCCGATTGCGGGACGGGTTCCAGCCAGACGGTCTGCCAGATGCCCGATGTCGCCGTGTAGGCCGCGCCGCCGGGGTGCAGGTCCTGCTTGCCGCGGAGCTGCCAGCCGTCGCTGGTCGGGTCGGTGACGGCGACCACGACCTCATTCGTGCCGGGCTTCAGCCGCTTGCTGAGGTCGAAGCTGAATTCGTCGTACCCGCCCCGGTGCGTGCCGAGCGATTGGCCGTTGACGAACACTTCTGTCGCCCAGTCCACCGCGCCGAAGTGCAGCAGGACCCGCTGCCCCTGCCAGGCGTCGGGGATGGTGAACGTCCGGCGATACCACAGCCGCTGCGTGGGCAGGAAGGGCCTCATGACGCCCGACAGCGCGGACTCGATGGGGTAGGGGACGAGGATGCGCCCGCTGTAGGCGGGGGCCTGCGCCGCGCCCTTGTCGCTGACGGCATACTCCCACAGGCCGTTCAGGTTCTGCCACTGCCGCCGGACCATCTGCGGGCGCGGGTAGGCGGGCAGGGCGTTGGTCGGAGACACGAGCCTGGCCCAGCGGGTCATCAGCGGCCCCTCCGCCGGGTGCCAGGCCGCGTCCGCCTGCGTGGCCCGGCAAGGCGCGGCAAGCCACGCCGCCGTCAGCAGCACAAAGATCGGGGCCGCTATTCTCATATCGCTGTTCTCCTATCGCTATTCTCATAACGGCTGCGAAGAGCAGACCAAATAGTTGTCTTCCCGATTACGCCTCGACCCACGCCTCATTTCGCCCGCTTTTTCAGGCCCCGTACCACGCCCGCCTCGGCCCGCACACCTATCTTGCCGCCGAGGCTCTCCCCCAGGGCTTGCGCCTCGCGTCCGGTGGAACAGGCCACGAACGTGGTTTGCAGGCGCTTGGGGTCCTTCCACTCAACACTCAGCCCGGTGAACTTCGTCAAGTTCCAGACGCCCAAATGGGAAATCTCGCTGAAATCCCCGGCCCGCGTCCACGTCAGGAAGGGGAAGCCCATCCGGTTATGGTAGCGCCGCGCCCGGAAGTCGAAGCGCATCTCCTTCGGCCCGGCCCCGAAGCTGAAAACCAGTAAGATAAGGGCGAAGTAAAAAGAGGCAAGGACAAACATCTCCCGGTCCGCCGGCTTGCCACTGTGAAGGGGGGCAAAGTAGGCAACGAACACGTAAGCGCTGCCCAGCGCGAATGCGCCGTAACCAAGGCAGTCAACCAGGGGCTTTCGGAAGACGGCTTCCTCCCCGTCACAATGCACCAGCCATTTGGACATACGCGCCTCCATGGGCTGCTCGTCTAGGCCGCACCTGGCATTGGGGCCTGTCACCGCTGTGATGGTGGTGACATTTTCATCGTCACCGAGCGGACTGACTCTTGTTTCCAGGCACCACCGATTTTGCGCCACACCGCGGCATTGACTTCGTCATCGACCAGGGTCTTGCTGCGATGCGTCCGGCCATCAGTGAAAGTGATGCTGCTGCGCTCTTTGGTGGTGACATACGCTTTGTCTGACCTGAGTGAAAAGCTCTGGATGCTCGTCGTGCCGCTCAGGCGCGTGGGGCCGGCGAACAGGGCGAGCATTTCCTGCCGTACCACCTCCCGGCCTATCACTTTCCCGTTCGGCAGACTCCCCCGGAAGTCGGGCGCGTAGATGCTCATGAAGCTGTTGATGTCTTTCTGCTGGACCGCCTTGTTCTGTACGTTGTAGGCCCTTTCCACGGCATCGCGCTCCGCAGAAGGCGAGGCCCCAGCCGCCGGGATGACTGCGAGGACCGCGACAATTGCCGCAGAGAACGTGCCGAGTCGCGTTTTCATGTCTTTCATCCTAGCCTTTGTGTCAGTTACCAGAGTGTGCCACTCACCTACACCCCGGCGAGGGCCAAGCGGGCGTGGCAGAGTTTAGCTCTGCTGCTGTCTGCTGCCCCTCGTTTACCACAGCGGCGGTACGCCCCTGGTGCCTGGGGACCCGTGTTCACACCCGCTTCCGGGCCAGGCGGCTCTGGCCCACGACGACCAGGAGCAGGAACAGGCCGCGGATGACCGACTGCCAGTAGGCGCTCAGGGTCAGCGTCCCGCGACCGTTCTCGAAGTTCAGGACGTTGAAGATCAGGCCCAGCAGCAGTGCGCCGACCAGGGTCGTCCCTACCGACCCGGCCCCGCCCGTCAGCAGAGTCCCGCCGACCACGACCGAGGCGATGGCGGTCAGCTCCCAGCCCAGGCCCTCGGTCGGGACGCCCGTGAACGTCTGCCCGGCCAGCAGCGCGCCCGCCAGCCCCGCCAGCGCCCCGCTCAAGGCGTAGACGCCCAGCTTGACCTGGGTGACCGGCAGGCCCATCAGCCGGGCCGCTTCCTCGCCGCCGCCGACCGCCAGGGCGTAGCGCCCGAACCGGGTGAAGTTGAGGACGAGCGACCCCAGGGCGAACGCGGCCAGCAGCAGCAGCGCGGGCGTCGGGACGCCCCCGACATCGCTGTTGTACAGGTTCCCGAAGCCGTGCTGGGTGTCGATGCCGACCGTGGCGTTGTGCGCGAGCAGCAGCGCGCCGCCGCGCGCGGCCAGCAGGGTCGCCAGCGTCACGATGAACGGCAGCAGGTTCAGCCGGGCGATCAAGAGGCCGTTGAACAGCCCGACCAGGCCGCCGGCCAGCACGGCGGCCCCCAGGGCGGCGACCAGCCCGTGCGGGCTGACCAGGGCGGCGACGACGCTCGCCAGGGCGGCCACCGCGCCGACCGAGAGGTCGATGCCGCCGGTGATGATCACGAAGGTCATCCCCAGGGCGATCAGCCCGTACCCGGCGTTGTCGCGGAAGAACTCGGCGACGTTGTAGACGTCCAGAAAGTGCGGGTAGCGCAGCGCGCCGAAGACCGTCAGGGCGGCCAGGGCGATCAGCGCCCCTTGCCGCTGGATCAGGGCCGGCGCGGACAGGCGGGCGCTGCGGGGCTTGGCGATGGGGTCGGCGGGGGGTGTGGTCATGGGAAGGGCGGTGTCTCGTCTCTCACGCCCGGCACTGGAAGTGCCGGGCTACCCGGAGGAAGTGCCTCCGGCACTCGGGAGCAGATGCCACGCACCGGCCCCGGATGCTACTCTTGAGTCGCGGAGCGATACGCAGTAATGCCCTCCGGGGCATACTTTCTCCGGGTAACCCGGCTAGGCCAGTGCCGGGTCTTTAGCCGCCATCGCCGTGCGCCCCTACCGCCGCCGCTGGGCGACCACGGCGAGCAGGATGATGGCCGCATCAATGACCTGGGCGGCGGCGAACGGGACGCCCCGCGACAGCAGCGTGAAGCGGATGAGCTGCACCAAAAAAGCCCCGATCAGCGTCCCGCCCACCGACGCCCGGCCCCCCGTCAGCGGCGTCCCGCCCACGGCCACGGCGACGATGGCGTCCAGCTCCATGCCCAGGCCCACGGTGTTGGCGTCCGAGGCCGAGTTGACCGCGATCGCCAGCAGCCCGGCCAGGCCCGCGAGCAGCCCCGAGAGCGCGTAGACCGACCGCTTCACCCGGTCCGTCGGGACCCCCGCCAGCCGGGCGGCCGCCTCGCTGTCGCCCGCGGCCAGCACGTAGCGGCCCCACACGGTCGCCCGCAGCGCCCACGCCGCCGCCCCGGCCACGACCAGCATCAGCAGGAACTGGAACGGCACACCCAGCACATGGCCTTGGCCCAGGAACCGGAACGCGGGGACGCGGAACGACTGCAAGTTGCCGCCCGTCATCACCTGCGCGATGCCCCGCCCGGCGATGTACAGAATCAGCGTCGCGATGATTGGCTGAATCCGAAAGACCGTGACCAACGCGCCGTTGCCCAGGCCCATCAGCGCGGCCAGGGCCAGGGCCGCCAGGATCGCCAGGGGGATGCCGACGGCGGGGATGCTCAGAGGGGCGTGGTGGCTCAGAAACAAGATCGGGGCCAGTGCGCCCGCGATCGCCATCAGCGAGCCGACCGACAGGTCGATGCCCCCGGTCGCGATCACCAGGGTCATGCCCGTCGCCACGATCACGATGGGGGCCACCTGCGTCAGCAGCACGTCCAGTGTCCCCGCCGAGGCAAACCCGCGCGTGAAGACGATGTTGAAGAGCGCGAGCAGGAGCAGGGCGGTCAGCGCGCCGTAGCGCGGCCCGGCCTCACGCCAGATCAGCGCCGGTCGGGGGCGGGTGAGGCTAGGGGCGGCCATCGGCGTCCTCCCGCGCGTCGCGCGCCGCGTCTTCTTCCACTTCTTCCTGGCTCGCCGCCATCGCAGCCACGAGGGCGTCGGGCGTGGCCTCGCCGCGCGGCAGGCTTGCGACGGAGCGCCCGTCGCGCATCATCACCACGCGGTCGCAGCCCTCGGACAGCTCTTCCAGCTCCGACGAGATCATCAGGACGCCCATGCCGCCCGCGGCCAGCTCGCCGATGAGCGACTGAATTTCGGCCTTCGCGCCCACGTCGATGCCCCGCGTCGGCTCGTCCAGCAGCAGCAGCTTGGGCTGGAGGCAGAGCCAGCGGGCCAGCAGCACCTTCTGCTGGTTGCCGCCGGACAGCTCGCGGATGGGCTGGTCGGGGGACGAAGCCTTGATGCCCAGGCGCTTGATGAACCTGTCCACGACCTCCTGCTGACGCCGCCGAGACACGACCCCGGCATTGGAAAGCGTGGGCAGTGCGGCCAGGGTCAGGTTCTCGCGCACCGACAGCGACGGGATGATGCCTTCGGTCTTGCGGTCCTCGGAGCAGAAGCCCAGGCCCGCCCGGATGGCGTCGGCAGGCGCGGAGAAGTCGGCCCCCTTGCCTTCCACCTGGACCGTGCCGTCTTCGCGCCGGTCCGCGCCGAACAACACGCGCGCCACCTCGGTCCGGCCCGACCCGAGCAGGCCACCCAGCCCGACGATTTCGCCTGCGTGGACCTCGACGTCCGCCCCGCGCAGGGCGTGCCTACGCCGCAGGCCGGTCGCCCGGAGCAGCGTCTCGCCGGTCCGGTGGGCGTGCCGGTCGAAGCCGGTCTGGCCGCCCCGCGCCAGCTCGCCCGTGTCCCGGCCCAGCATCCGTGCGACCAGTTCCAGGCGCGTGATGCCGGACATGGCCTGCTCGTCCACGGTCCGCCCGTCGCGCAGGACGGTGACACGGTCGCAGACGGTGAACAGCTCCTCTAACTTGTGGCTGACGAAGACGACCGAGGTGCCCTCGGCCTTGAGCTGGCGCATGACCGCGAACAACGTCTCGACCTCGTCCTCGCTCAGGGACGACGTCGGCTCGTCCATCACGACCAGCCCGCTGCCCCGCGAGACCGCGCGGGCGATGGCGACCATCTGCTGGTTGGCGACGTTCAGGTCGCCCAGGGGCCGCGTGACATCGGCGCGGACGCCGATCCTCTCCAGCGTCGCCTGCGCCTCGGCGTTCATCCGCTTCCAGTCGATCAGCCCCAGGCGTCGTGGCTCGCGGCCCAGAAAGACGTTCTCGGCGACCGACCGGAACGGGACTAAATTGATCTCCTGGTAGATGGTGCTGATGCCGCCCGCCTGGGCGGCCTGGGGCGTGGCGAAATTGATCGCCTGCCCGTCGAAGACCACCGTGCCCGAGTCGCGCCGCTCCGCGCCCGTCAGTATCTTGATCAGCGTGGACTTGCCCGCGCCGTTCTGCCCGATCAGGGCGTGAATCTCCCCGCGCCCGACCGTCAGCCGCGCGTCCGCCAGGGCCGGGACGCCGCCGTAGGCCTTGGCGATGCCGGCCATGCGGAGAAGCGGGTCGGGGGCGGGGGATGCGTCCGTTGCGGGATTTGGTTCGGGGAGGGGCATAGGTGTTGTCGGGGCGCAGCGTATGGGTTAAACGTATGGATTAAGGAAACCGGCGTCACGTCACCGGCACTGGAAGTGCCGGTCTACCCGGAGAAAGTCGCTCTGCGACTCCAGACTCTTCAGCCCCGGAGGGGCTTCTCCTGCACTTGGGTAGCCCGGCACTTCCAGTGCCGGGCGCGGATCCCGTGCCGATCATCCGACGCCGGGCGCTGGGCTTCTCCGCCCTCTGCGGGCGAAGGCTCAGTACGAGGAGGCGATCTCCTGGCGGGCGTTGGCCGCGTCGTAGGCCTTGTCGTGGACCACGATGCCGGCGGGCACCTTCTGGCCGCCCGCGTAGGAGTCCAGCGCGCCGAAGGCGACCGGGCCGAAGAAGGGGCTGGATTGGACGTCGTAGTTCAGCTTGCCGTCGGCGATGGCCTGGAGGCCGTCGCGCTCGCCGTCGATGGAGACCACCAGTACGTCCTTGCCGGGCTTCTTGCCCGCCGCCTCCAGCGCCGAGATCGCGCCCAGGGCCATCTCGTCGTTGTGGGCGTAGACGACCGTGACATCGGGGTGCGCCTGGAGCAGCGTTTCGGTGACTTGACGGCCTTTGTCGCGGGCGAAGTCGGCAGGCTGGGAGGCGATGATCTGCATCCCCGGCTGGCCCGTGACCACGTCGTCGAAGCCCTTCTTGCGGTCGATGGCGGGCGACGAGCCGGCCGTGCCCTCCAGCTCGATGATCTTGGCCTTGCCGCCGGTCGCCTTGACCAGCCACTGGCCCGCCCGCTTGCCCTGGTCCACGAAGTCCGAGCCGATGAACGTCACGTAGTCCGCGCCCGGCCTCGCCATGGCCGCGTCGACGCGCCGGTCGAGCAGGATGACGGGGATGTTGGCCGCCTTGGCCTTCAGGACGGCCTGGGCGAGCGGCTTCTCGGACTTGGGGGCCAGGAAGATCATGTCGACGTGCTGGGCCACCATCGAGGTCACGTCGGCGATCTGCTTGGCCTCGGAGTCGGTGGCATCGGTGAAGATCAGCTTGTCGCCGCGCTTGGCGGCCTCGGCCTTCATGCTGTTGGTCTCGGCGATGCGCCAGGGGTTGTTGCTGACGACCTGGGAGAAGCCGACGACGTAGTGCGCCTTCTTGGTCAGCGGCGGGGGCGTTCCCCCGCCGCCCGACGCCGTGCCGCCCCCGGTCGAGCCTCCGCCGCCCGTGGGGCCGTTGGTGTGGCAGCCGGCCGCCAGCAGGGCGGGCAGGGCGAGGGTGCAGGCCGCAACGATGCGGATGGGATTACGTCGGGAATTGGTCATGGTGTTCTCTTCGGGTGCCTTTGTGGGATGGATTTATCTGCCGGCCGGCGGGCGACCTCCCGGCTTGTGTGTGCGGGAGATTATACCAAAGAGAACGAGAAACTGCAACCGATAGGAATCATCCGTCAGCGGCTTCAGACTACTTTGACGCCCTGCTTCTCGGCTTGCTGTAGTATGTATCCCTTCACGGACTCGGTCATCTCTATAACAGGAAGGTACACGTAACCGCGACGCCTGAAGAACAACAGTCACACGTCGGGGTAGCGCTGCACTCTGTCCAGCATCCGCCAGGGTGTCTCGCCGCTCCCCATGTCCGATCTCGCCCCGAGACCCTCCTCCGTGAAGCGGTACGAAACCGACTTGCTCTGCATCTGCCCGTAGCGATAGAACGCCCGGCGCAGGAAGGTGAAATAGCCGCCGACCCAGACCAATGGCACGAAAACAACCACGAGTGCAACCACGGCGTCAGACCGGGGCTGCCGCAGGACGATGCTTGAGGCGACCAACGCCGCAGAAACAGCGGCCCATAGGCCGTGTTCACCTGCCGGATGGCGTGGCCGCCCTCGTCAAAGACCGTGGACGCCAGGGCCGGGCCGCCGGGGTACAGGTAGGTGACGGTGGAACTCCCGTGCCCGCCCCCCGTCTGGTCCGTGGTGGGCAGGGTGACGCTCTGGACCTGGTTGCCCAGACTCACACTCCCGCCATTCTCGTTGTAATTCGTATCCGTCTCGTTGCCCAGCGCGTCGGTAACGGCGACCGTCTGCCCCTGCGCGTCGTAGCGCAGGTGCGTGGTCTTGCCCAGGTTGTCCGTCACGGACAGCGGCAGGCCAATTTGTCTCCAAGTCCATGGACCGTTCCCGTCACTGTGCTCAGCCGTGTTTCAACCACATACGAAGTGCAAGGCCGATCTGCCCTCTCCAGAAGTAGAGGCGCGCGAGACATCGCTGGGCATATAGCATGTTAGGATCGAGGCGCAGAGCCTGATGGTATTTCTCGATAGCGGCATCCTCATAGCCTTGCCGCCCCAGTAACATGCCAATCGCAACATAGGCCCGAGCGTGATGGGGATCAAGATTTAGAACCTCCCAATATTCGGCCCGCGCCGCCTCTATCTCTTTCTTATCTGCCAAGACGTTCCCCAGCAAGTAGTGTGCTTCCGCATCGCTAGGATCAAGAGCAAGGGATCGCCGCACCTCGGCTTCTGCTTCGTCTCTGTGGCCAAGGGTGGAAAGAACACTGCCCAATGTGCAATGTCCATGCGCTAAGTCGGGGGCCAGGCGAACAGTTTCTCGGAGTTCCACCAGCGCGGCTTTTTTTTGCCCTTTACTGCTGAGAGCAAAGCCAAGATCATGGTGTGCAGCGACTGAGTTGGGATCAAGCCGGAGGGCAGCCCTGCATTCGGCTATACCTTCCTCAATCTTTCCCTCATTGAGAAAAGCGTTTCCCTTACGCCAGTGTTGGTGTGCTGATTGTAAGTTTTGCGATTGTGACGATTTACTTTCCATCTAAGAGCCTATCTGTACGTCTTCTAGCGTCCATCGCATCGCTGTCTTCTTCTTGGGGATGCAGGCAAACCATCAGAGCCTGGAAAGAAAGTATCACCGATCCACTTCCCGATGGAGGTAAAGGGGCCATTGGCTTGACCGGTAACACCGTAGTGAATAAGATCGCCTACGGCCACTACTCCTGCCGTAATCACCGCAATTGGCAGTGCCATAGTTGCGCCAGCGGCTTCTGCCCCTCCAGCTCCCGCCCCTTCCGCGCCAGCGGCTTCATTTTCCAAAAATTTCTCGACACCCTCCTCTGAGCCCTCTAACGTCTTAATATTGCCCGGCCCAGGATCATCCTCAGCCGCATTCTCTGCCACGGGGTTGTCTGGAGCTTCAGGTTTGAGGGGACGCTCTACGCCAGGCTGCTTTATGGGTTCGTTGCCCGGATTTTTTTTACAATTCCTCCAAAGTAGTTTAACAAGCCTGGCAACACAGCTACGAGCTTGCCAAATTTATAAACGGAGTCTATATCAGTGCCATCTGGGTCCACCCAATTGATAGGGATATTACCAGCATAGCTGTAGAGGTCAACCCCTCCCCTATACCCCATTGGGTCACGGGTCAGGAACCTTCCCGTGCTGCTGTCATAAAAGCGATGGGTACACAGCACCAGCCCTGTCTCGCTGTCGGAATAGTACCGGAGGAGGCCGCCCCAGCCGATGAACCCGAGCCAGAAGCGGCGCGTGGCCGTCGTCACGAGGCCTCGGGTGACGGTGAAATCAAGCGGGTGTTCCATCGTGGTTTACGCTCTTAAGCCGCCCGCCTCACCCGCCGCCCGTGGCCTCGGGTTCCACGGTGGAGATGACCGGGTGGGCGAAGTATTTGCGGGCGACGCGCTGGACGTCGGCCCCGGTCACGGCGTTTATGTAGGCGGCGTAGTCGCTGTCCAGCTTGTAGCCGTCCGGTGCGGACAGTTCGGCGGCCCCCAAGAGGGCGGCGCGGTCTTCCAGGCGCTCGTGGCGGATCTTGTACGCGCCGATCAGGAAGTGCTTCGCGCGCAGCAGCGCGGCGGGCGCGGGCGGGGCGTCCCCAAAGGCGGCGAAGAGGCGCAGCAGGCCGTCTTTCATCGGGCCGACCGTGGGAAACTCTTTCTTCGTGGCCGGGTCGGCCTTGGTCGGGGCACCCAGGACGTAGCCGGCCAGGTCGCCCGCGGCCAGACGGGGATTATAGACGGAGCCGAGGTCGTAGCCCAGGCCTTCTTTCTCGCGGAGCTGGGTGAACAGGCGGCCCGACTTCATGCCGCCCAGGAGGGCGTTTGTGACCAGCAGGGCGGGGTAATCGGGGGAGGCGACGGGTGCGGCACGGACCCCGGCCAGGACGATCTGCTGGTCCAGGCCGGGCTGGAACAGCCGGACGGGCGGCAGGTCGCGCGTGAGCGGCGGCAGCGGCTCGCTGAAGCCGGATGCGGCCCGGCCCCCGCGCGGGAAGTCGCCCAGGTCGTCCGTCACCTGCCGGATGACCTCGTCCGGCGCGACGTTGCCGACGACCACGACCACGATGTTGTTCGGGACATAAAAGCGGTGGAAGTAGTGGAGCAGGTCGGCCCGCGTCAGGCGCAGCAGATTGGTCCGCGTGCCGCCTTCGGGCCGGGCATAGGAAGTGCCGGCGTAGAGGGCCTTTTCGAGGCCGCCGTAGGCGGTCTGGAACAGGTCCGAATCGCGCCCGTCCAGGGCCGTAAGCGCCTGACTGCGGACGTCTTCCACGGCGGCGGAGTCGAAGTCGGCGTTCTTGAGCGTGTCGGCCAGCAGGAACAGGGCGTCGCCCATTTTGTCTTTGACGGTCAGGGCGGCGATCTGGGTCCAATCCGGGTGCCAGGCGGCGGCGACATTGCCGCCCAGGGCGTTGATGTCGCGCGTCACGATCTCGGGCGTACTGTCCGTCGTGGAGGCGAACAGGGTCTGTGCCACGAAGCTGCCGATGCCGGCGTCTTGGGCCGATTCCTGGGGGGCACCGGCCCGGACGAACACGTCGATGGCGACCAGGGGCGTGTCCGGCTCGGGCTTGACCAGCAGGCGCAGCCCGTTCGGCAGCGTCGTCTTGATCGGGGCCTGGGCTTGGGCATGGATGGTGGGGGCGAGGGCCGCCAGGAGAAGCAGGGGGAGAAGCAAAAAGGACGATGGCAGACGAGCGGGCACGGCAGGCTCCTGGGTGGCTGATGCGGGGTGCCGGGGCATTCCACTGCCCTGGGCGGCACCCCCCTAGCGCCGCGAGGCGGTGACGGGATTGGGGACGGGCAGCAGCGTCACCAGGGTGTAGGCGGACGGGTCGAGATATTTCCGGGCGACGGCTTGCAGGCCCGCGGGCGTGACGGCCTCGAAGTTGCCGACGTACTCGGTGTCGTACTTGTAGCCGTCGATGCGGCTGTAGAAGCCCAGCGCGTCCGCCCGGCCCGTGTTGGTCTGCGTGTCGAACAGGTACGACGCCAGCAGCGCGTGCTTGGCGGCGTCGAGTTCCGCTTGTGGCACGGGGGTCTCGCGCAGGGCCGCCGCCTCGTCCAGGATCGCCCGACGCAGGGCGTAAAAGTTGCCCGGCTCGAATTCGGCGGTGACGCTCATCGTGCCCGGATCGCGCTGGGTCAGGTAGGCCGTCCCGATGGCCGTCGCCAGCTTGCGCCCATGGACGAGGTCCCTCTCCAGGCGGTTGTTGCCGCCCTGGCCGAGCAGGGTCATCAGCAGGTCCATCGTCCAGACGTCGGGCTTGTCCCGGACCGACGGCGCGCGGAACCCGATCTGCAAGTAACCCCGCCGGACGGCCGCCGTCAGGCTGCGGGTGTGGATGCCGGCGGGCGGCGGGGCGGGCGGGACGTCGTCGGGGGGCACGGCACGGGCGGGCCACGCGCCGAAGGTCTTTTGGGCGAAGGCCAGGCCCTCGGCGGGCGTCAGCCGCCCGGCCAGGATCAGCGTCGCGTTGCCCGGCGCGTAGTAGGTGTGGTAAAAGTCCAGGATGGCCTTGCGCGGCATCGCCTCGACGACGGAGGCCGCGCCGAGCAGAGGCCGCCCGTAGGGGTGCGTGGGGAACGAGAGCGCGTTGAACGCCTGCGCGACGCGCTGCGTGGCGCTGCCCTGCTCGCGCGCCATCTCGCTCAGGATGACCGGCTTCTCGGCGTCGATGTCCGCCTGCCGCATCTCGGCGTTCTGCACGGCGTCGGCCAGCACGGCCAGGGCGGCGGGGGCGTCCTCGGCCCCGACCGTGCCGTAGAAGTGCGCCCAGTCGTAGGAGGTCGCCGCGTTCAGCGTCCCCCCCAAATCCTCAAAGGCCGCGTCGATCTCGCCCGGCTTGCGCGTAGGCGTCCCCTTGAAGATCAGGTGCTCCATGAAATGGGCGACGCCGTTGGTGTCCGCCGTCTCGCGGCGCGTCCCGGCCCCCACCCAGACGTCCATCGTCACTAGATCGGAGGCATGGGACGGGGCGACCAGGACTTGCAGGCCGTTCGGCAGGACGAACTCGCTGACCGTGCCCAGCCCGATGCCCGAGGCGGTGGAGGTCGGCACGACGGTCTCCGAGGATCGGGCACTCCCCGAGGATGCGGCGGGCGCATCGGCGCGGGCCGGGGAGGGGGCTGGGAGACACAGCAGCAGGGGGAGCAGGACCAAGGGTGGGGGGACGCGCAACGGACGGGCACCTCTCGCGGCGGGATACCGACATTGTACCCGGATTGGCAGGCAGAGCCGCTAGTCGTCCCGGCTGTCGTAGGCGGCGCGGGCGGACAGGATCACCGCCCGATGGCTCTCCGCCCACTGCGCGAGTGCTTCCAGCGGCCCGATGAGCGTCTCGCCTAATGCGGTCAGCTCGTACTCGACGCGCACGGGGACCGAGGGGTAGACCGTCCGCTCGACCAGCCCGTCACGTTCCAATTGTCGCAGCGTGTGCGTGAGCATCCGCTGCGAGATGCCCTCGACCGAGCGGCGCAGGTCGCTGAAGCGCAGCCTGCCGTCCTTGAGCAGAACGACCACCAGGACGCTCCACTTGTCCCCGACCCGGTCCAGAACGTCCCGCAGGGGGCACCCCTCGCCCCCCTCCGGCGGCGCATCCGGCACCGCGCGTGGTGCCTGGGCGGAGAGCGAGGAGATTATTTTTCGGTTCTTGTTGATCGCCTCCACTCTGTGAACTCCCGTGGGTTACTCCGGCGTAACCTCGTGACAAAAAAGTGCCGTCTTGACGACACCTCTCCCGTAGTGTACCCTAGTAACTAGAAGTTACCAACTTCCCAATAAGAACCACATTCGTACTATGGAGGCAACACAATGATCGTCGTTACCGGGGCTACGGGCAAACTTGGCCGCCTCGTCATCGCTGGGCTGCTGGAGAGCGTCCCCCCCGCCCAAATCGTCGCCGCCGTGCGGACGCCTGAGAAGGCCAAAGACATCGCCGCCCTCGGGGTCCAGGTGCGGCAGGCGGACTATACGGAGCCAGCAACCTTGCGCCCGGCCCTCGCCGGGGCGGACACGGTGCTGCTCATCTCGTCCAGCGATCTTTCCACCGGGTCCGACGCGCGGGCCGCCCAGCATCAGGCCGTCATCGAGGCGGCCAAAAGCGTGGGCGTCGGTCTTTTGGCCTACACGAGCATCCTGCGCGCGGACACCTCCGCCCTGGCGCTCGCCAAAGTCCACAAGGAGACCGAGGAGAACATCCGGGCATCCGGCCTGCCCTTCGTCTTCCTCCGCAACGGCTGGTACTTCGAGAACCAGACCGAGGCGCTCGGGCCGGCCATGCAGCACGGCGCGATCCTCGGCGCGGCGGGCGAGGGGCGCTTCGCCTCGGCGGCGCGCTCGGACTACGCCGCCGCGGCGGTGTCCGTCCTGACGGGTCCGGGCCACGAGAACAAAGCCTACGAGCTGGCCGGCGACACCCCGTACACCCTGTCCGAGCTGGCCGCCGAAGTCTCCAAACAGGCCGGCAAGCCCGTCGCCTACAACGATCTGTCCCCCAAGGCCTATCAAAGCGCACTGCAAGGCTTCGGTCTGCCCGCCGACCTAGCGGGACTCCTGGTGGATGCGGAGGTGGGCGCGGCTCGGGGCGAGCTGGACGGCCCCTCGGACGACCTGCGCGCGCTGACCGGACGCCCGACCGTCACTCTTGCGGACGCGGTGGCCGCCGCTCTGAGGCCGTAGCCTGCCCCCGCCTCAGAACCTAACCCCCTGTCGAGGACGGCAGATACGAGATAAAGCCCTCCGGGGCATACCCCTCCCCATGAAGGTCAGGGTGAAAACAGAGAGCAGGCCGTTCTTGTCCCTCGGTCTTCCCCTTCCTTCTTAGGGAGAGGGCCGGGGGGTAGGTTGTTTCGGGGGTTAGGCTCCTACGAGCGGCGCACCGGCGTCACCTGCCCGCCCGCCGCTGCCGACTCCCAGGCCGCCTCGGTCAGTTCGATGGTCCGCAGGCCGTTGATGGGCGCGGCGGCGATCTCCTCGGTCCCCTGGATGGCGCGGACGAAGTTCGTGTCCACGTCCGACCCTGCGGGCATCTGCGCGGTGTTGGGCGCGGACGTCTTGCCGTCGGTGCCCTGGACGTTGAAGCTGCCGTCGTTGCGGACGTAGAAGCTGCCGCTGTCGCACCAGATCGAGATGTCCTCGTACCAGCCCGCCGCGTCGCCGACCACCGAGATGTTGCCCTGCGCGCCGCCGACGAACTTGATGGACAGGGCGCTGTTGATGTCCACGGGGGTGCCCCGGTGGTCCATGAACGCCGCGACCTTTTCGGGGGCCAGCCCGGTCGTCCACAGCACGATGTCCAGCAGGTGCGAGCCGCTGTCGTTGATCTGCCCGCCGCCGGACTGGGCCGGGTCCTGCCGCCACGAGCCGACCGTCCCCTTCGCCCAGCCCTGCTGCTGCAGGGCGTTGACGAACTGCACCGCGCCGAAGTCGCCCGACGCAATCCGCTTCTTGATGTACCGGAAGCGCGGCTCGGCGTGGCGCTGGTAGCCCAGCCCGACCACGCGGCCCGCCCCGCCGGCGTTCTTCTCGTCGATCTTCTTCAAGAGGGCGTGGGCCTCGGCGACCGTGTTGACCATCGGCTTTTCCAGGAGCACGTGGCAGCCCGCGTCCAGGCTGTCCATCGCCATCGGGAAGTGCAGCGTGTGCGGTGTGCAGATGACCACGGCGTCGGGGGCCGTCTCCAAGAGCCGCCGGTAGTCGTCGAACTCGGGGATGGCGGCGACCGCCGCGCCGTGCCGGCCCCGCGTCCGCTCCAGACTCTTCGCGCTGATGTCGCAGAAGCCCGTCAGTGCAACGTCGGGCATCTTCAGCAAGCGCTCGATGTGCCCCTGGGCCATGCCGCCCACGCCGACGATGCCGACCTTGAGCGTGTCGTTGGGTGTGTCCGCCATAGGAGTTGTCTTTCTCAGAGTGGGGTGCAGGAGGCCTCGGACTCAAATCCGGGACTTCAGAATTGTGAGTGCCCGCCTTCGCGGACAAAATAAGCGGGTAGTGTCTAAATATAAGTTGTTATGGTAGATTGTTTTCATGGTCACTCGAACAATTACTTGTTACCATTGCAGCAGCACGGACTTGATCCGTTTCGGCTTCCAGAACGGCAGACAGCGCTACCGC
>JAABUU010001439.1_pt1 | contig 40135 bp, 34 predicted proteins | sample 5559301 | NCBI WGS metagenome assembly JAABUU01 (sample SAMN10711884, study PRJNA513360) | rock metagenome | isolation source: Antarctica rocks | place: Antarctica: Victoria Land, Richard Nunatak white | reverse complement strand
GCGATTGGCTTACTGCGCTTGGCGGGGGCAACGAATAGCGCCGCCGCCTGTCGCCGTTACGCAGCCCAACCCGCCTTGGCGCTCATGGCGGTCGGCCTCGCATGACGACAATGAATAAGCCCTGATTCCCGAAAAGGTGTCCGGTGATGATGAGAGGGCTGTGCTACAATCCTTCCTTGTGTGCTGATCGGTGGTGCGCATCATTGTCGAGGGGGATACGGGATCATGAGTGAGCGGCGGATGGGGCAGCAGGCGCTGGATTACCGGAGGAAGTACCGGGGCGTAATCGGAGTCGAGAGCAAGATACCGGTGCGCGATGCCTCGGTGCTCTCCCTCGTCTATACACCCGGCGTCGCCGAGCCGTGCCTGGAGATTGCCCGCGATGCCGAGCGCTCCTTCGACCTGACGATGCGCGGTAACACGGTCGCTATCATCACCGACGGCACGGGGCTGACGGGCGGGCCGGAGCCGCAGCCGGAGGCGGCCCTGCCCCTGATGGAAGCAAAGTCCGTCCTCTTCAAGACCTTCGCCGGTATTGACGCCTTCCCGATTGCCCTCAACACGAGCGACATCAGCCGCGTCGTTCAGACGGTCAACGCGATGACGCCGACCTTTGGCGCGATCTGCCTCGATACGATGGCCGCGCCGCATTCGTTCTCCGTCGCCGATCATCTCGAAAAGGCGGCGACCGTCCCGGTCTTTGCGAATGGCCATCACGGTACCGGGGTGCTCGTCTATGCCGCGCTGGTCAACGCCTTGAAGGTCGTCGGCAAGTCATTGGACCGCTGTCGGATCGTCATCAATGGCGCGGGTGTCGCGGGGATCGGCGTGGCGCGGCTACTGCGGCGGATGGGTGCGCACGACCTCGTCGTCTGCGACCGCGCGGGGGCGATCTACTCCTACCGCGAGGAGCGGATGAACTGGGCGAAGGCGTATCTCGCCAAGGAGACGAACCCCGAGAACCGGATGGGCACACTCGCGGACGTTGTCGCGGGCGCGGATGTCTTCATCGGCCTCTCCGCCGGCAACACGCTGACGGGCGAGATGGTTGCGACGATGGCGAAGGATGCGATTGTCTTCGCCCTCGCTGTGCCGACGCCGGAGATTGACCCGATCGTCGCGCGGGAGGCGGGTGCGAAGATTGTCGCCACTGGCCGCAGCGATTACACGAACCAACTCGATGTCGCGCTCGTCTTTCCCGGCTTCTTCCGCGGCCTCCTTGATTGCCGCGCCCGCAATATTCGCCTGCGCACCCTCCGCTACGCTGCCGAGGCGCTGGCCGGGCTGGTCACGCCGGACGAATTGCACGCCGATCACATCGTCCCTGCCATCTTCGACTTCCGCGTTGCCCCGGCCGTCGCGGCGGCGGTCGCGCGGGCGACGAACGAGGCGATGGAGTCCCGCCTGCGCGCCGATCCGGACGAGGTCGCGGAGCGGACACTGCGCTACTGCTACGAGGGGCGGCTGATGGAGAATCATCGCCCGCATCACCGCGAGATGACCTTCCGCGAGGAGGCGATTGACCTGCGCGAGCGGTACGGTGGCGTGCTCGCCGTGCGCTCGAAAATTCCGATTCGCGATCAGCACATGCTCAACATGCTCTATGTCCCGCCCGCCGCGTTGGCGCCCGCAGAGGAAATCCGTGCCAACCCGATGAGCGTCTACGACCTGACGGCGAAGGGCAACCTCGTCGCCATTGTCACGGACGGTTCCGCCGTGCTCGGATTGGGCGACATCGGGCCGCGCGCCGCCTTGCCGGTGATGGAGGGCAAGGCGGTCCTCTTCCAGACATTGGCGGGCGTCGAGGCGTTTCCGATCTGCCTCGCCGCGCGGCAGGTGGACGAGATCGTGGATATTGTCAAGGCGATTTCCCCGACCTTCGGCGGCATCAATCTGGAAGACATCGCCGCACCGCGTTGCTTCGAGATCGAGCGGCGGCTGAAGGAGGAACTCGACATTCCCGTCTTCCACGACGACCAGCACGGTACGGCGGTCGTCACGCTCGCCGCGCTGATCAACGCTCTACGCATTGTGGATAAGAAGATCGAGGACGTGCGCATTATTATGAATGGCGCGGGTGCGGCGGGCATCGCCGTCACCGACCTGCTGATGCTGGCGGGCGCGAAGAATGTCGTTCTCTGCGACACGAAGGGCGCGCTGGCGCGGGGACGCGCGGGGATGAACGCCTTCAAGGACGAGATCGCGGCGCGGACGAATCCCCAGCGGCTGGATGGCTCACTCGCCGATGTCATGGAGGGCGCCGATGTCTTCATCGGTGTCTCCGCGCCGGGTTGCGTGACCGTTGAGATGGTGCAATCTATGGCGCCCGGCGCGATCGTCTTCGCGCTGTCCAACCCGGTACCGGAGATCGCGCCCGATGCCGCTCGTGCCGGTGGCGCGGTAGTGATCGCAACGGGCCGCAGCGATTACCCGAACCAGGTGAACAACTCCGTCGCCTTCCCCGGCATCTTCCGGGGCGCGCTCGATGTCCGGGCACGCGGCATCAACGACGCGATGAAGATCGCGGCGGCGGAGGCGATTGCTGCCCTCGTCACCGAGAGCGAACTGCGGCCCGATTACATCCTGCCGAAGAGCCTCGATCTCCGCGTTCCCTCCAAGGTGGCGGCGGCCGTCGCCCGCGTCGCGATGGAGACCGGCATGGCCCGGATTACTGTAGATGCCCAGCGCGTCGAACAGAACACCCGCGACCTGATCTACGAGGGCCTGATCGCGGCGGTGTAAGCGGAGGAACGAGTAGCGAGAGGATCGTGGTCCTTCTCATTACCCGTTGCTCATTGCTCATTGCTTGTTCCACGTCCCCATTACCTGCCGCAGGATAGCGAACTCGCCGATGTGATAGGCGTTGTGGTCCGCGACGAGCAGGATTTCGCGCAGGATCGTCTGGCCGTCGCCGTGCGGAATCGTCGCGGCGAGATCAGTCTGCGGATCATGGACAAGGTCTTCGACTGCTTTGAGATCGGCGTGAAAGGCGGCGATGGTCTGTTGCCACGCGGCGGTGTCCGCTTTGGCATCGGGCGCAGGCCAGTAGTCGTCCGGCCACTTCATCGCTTGGTAGTCCGGGTTGCGGATGAAATCGAGGATGTCCCACTGCGCGAGCCGCAGATGTTCGAGCAAATGCCACGGTGTGTAAGGCACATTTGGAGGCCGCTGATTGATTGCTTCGGGCGGGAATTCCGCCACCGCCTCATCGAACGACAGATGCGCATTGCCCCCGCACAGGAGGTGCAGCAGTTGCTCGCGTAGCGCCGTGTCTGTTTCCATCGTATGTTCCTTTCGCACACGCACGCGGATGTGCGCCTTGCTCGTGTCGCCGTTCTCGAACGCAATAGCCTGTTCCAAAGATTGGATGAGCGATTCGCCGAAGTTCTCACTGGTAACGATGATTCGGTCCTCTTCAGGAATTTCGTCAATCATGCCTGTTTCTCCTTCGACGTTATGAAGCCCGACTATCTTATCGCATTGTGCGGGAAGTGAGCGGAACGCTCTCCCGTGTACACTGTGGCGATCAACCTTTCGTTTAGAGAAGGGGGGAGAAAAGATGCGGATCGTTGTCGGTAGTGACCATGCAGGATTTGCGCTCAAGGGGCCGCTGGTGCGTGCCCTGAAGGAGTGGGGCCATGAAGTTGAGGATATCGGCGGATACACGGCGGCGGAGGTGGACTTCCCGGACATCGCTCAGCGGCTCTGCGGCGCAATCCTTGCGGGGCGAGCGGAGCGGGGCGTGATGGTCTGCGGGACGGGGATCGGCGCGTGCATGGCGGCGAACAAGGTGCCGGGCATCCGCGCCGCCTTGTGCCATGATGTCCACTCCGCCCATCAGTGCGTCGAGCACGACCACGCGAATGTCTGCTGCCTCGGCGCGCAGATCGTCGGCGAATGGCTCGCCCGCGATCTCCTCAAAGCATATCTGGACGCGAAGCCGAGCACCGAAGAACACTACCTCCGCCGCCTCGCCAAACTGGCGGAGATGGAGCGGGCAGCAGGCAGTTCGTAGGGGGCGTCAACCGCTCTCGTCGGTGATGATGCCGTGCGATTACCGCGCGGCGACGGCCCGGCCAGCCTTTTCCAAGAGCGCCTCTGTACACGCCGCAAGAGTTCAGCGAGTGGCAACAGATCGTATCCCGCGACGTGCCAACGCATCGGAAGTTTGGCAGGTCTCCCCAGCGATTAAAGGTGAGAAATCCGACGATGCGTATCCCCGCCAACTGCCCGGTCTTCTCTTCGTTCTCATCCAGCACGTCCAGCAGATAGATCTCCTGATCGCGCGATCGCGATTCCCATGATGCGGAAAGCGGTTCGACGAACAGCGTGAGAATGTCTCCTTCCGCGTCCGATCAGAGCAGTGAGACTGTCACCGTCTCCATAGTTGTTCCCCTGGCGCACCGACGTACACAAGAAAGGCGGGGATCGCTCCCCGCCTCATTGCTCGTTACTTCAGTTATGCTGCGACTGACTCTGGAATTTCGACGAGTTCCGGCTGGGTAGTGTGGAAGACGAACGCGCCGTCCGCCATATGTACGGTGATGGCGCTGCCCTCGGCGATCTCGCCACGGATGACGGCGGACGCCACCTCATCCAAAATCGCGCTCTGGATCGCCCGCTTCAATGGCCGCGCCCCATACACCGGGTCGTAACCGATGCGCACGATCTCTTCCTCCGCTTCCGGCGCCAGCGTCAGGGTATAGCCCTTCGTTCGCAGCCGCTTCGTCAGTTGATCGAGCAGGATATGCACGATGTCGCGCAGATTCGGGTCAGTCAGCGAAGCGAAGACAACGATCTCATCGAGCCGGTTGATAAACTCAGGCCGGAAGAAGTCCTTCAGCGCATCGAGGTATTCCCGGTGCTTTGCCATCGTTGCTTCCGCCTTCGTCGCCTGGAAGCCGATCCGTCCGCGCTGCTCGGTCACGCTCGTGCCGATGTTCGAGGTGAGGATGATCACCGTGTTCGTGAAGTCCACGGTGCGTCCCTGCCCGTCCGTCAGCCGCCCGTCGTCGAGCACTTGGAGAAGGGCGTTGAAGACCTCCGCATGTGCCTTCTCGATCTCATCGAACAAGAGGACGCTGTACGGCTGCCGCCGCACCCGCTCGGTCAGTTGGCCGCCCTCGTCATAACCGACGTAGCCGGGAGGTGCACCGAACAACCGCGCCACCGTGTGCCGCTCCTGATACTCCGACATGTCGAAGCGCAGCAGGGCCGATTCGTCATCGAACAGAAACTCCGCCAGGGCGCGCGCCAGTTCGGTCTTGCCGACGCCCGTTGGGCCGAGAAAGAGGAAACTGCCAAGCGGCCGCTTCGGGTCGCTCATCCCCGCCCGTGCCCGGCGGATCGCCTTGGAGACTGCTGTAATCGCCGTCTCCTGCCCGACGACTCGCTCGTGCAGCCGCTCCTCCATCGTGGTGAGTTTGACCGCTTCGCCTTCCACGAGGTTCATGACCGGGATGCCTGTCCAGGTGGAGACGACCGCCGCGATCTCCTCCGGCGTCACTTCTTCCGTCAGTAAGGGCCGGATACCGGTCGCCGCGACGGTTGGTTCGTCCGCCTCAGCGGCGATTTGCTTTTCGAGTTCGGTCAGTGTGCCGTACTTCAGTTCTGCCGCGCGGCTGTAGTCCGCCGCTCGCTCCGCCTTCTCGATCTCGGTGCGCGTCTCTTCGACTTGTCGTTTGAGGCCACGCCGCCGGTTGATGCCATCTTGTTCCTGCGTCCACTGCGAGCGCAAGGCATCGCGCTTCTCGCCGATCTCGGCCAGTTCGCGCTCCAGTTCGCCGAGTCGCTCGTGCGAGCGGCGGTCCTTCTCCTTCGTCAGCGCCTCGCGCTCGATCTCCAACTGCGTCCAGCGCCGCTCGACCTCGTCCAGCGCCGCCGGGCGGGATTCGATTTCCAGCCGCAACTTGGCGCCTGCCTCGTCCACGAGGTCAATTGCCTTGTCCGGCAGGAAGCGGTCAGTGATGTAGCGGTCGGAAAGCGTCGCCGCCGCGACGAGCGCCGCGTCATGAATCCGCACACCGTGATGCACTTCGTACCGCTCGCGCAGACCACGGAGGATCGAAACCGTGTCGTCCACGCTCGGCTCGCCGATCTTCACCGGCTGGAAGCGTCGTTCGAGCGCAGCATCTTTCTCGATGTACTTGCGGTACTCATCGAGCGTCGTCGCGCCGATCGCGTGCAGTTCGCCGCGCGCCAGCGCGGGCTTCAGCAGGTTGGCAGCGTCCATCGCGCCGTCGTTGCCTGCCCCGGCGCCGATGACGGTGTGTAGTTCGTCAATGAAGAGGATAATGTTCCCCTCGGCCCCCTGCACTTCTTTGAGGACGGCCTTCAGCCGTTCCTCGAACTCGCCGCGGTACTTCGCCCCCGCAACGAGCGCGCCCATATCAAGGGCGATGATCTGCTTGTTCTTCAGCGTGCTCGGCACATCACCCTGCACGATGCGCTGCGCCAATCCTTCGGCGACGGCGGTCTTGCCGACGCCCGGCTCGCCGATCAGCACGGGGTTATTCTTCGTCCGGCGCGAGAGCACCTGCATGACGCGGCGAATTTCCTCGTCCCGCCCGATGACGGGATCGAGTTTGCCGTCCCGCGCGGCGGCAGTCAGGTCGCGCCCGTACTTTTCCAGCGCCTGGTATCTGTTTTCCGGGTTTGGGCTGTCCACATGCTGGTTTCCACGCACGTCTTTGAGCGCTTCCAGCACGCGCTCACGCGTCAGGCCGAACGTCGTCACCAACTGCTCCGGCGCGCCGCCGAGGCGTGGGGTGAGCATAGCAAGGAAGAGGTGTTCGGTGCTGAGGTAACTGTCGCCCAGTTCGTTTGCCGCCTCGACCGCCTGGCGGAAGACGGCCTGCATCCGCTCCGATGGTGTGATCTGTGTCGTCTGGCCCATCGCGCGCGGCACACGGCTGCCAAATTGCTCCGCCAGTGCGCGCGGCTCGATCGGGTCAACGCCGAGTTTCGTGAGCAGGAGCGGCACGATGCCGCCCTCCTGCGCGAGCAGGGCGACGAGCAAATGCTCCGGTTCGTAGCGGCTATAACCGTGCTCAAGCACATACTGCTGACTTGCGGCGAGCGCTTCGCCTGCCTTCTCGGTGAATCGTGGTTGTGCCATGATGAAATATCCCTTCTGGAGAGCATTAGCACTCTCGTCCTATGATTGCTAACACGCTCACAAACCCTGCTATTCCCCGTATCAAGGTGAGGCATTCTGAACCGCCAAGACGCCAAGAACGCCAAGGGGAAAAGAGAAAAAGAATTGGTGACTATCCCTCGAAAGCACGGATAGCGGGTATCGCCAGGCATCCCCGATCGTCCCCCGGATTTCCCTCCTTTGGCAGATTTGCATCGTGTTCGGCCATCTGCTACCCTCCCCCCTCAACGGGACAGATAGCGCAGTAAGGGGGCAGAGCGATGCGACGGGCGCGTGGGTGCCAAATCCTTGGGCTGGCTTGCGCCCTGCTCCTCGCCGCGCCGTGGGCCGCCCCGTCGCCGGCGGCGGCAGGCATCGACCACGTCACTACCTGCGCCGGTAGCGGTGTCGGCTCGCTGCCCGATGTCGTGGCACACGCGGCGGCGGACGCCACGGTCGTCTTCGACTTGAACTGTTTCTCCAGCAACTCGATCACGCTGACGAGTACGATCACCATCGGGGTGAACCTGAGGATCGACGCAACGAGCCCGCTGCACGATGCACTGGTGGATGGCGGCGGTGCGGTGACGGTGTTCACGGTGCGCAACGGCGTGACGGCGACCCTGAGCGGACTGACTATCCAACACGGCTTTGGCGGCAGCGGTGACGGTGGCGGTGGCGGGATCCATAATAGCGGCACGCTGACCGTGCTGAACAGCGTCTTCTCCGGGAACACCGCAGTCGGCGCCCCCTTCGTCGGCGGTGGCGCCATCCGGAACGACGGCACGCTGCTGGTGACGAACAGCATCCTGGGCTCAACTAACTGGCCCGGCAATTCCGTCAGCAACGGCCCCGGTGGCGGCATCGCAAACTACGGCGACCTGACCGTGACCAACAGCAGTTTCGGTAGCTCGCAGCCCTTCTCCGGGAACTCCGGTACCGTCGGCGGCGCCATCTACGACAGGGGCCGCACGCTGACCGTGACTAACAGCAGCTTCGCCCAGAACTCCGCCAGTGCGGGCGGCGGGATTTTCACCAACGACGCCGCGACGACGGTGACGAACAGCACCCTGACCCTCAATAGGGCGAGCCAGTACGGTGGCGGCATCGACGACTCCAACTGTAATTGCCCGCTGGCGGTGACGAACACGATTATCGCCGGCAACAGCGGCGCCATCGACGCGGAGGTCCACGGCTCCATCACCAGCGGCGGGCACAACTTCGTCGGCGGCAACCCCTTGCTCGGAGCCAGCTCAGGTGGCCCGACACCGGTGATGCGCCCGCTCTTTTACTCTCCCGTCATCGGCGCGGGCGACGCATCCGTGTGCCGCCAGACCGGAGCGGGCATGGTGAACGGCCTCGATCAGCAGGGTCTTCCCCGTCTCCCCTCCACCTGCGACATCGGCGCCTCCCAAGTGCAAGGCACCCGCTTGGCTGCGGGCCTCTCTCGGGGGGACGGACCGGCGGGTGCGCCCGACACGCTCACCGTCGCCATCTTCGACGGCTACGGCAATCCGCTCGCCCCCTACACCGGCACGGTGCATTTCGCCAGCAGCGACCCGCTCGCCACCCTGCCCGCCGACTACACGTTCACGGGCAAAGGCACCGGCAATGACAACGGCGCCCATATCTTCACCGTCGCCTTCCGCACTGCCGGCACGCAGAGAATGACCGCAACGGATAACCTCAGCGGTACACTCACCGCGCAGGCCACCGCCGCGATTACGCCCGTCGTCGCGAGCGTCAGCCCCGCAAGTGGCGGCACGGGGGGCGGCAACCGCGTCACGCTCACGGGCCTCGGCTTCGGCGTCCTCCCCGCTACTGTCGGCGTCACCATCGGCGGCAGCCCCGCCACGGTCGGCACGGTGACGAACACCGCGCTCATCGTCACCGCCCCGTCCCACCCGGCGGGCACGGTGGATGTCGTCGTGACGGTGAATGGGCAGAGTACGACGGTGACGAACGGCTACACCTATGGCGTGGTGAATCCGCTGCCGGGCGGGCGGGCGACGGCAGGGACGCCGGACAGGCCGGGACCCCTGCCATCCGCGCGCCCGACGGTCGTCCTCTCCGGCAATCCATCCCCGCTCCCCCCGCCGCGGCCGTAGGGCGCGCACCCGCAGATCCCCGTCCGTGCGTTGAGGGGATAGGCACCAAGAATTTTTCATCCTTTATCCTTCTCGCTGTATTTCTTGGCGTCCTTGGTGTCTTGGCGGTTCAATCCTCTCCGACGAGGCCGTGTTCGAGGGCAAGGGAAGTGGCGGCGACGCGGTTGCTGACGCCGAGTTTGCCGAGCAGGCTGCTGACGTGCTGATCCACGGTCCGGCGGCTGATCGAGAGGTGGTCGGCAATCTCCAAATTGCTCGCCCCTTCCACAAGATAGCGCAGAACGTCTGCTTCGCGCGCCGTGATGCCGTATGCCTGCGCGGGGTTGATAGCATGCAGCCGGGTCCGTACCGCGTCGAGTTGGGCGCTCAGGAATGGCGCGCCGAGCGGCGTGACGATCGCTTCCGCCGCAGCGAGTGCGTGCCGTGTTTCCGCACGATCGGGCTTGTCGGTGCGGGTGACGTGGAAGGTGGCAAGGGTGATGGCAAGGGCCGCACGCTCGTGGGCGGCGGGGATGCGCGCGGCGACCTCCTCCGCGTGTCGGAGCGCCGTTTCCGCATCCTGCCACGCGCCGCGCTCCATCGCTAGTTCGCCGGTGACGCGGCGGGCGGCGGCGAGGGCGAACAGATCGTGGTGCGCCGCCGCCTGCTCGCATGCGGTCCTCGCGCTGGTCAGAGCGCGCGGCGCCTGCCCGCGAGCGCGATAGAAAGCAGCCCACGCGAGATGGTGCTCCGCGATGGCGGGAACGTATATGCTTTTCGCGAGCAGCGCCGTACTCTCGTCCAGCGCTTGTTTCGCCGCCACGAGTTGACGATCCATAAGCAATAATTGCGTGAGGAGATGGAGGGCGCGGATGTGTAGGTGATGCGGCAGCGTCCACTCCACGCCGGGTGGCGGGAGTTGCCGCCGGATCAGGGCGATTCCGTTCGCCGCGCGCCCCTCGGCGAGCGCGAACTGCGCGGCGCAAATCGTCCATTCCGCCCGATGGAGCACCGCAGTGGGCGGTGGATCAGGCATGGCGTGCAAATCCTGTCGTGCCCGTTCCCAATCGCCCTGCAAGAACGCCCAGTAAGCGGGGAGAAACCACCCGAGTGCGAACGGCGCTTCCACTTGTGCCCGGCCACGCTCCGCCATTGCGTGATGCTGGCGCACGAAATCGGCAAGCAGATCCGTGCGATCAGCGAAGAAGGGCAAACAGACGGCGAAGAAGAGGTGAAAAAGGATTCCACTTGCCGGGAAGGGGTTGTCGAGTTCCTGCTGCCCTGCGAGGCCGACCTGCATGAGTCGAAGCGCATCGCGCGCATTCCCGACCGCCGCGTGTGCGTGGCCGACAATGAACGAGAGGTCGGAGTATGCGTCGCGAATTGTGCGGGCTTCCGCTCCCTGCGCGGTCGCAAGGAGGTGCGCGCTCTCAGCAATCGTCTCCGTGTACTTGCCCTGGTCACGCAGGGTGACGAGTACGAACGGGCCACAGGCGATGGCGGTCTCCGCATCACCGAGGCGAAGTAAGCCGTCTGTGGCGAGGCGCGCCTGGTCTTCCGCTCGTGCGTACCAGCCAAAGCGCCAATAGGAATAGCCGAGATAGCGGCGGACTTGTGCCGCGCTCAATTGATTGTCACGGGCGAGGAAGCCGCGCAGCGCTTCTTCCGCATGTCGCTGCGAGCGTAGTGGGTCGGCATACGCAACCGCGCCCGTCAACTTGAGCAGCAATTGGTCGCGTGATTCCGCCGTGTTCGACTCGATCAGAGAAAGTGCGCGTTCGTAGTAGTCGGCGGCAGTCGCTTTGGCAAAGACCCAGGTCGCGGCATCGCCCGCGAGCGTGAGGTAGCGCACCGCACGCTCGCCATCGTGCGCCTGCCCGAAATGATGCGCCAGTCGGTCGTAGGAGTGTTCATCACCGAGCGCCGTGGACGCTTCGATTGCCTCACCGATCTTTCGGTGCCACTGTCGCCGCCGCGTGACGAGCACTGTGTGATAGAGCACTTCATGGATGATCGGATGCGTAAACCGATATTCCTCGCGCGTGGCGTCCTCCTCGGCAATCACATTCGCGCGCGCCGCCCGTTCCAGTCCATCCAGCACGTCCTCTTCCGGTAAACCGAGCACCGTGCGGAGCAGTGGAAAGGTGAAGGTCTGACCGATAATTGCCGCGACTTCGAGCATCTGTTTTGTCGGCGGGGAGAGGCGGGCAAGGCGCGTCGCCACCACTTCCTGCAGTGTCTCGGGCAGCGATGGCAGCGTTGTGGAAAGAACCGTCCAACCCTCCGTCGTTCGTTCCACCGCGCGCGCGGAGACGAGCGCGCGGCACATCTCCCGCACGAAGAGCGGGTTGCCCGCCGTCGTCCGGTAGATGGAGCGAGAGAGCGCCTCCGTCCGTTGCCCCATGCCGAATTGCCCCGCCACCATCTCCGTCACCATCGCGGGGACGAGGCGGGGAAGCATGATGCGCGTCGTCGGCGCTTCACGCATCAGGCGTGGCAGGAGCGCCGCCAGCGGATGCTCGCCCGTCAGTTCATCGCCGCGATAGGTGCAGATGACGAGCATTCGCTGGCTCGGCAGATCGTGTGCAATATGGCGAAGCAGATCGAGCGAGGCAGGGTCAGCCCAGTGGAGATCGTCGAGGATCACGACGAGCAACTTCGCCCGTGCGAGCGTCGTGAGGGCATGCTGCACCCGTGCGAAGAGCGCTTCCTGTGTCGGTGGTTCATCTCCCTGCGTCGGGAGCGGCGCAGGCGGGATGCCGGCCCCTTCCGGCCAGCGGCGAAAGCAATCGCGCCACGGGCCGTAGGGTGGCGTCTCCATCAGGTCATACCCGTGCCCGATCAGGAGCCGCGCGCCGTGGGGCGCGAGTGTGACGGTGGCGAGCGCGAGCGTTGTCTTGCCGATGCCTGCCTCACCACCGAGCAGGACAAGTTGCCCGTTACCTGCATCCGCCTGGCGAGCGAGTGCGCGTAGGATCGCCCGCTCGTCGTCGCGGTTGACGAACGGCGTGCTGGTATCGGTGAGGTCGCGGATCATCGCCATCGTGTTGGCCCCCACTGATTTCCCATGCATTCGAGGCGATGAGCGATACGAACGTGTTCGCCAGAACCGAGTGCGTGGTACTGACGTTGATAGTGTATAATAGCAGAATCCTGTAGCGGAGAATCATTTTGTATTCATGAGGAGGGGAAGCGATGGCTGACGATCAGGACCTGGCAGCGTTGCGAGCGCAGGTTACGGCGCTGGAGACGCAACTGAAACAGATGCAACCACCGCATGCGTCGGGGGCTCCCGCTCCTCGCGGCGCGTCGTATGTCATGCACACGCAAGTTCATCCCGCATATTTCGAGCTGTGTTACATGCCACCGCCGGTGGGGGATGACGACGCGCCGATCCGTCAGCAACTGGGCCGGATCGAGGAGCAACTGGAGCGCGTTATTGCCCTGCTTGAGCAACGGAGAACCTAGCGCATCCCGATGATGCCTCCCTCAGCCCTCCATGTAATCGGGGGCGGACTGCTCGCAGCGGAGATCGCCGCAACGATTCGTACCCGTGTATCATCGCGCCAGATTATTGCATGGGATGTCATGCCTGAACCGGATGCGTTCGCTGAAAGCGCGTTTATCATCGGCGTGGCGGAAGATGATGCACCAGGGCTGCTCCACACGATCAACCGCGCCGCCTGCCGACACGGTATCCCCTGGCTGCCGATCCGCGCGATGCCTGATACGGTCCGTTTCGGCCCAACCATTTTTCCCGGCGCGACAGCGTGCCTCCTCTGCACCACGTTGCGGGAGACGGCGAACGGCCCTAACCCCCCAACCCCCTTCCCCATACTGCCCACAGGGCGCCCGGAAGGGGGAGCCGTAGGGGCGCATCCTGCCCATGCTGCCCAGAGGTCTCCCGCACCCGGTGCGCCCGCTCCTCCTCTCCTTGATCACCAGGCAAAGGAGAGGGGGCCAGGGGGTGAGGTTCCGACCCTCGCCACCCTCGAAGTCCTCCAAACATTAATCGGTGAGCTATCCCGCGCACGCGGGCGGCTCGGTCTGCTCCATATACCGTCTGGGGTGTGGATGTGGCATCCAGTCCTGCGCCATCCACGTTGCCCGGTCTGCGGTGGCCTGCCGTGGCCACCTTTCACTCCCCCTTCCCCCGTGGGGATAGGGACTTTTTCGCCGCTCGTGGATGACGAAACGGGAATCGTGCGCGCGGTGTTGCCAGTACCGCCTCCACCTGATGAGCCGACACCGCCACACGTCGCGCTGGCGATCCTGCCGAACACGCAGTTCCGGGACGATTGGGCCGCACTCCCGCCCGGTGAACACACGACGATCGGCAAGGGCTGGACGACGGAAGACGCGCGTCGTGCCGCAATCGGAGAGGCATTGGAGCGATACTGCGCAACGCTGCCCCCGCCGCCGGGGACGTTTCGCGTTGCGCCGCTTGCCACCCTCGACTGCCCCGCCATTGACCCGGAAGCGTTCGGCCTCTATCACCCGACGCAGTACGCGGATGGATCGGCGCCGTATGCCCCGGTCACGCCCGATACGCCACTCTATTGGGTTGAGGGGCGGTCGTTGACGCATGACCGCCTGGTGCTCGTCCCCGCGTCGCTCGTCTACCTCCTGCCGCTGGATTCATTCTGCCAGCAGACATCCAATGGGCTGGCGGCGGGCCGGACGGTGGCCGAGGCATCGCTCCGCGCGCTCTGCGAAGTGATCGAGCGCGATGCCTTCCTTGTCTCCTGGTTGATGCGCCGACCCGCCCCGATGCTCGACCTCGATGCTGTCGGCGTCGCCATGACGCGTATTGTCCACTGGTACGCCGCGTGCGGCGTGACGCTGACAGCGCACGATCTGACGACGACGACCGGCGTGCCCGCCATCCTCGCGCGGGCACACGACGAAAGCGGACGACCACCGATTGATCTGATCGGTCTTGGCTGTGATCCCGATCCGCGCCGCGCCGTCGAGCGAGCGGCGCTCGAAGTCGTGCAGGGGCGGTATGCCCGCTGGGATGAACTGGCTGCACGGGGCGTGCCCGCCACGATTCGCACCCCGGCGGACCACGGTTTGTGGTACGCGCTGCGCAACCGGAGCAATGCCTTTGCGTTCCTCGGCGCACAATCCGGCCTGCTGCCCGTGCGGATCGGCAACGCGGACGATGATGCCGAAACGCTGCTCGCTGCCATCGTCACGACGTTGGCGCAGGCGGGGCATGAGGTCGTGATCGCGGAGATCACGACGCCGGATGTCCGGTCGGCGGGGATGGCAGTCGTCCGCGCGCTCGTCACGGGCCTGCTACCGATCCACTTCGGTATCGGGCAGGAGCGACTGGGCAGCCCGCGCCTCGCCACATTCCCCATCGCCTCCCTCAATCGCACACCGCATCCCCTCGCATAACCCGCTTTCGCCGTTCATCCGCGCGTTCCATCGGGCGACGATGCGGCCACTACGGAGTACGGACATGTATGGGGCAGGAATCCGCGCCCGGTACATCCGTAACCTTACGGATGTACCGCCCCCAATCACCCCCTAGAGTGAAGAGGGCAGCAACGAACCGAGTGCGATGGCGGTGGGCAAGAACAAGAAGAAGTGAGGGGCGAGATAGTGATGACACACGACGTGGTCTCCAACGACGCACGGTGGATCGAGCAGGCTCGGATGGGCGACGCGGTGGCCTTCGAGGCGTTGCTGCGGCAGTACGAGCGGCCACTCTACGGGTATATCTATCGTCTGATGTCGAATAACGCGGATGACGCGGCGGACCTTTTGCAGGAGACCTTTATCAAGGTCTATCGCGCCCTGACGCGCATCCCCGACGATGTCAATTTCCCCGCGTGGCTCTATCGCGTCGCGCGCAACTGCTGCCTCGACGAACTGCGCCGTCGCCGTCGCGCCTGCTGGACCGTCTGGGACGGCGCGCGGGGCGTCGCGATGGCGGATCATTTCGGGGGCGCGGACCCGGAGCAGATCGTGCTGGATCGGGAGGGCAACAGCGCCGTGCAGGCGGTTCTGGCGCGGATGTCCTGCCGGAACCGGGAGGCACTCATCCTGCGCGAGTGCGAGGGAATGTCCTGCGAAGAGATCGGCGCGGTCTTTGGCATCTCACGCAAGGCGGTGAAGTCCATGCTCTTCCGTGCCCGCGACGAGTTCCGTCGGATCACTGGGGACCTCGGCTTCGACCGCCTGACGACGCCAGGAAGCAACCAATGGGCAGCCTGACGGACAGCACCCGGATCTATGGCAATCGCGCGGTGATCCAACCGCGCGCCACATGCGTATAGCATAGTGAACCGACCTTCTCCTGTATTCTCCTTCCCCATTTCCCCAATCCCAGCCGGTACTGTCCCCGCAGTACCGGCATCTTTTTGGAGTTCGATGTTCGAAGTTCGGAGTCGGGAGCGAGATTCCTCGAACTACGAACATCGAACTCCAAACTCCAACCCTCTCCGTTGGCAGCGCCCATGCTATACTTTTGTCAATAGAATGGTTCGGTCCCGGCGTGCTCGGAGCCGCGTGTGCGTGCTCGTCTCTGCCGCCGGGCCGTCATGGAGGGTTCCCCCGCTACATGAGCGCTGAAGTTTGGAAGACGATTGCCGGGCTGGCGATGCTTGCCCTGATCGTCTTCCTCAATGCCTATTTCGTCGCGACCGAGTACGGCCTCGTCGCCTCCCGCCGCAGCCGGATCGAGCAAATGGCGCGGGGAGGGAATACGCGCGCGCGCTGGGTGAAGGCCGCCCTCGCAAACCTCAATCCGTATATCTCCGCGACGCAGATCGGCATCACGATCGCCGGTTTGGCCCTCGGCTATCTCGGCGAACCGGTCGTCGCGAAACTGATCGAACCCGCCTTCGCGTGGTTGCCGGCCAACTTGCCGGTGCTCTCCGCGCATGTGATCGCCCTTGTCTTCTCTTTCCTGCTCGTCACGTATGTCACCGTTTTGATGAGCGAACTGCTGCCGAAGCGCATCGCCATCCAGAACCCGGAGCGGATGGCGCTGCTCGTGATCGGCCCGATCCGCATCTTCCTCGTCGTTTTTCGCCCCTTGATCGCCGTCCTCAACAACAGCGCGAATATTCTCCTCAGGCGGCTCGGCCTCGGTGAAACGAGCGAGCGCGGAACGTATACCGAAGAGGAATTACGCATTCTCGTGCGTGAGAGCGAGCAGGCGGGGACGCTCGAAACGGGCGAGCGCGAGTTGATTGACCGTGTCTTCTCCTTCGCGGACAAGGAAGCGCAACAGGTAATGGTGCCGCGCACGCAAGTCGCCGGGATCGAGCAGCATACGCGGATCGCCGATGTCGCGCCGCAAGTCGCGACGAGCACCTACACTCGTTTCCCCGTCTACGAAGAAAACCTCGACACGATCCACGGTATGGCGCATGTCAAGGACATCATCGCGGCGGTCGGCTCCGGCCGGGGCGAAGAATGGATCGAGGCGATCATGCGCCCGGTGCTTGTTGTGCCCGAATCGGTGCATATTGACGATCTGATGCTCGAAATGCGTCGCCGTCATACACACATGGCGATCCTCGTGGACGATTACGGCGGCACGGCAGGCCTCGTGACGATGGAAGACCTGATCGAGGAACTGGTCGGGGACATCGAGGACGAGTTCGACCGCGCCGCGCCTCAACTGCAACGCAACGCTGACGGCAGTATCACGTTCGATGGCCGCACACCGATCGCGGAGGTCCGCGCGATGATGCCACTTGGTGATGTGGACGACGGCTACGAAACTATCGCCGGGTATGTTCTGGATCGCATGGGGCGCATTCCAAAGGCGGGAGAGAGCGTCGAGACGGATCACCTCCGCATCCGCGTGGATCGGATGGATCGCCTCCGCATCGCCCAAGTCACTCTCATCCCGACTGATGGCGCAACGCGGGATGTCGTTGCGGCTGATTAGAACGGGTTTCAGTGCGAGAGGATTGGAGGGTTCTGGCGGTGGTGGGCTTTTGCCTGCCATCTCTCGCTGTAACAGACGAAAGGCCGACGCGCCGCAGGTAATCGTCACATGGGAGTGATCCAGCGGGTGCATTTCCGAGTAGGAATAGAAAAGTGGGCAGCATCCTGCCCAAAGGGTACGTGGGGTGGCAGGCAGTGATGAATACGCGACAATCCATCGTACACGGCATGCAGCAAATCGCTCGTGCTGCCCAAAGGTCTCCCGCGTCCGCGCTCCGCGCTTTTTGCTGTGGATGCCGCCGATGACGTGGCCGCGTGCGCTCGACCCGTTCGAGGGGGATGTGCTGCATGCCCCCACCACTGACGTGTATGCGGATGCCGTACTGCCGACACTCGCGGACGCCTACGAGGCATGCCGACTTGTGACGCGCTATCACGCGCACGCGTTCTACTTCTCCATCCGCTTCCTCCCACCAGAGAAACGGCGCGCGATCTGGGCGATCTACGCGGTCTGCCGCTACTCCGACGATCTCGTGGACCGCGCCCCGGCCACCGCAGCGCCCGCCGATCTCCTCGCCCGCATTGATTGGTGGGAGGGGCGGCTACGTGTCATGGATACCGGCCTGCCGATCATCCGCGCCTTCGCCGACGCCCGCACGCGGTTCGGCATCCCGACGCAGCCCGTATGGGACTTGCTCGACGGTATGCGTATGGACCTGACCCGCGCGCGCTATGCGACCTGGGAGGAACTGGGTCGCTACTGTTACTGCGTCGCCAGTACGATTGGTCTGCTCTGCACGCCTGTGCTCGGCTACGATGGCGCGGCGGAGACGCTGGCCTATGCGGCGAATCTCGGCATCGCCATGCAACTGACGAACATCCTGCGGGATGTCGGCGCGGATGCCGCGATGGGCCGCATCTATCTGCCGCAGGACGAACTTGCCGCCTTCGGCTACGACGAAGAAAAGATTGCCGCTGGCATCGTGGATGACGCTTTCCGTCGCCTGATGGCCTTTCAGATTGCCCGTGCCCGTGCCCTCTACCACGAGAGCGTTCCCGGTATCGCGCGCCTTCACCGCACCGGGCAACTCCCCGTGCAGGCTGCGGCGATCCTCTACGGCGGCATTCTCGGCCGCATCGAGGCGATTGATTACCATGTCTATACCCACCGCGCCGCCCTGACGACGTGGGACAAAATCGTTCGCCTCCCTACCATCTGGTGGCAGACGCGCACGCTGACGCGCGCATAGCCTGTCAGCGCTTTTCCTCTCTGGTACACTTGTTTCAAACCATCCTGATCGGACGATGGAAGAAGAGATTTCTGATGGCAGCACCGAAGGCGATGCCCTATCCACATATCGTCTGCAATCCGGACATTCTCGCTGGCGAACCAACCATCGCAGGGAGCCGGATTTCTGTGCGCGTAATTGTGCAGACCGCGTGCTATGCGCGGGATACGGTCGAACTCTACGGTGCGCACCCCACGATTACACCGGAAGCAATCGAAGAGGCGATCGCCTACTACGAAACACACCGTGGAGAGATAGACCACTTCATCAAGGAAAATAAAGACGTGCTCACCGCTGACATCTGGTGATCCTACGACCGGATGTTTATTTCGATGAGTGCATGAACTGGTATCTCGCCGTTCGCCTGCGTCAGCGCGGCTTTTCGGTCACAACTGCTCGTGATGCCCGGATGACCGGAAAAACCGATACCGAGCAACTTGCCTATGCAACGCGCATTGACGCAATGCTCGTCAGTTACGACTCACTGGATTACCGTCGGTTACACCGGATCAGCGCCGCCCATAGCGGGATTATACTCATCAGCAATCTGCGCCATGACTGGCAGGAGATGCGAACTGCAATGCTCATTGATTGGGCTGCATCGTTGCCGGATTATCGCTCGCACCTCTTTCGTTGGCACGACTTGCAGCAGCAATTGATCGCGGGTATGCGTCTTCCCGATTACAGCGAGGAGGATGTACGCATGGCGCTTGGACAGATTTTGTAGGCTGTCACTCGTCAAGAAGCGCCGTGAGACCGGCAACATTAACGCGCATCATGTTGCGTCGCTCAGGAATGATGAGAGTGGCTTTCTGGAGTTCGGTCAGTTTGCGTGTGACGGTGACGCGATTCGCGCCGATCATCGCTGCGAGGTCCTGGTGCGTGGCGGGATAGGCGATGAGCGTTGTGCTATCGTTGGCCGGTTCCCCAAAGGTGTCCGCCAGCGCGAGCAGGAGCGCAATCAGGCGGATGCTCGTATCGTACCCGAGGACGTGGGCGATCATGCGATGGGCGGTGGAGAGTTGCCCGGTGAGCGAGGCGACAAGCGCGTTTGCCGCCTCGGGTACGATCCGTACCAGCGCCGGAACGCCGCTCGCATGCAGGAGCGTCACGCTGCTGTGTGTCATCGCTTCCGCGCTGGCCCGCTGGGGTGTCCGCGCATCGGTCGTGCCGAAAGTGTCGCCCTCGCGGAGGATCGCCACTATCACCATCCGACCGTCAGGCAGCGGTGCCGCGAGCCGGACGCGCCCGCTCCGCACGATATACAGGATAGGATCGGTATCCTCCCGCGTGCGGATCGTCTGACCCGGTGCATACTCGGTCGTGATGAAGGGAACGATGCCGACTGTCCGGTCGAGCGCGTCCACGAGCGGCGGTGCGGGGAGCGCAGCGTTCGGCGCCTCGGTCGCTGCATGCATGAGGATGTCCCACACCGCATCCATCTCGCGCAGCAGCGCCGCGAAGTCGTGCGGGTCGCCGTCGTAGACAGTGCGGACGCATTCGGCGAGCAGTGATGTTTGCGCGCGAAGCGCCGCATCGAGATCAGACACATGGACATTGCCTCGCCGGATTGCCGCCGCCGCCGGGCGGTATTCGCCGCTGCGGACAGCATCAACGAGCAGCAGCCACGGCGATTCCTGACCGGCGATGACGAACGGCTCCGGGATACCCCGGTCGCGTGCCTCATCCTGCCAGCGACGGGCAAACAGCGGCAACGCCCGCGCCAATGTCCGTGCGAGTAATTCTGACATGTATCAGACTCCCGGATGATTGACAGCCATTGACCGAATCTGCATGACTATCGTGAGATGCATACCGATCACTTCGACGATACGGCGCTCGCGGGTGGCTCATCAGTACGGAGGCGGTGACGGAGGCGGGCGATTTCGTCTTCGGTTATGCCGATGGCGTGCAGATATGCCGCGATGCCGCCGTAGGCGCGTTCGATATGCGCGAGCGTGGCATCCATCGTCTCCGAGACCGCTGAGAAACTGAGGGCATAGTCCGCGCTGATCGTCGCGGCGGGCACACCGGCGATGCCGAGGAGCAGAGCGACGATCAGGCCCGTGCGGTCCCGCCCCGCGTGGCAGTGAACGACGATCCCGCCGTCCGGCGCGTCCGCGACCTCCCGGATGATGGCAGCGATCGGGGTCTGGTGCGTCGCGAGATAGGCGGCATTCATCGCCGCTGTGTAGGAAAGCCCCGTCTCCGTATGCGCGATGACGGCCTTGCTGACCAGCCGGTCGTTGGGGTCGAGTGGGAGGTAGTGCGTGGCGATCGCGGCGTGCTCGGTGAAGGGACTTGGTTCATCGCGCACTTCGACGGGGAGGCGCAGGTCAATGATCGTGCGGACGCCGTACGCTTCGAGTGCGGCGCGTCCTTGCGTGTTCAGTCTCCCGACCGAATCCGCACGCACCAATACGCCCCAGCGGGTCGTCGCGCCGTCATCGGTCTCGTGGCCGCCGAGATCACGCGCGTTGTAGCACGTATCCCAGCGGAGGTGACGCTTCGACATCGGCGCGGTCACCCGGCGATGATTTCCACGGGCGTGCCGACGTTGGCCCAATCCCACAAAAAGGCGGCGAAGTCGGTCGGCAGATTGACGCAGCCATGCGACATCTGATGGCCCCAATTGTGATGCCAATACGCGCCGTGGAGGGAATAGCCTTGGCCCCACGAGAGTTGGTCGTTGCCAAAATACTGGACGTACGGCACATTCGGCAGATCGTAGCCGGGGCCGATCATCTCCTGCGAGAAGAAGCGTTGCTGAATCGTGTATGATCCCACAGGCGTTGGATGGGCATCGGTTCCGGTCGAGACATCGAGGTCCTGCACGAGGTTCATGCCGTCGAATGCCCAGAGATGCTGCTGCGCGAGATTGACGAGCACCCAGTGGCCTTGATGCGGTGAGACGCCCTGAATATCACGGATCGGCGCCTCACCGATCTGATCTGCGCCGTCCGGCGCGTTGACGCTCGAATCGGCGGGGCCATGTCCGAGGACGCCGAGTTGGGTGACGCGGGCGACATTGTTCGCGGTGGGATCGAGTTCCAGCCGACCATAGAGGAAATACTGCGCGGTCGCCCCATTCTCGGTCAGTTCCTCCGAGATCGGATCGCCGAGGAGAGCCTTTTTCTGCATCCAGAGCGTGTAAAAACCATTGGCGACCCAATGGCCCGTCGTCGCGCCATAGGCCGAGCCGGCGGGCGCGGGGCCGGATGTTTTCGCACGCGACTTAAAGGCGTTGGTGGCGAGCAGGGAATGGGCTTGCGCCGTCTCCTTCCCGATCGCGGCGAGTTCCGGCGAACCAATCACACGCTGGAAGATGCGGCCGACCGCGTACCATTGCTCGGTGACGCCGTTCGTGGTTGTCGCTTCATTCAGCGGCCAGCCGAGACCATCCACACCGCCGGTTTGCTCCCATAACGGGCGGAAGGCGGCGGGGATCGTGTGCCCCGTCGGGCGGGCATAGAGTGGCGGCGGGGCGGCGCTCGCCGTGAGTGCGGCGGGTAGCAGTGCGGCGACGACGGCCAGGCCAACGAGTAAACGAAAGAAAGAGCGAAACCCCCGGGACCCGTCCATGCATGTACTCCTTCGTGGCCGCCCTAGCGGGCGGCGATGCGGCATAGTCGCCATCGCCATCGCGACAGAGGTACGCGTGTCCGTACAGGATCGTGCGTCTATGAGACAGGGATGCGCCAAATGCGCGACGTTTCGCTCTAAAGAACGAACGATCATCCCTTTTGGTTGCGGGTTTTCTGGTCATTGTCACAACGTACGGTTTCTCCGACGGCTGCTCTTGCGCACGGGCTGATTTTGGCACATAATCGGGCCTAACGACGCCGGAGAACGCAGTAGCGAGGTCTCCCGTCCATTCAGCGAACAGGCGGTCGGTGTGAGCCTGTGGACGTGACCTTTCGTGAATTACCTCTCCGATCCGGCACATTGCTGGAGAATCGTCGGTCGGTTGCCCCCGGTATCGGGCCGTGCCTGTGTTGGCAGGCGCTGAGGTGGGCGTGGTGACGCGTCCGCGCATGAAGGTGGTACCGCGACGATCCGTCGCCCTTCTCGGGGCGGCGTTTTTATGTTCGGGGGGTGAGGCTTGTGATGACTGCGGTAGCGACGAATACAAACGTGCTGGATACGCTCTCCGAGCGGGGATTTATCAATCAGGTGTCGGACCTGGAAGGATTGCGGCGGGTGGCGGAAAAGCCGATGACGCTCTATTGCGGCTTTGACCCGACCTCGGACAGCCTGCACATCGGCCATCTCGTGCAGATCATGGCTCTCGCGCATTTCCAGCGGCATGGGCATCGGCCGATCGCGCTCGTCGGCGGCGGCACGACGATGATTGGCGACCCGACCGGGCGGGCGACCGGCCGGGCGATCATGACGAAGGAAGCAATCGCCGCCAATGCCGTGAAGATCAAAGAGCAACTGAGCCACTACCTCGACTTCTCCGCAGACAAGGCGATCATGCTCGACAATGCGGCATGGCTGACGCAACTCAACTACATTGACTTCCTGCGGGACATTGGACGGCATTTCTCTGTCAACCAGATGCTGGCGATGGAGGGGTACAAGACGCGGCTGGAGACGGGGTTGTCATTCCTGGAGTTCAACTACCTGCTCTTGCAGTCGTACGACTTCCTTCATATGTACCGAGAGGATGGCTGCATCCTCCAGATTGGCGGCGGCGACCAGTGGAGCAACTGCCTCGGCGGGATGGACCTGATCCGCAAGGCGGATGGCGGTGAGGCGTTCGTGCTGACGACGCCGCTCATTACCGACGCCGCCGGACAGAAGATGGGCAAGTCCACGGGTAATGCCCTTTCGCTCAACCCTGCGTATATGAGCACGTACGACTACTACCAGTTCTGGATCAACGTAGATGACGCGCTGGTCGAACGCTTCCTCGCCTTCTTCACCTTCCTGCCAATGGACGAGGTGCGGCGGCTCACGAACCGTGAAGGAGCGGAACTGCGATCGGCGAAAGAGACGCTCGCCTTCGAGGCGACGAAATTGACGCACGGCGAGGCGGAGGCACGCGAAGCGCAAGCAGCCTCCCGCGCGCTCTTCTCCGGCGACGGCGCGCTGGAAACCGCCCCGACGACGGTCATCCCAGCGGCGGACTTCGCAGCGGGTATCTCGGTCGCTGATCTCTTCACACGAGCGGGTCTTGCGACGGGCCGGGGCGATGCACGACGGTTGGCGGCGCAGGGCGGCGCGTCCATCGGCGGCGAGCGCGTTGACGATATGGATCGCACCTTGACAGTGGCGGATATCCCGTCCGATGGCCTGCTCCTCCGTGCTGGGAAGAAGCGGTATCAGCGCGTCGTCGTGGGATAAGCCCTAAACCAGCCCCCTTCCCCAGCGGGGAAGGGGAGGAAGAGGGGAGGTATCCGCGTGCAGTACAATGCGGCTCGTCAAGGGCAGTACGTTGAGAGGAGAAGATCATGCTCGATGCTACCTATCCGCCGCCGGTCGCCGCGCTCCTCACTATCGGCAATGAGCGTCAATCGCAGCCGTCGCCTGTGACCGAGCCGATGCTCTCGTTGGAGGCGATGCAGAACAGCAAATCCGAGCCGGCACCGTATCAGAGCAACGCCTGGCTCGATTACCTGCAATTCGGCATCCGACCGGAGCATCTGCCGGACCTGCTCGCCATGATTACCGATGAATCGCTCGGCAACGGCGATCCAGACTCACCCGAAGCCTGGGCGTCGCTCCATGCATGGCGGGCAATCGGCCAGCTCCGTCTGACCGAGGCGATTGAACCGCTTGTCGGCTTGCTGGACGAACTGGAGGACTGGGACTTCTTCAGGGAAGAGGCGCCGGACATCTTTGGGATGATTGGCCCGGCGGCGCTCCCTGCGCTCACGACGTTCTTCCGTGATCCGTCGCACCTGCTGTATGCACGCGTGGTTGCTGGGAACGCCATTGCCATGATCGGGCGGATGCATCCCGAAACACGGGATCAATGCATCGCCATCCTCGTCGAATGCCTCGCCGCATACGAAGAGAATGAACCGGACTTTAATGCGATGGTCTCCTCCATGCTGCTCGATCTCGAAGCGGTAGAGGCGCTACCCGCCATTAAACGTGTCTATGACGCGGACGCGGTGGATGTCGCACATCTCGGTGACTGGGAAGATGTCGAACTTTCCTTCGGGGTTCGCACGCAGCGGGACACGCCGCGACCACACTACAATCTGTTCCAGCCGCCCGATCCCCTCCTGGAGGAGATCATCGCGGACGAGGAGCGCGCCAAACGACGCCGCGATGCCGACAAGAAAGCAAAGAACAAGAAAAAGATGGCGGACAAATCCCGCAGGCAGAACCGCAAGAAGAAATAGCCAGTCGTCAATCGTCAGAAACGCTGGATGATACTGATCTCCTCGATGACGGCGAGGGTGCGTACCGCCCTTTTTGGCCGCCACCATAGCCGTTTGTGAAGATCATGATGCGGCGGGCGATTCAAGCACCGCCCCTACGAATCGGATGAACGCTTTGCCATTTGCGAAAGCCACGGCAGTTCCGCGCCGATAGTTGTTGGATCGCCGTGGCCGGTGTAGACGGTCGTTTCCGGCGGCAGGGTGGCGAGGCGGGCGAGGGAATGGTGCATCGCCGTCTGGTCCGCGCCGGGGATGTCAATGCGACCGTGGCCATGTGGGAAGAGCGTGTCGCCGCCGATCAAGGTGTTGGTCGTTGGTTCGTAGAGCACGACGCCGCCCGGCGAGTGACCCGGCGTATGCCAGACGGTAAAGATATACCGACCAAGATGAAGCATATCGCCATCATTCAGATAGCGATCCGCCTTCGTCGGGGTGATGTCCGGCAAGTAATTTCCCATCATCTGGGGATTGCGGATCATAGGCTCGTCCGCCTCGTGGATGAGGAGTGGCGCGTTTGTCCCGGCCTGCATGGCGGCGTTGTCCGCGATGTGGTCCCAGTGGCCGTGCGTGTTGATGAGCAGCGTGACGCTATAGTCTCGTGCCTTCGCCTCGGCGAGGACGATTGCGGTGGAGTCGGGCGGCGCGTCAATGATCCATGCCTCCTTGGTTTCCTCGTCCGCGATGAGGTACGCATTGGTCGGCAGCGGCCCGGTCGCAAAGACTTCGATCTGCATGTGATGGTTCCTCTCATTCGTGATTGCAGTAAACCCCGAGCGGATTGTCGCACATCTATGGGAGCGGAGAGACAGAGCGGCGCTATCCCTTGAAGGGGCTGAATGTTTGCGGCGCCAGTTCCTCGGTTGTTCGTTGCGCCCAGTCGCCCGGCCCGATCCGATCCCACATACGTTCACCGGCACCCTGCAACCGCGCCGTCACCGCACGCTCGTCAACATTGACCACCGTGCCATCGCGCATTACCCACAGCCCGTCAATCATCACCGACCGAAGGTCCTCCGCCTCGGCACTGTAGACGATGTTCTTGATTGGGTCGCGTACCGGAGCCATAAAAAGCGAGTCCGTCCGCCAGAAGAGCAGATCCGCCTTCGCGCCGGGGGCAATCCTGCCGAGATCGTCGCGATGAAGCATTTTGGCAGCATTGAGAGTTGCCGCGTTGAAGACATCGCCCGCGGTCGCCTTCTGCGTATCGCGCGCCATGATCTTGCCGATGACGGCAGTCCAGCGCAGTCCCGCGATCATGGACTGCGGGGCAGTATCGGTGCCGAGGCACATGTTCACACCGGCATCCACGTAGCGCGGATAGGATTCCATCGCGATCCCGCGCCGCGCGAAGACCCAGACATTATGGGCCACCGACGCGCCAGAGCGCGCGAGGATCGTCAGGTCATCGCCCCCGTACTGCACCCAACTGTACCCGGCGATGAAGATCACATGGCCGAGGATGTTCCATTCGCTGAGAAACCCAATAGACTCCAGCCACTCGACGGGCGTCATCCCGTGGCGCTGCACGATCGCGTCGAATTCGAAGACGGATTGGCTGACGTGCAAGGCAAGCGGCACCTGCATCCGGTCGGACGCTTCCCGGCTCAGGCGCAGGAGTTCCTCCGTGCAGGTATCAACCTGCGAAGGCGAGAGGAAGCCCTTGACGCGACCGTTCGCCCGGCCCTCGACGCGCTCGATGAATGCCACGGCTCGCTCGAACCCTGCCTTTCCCGCTTCCTCATCCCATTCGTACTCCATCTTCCTGCCGTCACGCGTCAGCCAGTGCCCCGACCGATAGCCGTTCGCGATGTAGGCGCGCAGGCCGCTCCGCGCGACGGCATCCGCCGTATAGTCGCCCTGGCCACCGATCTCCATCACGGTGGTCGTTCCCGTTCGGATCAATTCGGCCATCGAGTAGTCAATCGCCGCGTGGCGCGCCGCCTCATCAATCGCCGCGCCACGAACCGGCAGCATCTCGGCGAGGCCGGACATGGCGAATTGACGCCGCCCGCGATCCTCGACGAAGGATTTGTCGAGCGGCGACTCGCTGAGGTGCGTATGGGTGTTGATGAAGCCGGGCGTGATGATCTGATCCCACGCGTCAATCACCCGGTCTATCCGGCCACCGAATGTCCGGCCGACGTGGATGATCTCATTGCCCTCGATGACGATGCAGCCATTTTCCAGGATGCGATGCGCGCCATCCTGATACGCGACGATCAGCCGACTCTCAATGCGCGTGCGTTCTCCCACCTTCTCGCTCCTCTTGCCATCGCTTCCGACCGGTGATTGCTCATCCGGGATCGTACCCGTGCTATGCTACCGTACTTATTCCGGGTGAAGGGGCATCATCGGCGGCTAATTGCCGGACGAGGCAGCCACGGAACAATACGGCGGGAGAGTGTGGGAAAGGGAGGCAGGCGATGCTGGGCAGACGGCGATTTCTCATCGGGGCGGCAACGACAGCAGGGGCGGCGATCCTCGCGGCCTGTGGCGGCAGCGGCAGCGCGACGAGTACCATCGTCGCGCCAACGAAAGCGGTCACGCCAGCGGCCGTAACGGTAGCGCCAACAGCGGCAACGAGCGCGGGATCACCGACGACGGGCGCTCCGGCGATTGGGGCCACTCCCGCCGCGCAGCCCGCAGTCACGGCTGCGGCGGGTTCGCCTGCCACGAGTGGCGCCGCCTCGGGCGGCAAGATCAAGGCGCAGATTGATACGACCGGGATTAAAAAGGGCGGCACGATCATTGTCAGGGCGGGCGGCGACATCACCGCCTTCAACCCGGTAACGGAGGGCAATGTCATCACGAATAGCCAGATGTCGCTGCTCTACGATGCCCTCGTCTTTCCTGACCCGGACACCTTGCAGCCGACGCCAAATCTCGCCACGAAATGGGAGGTTTCCCCGGACAGTAAGACCTTCACGTTTACGCTGAAGCAGGGCGTCAAATGGCACGACGGGCAGCCATTCACCGCCGACGACGTGAAATTCGCGTACGAACTCTACATGAACCCGGACAGCGGTTCGATCCGCGCGGCCAGCCTGAGCCAGAACATCGCCTCTGTCGCCGTCAAGGACCCGCAAACCGTCGTCTTCACGCTCAAGGATGTCGTCGCGTCCTTTATGACGATTGACGCGGCGTACGGCATCGTGCCCAAACACCTCCTTGGTTCCATCGCGCCAAAGGACTTCAAAACGGGCGAGTTCAGCACGCGCAAGCCGGTCGGCACTGGGCCTTTCAAGTTCAAGCAGCAGATTCTCGGCGACCGTGTCGAGTTCACCGGCAATCCGGAGTACCACCGAGGTGCGACCGCGCTCGACGCCTACGTCTACAAGGTCGTTAAGGAAAATGCCGTGACGGCGCAGCAACTGAAGACGGGTGAACTCGACTTCGCCAGTATCAGCCAGGATTTCGCGGACGACGCGAAGAAGCAGCCGAACCTCAATGTAATGGACTACGATACCTTCACGATGCTCATTCAGGGCTACAATGTTGATCCGGCGAAGGGACCGGCGATCTTCCAGGATGTCAATGTGCGGCAGGCGCTCTGCTATGCCATTGATCGCCAGTCAATCGCGCAGAAAATCTACAGCGGCTACGCAACGGTCGCGGTCGGGACGGAAGCGCCAGTCACCTGGGCGTATCAGCCGGACAAGATCACGACGAAATACGAGTATGACCCGAAGAAAGCGGTGCAACTGCTCGACGGTACGGGCTGGAAGGCGGGCACGGACGGCATCCGGGCGAAGGATGGCAAGCGGCTCTCGTTTACCCTCTACACCGTCAGTGGCGACCCCGCCTCCGCGAGCCATATGCAGGTGGTGCAGGACGCCTGGAAAAATATCGGCGTAGAGATGAAGTTGCAGTTGGAGGAGGCGACGATCGTCGTCAACCGCGCGTCGAAGTCGTTCGACTACGAGATGTTCTTTTTCGGCCTGACCACCACGCCGGAGCCGGACCAGACACGCTACTGGGCGTCGAATCAGCACGGGCCGGGGGCGAATTACTACGGCTACAACAATCCGAAGGTGGATGATTTGCTCATGCAGGGTATCCGGACACTCGACATCGAGCAGCGCAAGGCGATCTACGTGCAGGCGCAGAACCTGATCGTCGCGGACGTGCCTGGTTTCGTCTCCCACTTCGTCAAGGGCATTGGCGCAATGAACAAGCGCGTGAAGAACCTCGTGCCGAATGCGGTGAACACGAACTTCAACGCGCACCAATGGTATGTCACCGACGGGAAATGAGGAACGACGGGAGATGCGGACGATGGACTATCAGACTCTGCTTACGGAGATGGCCGATGGGGTTCTGACGATCACGCTGAACCGGCCGGAGGTGCTGAACGCCCTGATACCGCAGATGCTCGATGATCTGCGGGACGTCGTGCGCGCTGCCGAGCGGGACGCGGCGGTGCGGTGCCTCGTGCTGACCGGCGCTGGGCGCGGGTTCTGCTCCGGGCTGGATCTGACTGCCGCCAGCCAGCGCGACGCGACGTACTCGGTCGCTGACGGGGTGCGGCAGCATTACAATGTGATCGTCACGAGCATCCGCACGATCGAGAAGCCAGTGATCGCAGCGCTCAATGGCGTCGCGGCGGGCGCGGGCATGAGTTTCGCGCTCGCCTGCGATCTGCGCATGGCGAGTGAGGCGGCGTGGTTCATGCCGGGGTTCGTCAGAATCGGGTTTGTGCCTGATAGCGGCGGCACGCTCTTTCTTCCCATGCTCGTCGGCTACGCCAAGGCGGCGGAACTCGCCTTTACCGGCGACCGTGTTGACGCGACTGAGGCGCACCGGCTTGGCCTTGTCAACCATGTCGTACCCGCCGAGCAGTTGATGGAGCGGACGCACGCACTCGCGGCCCGCCTCGCCGCGCTGCCCACCTGTGCGATTGGCCTGACGAAACGCGCCTTCAACCGCGCGGTCATGCCGCAGTTGGATGCCGTACTCGACTATGAGGCAGATCTTCAGGAAATCGCGGCCCATACCCACGATCATCGGGAGGGCATCGCTGCCTTCCGCGAGCAGCGGCAGCCGCGATTTACCGGAGAATGAGCAGTGGTCGGTATTCTGATGCTCCGCGTGCAGGCTGAAGCCTGCTCCACCGATAATCGGGAGAGGCGACGCGATGCGGGCGATGGTGATTGGGGGCGGAATCGGGGGACTGACGACGGCGCTGCGCCTGCACGCGGCGGGCATCGCGGTGCGCGTCTACGAGTCGGTGCCGGAAATCCGGGCGCTCGGCGTGGGGATCAATCTGCTGCCGCACGCGGTGCGGGAGTTGACCGCACTCGGCCTCCTCGATGCGCTGCTCGCGGCGGGCGTGCCAACCGGGGAGTTGCGCTACTTCAGCAAATTCGGCCAGCCGATCTGGCAGGAACCGCGCGGGCTGGCGGCGGGCTACCAGTGGCCGCAAATCTCCATCCACCGGGGGGCGCTCCAGATGCTGCTGCGCGATGCGGCAGCGGCACGGCTCGGTACGGAACAGATCCGCACCGGCCATCACCTCGCGGCGTTCACGCAGCGGGGCGATGGCACAGTGGAGGCGCAATTCGTTGACCGCCGGAGCGGCACGCCAGTCGCGACCGAGACCGCCGACCTGCTGATCGGCGCCGATGGCATCCACTCGGCCGTGCGTCGCGCGCTGTACCCCGACGAGGGGCTGCCGAAATGGAATGGCGCGATTCTCTGGCGCGCAATCACGCCGAGCGCGCCCTTCCTGACGGGGCGTTCGATGTTCATGGCGGGGCATGCCCGGCAGAAGTTCGTCGCCTATCCGATCACCACGACTGCCGATGAACACGGACGAGTGCCGATCAACTGGATTGTCGAGTTGCGCTTCGACACGACGGCGCTTGCCGACCGGGAGGATTGGAACCGGCGGGGCAATCTGGCCGATTTCCTCCCCGCCTTTGCAAGCTGGCGGTTCGACGGGCTCGACATCCCGGATCTGATCCGGCGCGCCGAGGTCGTCTACGAATACCCGATGGTGGACCGCGATCCGCTCGACACCTGGAGCGTCGGGCGGGTGACGCTGCTCGGTGACGCGGCGCATCCGATGTACCCGGTCGGCTCGAATGGGGCATCGCAGGCGATCCTCGATGCCCGCGCGCTGGCCGACGCTCTCGCCGCCAACGCAGACATTCCGGCGGCGCTCCGTGACTACGAGGCGCACCGTCGGCCCGCGACTGCCCGAATCACCCTGAGCAACCGGCAACAGGGGCCGGAGCGGGTGATGCAGATCGTCGAGGAGCGGGCGCCGCAGGGCTTCACGGACCTCGATGCCGTCATCTCGCGCGCGGAACGGGAAGCGATTGCGGCGGAATACAAGCAGATTGCCGGGTTCGACCAGGAGACGCTCAATCGCCAGACCGTCTGAATTCGCTCGCCGCCGATAGCAGAGGCTTTCCAGAGTGTGTCAGCAATCATGCGATCAACGTCAACCGAAACATCGCGTATTTCTGCACAAACTTGACAGGCAAAGTGCGTGATGGCACAATGATGAGAGAAACCTAACAAGCGTTTGTTTGCAGGCAGGCGAAGATGGACAGCCGGAAGCGACAAATCGAGGATGTGGCGAGTACGCTTTTTAGTGCGCGCGGCTACAGCGCGACGAGCGTGCGCGACATCGCGCACGCCCTCGACTTGCAGGGCGGTAGCCTTTATGCACACATCGCTTCGAAGGAAGACGTGCTCTGGAATATTGTCAGCCGTGCGGCAGAGCGGTTCCACGCAGCGGTGCGCCCGGTCGCCAATGGCACGGAATCTGCCGCTGAGCGATTGCGGGGGATGGCGCGCGCGCATGTGCAGGTCATCACGGACGATATCGAGCACGCGACCGTCTTTCTGCACGAGTGGCGCTTTCTTGGCGCGGAGCGGCGAATCGCCATCGGTCGCCAGCGCGATGCCTACGAGTCGTACTTTCGCGCCGTGATCGCTGAGGGGATGTGCAATGGCGAGTTTCGCCGCGCTGACCCGAAGATGGCCGGCCTCGGCATCCTCTCCGGCCTGAACGGTATCGCGCAGTGGTACCGGCCCGATGGGACACTGACGCCGAACGCCATCGCCGATTCTTTCGCCGACCTTTTTCTGCACGGCATCCGCGCGCCGCAACCGGATGAAACGAGATGAAACCAGATGAACTGCAGAGAGAAGAGATTAACCACGAAGGCACGAAGAGCACGAAGAAGAGAGGAGAGGAAAACGAATTCCTTCTCTTTCTCTTCGCGCGCTTCGTGCCTTCGTGGTTCAAATTTCCCTTTTCCTCTTGTTGCGGGTTTCCCCGGTTTCGTTTTCTCTTGATTGGAGGGATGTGCCATGACTGAACAGGAACGTTTAGATGCCTTCAACGCGCATGTCGGCGGCGGCGGCAAAGTTGAGCCGGGCGATTGGATGCCGGATGAGTACCGCAAGGCGGTGCTGAAGTTCGTCGAGATGCATGCGAACAGCGAATTGATGGGTGTCCTGCCGGAGCGCGAGTGGATCATGCGCGCGCCGTCCTTGAAGCGCAAACTTGCCCTCACCGCCAAGGTGCAGGATGAAGTTGGTCACGCGCAACTCCTCTATCGCGTTGCGGAAGACCTCGGCAAATCGCGCGAGGCGATGGTGGACGATCTGCTCGCGGGTAAGACGAAGTTCCACAACGTCTTCCACTACCCGACGAAGACATGGGCGGACGTTGGCGTGATCGCCTGGCTCGTGGACGCCGCCGCGATCGTCGCGCAGCAGGCATTGCGCGAATCGTCGTACGCGCCGTATGCCCGGACGATGAAGAAGATTTGCTGGGAGGAATCCGTCCATATCATCCACGGGCGCGACGTGCTCCTTTCGCTCCTTAACGGTACCGCAACGCAGCGCGCGATGGTGCAGGAAGCATTAAACCGTTGGTGGGGTCCGCTGATGCAGATGCACGGCCCACCGACCGACCCAACGAAGGATCGTGACCTCGCCTGGCGAATCAAGAATAAGCCGAACGACGCGTTGCGGCAGGAATTCCTCGGCATCTACGTCCCACGCATTCTGGAACTCGGCCTGACGTTGCCTGATCCCGCACTCCGGTACGACGAGGCGACGAGCCGCTGGCTCTTCACCGAGCCGGACTGGCAGGAACTCTCCGCCGTCGTCACCGGCCACGGCCCAATGTCCCAGGAACGCCTCGCCTTCCGCCAGATCAATTACGACCAGACGCAGTGGGTCCGCGACGCCATCTTCGCCACCTCCCGCGCCGCCGCATAGGTTTTTGAACCACGAAGGTGCGAAGGACGCGAAGAAGAGAAAGAGAAACGGACAAAATCATGACTGATTCCTTCTCTTCCTATTCTCTCTGTATTCCTTCGTGTCCTTCGCGCCTTTGCGGTTCAATTCTTTCAGGAGTCGTCAGATGGAAGTGTATGAGGTGTTTCGGCAGGAGCGGGAAGGGGAGCCGATGCGGCACGCGGGTAATGTGCTTGCGCCGGATCGGGAATTGGCAACGCATTACGCGCGGGAGTTTTACAGCCGTCGGCAGGAGAGCATCCGCCTCTGGGTCGTGCCGCGCGCCGCGATCCAGCAGGTGGACGATCCCGATTTGCTTCAGCCGCCGCTCGACCGCTCCTTCAAGAAGCCCGCAGGCTACGTCATCAAGGACAAACTCGACGCGGCGCGCACGCGAGGACTGAGGACTGAGGACTGAGCGGGGAACGCTGGCGGCAATCGTAGATGGTTATGAAGATGGATGGTACGCATGATGACCCCTGAAAGAAACACTGGCGACCGAGGTATGACAAATCCTCAGTCCTCAGTCCTCAGTCCTCAGTCCTTCCTCTCGTCCTCCAACGGGGCGCTAGCCGAGTTGTTGTTGACGTTGGCGGACGACGAGTTCGTGCTCGGCTTCTGGGACTCGGAGTGGACGGGCATCGCGCCGATGCTGGAGGAGGATGTCGCCTTCTCATCGCTCGCGCAGGATGAGATCGGGCACGCGCGCGTCCTCTACGAAATCCTTGCTGAATTGACCCATGACACCGCCGACCATATCGCCTACGGTCGCCAGCCGGAGGAGTACCGGCACGCGTGTCTGATGGACTATCCGCGCACGGACTGGGCATTCAGCATCGCCCGCCGCTTCCTCTACGACACGGCGGATGCCGCGCGCCTCGACGTGCTGGCGAATTCCTCCTATCCGCCGCTCGCGGGGATCGTGAGCAAAATCCGCCGCGAGGAAACCTACCACCGCATGCACATGGAGGCGTGGGTGAACCGGCTCGCGGAGGCGGGTGGTGAGGCGCAGCAACGGCTGGCAGATGCGCTGGAAATGCTTTGGCCCGACGCGCTGACCCTCTTCACGCCGCTCGATGGCGAGGAAGAACTGCTGAACGTAGGCATCCTGCCCGAACCGCTGATGGCGATCCAGCAGCAATGGCTTGGTGCGGTTGCGCCGCTGATGCAATCGCTCGGCTTGCCGTTCCCGTTCCGCAGGGCGGGCGGCGACCACTACGCACCGACCTTCCCGATCACGATGGACGGCGGGCGCGCCGCGCATTCCGACGATTTCCGCTGGCTCTGGAGTGAGTTCACGATGGTCTACCGCACGGAGCCGGGAGCGGAATGGTAGAGACGAGTACTGAGTACTGAGTACTGAGTACTGAGAAAGATCAAGGTCATGGTGAGAAGCGACTATCCAAGAACTGTGGAAGAACCTGGCGCACCAGAAGTAGCAGCCAACGATAGATACTCAGTACTCCAAGAAGTGTGGGATGCGCTCGCGGAGGTGCCGGACCCGGAGATGCCGATGATCTCCGTCGTGGACCTCGGCATCATCCGTCGCGTCGAGCGGGACGATACGCATCTGCGGGTTGAGGTGATGCCGACTTTCGTTGCGTGCCCCGCGCTCGACATCATCCGCGAGACGATCCGCGAGCGGTTGGCGGGTTTTGCACCGACAGTCGAGGTCGTGACAACCTATGTGGAGCCGTGGACGACCGAGCGCATCACGCCCGAAGGTCGCCGGAAACTGCGCGCCAGCGGCTTCGCGCCGCCGATCCCCGGCGAGGATGTGATCCTGCCCGTCGCGCCCGCCTGCCCGTACTGTGACTCGCACCACACCGCGCTGGAAAATCCCTTCGGCCCAACGCTCTGCCGCGCCATTTACTATTGCCACGATTGCCACCAGCCCTTCGAGCAGTTCAAGACAGTCTGAGGTAATGAGACCTTTTCCGTGGCGTTAAACGTGCAACGCTATTCGCGATGAAACGCTCTACTGCCCTCCTTCTGCTCATCATCGCCCTGCTCTTGCCCGCATGCGGCGCGCGCGCGGCGACGCAGGGCGTCTCGTCGCCGGGCGTGGGTGTGCTCGCTCCGACGGAACCGCCGACCGATACATTTCAGGTGCTCAACAACTGGCCGCACGACCCGTCGGCATACACCGAGGGATTGATCTATGCCGATGGCGCATTCTTCGAGAGTACGGGCCTCAACGGCATGTCGAGCATACGGAAGGTGGACGCCGAGACGGGACAAGTAATCGCAAGCCTCCCGCTCGATCCAGAGTATTTCGGTGAAGGGCTGACGCTTTACCATAACAAACTGATCCAGCTGACGTGGCAATCGCACATCGGTTTCGTCTACGATCTCGCCTGCTTCTGCCTTGAGCGCACTTTCACATACGACGGTGAGGGCTGGGGCCTGACGCACGACGACCGCTTCCTCATCATGAGCGACGGCACGGAGAACATCCGCTTCCTCGACCCCGCGACGTTCGCGGTCGTGCGGACGATCAGCGTCACCGATCACGGCACGCCGCTGACGAACCTCAACGAACTCGAATACATCAATGGCGAGATGTACGCGAATGTCTGGCTGACGAACCGTATCGTCCGCATTGATCCCACATCGGGCGCGATCCTCGGCTGGATTGACCTGACCGGGCTGCTGCCCGATGCCGACCGCAGCCCGTCCGTCAACGAACTGAACGGCATCGCCTACGATGACGCGACGAACCGCCTCTTCGTCACCGGCAAAAACTGGCCCGAAATCTTCCAGATCGCCCTCGTGCCGGAATAGCAACGGAAAGATCACCATAGACAGGCTACAGGAAAATGTATAATCCGTTCATGGATGATACGTACGTCGAGCCGTTCATCGTTCCCTTGTTATCTCACCGCCCATGTATGACAATGTCATACACATGGAAGGACAGGCGATGGTCTGGTTCTCGGAACTGATCTGGGATGATTGGAACGAAGAGCATATCGCGCGGCATGGCGTTCGGATGTCCGAAGCGACGGAAGCGTTAAGAAACGCTCCATTCTTAACGCGGGCCCGAGACGAGACCTATCGCGTCATCGGCCAGACAGATGCTAAGGAGAATAAACATGGCTACACAAGAAAAGAAAGAGATGAAGCAGATTCCACGGGTCTCTTCGATCGAAGAGATGGCCGAGTTCTGGGATACGCATGACTCATCCGAGTATGAGCATCAATTTGAGCCGGTAGAGTTTGAGATCGCGAAGCCGCTGAAGTCATCCTGGATGCTCTCGATCCGGCTGGACAAGGAGACCTTCGACGCGCTACAGGTAATCGCGAAGCCGAAGGGGTTGGGCGCTTCGACGCTGGCGCGGATGTGGATTCTGGAGGAGTTGGAGCGCGTGCGGAAGAACGATGGGGAGGCCCGGTGAAGATCACAAAGATCGAGACGATCCATGTCGAAGACTATCCGCAGATCCTCTTCGTCGCGGTGCATACCGACGAAGGGCTGGTCGGCTACGGTGACACGTTCTACATGACGGACGCACTGCGCGGCTACGTCCACCAGTTCGCCGCGCCGATGCTGCTCGGGCACGACCCGCTCGCTATCGAACTGCACTGGCGGCGGCTCTACGAGGTGATCGCGCACATCGCGGGCAAGGGCGCGGAGATGCGCGGACTGTCCGCGATTGATGTCGCCTTGTGGGACATCCTCGGGCAGGCGGCGGGGATGCCGATCTGGCAGGTGCTCGGCGGCGCGGCGCGGGATCGGATCAAGACCTATAATACCTGCGGCGGGCCGACCTACGGCCGTCCGACGCGCGGTGGGACCGGCTACGGCACGGACACCGGCAGCGAAGACAAATATGAGGACTTGATCGCCTTCATGACCCGCGCGGACGAACTCGCACTTGATCTCCTTAGCGAGGGGATCACCGGCATGAAGATCTGGCCCTTCGATTACATCGCCCACGCGCCGGGTACGTACGACGATTGGCGCACCTTCCGTGGGTCATCCGATCCCGGCCTGCGCACGCTCGGCGGACAGCGGATTGACAACGCGGATCTCAATCGCGGCCTTGAACCGTTCCGCAAGATTCGCGCGGCGGTCGGTGATAAGATGGAGATCATGGTCGAGGGACATGGCTTCTGGTCGCTTCCGGCGGCGAAGAAGATCGCGCACGCATTGGAGGAGTTCGAGCCCTACTGGCTCGAAGACCTGATGCGCGCGGACGACATCGGCGCATTGGCCGAGTTGCAGCGAAGCACGACAATCCCGCTGCTCGTCAGCGAATACCTGACGACGCGCTACGAATACAAGACGGTACTGGAGCAGCGCGCGGCGGAGATCATCATGATTGACCCGACGTGGGCGGGCGGCATCACCGAATCGAAGAAGATCGCGACGATGGCCGAAGCCTGGAAGCGTCCCGTCGCGATGCACGACTGTACCGGCCCCTTCACCCTCTTCGCGGGCGTCCATCTCGCGATCAACGCGACGAACGCCGTCTATCAGGAATCGCTGCGCTCCTATCTGCGCGTCACCTACCCGAACCTCGTCACCGAAATCGTGCAGGTCGAGGACGGCCACATCCTCGCCCCCACTGCGCCCGGCATCGGCACAACCCTCCTTCCCGAAGTCCGCAAGCGCCCGGATGTGACCGTGGTGGCATCTACGTTGTAGGGGCATCGCGGGCAGATTTCTGGAAAGGGAGAGACGGTTGGAAACCGTCCCGGTGGGATGAAGGGAAGAATTTTGATCGTACCTTGACGACAAGGCGAGGCTGGAAGACTCCAGCCTCGCCTTCTGTTCTCGGTTCGCGGTTGTTTCTATTGCTTCATCTGGATGGTGGCGAAGACCGCGCCGTGCGGATCGGCAACGACTGCGATACGACCCTGATCGGTGTCCATCCCTGGCATCATCACCGTGCCGCCGAGGGCTTTCACCTTCGCGACGGTCACGTCACTGTCCGCGACCACGAAGTAGGTCAACCAGTTTGGTGGCACGTCCGCCGGGAATTGGCTGCCCATCACCATCCCGCCCGCGATGCTGCGGCCATCGAGTTGCCATTCCGTGTAGGCATCAGCGCCTTCGCCGTCCGTCTTTGCCGTCCACGTGAAGACCTTCGTGTAGAATGACTTGGCGGCGTCCATGTCACGGGTGTCGAGTTCGTTCCAGCCGAATGCCCCCGGCTCGTTGACGATCTGCGCGCCTTTGTGCTGTCCCGGCTGCCAGAGCCCGAAAAATGCGCCCGTCGGGTCGGTGCAGACGGTCATGCGTCCAAGTTCCATCACATCCATCGGCGGGAATACCACTTGCCCACCGTTGTCCCGGACGGCCTGCGCCGTGGCGTCGGCGTCGTCCACGGAAATGTAGGTGGACCAAGCGGGGTGCTGATCGGGGGACATGGTCGGGGCAGCGCCGCAGACCAATTTGCCGTTTATCGTGAAGTTGGTATATCCGCCCATTTCCGGGTAGCTCATTGCCTCCCAGCCAAACAACCCGCTGTAGAAGGCTTTCGTCGTCGCCATGTCCGGCGTACTCACATCAACCCAACTCGGCGTTCCCGGTGCGTACTCGGTCATCTCCACCATGGTATACCTCCCAAATATCAGCCTACGGCCGCGACGCCGACCTGGCGCGTCGGCCCGAGGGACCAGAGAAAATGGCGCCCCGCATCGCCAGAATGCCGATCATATCCGCACCGCACGGCGGCGATGTCACCACGAGATCGCGCATTATCCATACAAACATACGTCTCTCCATGCCCGTACGGATGATCGGGTTGTGATCGTGCCGTGTCAGTTGGTGCTGACCGCGATCGGCCGCGTTCACAGTGGCGGAAATCTCGTCATGGGTGATAGCAAGAAGGGTCATGGAGCGTCCTTCCTGGACAGGGAATGACGAGGACAAGGGATGCAAAGAACAGCGAAGCATGTATAGAATAGAACATGCGTTCGTCCTTGTCAAGTGCCTGATGGCGATCGTCTCATCGCTTCTCTGTCCAGTGGCTCTCAGCGATTTAGGAGGAGCAGACCCGCCTGTTCGGGAGATGGCACAAAGATGATCGTCGTTTCATCGCTGCGCTTCGCGCACAATCCCGCCTTCCAGCCACGCACGAAGCGTAGTGAGGAAAGAGACGGCATCGCTGGCGTCACAGAGGCGGGCGTCGTAGGTGAGGCCCAGGGTAGCGATGGAGCGAATCGTCAGCGCGCCGTCACTAGCGACTGGTATCTCGCGCACGCTATCCACGCTTAAGATCGCGGACTGGCCCGGCGGGATGATTGGTGCGGAGCGGACGGTGCCGAAAGGGCCGGGATTCGTCACGGTGATCGTGCCACCCTGGATGTCTGCGAGCGTCAGGCGGTTCTCCCGCGCCGCCGTGATGACTCGGTGCAGCGCCCGCGCCAGCCCGACGAGCGACCAATCCTCCGCGTGGTGGACGACCGGCACCTGCAAGCCGTCGTCGGTCGAGACCGCGACACCGAGATTGAGCGCGGGTAGCACCGTCGGCCCCTCCGTCGTCCAACGGCTGTTCACGCGGGGATGCGTGCGCGCCGCGATCACCATGCCACGGAGGATAAAAGGCATGTACGTCAATGGCACATGGTGTTCCGCCTCGAATGCCGCGCGTATCGCCCTTCGGGTGGCGATCAGCGCTGTCCAGTCCACCGTCGCGTAGACCCGCTCCATCGGCACCTCGCGCACCGTCCGCGTCAGGTTTTCCGCCGTCATCCGGCGGATGCGCGAGAGCGGGATCAAATCAGAGGACTGAGGACGGGAGGGCGCACGGCTGTGCACCCCTACAATGCTGGCTGTCAGCATGTCGTTCCGGGTGACGCGACCATTGCGGCCTGTACCATTGAGAGTCGCGGGGTCAATGCCGAGGTGCGCGCTCAACACCCGAACGGCGGGCGAATACCAGATTCGTTCCCCCTGCGTTGTCGCACTCATTGGCTCATCCCTTCTTTGAACCACGAATACTGCCCAGAGGGCACCCGGAAGGACGCGAAGAGGGAAAGAGACGAAGAGAAACTGGTTTTCTTCTTCTTTTCTCCTGTTTCCTTCGTGCCTTCGTGGTTCAATCTCCC
>JAABUU010001435.1_pt1 | contig 40203 bp, 38 predicted proteins | sample 5559301 | NCBI WGS metagenome assembly JAABUU01 (sample SAMN10711884, study PRJNA513360) | rock metagenome | isolation source: Antarctica rocks | place: Antarctica: Victoria Land, Richard Nunatak white | reverse complement strand
TGGTAGATGGAAATGGTGGATTTGGTGTCAGTCTGGGAAAGGGGACAGGGTGGGTGGGTAATGAGGGCATGGATCGGAGGCTGGGGGAATGGGATGGAACATGAAGCGTGGCGGTGGGTAGTGTTGGGGTTACGGGTACGGGTACAGGTATATATGGGATCAAAGATCATGATCATGAGGGCTTGTGATTTCCTTCTCGTCCGAACACCTGGCATTGGTGAGTAAGAGTACTGTACAATACTACCACTCCTCTTACCCAAGGTTTCCTCTTGAGACAAGAACAATGTACACCCATCTATACCCAGCCTTTCCGCCGAACTTAGTAACATTCAGAATGAGTGCTCTACACTCGAATCCAGAACACAAACGTCTACATCAGAGAAAACAGAAAGATACACTTCCGGTGCCAAACCATCACCCAGTCCCCCAACCATCGAGCCCACCCTTTACACGTAAAGGATAGACAACTAGAGTTAGGCTACGGCAGGGGTTCAAAGTCGCACCCGAGCAACCGCCAAGCCGACGAACCACTACCGACGGGCGCATGCAGGAAACAGCCCAAGACCCAAGATGGCGGGGTCCCACGACCTCGCACTCGAACTCGAGCGTCCAGTACCCGCACCGCACCGCACCGGCCGCCGACCGACCGCGCCCCACCGAGCGGACGGCCAGACAAACAGACGAGCGACGTAACCTCCCACCGGACCGGCTATGTCCCGATGCTGTCTGTACTGGGCCCAGCCACGCCACGCTACCCTCGCCCTCGCCCTCGACCTCCTAACCGGGTGACGATGATACCACGTCTCGCCACGCCCTGTCACGGCCGTGCGAACCGTGCTCACCTATCCCCCTGCGGCACACTTCGCTCAGCCACGCACGACGGCGCGCGACTGCCATTCGGGCGGCGGGAATCTCTTCGCTTCTTCACGAGCGCGCGTGGGGCGTGGCGGAACGGGGCGTAGGAGCGGAGAGCGAGGTGCTTTACGCAAGGGACGGGATCCGAAGCAGGATATTGGATCCTGGAGAGAAGGGCGGATGGAGAGGAGATGGCTGAGTGGTCGGAGTAACAGGGAGGCTTTTGACGGTACGTGTGGGGTACGGTACGTTTCACAGTCGGGAGCTGGTATATATGGCGCCGAGGTTGGAAAGTGGGGACCAGTGGCGGTGGGAGGGCGCTTTTATCGCGTTGGGGAAGATTCCGTGGAGAGGGTGGAGGTGGACGGAGGGGTGAGACTGTCTTGGTCGGGGAAGCTCGGCTGCTGTTGAGATTGTGGGAATGGTTCTTTCGGCGGGAGTTGGTGGACGTTCCTGGTGGGCTGTGGCTGGACGAGCGATTAGCATGAGATCCAAAACAGGCTCAGATGGTCTGTTGTGGAACGCTACTACCAAGATCGATTCGAGTCCGTGATGGTTAAAGCGCGCGAGTACATGATAGAGTGTATTATCAGGGAAACGCGTATCCTACCTGTATGATACTCGTCGACGAGCCTTGGACCTTGAGTCTATGACCCGTGTGCGTGAGAGGCAATAACAAGTCCATGGATCGCCGCTGTATGACGCAGCGCGGTGATCGGCTTATTGGATGAGAAGTACTGGATTTTTGATGGCATGTATTCTACATGTCCTGCCAGCGTCTGAACCACCACTTGTGTGTCTTATGCAAAGATAGTTGCTTAACGCTGAGGTCAAGCGGGTCGATTACTTCGTCCCTTGTTCCACCTTTTCTAGCGGACTCTTATCAGGAGCTGTCGCTTCCGACACCGGTGGATGACTGGTGTTGTTGCTTGCTTGGGCCGTAGGTACTTTCTCCTTGATGATGGCCAGTAGATAATCGCCAATATCTCCCGCTCCGTCGACATTGGAGAGCTTGGACTTGAAGAACTCCACATCCCGAAGTAACCTGTTCAAGGTTAGCCAATGCCCCGAGACCGACGCGTGGTACTCTAACCTTTCTTTCCCCATCTCAGTCTTGACCGCAACCTCTCGCAGGGCCGTTGACCATTGTTCCTTGTAGCTTGAGAAGACCGGATTCATGATCATCATCACTGTCATCTCCGGCAAGTGTTTACTCAGGACTTTGTGCAATGTGATTGTTTCCTTTGTGAGCGTCTCCATGTATGGGCTGACTTCTTGCTTCTCTGAAGCTTCATCCCACTTTATCTTCTTCATGGCGTTGACATGCATCGCCGCCCGTCCGCTCATGATGTCCACAAGCTTTTCATGGATCCCGGCTTGGTGTTCTTGATATAGTCGCTTGACCTTGTCAAACTCACCCATGATAGATCCCGACGTAGATGAGCGCCGCCGGACTGATTCGCGTATGTATGGAATGAGTGCAGTTAGGAAGCTCAAAGCTTGTGAAGCCAAGGCGAGATGCTTGGTGGTGATGTTCTTTAGTCCTGCGCTTCGTGTTGCACCGGCACCGAGAATCAACTGAGCCGACCGAGAGTTGAACAGCTTGAGATATTCCAACAGGTTCGAGGCGATATCTTGCGTCATACTTGGAATGCCGGCCATGAGATGCTCATAGCTTTCAACGCCTCTGAGGAGTGATATTGCTGACTGGGGTAAGATGTACTTCTGCTCGTCGACCGTGGCACTGCGGACTTTGTCTTTCCCGGATATCGACGCAGCAATTCCGTTGGCTTGTCCACTGTTTGCTACCGTAGTAGGCCCAACCTCATCCTTCTCATCTTCCCAGACCTTGAAGTCTCTCGTCCATTCAGGGGCGTCTCTAGTGCTGCCCTCGAGTACACGAGAGAGAGCGCCACTGTCGACATCGCTGAAATCTTTCGCATCCCACCGGTCCGAATCCATAGTGGCAACGATTCGTTGCCGCTCCATTTCCCCAAACTGCGTAACAAAGTCTTTGATGTGACCATTGACGACCGACTTCAGACTTGTGCCTCCACGGCCTGACACCGCCTCGCATTCGTCGGCGAATAATCTGTTAAGCGCAAAATATCTCAAAAAATTCTGAAGAGGAAGCTGAGTCGTCTGGTCAGATCTGACCTTGAGAATTTTCGTGATCTGCGTTTGAGCTGTGTCTACTGCTTGACCGAGGAGGCTTGACATATCCAGAGCTTGATGCACTTCTGCTTGGATGTTGATTGATGAAGAAGATTCAGACCCTTTTGCGTTCATATAACTATCTAAAGTCGGCTTCATCGGGCTTTTCGGAGGAGATCTTAGACCACTTGTGGCCGGCGGGGCTAATATACCGCTGGTAATATCTAGCAAGACCTTCAGCTGAACGCCGAGCCTTCGCAAAGATTCTCCGACCGCAGCGTATATTTTCATCAACATCATCTCAGCATCTTCACTGTCCATTGCACGAAGATTCCGCGCAAGGATGAGGGACTTCTCTTGCTGGCTCATTGCACGCCCCCCCTGAGTCGATGCCGACATCACCGACTCGTTGTCGTCGTCGTTTGAGCTTGGTAAGTGTCGCCGAATAATGCCTTTGATCTCTCGCACAACAGCTTCGCGATACGCGGTAGCAGCCGGCATGAGGTGTTCTGACCGTGTCAGGCCTTTCAAGCTCGAAGCTGAGGAACGACGAAGCTCATCATTGAGGTCGAGGAAAGCCAGAAGCGTAGAAGGACCACGACTGTGCTCGCCTCGTGATCGTTGCGATGCTGTTCCCCAACGTTCCACTGTTGTTTTAGGGTGAATACTGGCAACGTGTCGTCGAAGATCAGCAAGCAATGCTCCAAGAAATTGCGCCTCAAAAGCTTTGCCAATTTTATATCTTAGTAAGCCCAGTTCATCTGTAGCACCTTCCAGAGCTTTGAGGTTACGCAAGTCTTGCAGTTCGCCTGGATCACTCAGATCCTCACCACTTTGCCCCAGCTTCGGTGGTACATTACGTTCCCCTGCCATGAGCCTCTCAATACCGTCCAGTGTTTCTAAGGCGGTCTCGATCTCGTCCTTGTTGATTTGTTCTTCACAACGAGCCACTCCATCTACTATCCGGCGGAGCTGCTCCACAGCATCCCCAAGCTTCCGGACGTTGTCTAACCGTCTACGCATCTCAACCACCTTAAGCCCTCTCAGAGCTAGGTCCTGGTCAAGGGTTGCAAGATCTCCTCTTAACTGCTTGATCCGCGCTACGGAATCGGCAACTTCTGAATGCAATTCTCGTAGAGACCCCAGAGCAGCAAAGAACGATGTCGAAGCCGTGGAGATCGAGCCTATCAGATGAACCTCGACAGTGTCCATATACCACGAGAGCTTCTCTTGCAGTATAGCATTCGTTGCTAGGGCTTTTCTCCCAGTTGCACCAGGCGCTGTTACCGATCCATTGGTCCTCTTGACATCCGAGCCAGTCGATCCCAACACTGGTCGTACAACCTCGGATCGCTCACTCACTATGTCGAAAGTCCGTGGATTCTCTAGGCGAAAATCTTGATCGAAGTAGACCTCAGGTATGGTCGACAGCGGTGTTATAGGATGCAAACGCCTTGATGCTCCGCCGCTAGTCCCTCGTTTTAACGTCGGCGATTCGAGGGGAGATACTACTGGAGAAGACACTGATCCAACATATGATACTGACCCATTGCTGGAAGGTCTCTGCTGCGAAATCCTCCCCAACGAAACGAGGGATTCTTCATTTTTGGAAAGCCCTCTGCCATGCCGGACAAGCTGTGATCCGCCAATGTCATCGCTCTCATGAGCCCGCTGAATGGCATCGTACAAAGGTCCGACTTGTGACAAGTAAGGCGTGAAAGCTGCAGGTTCTGTATGAGGTATATTGGTGAGGACGACAGGAGGAATGTCTTTCGTCGATGGAGGTTTATAGCTGGCCGACGTTGATGCTGAGGTATGAGGAAGGAGACCTTTCCCGACGGTTGGTGGTTGAAGGAGTGCGTGAATTGCTAACAATGTAACATGAGCGCCACGCTGGTGTTGCAAACAAGATAGTCACTTACAGTTGTGACCTACTTCTTCTATCGACTTGGCCCGATTCTGTGAGGAGGTATCCAAGACACCTCCAATAGACACAACAGAACTGGCGGTTGATCCGCGGCGGAGCTGATGTCTGCCATTAGGGCTTTGGATCTGAGTCGAAGCGGTATATGGGAAAGGATACTGAGAGGGTGATGAGACTGATTGGGTCGACACGAAGCTGTCATTCGATCTTCGTGGTGCTGGTGATGACATCTCCCCATCTCACAGGATATCCAAAAACCTCCGAAACCATGGAGGGGGCCCGACACCGCTTTAGGTACATAGTTTGGACATATTTTCATCCAGAGAGTCGGCGGTATTACTCACGACCACCTCGCCATACATCATTGAAGCTACTCCTGTAGCCTTTACATAGGTAGGTAGGTAGGTAATTTATTCCGCCCGGAGGCACTAAGCCTAAAGGGCTCTAGCACTATCAACTATCATATCTACTGCTATGTTCATGTCTCACAGTAGTCCTTGCTGAAACATCTTTTCCTTGCTATCTTCTATGCTCATTTACTCCTGATATGCTCAGATAGTTGTAGATAAGATTGTAAATACATTTTAAAGATAATTTTACAAATGTTTAATGTTCTATGATCAGCAGTCAAAGCAGACATCATGTGACTATGAGGTGTATGTTAATGAGAGAAAAGATAATTAATGAGAAATGATGAATCTTATCATCAGACTTAATTGATAATTAAGTCTGTCTATGTTCAAAATAAATTTAATGATAATTTTAACAGCTATCATGTCTGATGATCAGTCTTCTGAATCTGATGATGCTTTATTCTTTAAACATTAAAAAAGAGCACTTTCTCTTGCTGTAAAGTACTGCTGCAGAGACACTCTTTTTGTAATTTATTTAATGCAGCAAAATAAAAAATACTTTATGTCTTCTTTCTTTATATCATAGACACAGTTCAGTGATTCAATGACATCTATTCTGTGCAGATATTTGTTAATTCTATTCATAATCATACATAATTAAATAAATATCTTCATTTCTGTCTTCTTTAAACTATCATAAAGCTTCTTAATATGTTTATCTGACAGTGCTCTGTCTAACTTTGTTGTGAAGTCTTTTACTTTTCTTAATAAAATATACAACTCTTTCATAATCTTTATGACACTTTTTGTGATGATTAATTACACTTAATAGAAAAAAAGCTTCAAGAAAGCTTTCTGTTTTGTAAAGTCTTACACTGTCTTCTTTGCTGCTTTTTATTGTTGTGACATTACTTTTGTTGACAATTAAATACATTATATTTAATTCTCTCATTGCAGAAGCTTTTCTGCAACTTAATATGTAACTTTTATATCTATTTGCTCTGACTGTTACTTAAATTGCATCAGTCTCTGAACTGCTAAAAGATTCTGAATGATAATGTATATATTTTATCTTTAAATATAATCAGAAAAATATCTTAAAGTCTGACTGATTGCTGACAATTTAACTGTATAGAGATTTTGCTTCTTTCTTGACTCTAGCATTCTTGAGTATGTTACATATTGATGTGTTGTGATTCTCATTTTTATATTTATAATGATTTCTTCTGTCTCAATCTTGCCATTTCTAATGAATGCACTCATTGCAATGATGATGTCTTAAAGAATATTAATAAAAGTCTATTTATCTTTTTTCTTTCTTGTTGTGTCTGCTTATAGATGAGAAGCTCATAATTAAATGCTATAAAGCTTTATTCTTTTTATTTTATTGAAGAATATCACTGAATATTTAATATTTAACTTGCTGAGCAGAGAGTTAAACTGTTAAGTCTGTGTTGTGTTAAGCTTAATCAGTGAATTTAAGATGAGCAGTATTTATAATTTAATTTATGTTGTCACTGTCTTCTCAATCTATCAAAGTTACATAAACTTCAAGCAAGTCTCTGTCTCTGCTATGACTGTAAAGACAGTAATGAAGACATTTATTATTATCTGAATCTTTATCTTTTACACTTTATTAAAGATGATCATTGCTCTGACATTACAGACATGTCTTCAGACTACTATAATATAATTCATTATTGATGCTATCATGCAGATAAACAGCTGCCTTATCATCAATAAAAAAATCATCTATAGTTTTTTAAGAATCATAGTTATCTTTAATCTCTTAATGACTGTTAAAGTCATGTAAGTTCTATAATGAAGTTCACTATTTATAATCATCTTAAGCAGCTTCACTTCAGTGACTAACTGCACTTTCTGTTTCTTAATCTTGACTGTTGTGTTACTTAGATGAGCATCAGTTCTTATAAAGTAAATTAGTACTGTCTTTTCTTTCTTAACTCTGATGTCACTTTTCTGTTTTCACATTATGATTTTTAATATAATTCTTTAAATATCTTCAATATTAATCTCTGCTGAGAGATCTGTAATTCATACTGTATAATCATTAATAAACATCAAGACTTCTTCATTACTATTAATCTTCTTCTTTACTAGATCAGCATTAAAAAAGAGAAATAAAATAAAGAATAATGATGATCTCTGTAATAAATCTATTTATAATAATTTCTGCTTCTTTAAATTATATTCATTTACTGATAATGTTGCTGTCTAATTAGAGCAGAAGATGTTCACTTATTGATACAGTGATGATGATATGCATTTTGTATACAATCTTTACAGTAATCTTTTCTTATACATTCTGTTATATATATCTTTAATGTCAAAGCTAATCAGACTAAGTATCTTTCTTTAATGTTAAGCTTTATAGATTCTTTCTTGTAATAGTATTAAGATTTATTCAGTGAATTGTTGTTTTCTGACTTTAAAGTGATTAATAAATAATAAAGTATATATCTTTACTATATATAATAATCTGTTCACTATCACTGTCTTTAGAGCCTTGTCTAAAATAAATAGTAATGATATTAAATATTATACTTTTGCTTTTATATAGTCTCTCTTTCTCAACTTCTTTAAGAATATTATCTTAGTGTTTTGTCACTGACTTGATAGCTCTTTCTTATTTAGTAATGATTAAAAAAAATGTAATATGTAATGCTTCATCATTAATTATGTTTATCATCATATCATTGCTGACAGACTGTCATCTTCTGCAACTTTTCATAAATTAATAGTCATTATTCTGCTTTTCACTTTCTGTAGTGTCAGACACAGCATATTTATTGATTCTTTTGCTGATGCAAGAAATTCATTTTGTATCTTTTTGAAAAGTAAAGAAAAGAAGATATTCAACAGCTTTATGATCTGCTCTTAATTATCTATTATTATTAAACTGTTTTTTTTTATCAAAGATGATGTCTTATCAAAGTATGAGTCATTGATTAAGTCAATGTATCTGACAGTCTGCTATATATTTATATTATTAAATAGAAAGTTGTGTCAATGTGTTTTCTTTTAATTTTGAATTGCATCATAATACATTTTTGCTGCTTCTCTTGCTTAAACTTCTAAATTAAGCACTGACTTTATCTGTCTTCATTATGTTCTTGTGCAATTTCTTGTTCTTGTGTATTCAGTTTGCAAATGTGTTAAATCTGTTGTTCATCACTGTTTAACATATAAGAATGACTTTGCTTTAGACATTAACTTTTACACTGTATCTCAAACTGTATTTATCAGTTCATCTATTTGCTTTTGCATTAATATATTTAAGAAGAGATCTCTAAGTCTGTGTGTCAGAACTGCATAAATTTTGTTTTAGAAAGCATTTTTAAAGAGAAGTCTTTTCTTTCTTAATTAAGATGATAAAATCATATTAAATGCAGTTATTATAACTTAATGATCTGATTCATACTCTGTCTCATAAATCTTGCATCTTATCATAGCTGCAGCAAGCTCTAATGTAATTAATATTAAATTAATAATTATTTTTATCTCTTCTCACTGTTATGTTTTGATTTCTCTTAAAAGCAGACTATGCATAGCTTGAGCACTCATTAATTTAATAATAAAGTTAGCTTTACTCTGTCTTGCATTGATCATTGCATTCTCTTCTTATAACTGATTATGATGATTAAAGTTGCTCAATAATAATATCTGTAATTTCTTAAGAGCTTTTCTTCTTGCATCATTGATAAGCTTATTGATGAGATGTATAGCTGTAATTAGAATTTGTTTATTGTTGTATAATATGTATATTGAGATTATTAGCACTGTGTATTCTTGAAGATACAGCATCACAATCATTAAATTATAAAAGTTAATTAGTACTTACTCTGCTTCTATATCTTTATAAATTTATAGCATGCTTCTTACTGCTCATTTATTCTCAGATTGCATAATAGACAGCATCTTGATTTAATTTGCATATCTTATAGAAATGATTACTAACTTATTGTCTATTCTTCAGACATGAGACTCAGACACTATTATAATGCTGTAATGCTGAAGATTTAAATTGTTTATTAAGCTTAATTGTATACTGCTTTGCTTTTATACATTTAGCTGAGCTGTTCAAAGTGTATTATTCATTATAAGATGAATAAAGCACTCAACAGTTTTTATTGTACAATTTATGAAGCTCATCACAAGATATACACTTTAATGTTGCATTACAGTTGCAATGATTGTGTTCTTCTATGATATATCTTGCATAAATGATCATCTTCTTGCAGTTATAGATCTTATAATTCATATTCTAACAATTATAGCATTAATTAGATCTAAAATGTCTCTTAAAGATGTTAATAAATCTTAATTCATCATTAATATGAAAGTAATCTTTTTGCAATAATTTATTGACATCACTGTCTCTATACAGATATACAATCATGAAACTGTATACTTTATCATTATTCTTTCTGCTAATTTATGTCATCTTTATCATTAAGACCTCATTTTTCTTTCTTAGTGACTCTATGATTTCTGATAGCAATAGCTTCTCAGTGAAAAGAATGTCATCTTTATACACATTATTAATTTTAATAAGATATAGCTGATTTCTAAACACTCTTAAGTCACTTACAATGATCTTCTTAGTCACTTTCTTTATCATCTTTGTCTCTTAAACATCTTTACTCATAATTTAAATGCAATCATGATTCTTAATATCTTTCATCACTACTATACATCTTCAGTTTTCTTTATCTTATTATTTGCAGATCTCTTTCTCTATAACTTTTCTCACTATGACAGAATTAACTTTCAATTTCTTTATTGTGTCTGCTTAGAATGTATCAATAATGCAGTATAATGTATCAGCATATGTTGATGATATAGTTAGTTCTGATAAGACAGATAAGATGTTGCTAAAGTAACTGTTGAGTGACATTTTTGCTATTGCAGCATAGATTGATGATTTTTCTGAGAAAATGTGAATGCTTTATTTTTATGCATTTACTAGAACTATGTTTTCTGTCTTTAAAACTGCTGTTTCTGCTTTTAAAATAGTTGCTTTGTCTTGCAGCTTCTGAATAGTCATTTCTTTGATGTTTAATTGAATTTATAGTGTTGTCACTTGCTCTTTTGTCTGTAAAATGAGCATCATCATTAATATGATAAATTCTTTTCTTATTTTCTGCATAAGATCTATCAGATCTACTGTGAATGTATTATTGCTCATTTTAATTGATGAGAAGTTCAACTTCATTATGATTTTGCTTGCATTGTTGCTTTCTTTATTCAGATCAGCATCTCATGCTTATTGTATCTTCTGTAAGACATTTTTCTTTCACTCAGAGCTTCTTTTCTTCATATTGATTGTTCTGATGTGGCTGAGCATCATGTGGCTATTCAGGCTATTTGCAGAACAGTATATTTGAATAAAAGTCAGTGCAGAGTGAGAGATGAGACTTTCTGTATTCTTCACTCAAACTCTACAAATGTATAGGAACTGCAGTGGCAGCTTGTGGCTTTACAGTGAATGCAAGATCAGCAGGGTTGATTCTGAATATCATGGAGTCGTCTTCCTTTGTCTGTGCGTAGCCTTTACATACTGTAGGTACCTTACAGTTTTGGGTACAACGAGCATATGACTAAGCATCGGATCGGCCGCGCAAACCTCCTTGTGGTGAAGCATCCCGATCACTGATCGCTCTGACGCCATATATTTACCAGACGTCAATACAGGAGGGGAAGGAAGTGAAGGTAGGAGTGAACGAAGAATCAAGATGAGGAGTTTATTCACACACACGTTGCGCAGGCTTTTTCATAAACCATCAGGCAGCCGATATCCCCAGCCTAGTATAATATCGCGAATGACGACAGTCATTGACGGACTCTGGCAACTGGACAATAGCGAAAAGTACTACGGGTCCCCTCCGAGCATAGGTTCCTCCAAGAAGTCCCCTTAATGGGTTCCCTTAATGGGTCAGCTACCACATAACCTAGTCGTTCGGAGGTAGGGCAAGCGCTGATCTTACACATTTCGACGGCTAGGAACCGGGGGCCTTGTTCAGATTCTCGCCGTATGCGATGTTCCGAGTCCAATCATCAGAGCGATAGAAGAGGAGTTATGAACAAGTGGAGAGACGTCATTTATACACCTCAGGCAGTTAAGCAAAGCAGCATCCAACTTAATCCTTAAAATGCCCCACTGCTTCCCTGCCTGTTTTGATTCCTCCCTAGGGCATGCCAATTAACTTAGGGCATTGTTTTCATCAACTGCTTCAAGCTTCAATGATGGGGTCATATAACGTCTCCTGTCATTACAGTGGAGTTTCAACCCAACCCTAAATCCAATCCCAGCGGCTTGTCCCGATCCCGTGCGACAACGAAAGCGTGTACGTGCACTACCCTAGCACTATGCGAATAAAGTACACCGTCACGGTATATATTATATGATAAATCACTAGATTCGCGAGAAACTCGTGCTGGAAGTTCATTCAGGTACCTGACTACCTAGACAAATTAATATATTCAGTAAGACCACGGTGCCTGAACCCTAACCTACGGATCCTCCTGACCTACCCTCTACCCACAGGGCTAGCCTAGTGATTTTGGTAAAGCATGATCCAGTAGGTAAACATACAAACCGTATGACCTTTTAACTGACTAGGTAGAGACAGTCAAGAGCTTCTTCACAGATATAGTTCTGTATATTGTTATCTACTACGTCCGAGGATTTCTGTGCTGCTCTTCTGCAATCAATATACATTATATATACCAGTGCGAGGTGAACTATCGTGGTAAAGCCCAAGTCTGATATAGAAGGAGACAGAATCTGACAAACCCAAATTTCAAAGCTGCTGACCGTCAACAAGGAAGGACAATGAGCGAAGAAGAAGTGTCCTTGACTTACCGATTCAGCGGTACGATGAGTGACTGGTACTGGAAACAGTGTCCACACAGAGAGCCTCCTAGTATGAACTGACCCCTTTCTTTTTGAAACTTGAAAAGCTGTTTTTGCGGGCTTGTCAGTACATAGCCGCTTATCTTCTTCCATTCCCTTTCTCATATAGTCATACAGGTCGTCATCATCGCTCTTGCTCTTGCTCTCGGCACCAAATGAGATGACGTTCCGCCTCGACTGCTGGAACATCTACCTTGAAATCATCCCCGATATCCACTTCACTCGAATCACTCCTCGAGCTCGTGCCCCAACAACCAAGGGAGTCACCTTGCCCGATCTCGCTTGACATCATTTTGTGAAGCTTCCTCCCCGGTCTTTCCTCGTCATGATATCTGCGACGACTTGTGCGTCCTCGTAAGACTTCTGCTTCTTCCTATCCTCAAGTCGATCAACCCACGCAGCAGCAGCTACGGTCTCTGGATGTGTTGACTTGAGAACCTTCTCCCGCCTCTCCCGCACCTTCTTTGCAATCTTCAATGCCATTTTGACGTCTTTCTTCGCTGTCAGAGCTTCCGACAGGCGTAAGAGCGAGGTCAGCGTCAGAGGATGGTTGGGTCCCAGTTTTTTCTCCAGTGCGACGTGCATGTCACGTTGAGTAGTATACGATTCCTCAGCGTGGGCCAACGGATCAAGCTTGAGGAGGGCGGCTGCGTGGGCGGAGTGGAACTCGAGGCTTACCGCATGACCGGATGCTGAGCGCTCAGAGCCTTCCCAAGCAGACTGATACAAGGACACGGCTTCTCCATGGCGGTCCTGTGCCGTCCTGATACAGCCGAGTGCGAATTTCAGGGACAAGATGTATGGGTGATCGTTGTCAAGGTGATGCTGATGATTGATGTATTGCAGCAAGTCATGGATGTGAGATTCAGCTTCTTGTAATTTGGACTGGGCGATGAGGCACAGAGCAAGATAGTACTACATTTTGCGCGTGTCAAGGTTGGAAAAGCCATAAACGGATGTTTGAATGGCAAAAGCTTCGCGCAGCCGCTCTTCTGCAGCAGCATATTGACCTTGTGCGCATTGAATAAAGGCCAGTCGATACTGACAGGCAAGGGTTTCCTGGTCAGAGGGACCAGCTAAAGCTTTGCGGCCCATTAGAGCGGTGTTGATAAGAGCCTCAGCAGCATCATACTTCCCTTCCAATTCAAGGATATTAGCGAGACGTCGTTGTGAGCGGTATATGTCTGGATGAGTAGGTTCAAGAACCTTTTCACGTCCAGATAGAGCTTTGCGAGCCATTTTCTCCGCAAGACTTAGTTTTCCCTCTCCCTGATAGACGTTGGCAAGAAAATGGTATGCTTCGAGGGTTTCTTTATCTTTTGAACCAAGCAGTGACTTTGTTCCTTCCACAATCTCTTTGGAGATGGTCTCTACTTCTTCATATTTGCCTTCTTCCTTGAGGATCTGGGCAAGATTGGCTTTGGCTCGGAAAGTGTCCCTGTGCTTCAAACCGTACGCTTGCTTCCAACTTTCGCATGCATCTCGTGCCATCCTTTCAACTTCAGTCCACCGGTTGCGCTTGAACCAGTACTAGGCCAGATTTGTCTGCAATTTCGCCCTGGCGGGGACATCGACATCTGAGGCAGATACGATTTGTATAACTTTCACCGCGTGAGGTTCAAAGGCCGCACATATATCAAAGGTGTCGTGCTCGCCACTAGGAAAGTTATTTGAAAGTAGAAGGAGTGCTTCCTTTAGATAGTTTTGGTCCAATTTTCGTGAGGTTACCCACTGTCTGACAGTGAGCGGCATAAGTCGATGCATATTGTACGAATTTTTTTGAACCCCTTCCGATAAGGGAGAATCGCAGGAGTACTCCGGCAGCTTTGGTGAGATTGATGGATGAGTTTCCTACAAACAGTTTCAAAAGCGACACTGGGATCTTCGACTGCTCATAATAAGCCATAAGGAAAAGAAGTTCGGCAGCATCAGGATTGGCTCTCTGGATCTGCTCTATAGACAGCTTCCATGTTCCATATACTGCATTCGGCACTCCTGGATCTCTGCCGCGCTCGTCCTCTTCGAAATTGTGTTTCAAGAGTTGTATGGCTAGAGAGTCTTCTTCGATCAGATTCAGGTAGTCGGTTATATTCATCGAATTCTCTTTAATGAAAGAAGAGGCCTGAACCATGGCGAGAGGTAGATGGCCTAGTGCAGCAGCAAGTCGATCGAAGTCTTCATCTGCGCGCTGGCTTCCTAATCCTGTCTCTTCAAGTTCGTTGCGTAGCATCTCAACAGACTCATTTGTCGACATCCTTTCAACGCGGATGGGCGCATTGCCTTTGGTGAGAGACCGGCCTGCCTTGAGGTCTCTTGTTGTGATCAGAATGCTACCTTGCTCACAATCAGGGATGTATCGCAATACATCAGTCACTTCCCTAGTAGTGTCTGCTCCATCAGTCTCAGAGAAAATATCAGGACCGTCCGCATTATCAATGATCATTAACCATTGGTGACCGATCTCTCGCTGAAGCCAATCCCGGGTGAGTGCGAGACAGTCCTGATTTGGATCATCAACATTCGGTATCCGACATTTGGTCCCAATCTCCAACAGAGCTTGCCGAAAGTGTTCAGCATTTCCACAGTGTATCCAGAAAAGCGAATGGTCCGGGAATTTCTGGCGGTACCAAAATGCGTATTTAATTGCAATTTGAGATTTGCTGTTGTTCCATTCTGAGCATATCAACGCATGGACAGTAACAAAGCACTTACCCTACACCCCCTAAACCATATAGGGCCACACGCTTCTGACCTTTACTCATCGATTGAAGTGTTCTCTTGACGTTTCCAGAAACCCCTTCTCTTCCGACAAAGTGTGGGTTCTCACTGTAAGGCATAATGATGACAGGGAGCGTTCGTGGTGAGATATGGGAGCTTTCCCTGCTACTTCCTCTGGAGGTCTCCCCGCTAGAATAGGATTTGAGGTCACTATCTGACCATGTTAGCATCCTAGAGCGGACTCCAGATGAGATGGTGCTGCCTTCTGGGCTACTCCCATCACTTCTAAAAAAGTTGGCAGACAGTCGTCTTTCTGTAGTGTAAGAGTCTTGAAGCGATATGGAGGGCACCGAGAGGCGAGGAGCACTCATCGCCACCTGCACAAGATCAATCATCTCGCCAATGATCAGCTTGTAATTACCGTCCTGCACGTCATCGAACTTGCAAATATTGCTATGATTCTCGGCAACACTAACCAACCTCTCGACGGAGTCTGAGAAGCTGACGCTTTGTCGACTATCTATAGGATGCGTCAGACAAAGCGTCAACTAAAAGCTTAGACAGTACCCACGAGTCCAAGGTGTTTGTTGAAAGGCTTCGTTTCATAAAAGGAGACAATGTGGTAGTCTTGAGCCTGTTGCTCGAAGATTTCTTGGATATCTTGTACGATGGTCGAATTCTGCTGCAGTGTCTCCATAAAGTTGTTCTTGACGTTCCCCGTGATCGCTTTCACAATATTGGCCATAATACTTCCCAAGTCAGCATGATTACCGCCTCGGTGAGGGGTCCCGAAGAACGCTATGCCACGGGTGGCATGCTGTATGGACTCATATGCTGTACTGTGACTGGCTCGAATGAGGGCCTAAGGTAGCAGAGGTAAGCTGGAGTTGACGCTTGCAAAAGAGTCCTAGCTCACTTGTTTGACGATGATACCGCCTAAACTATGACATAGAAAGACGATTGGTCGATCAAGTTTGCTCTGATGTAAATTCAGCAGCTGTTGACCTCCTTTGTAGATTGTTTCGTACCTTTCTTGCGCTTCTAAGCCGGTTGAGTAAGTCTCGAGCAACGTCCATCACCCCCGCTATCGTGGTATCAAAAGCGACTTTGGAGTTATATCCAAATAGCAAAACTCTGGCATTGGGCAGAGCATTGGGAAGAAATTGGTGATCCTTGAGCCAAAGCACTTTGTTCTTTGTCCAAGTATCTTCGCCATGACTCTCCTTCCAGCCAGGATTCAGGCCGTGGACCGCAACAAGACTGGCAGGGTCAATCTTGCGTCAGCATCGAACAACAAACTGATTCTAGAATGAATTAATTACGAACTCTACAGTCGGATTTTCAGGGCTGGTGAGCTCATCTAGATAGTTTTCCCCTTTGGACCTTTGGTCACTTGGTGACTCCTTGGCTGCGGGAGATCTACTTCTATCGCGAAGCTTGTCTTTCGGTTTGCGGTGGAAAGCAGGCTTTAGTGACATACTCATTCACAGTAGCCTTGGGATGAATGGTAGACACCCCAAGAGATAAGTGAATCGTTGTACCATAAGGTATCCTTGCGACTCTCCAAAAGAATTCTTGGAGCGACAACTGTAATTGCCTGGGGAGAACTCCGTAACTACGCAAAGTAAGCTGAGGGACGACGCAATTATTAATAATGGGACGGAACAGTCTTATCAACACGATGCTGGCATCAGCACTAATCCAGCTGCAGAGCACCTGATTGGCCAGTCGATATCATTACTAATACTTCTACCTTTTCTACCTCCCTTACCAGGTAACTAGTATCCACACATGGCTAGTAGTCTAACGTTAAGTGGTTACCTCACACGTAACTCGTTATGGCTAACTTAGCGCCAAACGCGTAACGGAAATCTGCGCGTCTCCCCTCATCTTCCTGCTCTGTACATAAGGCGGAGTTGCATGCTTCTTGATATATCAACGACTCAAATCTCATCATGGATAGACAATCTGCATACGCTCTTAGCGTACTCAATCCGGACCGTGAAGGCACTGAAGATTCGCGAACCCGCATAGAGTCACAGCTGCGCGAGTTTGTGCTCGAATTCCGTCTGGATAATGCCTTCATCTACAGGTTCGAAAATCCCCTCGCGCTTAAGAACTTGAATTAACAATCAGGTCAGAGATCAGATACGGCAGAACGTCTTGATTAAACAGTACTACTGCGATGTCGACATTGCACATTTGATCTCGTATAACGAGGAGCTTGCGCACAAGCTCACAACACAGCCCGCTGAGATAATACCCCTTGTGCGTATAACAGTTGGATTTCAGTGGACGCGCTGACGATTTGAAGTTTGAAAGCGCTTTGAGGCGATGTACACACCGGATAGTCTATCCTTCAGAAAAGTGGGAGGATCTCCGCAGCCGTCTCCCGGAACATCAGCTACTTCTCCATTCCACCGTCTCACTGATTTCCATACGCGATCTAAATGCCACAAATATCTCACATCTCGTCCGCATACCTGGTATCGTTATCGGCGCATCGACCTTGTCTTCGAAAGTCACGAGCCTACATGTCCAATGCCGGAACTGTCAACACTCTCAGGTATTGCCGATTTCGAGTGGCTTCTCTGGGGTCACCCTGCCTCGAGTATGTGCACGGTCGCCAGCACCAGGCGACACAAGCGACAAATGTCCCTTGGACCCGTACTTTGTCGTTCATGAGAAGTGTCAGTTCATTGACCAGCAGGTCCTGAAGTTGCAAGAAGCACCGGATCAGGTTCCCGTTGGAGAGTTGCCACGGCATATTCTAGTATCAGCGGACCGATATATGACGAACCGTGTCGTTCCAGGATCAAGATGTACAGTCATGGGAGTTTTCTCAATATACCAGTCGAAAGGCTCCAAAAGCTCCTCAAACTCAGCTGTGGCTATTCGGAATCCCTACCTCAGGGCCGTGGGCATTAGTAGCGACGTCGATCACACCGCAAAAGGCAATGCAGTTTTCTCTGAAGAGGAAGAGCAGGAGTTTCTGGAAATGAGTCGACGGCCTAACCTTTACGAGGTCTTTGCAAGCTGCATCGCACCATCGATCTATGGAAACCAAGATATCAAGAAAGCTATCGCATGCTTGCTGCTTGGAGGTTCCAAAAAGATCTTGCCCGATGGCATGAGGCTCCGGGGGGATATCAACGTTCTCCTCCTCGGTGATCCTGGTACGGCGAAGTCGCAGCTTCTCAAATTCGTCGAGAAGGTTGCACCAATTGCAATCTATACCTCAGGCAAGGGATCTTCCGCTGCTGGTCTTACAGCGTCAGTGCAACGCGACACGTCTACACGGGAGTTCTATCTGGAAGGCGGAGCCATGGTGTTAGCGGATGGTGGTGTAGTGTGTATCGATGAGTTTGACAAAATGAGAGACGAAGACCGGGTTGCGATTCACGAAGCTATGGAACAACAGACCATTTCTATTGCCAAGGCAGGAATCACAACGATCTTGAACGCCCGAACGTCGGTCCTCGCGGCCGCCAATCCTATATTTGGTCGTTATGACGACCTAAAAACCCCGGGGGAGAATATCGACTTTCAGACGACGATCCTGTCCAGGTTCGACATGATCTTCATCGTCCGGGATGAACATGAAAGAGGCCGGGATGAGCGAATAGCGCGCCACGTAATGGGCATCCATATGGGTGGACGGGGCTTGGAAGAACAAGTTGAAGCGGCCATACCGGTCGAGAAGATGAAGCGCTATATCAGCTACTGCAAATCGTAAGTATCGCTCATCACTCCACAAAGAATCAACTCCTGATATCAGCAGGCGTTGTGCACCTCGACTGTCCGCCGAAGCGGCCGAGAAGCTGTCGTCACATTTCGTGTCCATCCGGCGCCAAGTCCACAGCGCCGAGCTTTCGGCCAACGCACGCTCGTCCATCCCGATTACCGTCCGACAGCTCGAAGCCATCACTCGGATATCGGAGTCTCTCGCGAAGCTCTCCCTGTCGCCCATCGCAACCGAGGCTCACGTCGACGAAGCCATCCGGCTGTTCCTCGCCTCGACCATGGACGCAGTCACGCAGGGAGAAGGCCAAGGGAGCAAAGAGCTCATGGAAGAAGTCGGGAAAGTCGAGGAGGAGCTGAGAAGAAGGCTGCCGATCGGATGGAGTACGAGCCTAGCGACACTCCGGAGAGAATTCGTCGAGGGACGGGGTTACAGTGAACAAGCGCTCAATCGGGCCTTGGTGGTGCTCCAGCGACGGGAGACTGTGCAGATCAGGGCGGGTGGAGGTCAGATCTATCGCAGTGGGGTGTAGGGCTTCATGGTAAGTGCAGCTTTTGGCATCGTTTTGCTGGTCACTATCGGTCCATCTGGCGTCATGGTGGGGGGCGCATACGCGTGGGTGAGGGGACAACGGTGGAGTCATGAGTTCACAGAGGTTATTGTTCGCTTTCACGGCAGGCTTAATCGAGATGTCCATATCCAGATGCGGGAATCATTGGAACGGAAATGCGAAGCTCTATGATTGCGCGGTTTGCCCAGCGGAAGTACTACAGGTAGATCCTGCTCTCACTCTAGAGGCCAGCACTGAATTGCTCGACGCGACTGGGTACCCTGGTACTTCGTACTAAACATAGTACAGCAATTCAGCCGACCAATTGCGCTGTTCATACCTACCCGGGGGTATCAGGTTACATACATTTTATTAATGATGAAGTGGATGCGAACGAGATCAGAGTGGAGGGCTTTAAGTATCGTGTAATCTCCATCTTCCCGGATGGCTCCTATACAAACAAACCACAAGGTCTGGTGGCGGAAGCACTTTATTCCGACCGTGTGGTGGGACGGCGGCCGGCGGCTCTAGAACAAATTGCCCGTGATTACGTTAACCCGTTCCGGGCTAGATCTCAGCCAAACTTCCATGGTCTCCCCCACTCCGAAAATTGGTGAGTAAGGAAAACAGTGGTAGCATTATTATTGTTATACGAAGTATTGAACACAACTGGCCTGCCGTTCCTCAAGGCTCAATTATCATGGATTTCCTTGCAGTACTATTGACTCAGCGTTTGGGCGGGATCCGTTGCACCACTGTCTAACAATAATTCTGCTGATCTGCGTGTCGCCACTCGATATCGATAAGAATACCTTCGACCGCTGGCAGCAATTGTACTTGCCACTCACACACTAGCTGATTGGTGCTCCCCCTCTCGCTCGCACGTCTTGGTCGTCTTCAACGGTCCCGTGCTATTCAGGGTTTCGTCTGGCTCTGGGGAGGTGGAGTTGCTACCATGTTCCAGCTATGGCTGAAAAATTGGGAGTGGATGAAGGGCCACATGAAAGGATTAGTGGTGAAACCTTTCAAGAAGCGTCGCCTGAACTTCATCACAATACACTGTGCGCAAGATGCCTTGAGCCGTCGACGGGCTTCTCTCCCATTATGCCAGCGCTGCTGACTCTTGGACGACAGACTTGTACATACTGGCCTGGGTCATCATCGGCTCAATCTTGATCTACCCTGCAGGGCGTTTACGCTACATCGACGCTCTTTTCCTTTCGAGCGGCTCGGCCACACAGAGCGGATTGAACACGTGAGATCTGCCCGTTTGACTCTGGGTGCTGAAGGAGAGGGTTGCTGATTAGCATTGTAGTGTGAACATCAATGATATGAATACCTACCAGCAGGCTAGTGCACGCTACTACATACCATCCCAAGAGTGCATTCCGCTGACCTGTTTCTATGTTAGATCGTTCTGTTCCTGATTCCCTTCCTTTCAAGTACGATCTTCATGAATACCGCTGTTGTCTTCATACGACTTTACTGGTTTGAAAAGCGCTTCCAGCATATCGTCAAGAGCGCAACCGAATGGCGACGTTCAAGGACTCGTTCGAGGTCTGTGACGGAGAACAAAACGAATGATGATCCGGACAGAGAAGAGCGGGGCGTTAATGGGAGAGATATCGTAGTCCTCCGCGATGACGGTCAGGGAAACGGCTACATTTCCAAAGCCATAGGTCCCGACAAGGATAAGACTGGGCCTATGGCGGAAAGTAGTCCGCCCTCAACCTCGTCAGATGAGAAAAAAGAAAGTGACGACAGTCTTGATCGTGAAGTCAACCCACCGTTACTAACAACGTCACAAGCCCAACCAGCAACGTTCCGAAGAGACACTACCTTCGGTGACGAGGTGAGGTCTCCTGATCCCAATAATCCAAGCCTCCTCCAAACACCTCTAGAGCTGAGTGCGGAACAACACATCGCTTTCCTGGAGAACCAGCGAAATCCAAAGGACAAAGGGACGCTCCGGATACCAGGCCCTAGAGACTTCGACCGCGGTGATTTGCCGGAAACAGTGGATCAAAGCGGCCAGCCGGAAGAGCAACATGGCAAGATGGAGGAGATCTCCGAATTGAATTCGAACGATCACGGTGTGAAGCGTAACATTACCATTGATGAGCCTAACCATCCACGCTCGAGGACACGAACCAGCACGTTTCCGAAACTCAACCTCTTTAGACCAGGGTCATCCAACCAAAGGCCGTCCTTCGAAGGGAGTCCTTCCAAAACTCGTACGCGACAACGGAGTGGTTCGACTAGCAGTATAAAATCACCACAGAACCAGGATGGGGACAAGGATACCCCCTACCTCAGCTGGCAGCCGACGGTTGGGAGGAACTCCGCCTTCATTAACTTGACGGAGGAGCAAAGGGAGGAGTTGGGTGGTATCGAGTATCGAGCACTGAAAGCCTTGGCGCTGGTGCTTGTGTGTAAGACCCCTTATTTAGACACTCGGCGCCTACCAGATGCTAAATCATTACTGTTTAGCATACTATGTATTCTTCCACACTTTTGGCATAGTGTGTTTGGTTGCTTGGATTGTTCGCAATGACACATGGGGACCAGTTGTCGATAGTGCTGGCGTTTCTAGGGTTTGGTGGTACGTATGCGAAGCTGACCACGTTCCACCTGAAGCTGACATACTTTGTAGGGGCTTCTTCACCAGTCCATCCGCTTTGGCCGATGTCGGTTACACCCTCACACCGGACTCGATGAATTCCTTTCCGACAGCCGTATTTCCCTTACTTCTCCTGATCTTCTTGATCATCATCGGGAACACAGGTTTCCCGTGCATGCTTCGCTTTCTCATCTGGGTGACTTCCAAGCTTGTGCCACGTGAAAGTGCTATATGGGAGGAGCTTAGGTTTCTGCTAGATCATCCCAGACGGTGCTTCACACTTCTTTTTCCGAGTAAGGCAACCTGGTGGCTCTTCTGGATCTTGGTCATCCTGAACGGTATAGACTTGGTGTTCTATATCATCCTTGACGTGAGCTTCCGCAACGTCTCACGGGCATGGTACACTTTTGACTGACACCGATGGCAGCTGAACGATCCGGTGGTAACGGCCGTATCCCCCGGCTATCGAGTCCTCGATGGCTTCTTCCAAGCAGCTTCGACGAGGACTGCAGGTTTCTCGGTTGTCAACCTAGCTGGCCTTCACCCGGCCATCCAAGTATCCTACCTCGTCATGATGTACATATCCGTCCTCCCCATCGCCATCTCGGTGCGGCGCACCAACGTCTACGAAGAGAAGAGCCTCGGCATCTACGGCGGGAAAGAAGAAAAGGCGGAAGACGACAAGGAGCCCAGCTACGTCGCCGCCCATCTCCGGCGTCAACTGAGTTTCGACTTATGGTACGTCTTTCTCGGCCTGTTCATCATCGCCCTCGCGGAAGGCAACCGCCTCCAAAACACCGCCGACTACGCCTTCACCCTGTTCTCCGTCCTCTTCGAGATCGTCTCCGCCTACGGCACCGTCGGCATGTCCCTCGGCTACCCGAACATCAACCCCTCCTTCTCCGCCGAGTTCACCGTCGTCTCCAAACTTGTCATCATCGCCATGCAGATCCGTGGCCGCCACCGCGGCCTTCCCTACGAGCTCGACCGCGCCATCCTCCTGCCTAGCGAATCGCTGCACAAGAAGGAAGACGTGGACGCCGTGCAGCGCATGGCGAGGAGGAATTCGAACCTTAGTACGCTTGAGGCGGGTGGGCAGGGTCTGTTTAAATTGGGCACGGCTACTACCACTGGAAGGGAGAGGGAGGACGGCGCTTCGAACGCGGAGAAGCGCCATGGCCACCATGCCCGTGATGGGTTGGGCAATATGATGGCTGGCTTGGCGGGGAGTCGGAGCGTGGATACGTCGGTCAAGTGATGGATGTTTATATTACTTAGGACCTAAAATCTTCGTCTGCACGACACGACCGCTGCGTGTATAGTTCATTGTTGCTCCTGAGGCTTCTTGTTTGTTGGACTGTATACAGGACTTATCAGGCAGCTGGACGGACGGGAGGGGGAGTGTACATAGGCATCGAACGATATCCGAGTTCATTTACATATCGGCGTCCTGTCACCGGGATCGTTCTACTTCCGTGAATGGGCTGCGACTGGCAAGCTGTAACTAGATGATCACGTAGAAGCTTGTGAATAGATACAGGTCTTGAACGTTCCTGACAGAACCTCACGCAATCTCACTTATCTACGTCGGTTGGCTCTGACTGAGCTCGTCAGCAGGGCCATCAGAGCCTGTGTACATCAAATTCACCGACCGTGACACAAGTGAGGGTATGTAGGCGCGAGAAACAGTAATATCACCCCAAGGCCTGGTCTACTCTACTCTGCTCAGCTTTCAGATGTCGACATGAGATGTTGCTCACCTTCGTGGAAGACAAGGTGCAATCTGAGAGCAACTAGGGACGTCGGCAATGGACATGTTTTTTGGATATCACGGAGAGACACAATTTTATCGCAGGTGAGTAGACTTTGGGAGATGGGTAGGTTGTTGTAGCAAAGCTGATTAAGGGGTTTCTCTTGGGATTCGTGAAGAGTTATGATATTATGGGCATGTGAGTGGACTTCAATGGACGGTGGATGGTAGGTAAGGGCAGTAATATAAAGTGTGATTTTCACTATTCTACTCTACTGAGCGAGGCTTGCTGCTACATCATTGAAAGGGCGGAGGTGGAATCTTCGCAAATTGAATAGGAGACTGAAGGTGGGAGATACGGTAAAACTGCTCACAGTACGGACCGGCTTAGCGATCCGGGAGATTTTGGAAAGGAAGCTTTACTTCTGTTAGCTTCTGAATAAGGGGGATCAGAGGGGTGTCCTCAGCAGAGGTGTATGTTAATGTCGAGGCGGTCCGATGAGTGTTTGACGCCGGACTGAATCAGAGGAGTCAGGGCTGTTAGCAATTGTATCTACCAGTTAGGCGCAACCTTTAAGTGTTGGTTCCTTGGCGGCACTGCAGGATGAGAGTGTTGTGAAGCGTTAGAAACAGTCTATACTGAGCCTTCAGAGTATGACCGGCTCCTTTCTCCATCTTTGGGCCGGTTTGACTTCTCTGTAGGTATCGACCTCAGTTGAGCAATTCAACTTCCCCCCAAACGATATCAAGCTGCTTCCTGAGGACCTGTACAGTGTCAAGATGCTCATATTCAGGATAGTTAAAGGCCGCGATTCCTTCAGGGAGGAATCTTCAGGAAGGGGCTGTATTGTTCGGATCCTCTTGTGCCAACGGAGAACATAGGGCGGCATGTCCGTTAGCTCTAACACAATCAGCATCTCGATATTTTCAATCTTCACTTGTGTAGCTCGCTTAAGGTCCATTTAAGGTGCCCATGAATCTTCCACTGACCATTCATAAACACACAAGCTCACACATCGGTCCTGACGACTTTTGACCCAGAGACCACAAGCACATCGACAGCCTCAAAGGTCACCGTGAGTCCTTGCTCTTTGCAGTATAGCATCTCCGAGAATGACACCAGCTGACTGTAACCCTGAAGACTCAAGACGCCGTTGTAAAGCTGTGTGCCTAGTACAGCTTTCCAATATCACAGGAAACCAGAGGCATGGGTATGCCGAGTAAGCGTAACCTTCCATAGACTCTTCTCCACATGATATAGATATTCTGCTCATATGAACATATCTGTAGTGTATGGTTACAAGCCCGACAACGAAGATGAACAGGTGGTGGACCATACAGACCCAGTGACCGGCTCTAGTCCCGAGTCTCCACCAGAGCCGGTACGACCCCGTATACGCGTGCGTACGAGGAGACCGAGATTCCCACGACCTATTCCGGAACAGATTCGCATTCAAGACGAGCCGGTGGACGCGGTAGCACAGAGCAACATCCAGGTCCTGCGGGTTGGACCACGGTTGAGAGATATCCTTGATGTCCTCGATCCCGCACTCGATCAAGCCCACGCTAGTGAGGATCGAGCGGCACCGAATGATTCCAGACGAGCTATGGAAGTCGCAGCATCTGGCAATGTTTTTACTTGGTTGGCAGCTCGAGAACAGGCTGAAAGGGAGGTCCCGGGTCCTACTGCGGCACCTCGGCGCGTTGGGCGGAGGCTCAGGGACACTCGGCGGTTGTTCATCTCCGATGGAAGGGGGTCAGGGCGGAGCTACGACTGGACGGTCAACGGGGCTCGGGGTGATCTGGACGGACTCGAGGCAGATCGGCTTCAGGAAGCCCCGCGGCAAGAACCTCCTCCTTCTACGGGTCCACTCTCAGAAGCCGAACTGATCGAAAGATTGGCTACAATCGACCAGTCACAGATCGATGCGGTGCAAGGGATGGTGGCCGAGATGACTCCATGGTCGTTGAACGGTGACAGGGACGGACCCACTCCAGAGGATATCTACCGAGAAGCGTATCGTCGATTGGACAACAGTACAGCAACAGGCGAGGAAAGGCGTATACTCCAAATGCACGTCCAGCGCGGGATTGACGGCATGTTGAGGGAGGAACGACAGAGTAGTTTGGATATGTGGCCTAGGGGAATTTGACAGTTGGTTGGTCTGCGCTACACGGCAGTCAGTATCTTCGAGTCAGTTGGTAGTATTTAGCGACTGGAGTCCCGACGCTGGTAGTGAAGGCATTTCTGGATTGTCAGCTGTCCCAAAAGCGGTTTGAATGTACGGTCCGTACCGATTGGAAGATTTCTTTTGGACTTGTGCGGGTTGTATTTATTTCCAGCAACAGGTTGATACTTTTACAATGGAGGTTTCTTAGGGCAACACAATGTATCGCTCCAAATGCGAGGGTATGGCTCCAAGCAGCTTCTTCTCTTCCAACCACTTCTTGGAGAATAGCCGATCGGCATATCGGTGTGCACCATCACATAATATCGTGACAACAGTGTGTCCTTTGCCCAGCTTTTCTGCAACCTCTTTCGCTGCCACCACGTTCAAACAGGAGCTCGCTCCTAGGTAAAGGCCCTCCTCATCCAAACATCTGTACACCATTTGTATCGTTTTCTCGTCGCTGATGTGCAGCGCGCCATCGACCAGGTCAATATCTGGTTTCAAGTTATCCGTTATCCGGCCCTGACCTATACCTTCAGTAATAGATGATCCTTTCCGCTCAACCAACTTGCCACCGCTGGTGATGTATGCATGAAGTACGCTTCCCGGTGGATCTGCCAAGAAAGTTTTCACTCTTCCGTCTGACACTGTTTTCAGATATCTTGTCACACCCGCTAGTGTTCCTCCTGTCCCTGTAGCACAAGTAAAGGCATCGACCTTTCCTTCTGTTTGGTACCAGATTTCTGGACCCGTCGTCTCAATGTGCGCTTTTCTATTCGCTGTGTTATCGAACTGATTCGTCCAGACTGCGTTATCCATTCCTTCTACATGTCTCTTGGCCTGGTGGTTGTAGTTTTCGGGATTTTCGAAGGGTACAGCTGGTACTGGGTACACCTTCGCACCAAGTAACCTTAACAAGTCCACCTTTCCTTGACTTTGCGTGTTGGGCATGTAGATGACAAGCTGATAGCCTTTAGAGCGACAGACATGTGCAAGTCCGATACCAGTGTTGCCGGCAGTCCCTTCAACAACGGTACCACCAGGTCTGAGCAGACCACGCTCTTCAGCGTCTTTAATCACATAGAGAGCTGCGCGATCCTTGACGCTACCGCCGGGATTTTGAAACTCGGCTTTGCCGAGTATCTCGCAACCCGTTTCGGCGGAAAGACGGTTCAAGCGGATCAGGGGAGTGTTCCCAATTGCTTCACAGATTATCCGTCAATAATTTCACGGAGCGTTGAACGAGTATTCAGGTCGCCGCTGAGGGGACTGTCGCATACCTCCAACGAAGCCATTAACCGCGCGCTGAGCTTTGGCCACTTGTATGCCATATTGATTGGGTCCTTCCATCTGTGCGAGTGTCTCTGCAGCTTTGTAGGCTGTTGTTGTAAAGCGCTTCAAAGCATGTCTGAACATAGTCGAGAAGGAAGCCTGCGGAGTTGGTGCACACTAATCGAAGGGCAACAGATGAAGTCTGTACTGTGGCTTGCGCTAGCACACATCGGCATTAGCGTATCTGTGGCTTTGTTTACTTTCGCTCTCCGCCCAAAACTTCAGTCAATCAACCACATAGTATTCGCAACTGTGTAATTGCATAAAAGCTTTCGAGGGGCAAGCACACATCGCAATGCCTGGACGAATAACTACGCGTACATCTGCTGCCTCGAGACCTTCCCAGAAACCTTCTGCGCAAACCTTGAGTTCACACGCGTCCGCTACATCACGAATCTCATCACCTACAATCGATGCTCTCGACGAGGGGCCTTCAACACAACTGCGCACACGGATTTGTGCGATCTTTGCTGATGCACAAAGGACAACAGGTGGGCATCGAAAGTTGGTCATTAAGTTGAGAAAGATCCAGGAAGCGTGTTGCTATGAGCCTACGAAGGCACGGAAGGAGGGGGCGGAGGATGGGAGTGAAGATGACTTCAACCTGGAGATTTCCAGATGCATTATCCGATTAATGGGTGTAAGAAAGAGTGAGATAGTCGGTGACCGGATTATCAGGTTTTGGGGAATGTTTCTGCGGCATGCGAACGAGTTGGGTACTAGACTCCTGCAGTGGTAACACGGATCTGGTGAGCGAAGCATTACTAAGTCAGTATGCAGACAACTCCCTTTCATCTGAATCCGGAGCAGACGAGAGTCAGGCCACATTGGACACACCGAGCACGCGCTTGGCATCAATTATTCTCTCGACCCTCCTGCCACTCATGATCTCGAAAGAAAAGACTGTTAGATACCGCTCCACACAGATACTATCACATATGATCAACACGCTTGATTCCGTCGATGACGAATACTACCAACTTCTGCGCGCAGGTCTCCTCAAACGCATCAGGGATAAGGAGCCCATGGTCCGGGTACAGGCAATCCTCGGACTCGGACGGCTCGCAGGGAATGAAGCAGAGGAAGATATCGAAGACGGAGATAGCGACAATGACGACAGAGGAGGGCTTCTAGAGAAGCTGCTTGAGGTCCTTCAGAACGATCCGAGCGCCGATGTTCGGCGTTCGCTGCTTCTAAATCTTCCACTTACGCCGAGTACGTTGCCGTACTTACTTGAGCGCGCCAGAGATGTGGATCCTGCAACGCGGAGGGCTCTCTACTCGCGTCTGCTGCCAGCCCTTGGGGACTTCCGCCATCTGTCACTCTCGATGCGGGAGAAGTTGCTTCGCTGGGGGTTACGAGACCGAGACGAGAACGTACGGAAAGCAGCCGCCAAACTTTTCCGGGAGCGATGGATTGAAGATTGTGCCGGCACGCGCGAAGCTATTGCAGGTGCACTAGCTGACGAGGCTGCTCCGCCCAGTATTGACGGCCTTCTTGAGTTGTTAGAGAGGATCGATGTCGTCAATTCGGGTGTGGAGAACGGGATAGCGTTGGAGGCCATGAAAGAATTCTGGGAGGGCCGACCGGACTACCGTGATACCGTGGTATTTGATGACGCATTTTGGGCCGCATTAAACGCTGAAAAGGTGTTCATGGCAAGGACTTTCAATGACTTTTGCCGTTCCGAGGGTGGTGGAAAATTTGAAGCTTTAGTGGAAGGGAAGTTGCCAGAGGTTACCAAGCTAGCTTTCTATCTGCAAAGATCGTGCGACAGTCTTACCGAGAGTATCAGGAAGGTGGCCGAAGCTGAAGAAGGAGAAGAGGAGGATGTTACAGTCGAACAAGAATTCATCGTGGAACAGCTCTTGCACATTGCGCACACGTTGGACTACAGTGACGAAGTGGGAAGGAGGAAGATGTTTGCCCTATTGCGAGAAACTTTGGCGATCCCCGAACTACCGGAAGGTGTGACGAAACTTGTGATTGAGGTGCTACGGGGAGTTTGCGGAGGTGGGCTGGCGGGGGAGAGGGAATTCTGTGGAATTGTGCTCGAGGCTGTTGCTGAGGTACACGACACGATCACAGGCGACGAAGCAATGGATGAAATGGACGACGAAAGCTTTCATTCCGCCAAGTCGGAACTGAGCGACGACACTCCAACAAAGTCTAAGAAGAAGAGTAAGCAGAGCCCGGATGGCGCGGACGAGGAGGAAGATGAGGAGAAGGCGATCAAGGAGATCATGATCAACATGCAGTGTCTGCGTATCGCGCAGTGTATGCTGGAGAACATTGAAGGCAACCTGCAGCAGAACGTTCATCTGGTTACGATGCTGAACAACCTGGTGGTGCCAGCGGTCCGAAGCCACGAAGCTCCGATTAGAGAAAGGGGGCTCTTGTGCTTGGGTTTATGCTGTCTGCTGGACAAGACCTTAGCGGAAGAGAACCTCAGTCTGTTCTTGCACTGTTTCAACAAAGGTCATGACGCTCTCCAAGTCACATCACTACACGTCCTGTCCGACATTCTCACCGCGCATCCTACAATCCTGGTGCCGCAGCCATCTTCCTCCACCGATGACGCTTCCGTCTCGGCCATGGCCGGAAACCAGAAAGCCGTCTTCAAAATCTTCGCCAAAGCCCTGAAAGCGTCGTCGACTCCAGACGTCCAATCAGCAGGTACGACCGCTCTCTGCAAGCTCATGCTCGGCAGCATCATCAAAGACGAAGACCTCCTCAGAGCCCTGGTGATCTCCTATTTCGAGCCGTCGACGGCCGAGAACGCCGCTGTCCGACAGGCGCTGTCCTACTTCCTGCCCGTGTACTGCCACTCGCGACGAGAAAACATGGAGCGGATGGGTAAGGTCGGGGTGGCGGTCGTGCATGCTCTGATGGGGATCGTGGACGAGCTGGACGAAGAGGAGGAGATGGTAGGCATGAGCGTCGTGGGGGCGCATGTGGTCGACTGGACGGACGCCAGAAAGCTAGTCGTGCCGGACGCGCGGAGTGTGAGTTGGGACGAGATGGGCCGGAAGGAGGTCAAGGCCCTCAATGCGGACATCCACCTCGATCTGACGGTCGATATCCTCGAGAAGATCGTGAGCACCAGTTGTCCAAGTAATTATCCCTTCCCCAGCCTCATTCTACCCAGACGCCGTTTCCCTGCACCGTATCTCCTCGAAAAGTTATCCTGACTAACATACTGCTTCCTCGCGCCACAGAAGAAGAAAAGAAGATCCTCGCCTCCATGCTCGGCAAACTCTACGTCTCGCCGACATCGACCCCGCAGAAACTGCACGCGGCGCACGAGCTCCTGACCGACGCCATCGAAGCTCGAACCGCCAGCGACGCGCCCTCGCGCAACGCTTTGAACAAACTCTTTACGGCGCTGACGAAAGCGATGGGGTCAAGCGGTGCCGCCAATGTGACCACGACGGCAACGGCAACGGCGACGGCGGCGAAGAATGGTGCAGATGAGGGCCATGGGAATGTGACGGTGTGCGAGGATGTCGTGACGGGAATGAAGGCGGAAGAGGAGGAGGAGGTGGTGGAGAAGATGGAGGGTGTGGAAGGGGCCAAAAGCGAGGACTCGGTTCTGGATGAGGCGGAGGCGGCGGAAGAGCTATAACGTAGACTGTCCGATATGAATATACATTTAGGGCAATGGTGTAGCAGGAGATTTGGGTTGGTATCGAGGTGTTCGGGGAGATAGGGTTAGGGCTTTTGTTGGCGTATGCTGTTCGGAACCTGGGAATCTGATAACGGTTCTGACACCGTTCGAGTCCTCGTGATTCTAGTAACCTCGGTCTTCGACTACTGTGAAATGAAGTGGATGATCTCGGCGAGCAGTACGAGGTAACGGTAGCGATCGCGGATGGACGGTCCATTTTCGAGTGAGAGCATTTTACATCCCAACCCACGAGTCCTGGCTCGTCGATACTTGTTGTACACTGCCCGATGCATGGCCGGCACGGATACACAAACACACAGAGCCTGCATGTGCTTCGACAACATGCCTTGAAGCGCCGAAGAGATGGTTCAAAGGTGACTACCAAACATGATATAAGCCGCCCTCAACCACCTAAGTGAAGTAAGCGATCCAAAGCCCAGCGATAAGCTCTAGCTCGGTCTCCCAAGTCGCCGGTCTGACCCCAGCCAGAGCTCTTCTTTTCTCCCCATCGTACAAGGATACACCGCCCTCCATTCTTGGATTGTGACCACAACACATATTGACGCGAGAGAGGAGGAAATAAACATCAAACGATGGAAGAACAGACGAAAGGAAACCACCCGCGACACAGAACGCTTCCCACCACCAATCTTTCAAAGCTTCGCCCCGCGCTTCAGAAAACCCCGCCCAACACCACCGAGGCGCACTCGCCATCCCGCTATGCTGACGAAGACGAAGGATCTATTGCCCGCAGAACCGTCCCGACCGTACGTATCGCACCCACATTAAGCCGTCACCATGTCGAACCTAAGGAAGGAACTCCAGGGAGTCTGCACACGCCCACACTGGGGTTTCCCCCGAACTTTCCCCAACCATACCCGAAAAGCTATTCGCGACAAAAGTACACTGACGGAATGAAATCCGACGTACGGATCTGGGCAAGTTCTAAGCTGGAGATTTGTTGGCGTTTGCACCATTTCTCCGTACGTCATCACTCATACTCAATCCACCGAGACCGGATGATAAGAAGGCGAAGGGGTCAGACGATCCGTCCATACCGCCGTAGAAACCACCGTTCGAAGCCCCTGCAGACGACGGTCCATGGCCGGCCGAGCTGAAAGCAGCCTCAGCGGCACGGCTATCGAACGGTCCTGCCGAGTGCGAACCACCGCCGTGACCGTAGCCGGTGTTGATGGGTGGGTACGGACCGGTGGGGGCACCGAGTCCAGACGGTAGAGCGTACGTGCTGTGGGGTCCACGATATTGTTGGCCGCCAAACCCTCCGGAACCGAACGCACCGGCCGCTGCGGCGAAAGGCCCCGGACCCGGAGTGCCACCCATCGATGGCGGTCCCATCCCGTAACCGGAGGGCGCTTCGAGTGGAGAGGGAAACGCCGAGTCCGCCACGACAGCGGCACCCGCACGGCTTGCGCCGCATCGCAGACAGCTGACGTTCTTCGCGAAGTTGTGATAGTTACACCCCTCCGATCCGCACTGCCAGTCGCCCGCCCGGAAAGGAACGGTTCCACCATTTCCACCCATCCCACGGCTGTGGCCCATACCGTGACCCCCGTGGTGACCCATGTGGTGCGGTGGGTGCATCATGTGCGGTGCGCCATAGCCATAACCGGGATATCCCATCGGGTCACCACCTGGAGCGGCGGAGACCGCTGGGAAGGAGCAGCGGAAGCAGGCGGTGCGACGCTGGAAGTTCGAAAAGCCGCACGACGGACAAGTCCAGTCACCTGGTCTCGGGCGATTCTTGCTCGGTGGGAAGGGGGTGAGGATCTCGGCCGCACGATCGAGGACCCTGCTTGATGACGGAGAGACCTCGATCGCCTTCTCGTTGAGCGCTCGCCCATTCATACACAGACTCTCGGCGGCCTAAGGCATGTCAGCGAATGTTGAGACGAACCAAACCATTGTATACTGGATTGGTAGCGTTGGGTAGTCCGTGATGAAACGTCAAGGGTAATGGGAGCTTCGAGAGCAGGGAACGTGAACGTGAGAAGGGCGAGACTTACCTCCTCGTGCGAGGAGAACACTGCGAAACCGGAGCCGGTAGGCTTGTGCTGATCGGGGGTGCGCAGCGTCCAGAATGCAATCGGCCTCCCACCAAACTGCGTGTACCAGCTCTCAAGTTCCGACTGGGTTGTGTCGTGGGGAAGTCCGCTCATGTGCAGGACCTTGCTCCGCTCCGACAAGAACGCTCTCACATCCGCCCTGGCGTCCATCGGCCTCGTCAACACATCGGGATGCTCGTGGGGCGGCTGAGATTTTCGGATGAGCCCACGGAGCACTCTCGCGAGGGTGACGGCCTCCTCCATCGCGCGCCGTGGCGAAGCTGGGGCCAGAGCTTGCAGGTGGAAGGGAAGATTGTGCTTGATCGGTGCCGAGGACTGGACCGGCTCGACCTCCAAGGCCGCACAGATGTTGGCGAGGGAGCTCGGTCCGAAGGGCAGAGACTCGGGGTGGTGCTGTTGCCAACGCTGATATTCGGTACGAAGGTCGAAGGTCCGAGAATGCTGAAGGTATGGGGGCAGGACGACGGCTTTGTCCCGTGCCTCTCGCGGAAGTTGGACGCGGAGGTCCCACGAGTCCAGCGTGACAAAAGAGAATTCGAGGTCATCCGGCAGCAAGTGTTTCTGCGCGAAGGTGTCGAAGCGGTTGATCGCGTCACGGAATGAACCGGCGGTGCGGACATGTTCCCACGTCAGAGTTGTCAAGCTAGCTGTACGAGGAACGACGTCAGTGATGACTGTGCTGACGTTGTGTCGTTTTTGAGCATCATGAAGAAGGTGGCGGTAGAGAATGACATGTACTAACTGCAGAGAGGCGTGATCGGTGTGTTGACCGGTTTAACCAGGACGCTTTCGCGGTGGAGCTTCGGATCCGAGCCGTCAGCAGGAGCATTCACTCGCAGGCAGGAAGGTGCGGTCTTACCTCCTCGCAACTCTTCGCGTCTAAGAGAATCCACCCGAGCTCGATGACCTCGGCCGAGTCCTTAGTCACGTACACTCCGTGTTCATCACAAGTCGTTGCGACATGTATGACCACGTAACGGTCCAACTTGGGCTGTTGACCGGTACTATTTGCCATTTCTGGATGAAGGACTAAACAAGACACGGACTTTCAAGGGTTGGTGACGGTTGCCGACTGCGGGTGTGGCTACGACGACCTGATATCGGACGGGAGGTTGTGTGAGAGCGATGCTGCAGGAGAAGTCGAAGAGCTTGCCTGGATGCAAGTGGGAAGTTGTAACAGGGATGCGCGCTTTTCGGGTATTGCCTGAGATAGTCTCTTTCTCTTCGTCTTCCTCCTTTACGTAGCCACGAAGCTGGGGGAACGACGTAGCACACGTGTTTCTGAGGAAAGAAAGAATCGAGCACACTGGACGAAAGGAGAGTGACTGAGTGAGAGACGGACTCAGAGCAGAGTCGAGACTGCAGTATTGATGGTGGGAGGAAATTACTAAAGTAGGGTTTTGCATTTTTGCGTTTCAGCAAAACTTTGGCACTAAGTCAACTTAGGTTAGTCTGGCCACGAGGGAGATGTTACCTACAATAATTATTATGGTATACAGATGACAATACTGTACTGTACTGTAATGTATTGTACAAGTACTGCACGATCGAGCTCGTTGATAGACTTTTCAAATGATGGTGTATCAAATAAAAAAGAAAATGGATCAAATGAAGGAATAATCACTAAGCAGTTACCTAACGTTACCGTTGTCAAGGACTGTGTTGCTGCCCGAAACGCATCTGTGGACAAACGTCTCCGGGGCTCGTTCAGGGGATGGCTCCATGTCTATTCCCTATTAATATTATTGGCGTGAAAGCGGTGTGGCACATAAGGTACTTGCGTATCTTACCTACGAAGTACCTCAAGTAAGAGTGAAGAGCTTCACAGAGAGAACCTGGAAATCTAGACCAGTCCCTGAAGGATGTACTAGGTACCTACTGTGCCTTAAGGTACCTACGGAGTATAAGATATTTTATGTACTAATATATCAGTCTACTCCTTCTGAGCTAACCAGAGTAGGCAATAAAGCAGATTCGCAAGAGCTGGTTCGAAAATGTGAAAGTGAAACCTTCGCGTCTCGTGGCCGCACCTCAGGTTCGGGTGCTGCATGTCGGCAGTACAGGTAGGTAAGGTACTTACGGGTAAGTCCTTGTCAGTCATGTATGGTAAGGAAAGGTCATGTATTATTTATTACCTACCTACCCTGACTTACGATACACAAAGTTGTCCCACTGCGACCACGTCTTAAGGTACCTACCTACCTTACCCCGGAATCAGGGGCATAAGGTATGGAGAACAGGTACCTTCCCAGGTCAGCGTGGCCCTACCCATGAGCTTGCAATTCAGTTGCAGGAAAAGTACACGTGGGCCACCGGTAACTTGGTTCGAATCCCCTTCAGTCGCCTCTGTTTTGTCCCGATGGAATGCATTGGGGTAGCCGGCCAGTAGGAACCACGTGGACCATCTTTGATAACTTGACGGCCTCGCCATGCTTTGAGATGCACGTCGATAGGAGCTGATCACCGTGACGGAAAGGTCTGGTCGGTCGATTCACAAGTCGGTCAAGCACGGAGTGGCTACTCATCACATCTCCATCTAAGCACCATGGGCATGCATGCTCCAGTCGCCGAACAAGTCCGCCAATCGGGAACCGGCCCCGAGCGATGGAAAGACGGAAAGACGAAAGATGGAAACTTCTTCTTTTCCGATCTAACCTTGAATATCGTTGGCCCGAGCCTGCTGCCGTTCGGCGTAAGTGAGGGGGTGATGACTGCCAGTTGTTCCCTTGGGTCCCAATCCCAAGATATGCTCTGCATTCAAGGAGACGTGAAACTTTCTCTGCCGGGGGTATCTAAGCATAGATCGGCCTGGGTCAAGAAATATCAACGCGTATTCCTCCGGACCCCCTTTCTCGTACCGAGAGAACTATTACCCCATTGCCCCAGTTCACCCCGCCGATCCCAAACAATCATTCCCAGACAATCGTTAGGTGAGTCGTTCCTCAATGTAAGACAGTCGCTCCCGTCATCCCATCCATGCCTCGGATTGACTTCCGCTCCTCCCTTGCCCTTTCTTACCGAACGGGCTCCCGACTCTCCCGCCCCCGCTTCCCTCGCCGGGGACGGCCAAGAACCCACCGAACCCATTCCCGACCATGGAGCTACGTCGACCGTCTCCGCTCCATGTCGGACTCAGCGACGCCCCGTACGAGTACGCGCTGATGGGTCGGGTGACGCTCGCGCTGCCTCGCCGTCCGGATGCGGTGGGAGGAAAGACCGAAGTCAGGTTCCACTCCAGTTCATCGAGACCTTTGCTGTAAACCGAGAGAGGGTGCGGAAGCCCTCTTGGGATGCAATCGGCCTGTTGCCGAGCAAAAGGGGCTGCTGGAGGCGCAAGCAGCGTTTCTGGAAATGTATTGGAGCGGACGTATAGAGTGTCGAGTGACGGCAGAGAGTGGCTTAGGAGAGACTCGGCCAGGTAGCTGTAGTATGACTCTGCTGGTTGCCGTACCCCGTAAGAGGACGTCGAAGAGACGACTTCAAAGTGTAGTGAGTGTAGGGATCGGGAGCGGAGCGGAGGGACAGGTTCCGCCGGGAGGGAACGGTTGACACTCTCGTTGACTGAGAGATAAGCGAGATATGGAGCGCTAGCAAGGACTAGATGAAGAGATTGCAGGAGGACGCCAGTGGAATTTAAGCTGAGGGTCGATAGTATCTCCCGTATCTCCGGCCGCGCAAGATATAGTTGAAGACCGTTGGCGGTAAGATTTGGTGCGTCTTGGATTGAGAGGCTTTGTAGAGGTGGCATGGATGGTGACGAGGATGTAACCTGGAATGTCGAGTCATTGAGCCAGGGGGCGTCGACAACCTTGAGCTGATGCAAAGCAGGAAAAGAGCTGACGACGTGCAAAAAGGTATTGGATTCAACCATCAGATGCGATAGTTCCAGTATCTCCATACATTGCCATTGCCGTGATTGCGCCAAATTCGTGAAGCTTTGCTCGGCCCCGTTGTGGTATTTCATTTTCCGCAGGTCATGGCAACGGGCCTGCAGCTCTTGCTTCAGCGTACTCGATGCAGGATCATCGCTGTAGAATCCTTCCGGCAGATCCACACACCGCAAGTTGGGTAGTACCGAAACCGTCCGGGCAAGGTCAGCTTTACACGTTTCTCGCGTCATGTAAGGCATCTTGAGTAGCAGGACCATCATCGCCAGGGACTCATCATTTCTGACTGTCCTGGAGAACAGCTGAAGCCGCTGCTGAGGTGCATCCTTCGGATCTCCGTTGCGTTCGAAGAACGATCGTCGCTTACGGCTCTTGGCCAGCTCGATCTCTCGCTCGCAGTAGTGGACCGCATCGATCCGGACACTATGGTATCTATGACCGGGTTACAGTCAGTCAAGCAAGGCTCACATCAGTGGCTGCACAACACACCCTAACCCCACTCACAATAAGTTCTGCGCGACTTCTGCCCACCGTCGACACACCAAGGCGCACTGCGCCAGGTTGCGCATGTCACACAACATGCATCCATCGCCCATGACAGATTCCTCAGAAGACTCATACGTCGTATCTCTTGTATGTGGGCAAATATAGGTGAGTATCCTTTCCAGGACTGGGGTGGGAAGTGTCGCAGAGACATCCAAGCCAGAGGATCCAGTTGCAGCAAAAGTGGGCGGCGCATAGTGAGTGTAAACTTGAGCTTCGGCGCCGTTACTCTTCAGCTTCGATCTGGAACGTATATGCTTGAGAAATCTCATGATGTTGAAGAGCGCCAGCTTGTAACGATCGGATGACAGGCTTCAAGCTGGCGGTGACACAGAGTGCTCAATGGGGTGTCGGGGCCTCCTTCAGCTGTAAGATGCTCACCTCGGGTTCTGAGCGAGGTACGATACCCACAGTATGAGTGAGACACTGTGTAGCCCTGGCGACTGCACAAGCAGTCCGGAATGTGTGGGGCTGAGATAGGTACCAGGTATGTAAGTATGGCTTCCCTTCATTAGGTCTCGAGTATGAGATGGCCTGTTTTGGCTGATGCTGCGATTCAATTGTCGTCAGTACAGTAGTAGTGGCCAGAGATTACTATCACTTCCACAGTTCAGAGCTTTGTACGAGTATGCCGCTACTGTCTCAATCACACTCCTACGCGCTTACATGTATAGTTCCTACCTCTTATTTTGTAATACATATTTGATGAAGACCTGCGGACAGCACTAAGGTACTACTAGTAGTAAGTAAGGAAGTATTGCAGATACGATGTATGGGTAGCCAAAAATAAATCAATCCGAGGGCGCGTAAAAAGCAGCTTCGTTCCTGCCAGCTCATCTACCTAAGTACCTTAGGTAGGCATATGTGTTGAGCTATTTCTCATGACCTCTTTGTGAATCCTCCCATTGCGTTGGGCTTACGATGACTACAAGGTAACCTGATTGTGATTCCGATTCGTAGAACTTCCTCGACAACATGACCCAATCCGTTCGACAAGATTGTCACCCGTTAGTGCGGCTCGACTGTGACTGCATCTACGATGGTACGTCACCATCAACGTGATAGCAAAGAAGCTGATATCTGGAGGTTGCCCCATCAGACGACACATTCTGTGTAATGTGGGAGAAAGAATGTCTGACCGAGTCAGCTTGTTTTTGTAGCTACGCATCAGTATAGTTTCATAATCTCGACGCCTCAAGTCCAGGCAGAAGTGCATCCTCTTGGATGACTCGCCATTTGAACGCCGCAAATGCCGCTAATAGATGCGCCATTGCATGACGGAAGACGGGACCTGAACAGTCTCTTGCCGAAATGCATCTCCTCGAGGCACCTCAAACTTCCTCTTTCGGTCTCTCTCCACTCTTGGAGTCCTCATCTTTGGAGTCTCCACTGTCTCTACCACCATTCTCGTTTCTGGAAACTCTCTGAATGAGCTCCAACATGACACGTTCCGCTTCCGCCGCATATTTGCATCTTTTCCTGATGGCGGATCCGTACCGGTAAAAAAGGAACGGGAACGGCACGCACATAAGCGCCAAGAACGCGGGAATGCTGCTGGCCCAGTGGATACCCAGATTCTTATACATATACGTCGTGAAGAGCGGGAAAGCGGCGCCGAAGAGACTGCGGAGAACGGAATTGGCAGCCAAGACAGAAGCGGCGTAAATGGTGTAGGAGTCAATCAGATAGTTGATGATGCTTAGGAAGACCAGGACCATGCCGAATCCAAACGGGACCGTGGCGATGATGCACACGATCCAGTGGATGGATGAGTAATTCGTCCAGGCGAATATGAACAACCCGACCGGGATGCAGACGGCACCGATCAAGCTAGGTGGCAGTCGCACTTCGGGGGGTGTGCTGGTAGCCCCGTCCTTTCGGTACTGTTCCGCCGCCCGTTGATAGCGTGTGTTGTCGGGGATGGTGTATATGACTGCTGCCAGCATCCCCACGGCCACGCCGAGGAAAGCGAGACCACCGATGCCTGCGCTCCAACCCCGTTGCTCTTGGAAGACGATTGGGAAGGCGGCGAACATCATATAGAGAGTTCCATAGATGATGCTCATATACACGCTCAGGAGGAGGACGATCGGCTCACGGAAGAGCAGGATCCACGGCCTGGAGAGAGCTGTCTTGAACGCCTCGCCGGCCGACGGCCTTTTACCTGACTGCACGTCCATCCTCGTACGATAGACTTTACCGGTCGCCCTCGATAGGGCGGCTGCGCGTTTGCGCAGGAGAACGGGTGGATACGTTTCGGGGATGGTCAGAGAACCGATGATCCAGACGGCGCCGGTGAAGATGGCCATCAGGCCTTCGACCCATCGCCATCCCTTCGTTTGGCCCAAGAAGCCACCGACGATGGGGCCGAGGGTAGGACCCATGAAAGGTGCCGCGGCGAATATACTCATGGCCAAGCCTCGCTGCGAAGCGGGAAACATGTCAGCAATGACACCCCCGGCGTTCGTCAGAGGCGAAGATCCAAAGGCGCCAGCGAAGAAGCGAAGGATGAGAAGCGTCTGAACATTCTGCGAGCCAGCGGCACCCGCGTTGAAAGCGGTGAGGGCGCCATAGGTGCCGAAGAAAAGGACTTGCCGACCGAACAGCTCCGAGAGCGGGGCCCAGAGCAGCGGGCCGATGGCGAAGCCCAGGACGAAGAGCGAGACGCCCAGGATGGCAACTTCTTGGCTGGCGGCGAAGTCTCCAATGATCTGGCGGACACCACCGATGTATGCAGAGGAGGCGAACGAGACCGCCAAAGTCGCGATGGCAACGAGGATGGTAAGGGTCCATTTCTTCCACATGGAAAAGAGCATCGGGTTCCGAGGATCGTCCGGAATGAACTCGACGAGGTATGGCTCGTCTTCGGTCCCGCAGCCGGCATAGCTATAATTCAGTACTGCAGGCGTGACGAGG
>JAABUU010001433.1_pt1 | contig 40277 bp, 56 predicted proteins | sample 5559301 | NCBI WGS metagenome assembly JAABUU01 (sample SAMN10711884, study PRJNA513360) | rock metagenome | isolation source: Antarctica rocks | place: Antarctica: Victoria Land, Richard Nunatak white | reverse complement strand
CCCTGCATCTTTTAAGGAGAGCAACGGGCAAGGAGGTGCCCCAGTGTCCTTGCGTTGTAATAAGCGCTGACAGAGGGGTGTCATGCACTCACCGACCCCGACACCTGTGTGTTCCTCCACTGTTTTGGGAGAGCAGCTGCATGCGGCGTGGAGTGGATCGAAGGCAAATGTAGACACCGCAGGCTTGTGTCATAAAGATCTGGGTGTGCGCGCTGTGCGCCGAGCCACGCTCGCTGATCCGGGGCGCCGGGCATGCCTGGGCCGCATCAGCGCACTTTGCTTCATATAAACCACACCTGTGCGGCCGCAGGTACGCTGAAGTGCCTGGGCTGCAAGCGCACCATGCCCGGGCGCGCGGACGCGGCGACCGGCCCGCCGCTGTGCGCCGACTGCGCCGCCGAGGAGGGCACCGCCGCGCGCGTGTGGCTCGTAGGCCCCAGCGCCTGCATGCATTCCCCGCGCCTGTGCTGAAGCAGACGTGTCGCGCGCGCCTGGCAGGTGGCTGTGGTCAATCGCCCCCCGCTCCGCCATGTCTTCCGGCCCTGCATGCCTCTCAGGCGTATCAGAGCATCAGATGGGCCCCTTCGGCGCCCGCCCGGCCAGCTGACGCATTGGCGGCCGGGACGCCGTGGGCGCCGCTGAGTGCGCCGGTCGGCGCATCGCTCAGCGCCGGCGCGCGCGCCGCAGGGCCTGCTGCGCGAGGCCGACCAGCTGGAGGTGCGGCACGCAGCCGCGCACGCGCTGTGCGCGCGCTGCCACAGCGGCGGCGCGCTCGGGCCCGTGCTGTGCGAGAACGCCGAGTGCGCGGTGCTGTTCGCGCGCCTGGGCACGCAGACGCGCCTGGCCGCGCTGCTGCCGTCCCTGCAGCGCATGGTGGACTACTCTTGGTGACGCCGGGCTCTGTGCTGTGGTTTCACGCAGTGGCCGAGTGCGGCCTGCGCATGCTCTTATTGGAGCATGCGCAGAGTTTGCATGCATGTTTGAACTGATTGCTCGGTATGTCCTGTACATTGCTGGTTTGCAAGGATGGGCCTGACCGGTGTGAAACGCATGCGCTTGATGGGCGTTGAGCTGTTGTACACAACCAGCGCATGGCTCAGATCGATTGCGCGGAACCTGAAGATGAATATCAAGGTATTGCCAAGCTTCATGCTATGTCCGCAGCGCAGCGGATTTTGTGTGCCTATGGTGGCGGGTTGATGGTGCATAGCGGTTGCAACACCTGGTGTGTAACAGCAGCACATGGCCATCAAATGTGCGCACACTCCGGCCCTTGCCCCGCCTCACTCCTTGCCTCAACAGGTTGACTTTTTAACAGCCAGAGCTTTGACCAAGCAGCACCAAAGACCCAAGCACCATGCGCAGACAGCCCTTTAAAGGAGGCCAGGGGTGAGCAGTGCATAGCTAGCATGGGGAGCGGGCAGGCTCCTTTGGAGCCTGCCCGCTGCCCCGCATACGTGGTATGACTAACAGGGCGCCAGTGAGCTTCTGGCTCCTGCCGCCCAGTGCAGCACGGACAACACGTGTGAGCAAAACCAAGCGCAAATCCGCACCCCGCTGCTACAGCGCCCCCGCTTGCAGGTGCGGAGATAGCATTGCCCTGCTGCCGGGCACTTGTGCCAGCAGCCCTCCCAGGAAAACCAACACAAATATCGCGCGCACAGCAGACATGCGCTCTCAGGGCCGTGTGCGCGTCCCTAACCCCAGACACATGCAACTGCCGGGCAGAGACCGGGCAACCCCCACTCATGCCCTGCGCTGCTGCGCGCCGGCAGGATGCCCTCAGGCGTTTGGCCGCCGCATCATCGCCATTTCAGTGTCGTGCAGGTCGGTGTAGCGCGACGGCGCGCGCCGCTTGGAGTACGCCCACGCCACGCTCGCGATGATCGCGCCCAGGCCAAACACCGCCAGCAGCGGCCACAGCCAGTGCCCGCCGTGCGTGCTGGGGTTGAGCGCGCCGCCGGGCGGCGGGCCGACCAGGACGACCGCGTCGCCGAGCGCGACGTACTGCCCCGGCGACGGCTGCGTGTCCACCGTGTAGCCCTTGAGCGGGCCGTCCTGCGGCGCCTGCCGCGGCGCCCACGCGCGTCAGCCTCCAGCGGTGCTGGCTCAACCCTTACAGTGTCACGCACTGATGTGGGGTTCGGGATTGGCGCAGGGGCGCACGACGCACTGCTACTTCTCAGCCTGCACGCTTCACGCCTTGGGCGAGTGTGCAACAGCCAAGCGAGGCCCAACAGTACGTGACAGTAAACAGACAGGACCGCAGATGCGACCAGGGCCTGGCGCCTCTGCATTGCTTGAGCACCGGGTGAGTGGATTGCTTGACATGCGGCGTGCCCTGTGACAAGCAGAACTGGCCATCGCAGCCTGAGCTGCTACCGGAACATGCGCTAGCGCTGGGAAGCCACACATAGCCATGCAGCACACCGCCAGCGTGCCGACGCCGCCCAGCGCCGGCCGTGCGGGCTGCCGCGCGCCGTCGCCGCCGAAAAACCACGCAGCCGGGCCAGCCGCCGCCCGCAGGCCCGACGCCGGCCCCGGCCCGGGCGCCGACCCCGCCGCGCTCGCCAGCCCCGGCCAGCCCAGCACGCCCGCGCCGCTCGCGCTCGGGCTGGGCGCGGGCGCGTGCGGCCAGGCGGCGGACGGCGCGGGCGCAGGGCTGCGCGCGCGCGCCCCCACGCGGAGCGTGGCCCCCGCCCCGGCCGCGATGAAGCCGTCATTGAAGGGCGCGCCCGCCGCGCCGGGCGCGGCGCCCGCCTCGAGCGCGGGCGCGGGTGCGCCCAACCCCAGCCCGAGCCCTGCGCACCGTGCGCCGCGCTTACGCCACGCGTCACAGAGCGCAAGTGCAACTGTGGGGCAGAGGCACGGTGCGGAGCGGCAGCCGTGGGTGTGTCGCGCCGCCCCCCCTTGCCACAAGCCGTCCTGAGGCCGAACCCAGAAGGCAGCAGCCGGCAGCGGCGCCACGCTGTGCGGAGCGCACCGGGGAAGGCCGCAGGCGCGGGTGCGGGCGCTGGGCCGGCCGCGGCGGCCCCGGCCGGCTGGAGGCTCGGCAGGCGCTTGTGCGTCTGGTCCGCAAAGGTCGCCTGCGCGTCAGGCCTTGCGTCGGGTGCAGAGTGTTGAAGCCGTTCCTTGTGCACCATCCAAGGGCCAAGCAGCACAGGGATGCGGCAACTCTCAGGGCCGGCCAGCTCTCGCACGGCGAGGCACGCACCTGGCGCGCGCGCTCTGCGATCGGCAGCTGGACAGGTGGGGTCACCGGCGCGTCACTTATGGCTGCCTCGTCGCCAAACACGCCTGAATCCAAGGCGTCCTCGCCGGTGCCGAGTGATGGTTGGCCTGCGACGGGCAGCTCCACCCCGTTGCCAGAATACTTTTAGCGCGCAGTCCAATCTGAGTGAAGCCTGATAAAGTGCCTCCTTGCCGCCTGGAGGTTGCGGGGCAGCTGCAGCCACCTTGATGGATGGAGCCCATTCGTCAAACCCACCCGCACACAGCAAAGTGGCGGCACCCAGCAGCGCACCTTGTGCCAAGGCCACCAGCAGTCCCAGCAGCAGCACACAGACTGCGCCTCTGTGAGCCATCGAGCCTCGCACGCGGCTGCCCCTCGCCGCACGCCAGCTGTCACGCAGAACGCCAATGCTGTTCAAACCAGCAGAGACAGGCAGTACGTGAAGCTCGTTGTCTTTCCAGGCCCCCCAGAGTAAGGCCCCGACGCAGCCTGCGCACACCAGCAGTCCTGGAAAAAAACCGCCTTTTCGCACCACACTGCAGACTGTTCTGCCTGGCTGAGTACAGAGCGCTGTGACGAACTTCCTTGCACAGTGGTGCAGACCCTGCAGCCAGCGCAGGTCATTGGTAATCCAGGGCAAGTTTTTCTTGGCTCGTGCAGGAGAGAGCTGGGGGGCCTTTGAGAAGAATGGCCGAAACAAACAGGAGTGACGTATTGGCCTTTGAGAAGTACGCCAAGTGACTGGCGCACTCACGAAACTCGGCAGCTTACACCACAAGAGGAGGCGACAGCGCCAGTAAAGCGAGCACACAAACAAGCAAGCCAAGCTTTGCTGGCAAGCAGTACACTATCCCTGGTTGAAACATGTGCACTGCACATTGTGCAGTCACAGCTTGTCTGGCACCCCAGCAAGACTGCTGAGGCGCACCGCCCCGCAGCTAGCAGCAGGTCCTAAGACCAGTGCGTGTGCTGCCGCCGAGGCAGCCCGTCACGACTTGCACAAACAGTGACAGGCGGAAAGGCCAGACAATGCACCGACTTGAAGGGGCATAGCAAGCCCTCCCTGGGCGGCACGCCCTTCAACTTGACCTCCTCCCTGGTATCGCGCCGCCGCACGCGGTAGGCACCCGCTCAGCCGCCTAGCCGACGACGAGGTGCCCCTCGTCCATAAACTTATAGGTGGGCACCTCCAGGTTGTAGGGCGCGGGGCCCTTGCGCGCGCGGCCCGACGTGTCGTAGTGGCTGCCGTGGCAGGGGCAGAACCAGCCGCCGTAGTCGCCCGCATTGGGCAGCGGCACGCAGCCTGCGGCACAGCGCACGGTGGCACACGTGAGCTGCCAAATGCCATTGCGCTCGCCCGCCGCCATCGGCTCGCTCAATCACGCGAGCACACCCTGCACCAATATAGTGAATTTCTAGGTCACAGAGGCAAGGCCGCCCTCCTCAATGACAAGTTAAGACACACTTCCATTCTCGCACTCGGCAGAGAAGGTACGGAGGTAAGAAAGCACGACGGTGCAGGTGCTGCCCCACGCTGCGTGTTTGGGACGCGTACCCAGGTGGGTGCACACGCCGACCAGCACCAGCCACTGCGCACACGTGCCGCGAGTCAGGCCAGGCGCCGAGTGGAGTTTCAACGCTTTGAAGCTCGCTAGGCAGCCAAAACTGGAAGTACGCAGCTCAGCCAGAGAACGCGCAGCTCAGCCGGAAAGCCAGCTACACAACGTCCCAACGCGCAGTGCACTTGAACCTGAACTGAGCCAACACCACAACCACGGGACGCACCTCGGGGTTCTGTACTCGCTCCTCGTCGGTCTGCGGGTCCCTGAGGGAGTGCACGTCGACCTGCCGTGCGGACTCGATCTCCTCCTCCGACCGCCGGCGGATGAACACGGGCTTGCCGCGCCACTTGACCGTGATCGTCTGCCCCATGGCCACCTTCGACAGGTCCACCTCCAGGGAAGCCATGGCAAGCACGTCCTTCGTCGCCTGCCCCAGCACACAACAACACCAGTCACGCTCAGCTCCTTTGCAGGGCTGTGCTGGCAGCGGTGGCGCGCACGCTCGGGCCGCGCACCGTCATCGACAGCACAAACTTAAGGACCGCCAGCCGCAGCGCCGACGCGTAGATGAAGCGCCCGCCGGTCAGAATAAAGTACGTGAACGCGCGCTTGCTGGGGTCCCCCGGCGGAAACTTTTCGTGCGAGTGCTCGTCGTAGCTGCGCGGCCGGGGCGCCAAGTGAGCCAAGCGCGTCCGGCACGTACGCGCGCGCGGGGGGCAGCACGCATTGCGAGGCAGGGGCCGCACTAGATATCAGGCGTCGGGTTCTTGAGCGCGTGCACAGTCGGGGGGAGCCCCGTCGGCGTCGGCATGAGCGCAGACGTGCTCGAAAAGCCTGCGCAGCTCAACCACCTCGGTCAGCCCTACGGCAGCTGCGCAGCTGCGGTGCGCCAAAGGAGAGGCACGCGCGCACGGTGGCACACGGCGCCGCTCCAGGCGCTGTCATCGCCAAAGGCGCTGTGCGCCAGCGCGTTGCAGGCGGGTGCGATGCTTTGACCCTGCTGCCACAGCCGCGGCGCCAGCTGACACGCGCGGCGCAAAGCCATGGCCACTTCCTGTGTCTGCTCGCTGCTCTGTTGCTCAGCACTTTGGTCCTGCTACTCAGCGTTCCAGCTCGTCGCCTCGCCCTAGGTTTTTTGCAAGCAGAGCTGAGCGCCATCACGGATGGCATTGCTCTATGATCTGTGCTGTGCTGGGATGTCCTGGCCGCAGCAGTACTGTGCACACTTTCCAGTGAGTGTCGGCGGTGTGTCTGGCGCACTGCGCCTCAGAGACGCAGGTAAACTGCACTGTGGGGGCGGCCAGGTAGCCATGCGCTGACGGGATGGGCCCCAGCAGTTGCCGCCTGCTGCTGCTGGCGGTGGGATGTCTGTGCGCGTGCGGCGGCGCCCGCGCACTGCCCGCCGCTGGTGACGGGCCGGTGCCCTGGGACCTGTACCACAAGACCGACCAGATCCTAGACTTCTTCAAGAAGGTTTCGCTCAAGGTCCCGTCGCGCGTGCGGTGTGCCCGGCGCTCCATCACCCGCATGGCAGTGTTGAGCATCACCCGCATGGCAGTGTTGAGCATCACCCGCATGGCAGTGTTGAGCGGGCTTGCAGTCGGACCTAAATGTATACAGCATCAGGCGGGCTGGAGGTGGTGATCGGAGGTGGAGATTGCACTCGGTAATATGTCATCACCCGAGCGCGTCTGGTTGTGCACAGGTATGAGGAGATCCCGGACCCTGAAAGCGACCTGAGTCTGCCGGTGGTGACCATCACAGACTTTGCGACTGGGGAGGCCGGCAAGGAGGTGCTTGCCCCGCTACCGCACTCCATCCTACCTGTACTGGCCGCGTCAGCTCCTGGCTGCTGCGTCAAGCGGAAGCTCAGGAAGGAGTGTATACTGTATGCACTACATCCTGCTGCGGTCAGGAGGACCTGGTGAAAAGCAGCCTCAGCTTACTCAGGCGTGAGAGTCCTGCAGCAGAAGCTGGCTAGGGCGCTTCAGCCCTAGTTGTCAGGCTGCCTGCGGCGGTGCGCAGGTGCTGCTGCTGGTGGGCGGCGAGCATGCGCGCGAGCTCATCACCGCCGAGATCGCCGCGTGGCTCGGCCGCCTGCTGACCGGCACGGCGGACGAGATGGCGGCCTGGCCCGCGCTCAAGGCGGCAACCGCGGTCGCGCAGCAGCGCGGCTGGGCCAAGGGCACGCTGGCCGAGTGGGGCGACGCGCTGCTCGCGCACGTGGTGTTCAAGGTGCGCCGGGACCCTTGACCCAGGGTTTTGTGCTTGGGCTTGAGAGGGCACGCTAGCCGAGTGGGGCGACGCGCTACTCGCGCACATGGTGTTCAAGGTGCGCCGGGGCGGCTGACGTGAGTGCTTCTGTGCTCGGGCTTTGTGCGGCGCGTCCAGGCACAGCGATAAGACCAGATTCTCATGGTGGTGGAAATTGGTGAAAGCGCGCGCGAAGGCGCGAGGCTGCGCGCGCGCGCAGATCATCCCGGTCGAGAACATCCAGGGCCGCAAGGCAGTCGAGAGCGGCGACACGTGCCTGCGCAAGACGGCCGCGGGCGTGGACCTGAACCGCAACTGGGCGCACGCCTGGCGCCAGGCGCGCCCCCGGGCGGCCTGTCCTTTACCCCGGATGCTGCCCTATGCCTGGGAGCGCAGTACGCACTGGGAGGAGCTCGCTGCTACACAATAGGATTGCACAATCAGCAACGTTTCTCTCTGTGCAGCGCCTCACGCGGGCGCTGGGGCGCACGCCCCTGGGCAAGGCCCCGGCCGTACGCGCGGCCCCGCGCCGACCTCATGGTGCGCCGAGGCGCGACGCACGCGCTGCGGGCGTGTCTCATGCTAGTAGCCGCCCTGATCGTATGTCTCATTCTAGTGGTCTTATGCAGTCTCGTGCTAGGAGCCGCGCTCACCGTGTGCCGGCGGGCGGCAGGCGGAGGCCGGCAGCGAGGAGTACGGCGGGCCCGCGCCGTTCAGCGAGCCGGAGGCGCGCGTGGTGCGCCTGGTTGCCGAGACAGCGCGCCCGCAGGCCTACGTCGCGCTGCACTCCGGCGAGTACGCGCTGTACGCGCCCTGGGACAGCGAGGCGCGCGCCCGCGACAGGGTTCTTGCGTGCGGCGGCAGGGCTGAGAACCAGGGTGGGGGTTTTTTCCCTCCGAGGAAGCCTTGCTGCACAGGCGGCAAGGGCGTGCCCGGCCGGCGCGGCTGCGCTGCGCCGAAGCGGTGGGCGCCGGCGAGAGCGCTGCGGCACGCGCGCGGCCGGCGGCCTGCGTCGCATGTGCGCTGCTCGTGCTCCCGCAGGCGCGATGTATTGCACGTATTTGACGCGGGAATGCGCGCACGCGGTGCGCAGGCGTCGCTGGCGCCAGACCTGCCCGCGGACCTGATGGACGTGCTCGCCAACCTCAACGCGTACTGCCAGTGCATGTATGGCGCCGCCGGCAAGGTTGCCGGGTGCGCGCGCGTCCGTGATTAGGGTAGTTAGGGTTTGCTTAGAGTAATAATGTGGCGCGCGCGTGACGGAAGCTGCTGCGTCAGATGGCTGCACGCAGGCTTTCGCCTTGAGGATGCGGCTCTCGGGGGATGTCTGTGGCCACTTGCTGAGCTGCAGCGTCTTGCTCGTTCGGCCGCCAGCGCACCGGGGGGTCTGCTCCTGGGCTTGCCGGCGGCCGGGCGTGCGGGCGCGCCAGCAGCTCGCTGCCTCTTGGGGCTGCGGCGCATGCGCGGGCGCGCCAACGCGTGCGCGGGCGTGCTGACATATGCTGCATGCCCCTGGCGCAGGTACCTGGCCTTTGGCAGCAGCATGGACTACATGTACAGCCGCCTGCACGTCCGCTACCCGCTCACCTTCGAGGTGGGCTGCGGCTGCTGCCTCGCCACTTGCGCACACAGTTTAGAAGCTCTGATGCCATGAGCTCTGATGCCATGTTTGGAGGCAGGCCTGAGCATTGCGACGGCCTGAAGTCACAGAGTCGCCTCACGTGTTGACATGCTGGGAGCTCAGCGCGCTCTGCGGCGCGCTGCCGCGCAGGTGTACGGCCTGCATACGGTTGGGTTAGGGTAGGGTACGTGTTGACGTGCCGAGAGCTTGGCGCAGTGTGCGGCGCGCTGCCGCGCAGGTGTATGGGCCCGACGGCCTCGGCAAGCTGGCGAAGGGCGGCCACCCGCGGCGGCGCCTCGCTTCAGCGGAGCTGCTGCCCGAGCACGAGCGCAGCGCGGGCGCGGGCGGCAAAGAATCGGACAGGCTGGCGGCGCTGCGGCCTGCGAGCGAGCGGCGTGCTGCAGCGGAGCGGAGCGCGGGCCGGGCCAATGCGGTGCCGGGCGGCGTTGAGCTGCTGCGGCCGTTCGAGGCGCTGCCGGCCCAGGGCCAAGGCGCCAGCGGCGGCGCGCTGGGGGCGGGCGGCAGCGCCGCGGGCGCGCGGCGCGCGGGCCTGCGCGAGGTGGGCGGCCTGCGGGGCGCCAACGAGGTGGCCCTGGACATGGCGTCCATAAAGGGCCGGGGGGACTCGGCCCGGGGGGACGCGGGCCGGGCGCGCCTGGACGCCGAGAACCCCGGCAAGGGCGGCGAGCTCCGGCAGGGCGCCGGCGGCCGCCAGCAGGGCGCCGCGGTCGACGCGTCCGCCGTCGCGGGCTTCACCGATGCGCGCGCGGCCTCCGGCGGCGGCGCCGGCGCGGCGGCGGAGAAGGGCGGCGCAGGGTTCGCCGGCGGCGGCGGCGGCGCGGCCGGCGCGAGCGCGGAGGCCGCCGCGTGCATCACCGACTACAACCCGGTGACGCCGAAGGAGTACCAGGAGGTGCGCGCGCCCGCCGTTTGGGACCCCCCCCCGGTTGAAACCCCGGCACGGGAACCTGGTGCTGCCCCCCCGCGCGCGCATTGCCGCGCGTCTTCAAGGCGCGTCATGGGCGCACAGGGAGTCAGGAGAGCGTCCCCCCCTGCCTCCCCTGCGCCCTGTGCGGGGCCAGGGCTGCCGGGGCGCCGCTTGCTCACCCCGCATGGCGCCGGCCTATCCTAACCCTATCCTCACCCTATCCTAACTCATACCTTAAATCTAGCACACATATACACGGGCGCGAACTGGGAGACGCGGCGCGCGCGGGGCAGGTGGTGGTGCGGTGGCTGGCGACGCTGCTGGTGCTGGCGGACCACCTGGCGGCCAACCCGGTCGCGTCGGCCGCGGCCGACACGGCCGGCCAGGACGGCCTGCCGCTGCCGCAGACGCCGCCGACCAAGCAGGACCTGGCGCTCAAGGGCGAGACCGGCGTTGCGGCCGCCGTGGAGCGGCTCACGTCGCCGCCCCAGAGTGAGCCGCCCGCCGAGGGGGGTGCTCAACTTTGTTCGTGAGCTTGCGTGGTGGCATGCAGCGGTGCGTGCGGGACGCGCCCTGTGTGGCGTCCAGCCGATCTGCTGGGGCGGCGGCGGCGGCTCCAGCACTGTGCTGCTCCGTTTCCGGCTACGGAGATGCCTGCCTATCACCCGGTCTCATCTGCTTGCGGCTCAGTCCTTGGGTGCGTGCGGCGCAGACGCGTCGGTGTCGGCCAAGGCGAAGCGCGACTGGCTGTCGGCGAACTATGCGCTGCCGCTGCTGCCGAGCGTCGCCAACATCATGCAGCCCGCGCAGGTGGGTAGAACATGTTATGCACTGGAGTCAAAAGTGCTCTGCTGCCTTCTCTTTCCTGTGATGCTTCATGCTCTGTGGGGCTGTATGTAAACCACGCTGCGCACACTTCGTACGCCTGCACTAGGTGACCGGTACTGCGCGCAACTCGCGCGTCGGCGTTCGCAAGGCATCGCAGGCCCAGCCCGCTTCGCCACGCGCGCTCCGCTCAGGGGCCCGGGCGCGCAGAATGCCTGCAGTAGCACAGGCGCTCACGATCGCGCGCCGCGCTCCGGCGGCGCAGGTGGGCGTGGCGCAGGCGTTTGAGTCGGCGCGCGCGCGCGGCGGCGTGCGCCTGGCGCTCGCGGCCGGCGCGCTGGCGGCGGCCGGCCTGGCGCTGTATTTTGGCTGGCGCAGGCTGGGCGGCCCCCAGCTGCTGGGCAGCGGCCTCTCCCGCAGGCGCGCGCCCTGCCCGCGCCCGCCTGGCCCTGGATGCGCCCAGCTGCCGGGCGGCGGCGCCCTGCCGGCGCGCGCCCGGCCGGTGCCTGAGTGCCAGATCAGCAGCCTGCTCCGCCTAGGCTCAAGCAGGGACTGTAGCATAGTTGCTGTGCCCTGCTCATGCCCTTTTCACATTTTCAGGGTCCTTTTTGGGGGGCCGCGCAAGTAGCTGTAGCTGTGCACACAAGCCGCAAGCACCATGCGTACGGCATCAAATGCTGAAGGTTGGGGAGCAAAACGACAGCTGTACGACAAGCCAGCACTGGCGCCTGAAACCGCGCAGGCGCGCGTCCTCTACTCGCCGTCCCGTTCGCTACAGCGTCTGAAGCAGCGCAGCGCCCAGAACGCGTCCAGCGACGGGGGGTACCTGCCGTCCTACACCTCGTCGCCCTATGCGTGACCCGCGTGACCCTGCGGCACCGCTCCGGGCCGCGTCCGGGCTCGACAGGGCGGGGCGGGGCCCGCGGCGCCAGAGAGGCGCAGGGCGGCCTCGCCCGGGCCGGCAGGGCAGGCAGGGTGTGGTGTGTTGCTGGACGACCAGTGTGGCGGGAGGGCGGAGGTGCACCTGAAGGCGTGATCGCGTGTGGGGCGGCAGCAGGCGGTGCAGGCGCAGGCGGTAGCGGGCGGCGGCCCCAGCAGCTTCCCAGCTTGCGCAAGGCCGTCGGCAGACGGCGGGGTTTGTGATGCTTTTCTCATCATGTTGGGCTTGCTTCATCCCATGCAGGTTGATGTGTTGCGCTGCTGGTGGGACAGGCGCTTGGTTGGTAACGGAGTGCGCATTGCGCTTCAAGCTCCCGTCTGCACAGTACTGCTCCTGTTTTCCAGGGCGTAGACAGCATGCATTTATTCCCTCGCAATATGCGAGCCACATGACGGCAACAGCCGCAGACTCTGCGCCAAACCAACTGAACTGCAAACCGGAAAGCAGGATCGCACACCACAAACACAGACACAATGCTGCCGCTCCCATGCACGTGCACTCCCAGCACTTGCACACACTCCGCTCCCGCGCATGCAGGCCCTGCAAATAGGTAGGTAGACACACCGCGACCGCAGCGGTACGACAGAGGGAGCTCAGCAGAGCCTGCACGCAACCTTGCCAAGTCCTATACACGTGGCGAGCAGCCTCCGTAAATGGCCAGTCCCCGGCCCTTTCCAGGCCTCGCAAGGGCGGCAGGAGCGGGGCCACTCGCCCAGCACTCCACCTCGCCTAGCACTCCTGCACTAACGTGACAGCAGCTATGAGTAATGAAAAAAGCGGGCGGGCACCCCGTGCTTTGCTCCTGCGGCGGGGGTGCGCGCGCGCCGCTCGCCGCCATGCGCGGCCCCTCCTGATGCCCGCTGCCCAGGCTCCTGCACCCTGAGCCCTCAGCGCTGTCAGACCGCGCGCTGCCTCCCTCCCCCATCCCCGACCACCACGCCGCCGTCTGCACCAATGACGGGGCGGGGTTATCAGGCTCGGGGCGCGACCCCTGAGCGCCCGCGCGCGGCCGCCAGCCGGCCTGAACAGGCGCGCGGCCGCCCGGCGCGCCGGCGCCGGCGGCGCGCCGGCCCGGCTCGCGGCGCGGTGTGGCCGGGCGCGCGCGGCGCGCGCGTCACTTGGCAGGCGGCATCTGCTTCGCCTTGACGAAGATGATGCCGGCGAACAGGCCGACCAGGATGGAGGCCAGGTTCTCCGCATTCCAGGGCACGTTGAAGGCGACCAGGCCGATCACCGCGACCGGGATCTTGTTCAGGCTGCCCACGAGGGAGTAGGAGGTCGCCGTGGTGGTCGACAGGAACCTGCGCGCAGGCGGCGGCGTGCGTCTGCAGGGCCCTGTGGCTGCCGCGCCCTGAGGCGCGGCAGGCAGGCGAGCTGGCGCGCGAGCACCAGCCTCTTCACAGACCGGGCCCGACACACACCACACAGCGCCGCTCACAGCTCAGGCTGTGAGCGTGGCTTACAGCGCCTGCGCGTGGACACACGCCCAAACTCCAGGCGCACGAGGCCGCGCGGCCGCGCGCGGGCGGCGCACCACAGCGAGGCGAAGCTGATGCCAAACGCAAGCAGCGCGCTCGCGCAGGCCGCGAACACAAAGTGCGGGTTGCGCAGCGCGGGCTCGCTCGGCAGGCACTCCAGCTCGCCGTACCTGGGCGCATACCCTCAGCGCTCAGGACACAGGTTAGGGCGGGGTGAGGAGTGTCAGCCAACGCGCCCAGCCCGCACGCCGCGCAGCACTGCACCAGCTCACAAGCTGCGGGAAGACGCGCACAAAGGCCTGCGCGGAGCGCGGCGGCCGAACAGCGGGTGCGCCCCGCGTTGCCCCCTGGAGCGCTGGCCCGCGTGCTGGGCCGGCGCCTCCGGGCTTCCGGCGCCGCGCGCCGCGCAGCGGGCGGCGCCGGCGCCGGCGCCGGGCGCGCACCGCCGCACGAGCGCGCCAGAGAGCGGCAGCGGCAGCGCGCCGGCGCCGGGCACGCACCGCCACACGAGCGCGCCAGAGAGCGGCAGCGACAGCGCGCCGGCGCCGGGCGCGCACCACCACATGAGCACGCCGATGAGCGGCAGCGACAGCAGGTTGTTGTAGAAGACCATGGAGAACTCGTCCAGCTTGGTGCGGTTGGCGGTGAGCGTGACCACGCGGTCCATCGTGCCGCGCAGGTACAGCGAGTAGCTGGCCGTGAACAGGCAGTTGACCAGCTGCCACATGTAGCCCTGCGCGCCCGGAGCAGCTAGGATATATGCTAGGGTAGAGGCTCTGGTACAGGATAGACCCTATTCAGCTCACTGGTCGCCGCTCGCGGCCCCGCGCGCCACGCGCCGGCGCGCCGCGCCGCCGGCCGCGTCCGGAGCGTGCGCGCCGCCGGGCTCGCCGCGCGTCGGCCCGTGCGCGCGTGCGCGCGGCGGCGCCGCCCCCGGCTCGCCGAGCGCGGAGCAAGCGGCGGCGGCGTGTACGAGCGGGGATCGTGGCGCGCGCGTGCGTGTGCGGCAGAGCAAGTGCGCGCGCAGGCGGGAGCAGCAACCACCTGCCGGGCCACGGCGCCGCAGCGGCGTGGCCCGCTCGGCGCGGACTGTCAGGTCGGGGGCCGCGTCGCGGACGTCCCGGCGCAACCATGAGTGTACAAAGAGGGGCCGAGGGTCCGGGCACAGACCGCGCAGGCAGACTGGGAGACCGGGCGGCGGCACCTGCCTGGCGCGGCGCTGGGCAGGCGGGCGCCGCGGCGCGGGCGGAGGACGGGCAATAGGGGTTTGTGTGAGGGGAGGGCACGGGGGAGGGCGCGGCGCGGGGAGACCGGGGTGCGGGCGGCACCTCGAAGCTGAACGCCAGGTCGGTTGCGGCGCCGCAGACGGCGGACACGGTCATCAGCGCGAGCGTGAGCCACACGCCCGCGCCGTACGTCTTGCCGTACAGCAGGTAGTCGCCGCAGATGGTGAACAGGTTGGTCATGTTCTTCAGCACGGTGGCCATCGGCACGCCCAGGTGCTTGAGCGCGAAGAAGGACGTCCAGATCATGCCGACGAAGATCACGTTGACCGGGAACCAGAGCCGCGCAATCGCAAAGCTCCACGGCTCCAGCTTCACCGCGCCCGCGACCGAGCAGCCGCGCACGAGCACGACGCAGACGAGGCACTGGAAGAGCAGCAGCGAGATCGGCGACGTGAACGCAAAGCTGCTCAGCGTCGCCTTGTTGAGCAGGACCATCGAGGCCGAGGCTGCGCGCGCGGGCGCGGCGCGCGCGTCAGCCGCGGCGCGCGCCGGCGCAGGCGCAGGGTGGGGCACACGCAGCCCGCGGCTCGCGGGTTTGCCGGTGACCCAGGCGCTGCTTTTGAAAGCGAGCGGGTGATCCGGCCGGCCGGCTGCACGAGCAAGCACGTCACCGCCAATCTGCGAGTCTCACGGGTGTTGCGGCGCACCGGTGCAGTACGCTGCGCCGGCGACGAGCTGCACGGGCATGCCGCACAGCTGCATCTGCGGCTCCTGGTGGTGCGAGTCCTTCTCTGGCGCTCCGCTTTTGGCCAGCAGCGACTCCTCATCCTTCTGCTGCTCCCGCTTGGGCGTGAGCGTGCTGGGCGCCATGCTCGTACGGTGGCCCCCGCCGCGGTCAGGCCTGCCATGCTCCCTCTCGCATGCTTGTTACATTCAAGTCCTGGCTCCGCGCGCGCCCCCGCTTGCCCGCTTTGCGCTCCTTCGCCATTTCCCGGGCCTCGCTAGGGGTCAGTTGGAATAACCTGCTGGCAATCTCGACTAGACGTCAGGCTGCACCGCGCCTTGAGTCGTAGCATCTTTGTTGGAAGGTCCAGACCTGCGCAACATGGTGGACACAGCGCCGGCCGTGGTTGCGGCCCTGCCAGACGCAAACGGGGGCGCGGTCCCGCTCTTCACCGACAAAGCTGGCGCGCCGCTCCTGGCCGCGCCGCCCGCACCCAGCGAGCCGCAGGGCGGCTTGGATGGTATGGCCGTTGACAATGCCGCGCAAAACAGCGGAGCGGGTGTGGGCCCATGCCCCGCACGCCTGCGGCATCATGTTTGGCATGATCGCGCCGCCGCGCTTGCTGCTGCGGAGACTGTTGTAGCGCGTGTGCAGACCTGCATGTTGACAGGAGCGCGCACCCAGCGCGTCACGTTTCACAAGCTGTGTGCGGCAGGCGGGGCTGCCGAGGCGGGGGCCGCGCCTGTCGGCGCCGATGCTGGCGGCGCGGGCGCGGCGCCGCCGGCAGTCAGCCCGGAGCTGGAGGCCTTCCAGCGCCAGTTTGCGGCGGTGCAGGCGAATGCCGGCGACTTCACCGCGTGGTGCTCCGCAATTGGCGCGGCCGAAAAGCTTGTGCGCGGCCAGAGCGGCCCGGTGCCGCACCTGCAGTGCACAGGCCCGTGCTCTTTGCTTGCTCAAGGCAGCTGACTGAGAGGAAGCTGGTTGGTGTGCAGTGGCAGGCCCCAGGGCGGCGGCCGATCGGCCTCTGGGGCGGCCCGGGGAGGGTGCCGCTGTGATCGCAGGCCGGCGCCTGGTAACCTGGTCTGCGCTGATGCTCTTCTTGTGCTCTGTATGCGCTCTGGTTTAGCTCGGTTTGAGGCTCTGCAGTTACCGGCAGGCGGTCTCTGCGGATGCGGCAGTGCCTTGCCGCATATTCCACTGGCGCGCTCACGCGCCGCGGCCGCGCAGGGCGACATCGCGCAGCTGCGCGCGGTCTACGATGGCTTCCTGGCCGAGTACCCGCTGTGCTACGGCTACTGGAAGAAGTACGCCGACGCCGAGCAGCGCCACAGCTCGCCGGAGGCCGCCGCGGCCGTGTTTGAGCGCGGCGTGGCGGCGATCAGCAGTTCGGTTGACCTGTGGGGGCACTACGCCGCGTGCCGCCAGACCGCCGGCGCGTCCGCCGACGAAGTGCGCGGGTGCGCGCGCCGCGCTGGCCTGCTGCGCGCAGTCCGTTTCGCTCTCGATCGGCCCCCGCACCTTGAGCCTGCCTTTGCACTTGTCAAGCGACACGCACTGTGTTCCGCCAGGACGCCAGCGCCTTCGCTGCCACACTGTGCAGGTGAGCATGTCTCGCACTTTCTTAGTGCCGCCAACTCCTCTGCTGCTTGTTTTCCGGGGGTGCCGCGCGTGGCGAGGCCGCAGGTGCCCTGGGCGCTGACGCGTGCGGGCGCGCCTGCAGCGCACGGGTCGCTGTGCAGCACCGCCTCGCCTGCTCTCGCGCGCCGTGCGCATGGCAAGGCGCCGAGCTTACCTGCTTCACCTGAGAGCGAGTTGCCAGCGCGTCCGGGGCCGACCAGCCTGAGCGCCGCTGCGCGCGCCGCAGGATCTTTGAGCGCGGCCTGGCGCTGTGCGGCACCGACTTCCTGGCGCACGCGCTGTGGGACAAGGCGCTGAACTTCGAGCTGGCGGCGGGCGCGCCGCTGCGCGCGGCCGCGCTGTACACGCGCGTGCTGGGCGTGCCGCTGCGCGACCTGGACCGCTACTGGAACAGGCGCGCCGCTGCGGGCTAGGGTAGGGTAGGGGTTTTTTCAGCGCGGCGCGGGCACAAGGACGCATGTGCTCAGGCTGCGCGTGCGTGGTCGCTGGCAGCACACGCGCGTCGCGCGCGGCTGCGCCGTGCACCTGTGTGGGCGCTGCATCCTGCGTAACAGGGGCTTTTCACCAAAGGCGGCGACGTTGCCAGATCTTGTATCTTGTTTGCATGTTAGTGCTGCCGGGCAAAAGCTTAGGTGCGGCCAGGGATTGCTGTGCATGTTGCGGCTGACAGTGAGGTCGCCACGTGGTCGAGCCTCAACGCGGCGCGCACACGCGCGCGCAGCCTGCGCAGCTATGTGGCGCAGCGGCTGGCAAGTGACATGATGACGGCCGAGGAGCGCGCCGCGCTGGAGGCGCCAACTGCCGCGGCTAAGAAGGAGGCTGTGGCGGCGGCGCGCGTTGCGGCTGCGGCGGCCGCGGCGGCCGCGGCGCAGGACGCCGCGCGGCGAAGGTGCGGATCTGCATGCGCTTGCACACGCGCCTGGTGTCGGCGGCCTTGCGCTGGCTTCGCGTGGTTCGGCATCTGTCGGCTGTTGATCTGGACGCGAATCCAACGGTGATGACACACTTGCGTTTACGGTCTCTTAGCCATCCATTCTCTTGGGAAATGCACAGTCTGCGAGCGACCCTAACCCAGAACCCTGGCAGGGTGGAGGAGGCTGCGGCGGCGGAGGCGGCCGCGCGGGCGGCCGAGGAGGAGCGCTTGATCGCGGCGGCCGCCGCCGCGGCCGAGGCCGCGCTGGACGACGCGCCGCCGCCCGCGCCGCTGCCGGGCGCGCCCGCGGGGGACGGCGGCACCCCCGCCCCGGGCACCCTGCCTGCGCCCGCCGCGGACGGCGTGGGCGCTGGCCCGGGCGCAGCCGCCATGGCGGGCGTTCAGGAGAGTGCGGGGGGGCCCACGAGCGGCGCCGCGGGGGCCGCGCCGATGGCCGTGGACGGCGCGGCGGCCGGCGTGGGCGCGCCGGACGCGCTCGACGCCGCGGTCACCGACGACGACCTCAAGGCCGCGTGGCTGGCCGAGCGCGAGACGCTGTACAAGGCGCGCGGCCGCAGCTGGCAGTGCCGGTCTGGGTAGGGTTAGGGTTGATGCTGTGCAAGGTGCGCAGCCGCAGCTGCCAGTGCCGGCCTCAGTCTCGCCACAGAGGCCTGCAGATGCACTGTCCAGCCCTGGCGTCTGCGGACCGAGGCTTGTTTGAGGTTGTGGTGCGGGGCGGCGGCCGTGCCTGCTCTGGCTGAAAAGCGGCTGTACCGGGCGGGAGCGAGCTCCTGACAGGCAGCTAGGTGACTCTTGTGTCGGTATGCATTTCCTCCAAAGTGGTCCCCAAAAAGTACTTGAAAGTACTTGAAAAGTACTTTCTAAAGCTAGCAGAATCAAGGTATGCGCGGAGCAGAATCAAGGTACTGCGCGCATACCTGCGCGCAGGCCACCAAAGAGGAGCTGGGCCGGCGGCGCGCGTTCGAGGACGCGATCAAGCGGCCCTACTTCCACGTCAAGCCGCTGGACGGCGCGCAGCTGGCGGCCTGGGGCCGCTACCTGGACTACGCGGAGCCGCGCCTGGCCGACGCGCCGATGCGGCGCCTGTTCGAGCGCTGCCTGGTCGCCTGCGCCTGCTACGTGGGTGCGCCGCGACCCCCGCCCCAGCTACGTCCGCGGCGTCTGCTGCCGGCACTCCAGACCGCGCAGTCTCACTGCTCGGCGGCCGCCCGGAGCGCCACTCTTGGCAGGAGACGAGCATGCGCAGGGGTGCGGGGTGCACAGCTACGTGGCTGCGGGCGCGCCAGGGGCAGCATCCAACCCCCATGCGCTGCCCTGCTGCAGGCGGGCGCGCGCTGCGCGGCCCCCGCTGCTGCCCTGATGCGGGCGCGGGCGCGCGCTGCCAGCACCGCCCTGGCAGCTGTGCTCCCTGCCGCACACGGCGCCCATGCCTGCATGTCACTTTATCGTCTGTCTGGGAATAGGGCTGGTAGGGTGATCTCAACCCTAACCCTGGCGCAGAGTTCTGGGCGCGCTACGCGCGCTGGCTGGAGCCGCGCGAGCCGGGCGGCGCGGACGACGCGGTGCGCCGCGCGGCCGACGTGCACTGCAAGCGCCGCCCGGAGGCGGCGCTGCTGGCCGCTCGGTCGGCCGAGCGCCGCGGGCGCGCCGCCGCCGCGCGCGCGTACTACGAGCACGTGCTAAAGAGCCCGGGCGGCCTGGCGGTCGGCAGCCTGGCCGCCACGGTCGCCTGCGCCAACTTTGAGCGCCGCCAGGCGCGGTCGCAGGCGGCTTGCACCGCCCGCGCGCACCGCTGTTGCGCATGCCCTTTTTCCGTGGCAGGGGAGCTTTTTGGTCACCGCGGTTGGTCTGCTCGCACAGGCTGGCTGCCGCCTGCATGCGCCCTGCGGTCGAGCTGGCTGCCTGGCACAGGCGGGGCTGGTGAGCCGCGGAGAGCACGTGTGCGCTGAGTCGCAGATAGCGCGCCCCCGCACCCCAGGACAGGCCCCGCAGCGCCAGTCCGCGGCGCGCAGGGCAGCAAGGCGGCCGCGTGCGGCGTGTTCGACCACGGGCTCAAGGCGGCGGCCGCGCGCGGCGCCGGCGGCGCGGCCGCATACGCGCACCTGGCCATCCAGTACGCGCACCTGCTGCGCGTGGCGTACGGCGACGCGCGCGGCGCGCGCGCGGTGTACGGCGAGGCGCTGCGCGTGCACCCGGACCAGCTGGCGCTGTGGGAGGGCGCCATCCACCTGGAGGAGACGCTGGAGGGCCCGGTGCGCCAGTCTACCCTTAAAGCTACCCAACCCCGGACCTACCCTGCCCCCTGCGCCAGGCCGCGCGCGCGCGCTCCCGCGCACGCGCGGGCGCCCGGGCGTGGGTGCGCTCGGGCGCGCGCGGCGCGGGGCCGCGCGCTGCGCGGGCGCCTCGGCCAGAGTCGCTTCGGTGGAAGTTGCTGCGTTTGTGAGCGTGCATGACAGGACTGGCTACTCGCCTGCGCGGCCGGCTCTTGACTCGTCACGGTGGCTAGGGAATCAAGGGCCAAACGGCGGCGAGCCTGCAAGCCTGCACACGTCGTGTCACAGGGCGCTCCGATCGTCCCGCGCAGGCGGCCGAGCGGGTGGCCAAGGTGCTGGCGCTGTACGCGCGCGCGACGGCGGCGCCCGCATCGGGCGCCGAGGCGCGCGCGCTGCCCGCGGCCGCCCGCGAGACGCTGTCGGGCCGCGCGGCCGCCTTCGCCGACCTGGCGGCCGACGCGGCAGCGGTCGAGGCGGCCGAGGCCGCGCACGCGGCGCGCTTCAAGACCTGGGAGCGGCCGGCGGGCGCCAACCCTGCCGCCGGCCCCGACCCGGGCTCGGAGCCCGCCAGCCGCAAGCGCCCTGCTGACGCGGCTGCCGACGGCGCCGCGGCCGCCAAGAAGCCCGCGCCGGCGGCCGCGCCGCCGGCCGCCGCGCCGGCGCCGGCCGCCGCGCCGGCGGCGCCGGCTGCGGTCGCGCCGGCCCTCGCGCCTGCCGCGGCCGCGCCGGTGGCTGTGGCGGTGCCAGCGGCGTCGGTTGCGCCGGCGGCGCCGGCTGCGCCGGCGGCGCCCGCGGCGGCGCCCGCGGCAGCGGCCGCCGCGTACACTGCTCCGGCAGCGGCCGCTGCGTATTATCCGGGCTACGGGTATGCAGGGTACAGCTACCCTGCCGCGGGCTACTACCCCGGCTACGGCTACTGATGAGCCGGAGCGGGCAGTGATATGCGGTCCCGCTGCGGACGCTGATATGCTCGCACTGGCAGCTCAAGCCTGTGGTCGGGGTGCTGGGGCATTGGGTGGGACCTCTTTGCAGCTGCACCAGTGACGCGTCCGCAGCCGCCGCACTGCGCGGCCATCACCATGATTTAGCATTACGTATTATATGCAGTCAGTACTACATAGCGCGTCGTTGGTCGTCCCGCTTCAGGCTGCGCCAGTCCGTCGACGCTCTCTGGCAGAGCCGGCACGCACTGCTTGCAGCGGTGATGACGCGCAGGTGGCGACACACCTGGCCTACGCAGTGTCTTAGGGACTTAGGATTGGGGTCTGCCTCTTTTACAAGCTGGCCTGCATCGTCGCGTGGAGCGAAGCTGAGCACGAAGCTATGTGCTCTGCATCACGCGCAAGGGCGGTCGACGGGCAGCGCTGGCGGCATAACAGATGAGACGCATGCCTGTCATGCAGGTGGCTGCGCTTGCGCCAACGACGTCCGTACGTGGTAATCACAGGATACGTGCCTGGGCAGGCTGCCTTGCACACGCGGTGAGGGTGTCACGCAGCCTAGCTGCTGTTGTTATATAAGCACATTACACAGTTTCCCTGGAACAAACATATCTTGCCATGCGCTGCACCTCACAACAACTGCATATCAACAGAGCCACAGCCCAGAAGCAAACGGCCTTCACACACTGCCTCTGCTCGGAAAGTACACCTTTAGAAGTCTGTGCAGCGCCCTCCTCGCTCCCAGTCCCCTGCACAACGCACACATCTTCACTCACAACAGGTCACGTTCTGGCTCGGAACACACACGCAGCCCCCAGAAAGAGGCTGAGCAAAGCTACCAGGGAAAAGTTGCACAGTCCGCACCAAAGCGTGTTGGCTCAGCGCCCGTGTACGCGCCCTTTGGCCCGCCTATCTCGCCGGTGGGGCTGACCAGCACCTGCAAGCCCACCGACAGTGCGCTGAAGTCAACACGCAGCAGGCCAAGGAGGACAGTCAGGCCGAGCTCAGCTGGCTAGACTCTGGCAAACAGGCTACGTCCTGTACATGTAAAAATACCAGGCACGTTGGGTTGCGCAGTGGCAACCAGACCACGCTGGTTGTTTGCAGTAAGGTGACATAAGCGCTTGCAAATACAAACATGTGCACAAGCCAAAGCACGGTCGTACCTCCTCGTCAGCCTCCTCGTCCTCTACATGCTCTGCAGCGGGCGCTGCCTGCGCCTCGCGCTTGTCCAGCAGCGCGCGCAGCTCGTCCTCTGTGCGGCGCTGCAGCTGCACAGTGAACGGGTCCGCCTCCGGCGCCGCCGGCGGCCGGCTGCTGCTGTGCCGCGCCTGCGCTTTGCACGTGCCGCACGCAAGCGCAGGCGCGCCTTGCGCGCACCTCTGCGCTGCGGCCTCCTGCACGCTGAGGAGCAGCTGCGCCGCACTCCGCCTCAGCATCTCTATGACTCTTCACTGAGCCGTACTTTTGTGTCAAGCTTCACAAAGTTTGCACTGCAAACGTGGACTTTGGCTCGTACGTACCCTTGGCAAGGCCCTTGCACGTGCGCAGCCTGATGCGCAGAGGAGTCCGGCCAGGAGGGTGAAGAGAAAGTGCTGGACTGCCTGAGTGAGTGGCCATGGTCTCCGAGTCCAAGAAGAAGCGCGAGGCCGCAAAGAAAGCAAAGGCGAGTCAGAAGCTCAGCAGCGCTGCGGGAGCTGCGGGGGAGCCGCTGGCTGACAGCACCAACGGCCACGCCGCAGCGGCAAGGGCCGATGCAGCTAGCGAGGCGCCTGCGGACGCTGGCGACGGCCCCGACACGTCCGAGCGCACAGTGACGGGCGTTCTGACGAGTGCGACCCACGAGTCACTGAGGCCTGGCCGAGCACTGAACATTCGCTGTTTATGGCGCTGTCTCAGCACATACGCTGAAGCACTCAGAAATATTGAGCTCCTGCACCTACTAAGCGAGGCTCCCCATGTGCTGCAGGCCATCCGCTGGGGCGCGATATACACTATGACAACTTCTCACTGTTGTTTCACGGGCATGAGCTGCTTGCGGACACCCGCTTGGAGCTCAACTTTGGGAGGTGCGCACGACAAAGCTGTCTACACCGGTTACCTTGCAGCAAAGATCCGCTTGTTTGCTAAATATCAACCAGCTGTAGCAACCAAGTAGCGACCAAGTTCTGTGCTGTTTGCGAGCAGGCGCTACGCGCTCATCGGCCCAAACGGTGTGCCGCCCCGCACTGCTCTTCCTGCCAGTGCCTCGGCTTCTGCACAAGGGCGGGTACAACACGGCTGGTGTGCGCACTAAAATCGTCAGCTTGCACTGCTTCAGGCAGCGGCAAGTCCAGCCTGCTGAAGGCGCTGGGCAACAGGGAGGTCCCGATACCCGAGCACGTCGACACATACTTCCTGGACAGGTTGGCACACATGCAGCATGCCCATAAGGTTGTTAGTCTGTTGTATGTATGTTCTCGCGTTGTTGTGTTGGTACGTAAACTCACACTCCGCTTCTGTACCACCACTGCTCACAGACTGCCGCTTCCCCACGCCGAAGCGCTGCGCCCGGGATAGACGTCCCTGGCGCGCGGCCCCCATGCGCGCGGACGCGCGGCGGCAGGGAGGCACCCGCCAGCGACCTGACGGCGCTGCAGGCGGTGATGAGCGTGGACGCGGAGCGGGCGCGCCTGGAGCGCGAGGCGGAGGCGCTCGTCACGCTGGAGGACCCCGAGGTGGAGCAGCGCCTGATCGACGTCTACGAGCGGTGCGGCCCGCGTCTGGGGGAGTTGATGTGGTGACTGCCCTGGGTGATGATGCGCTGGTCTCAATGATTTTGCTATCCACCATGAACTGCGTGAATGGCATGCATGGCACTGCAGCTGGCCGCTTTGCACAGGCTGGCAAGTACTTATAAAGGGACCGGGCGTGCTATGCGGGATGCACAGCATGTCAGAGCGGTGGAGGCCAATGCTAGTCCTGAGCCTCACCTGTGCAAGTACATCAGCACCGCTGGGCGGCGCGGCAGGCTGGAGGGCCTGGATGCGGGTACGACGGAGGCGCGCGCGGGGCAGCTGCTGCACGGCCTGGGCTTCACCAAGGCCATGCAGGCGAAGAAGGTGCTGCCTGCCGTCAGGCGCATGTGGCTCTGCCCAAGGGGCTAGGATTAGGATTAACCTTTATCCTACCCTAGGTTCGCACATGTAGGTACGCTCTCCTTGCTGGCAGGCAGTGCTGCGCAGGCAGCGCTGCGCAGTGCTGCGCGCGTCCTGCTGTTGTGTCTGCCTCGAAGGCGGGCGCTGACCGGCGCGCCCGCGTGCGCGCAGACGCGCGACTTTTCTGGAGGCGCGCGCGCTGCTGCGGGCCCCTCGCACAGCACACGCCTGCCGATGCCTCGCAGTTGTGCAGGTTACAGTGCTACACCGTGGTACCTCTCATACTGGGGGCCTGCAAAGGCTTGGGGCGCCTGCTTTTGCTGCGCGTCCTTCCCTGTAAGTCACCTGTGCGCTAATTGCCGAGGTGTGACGTGTGCCGGACTGACTCCGCTGGTGATAGGCTGGAGAATGCGGATCGCCCTGGCGCGGGCGCTGTTCGTGGACCCGACGTTCCTCATCCTGGACGAGCCGACCAACCATTTGGTGCCTCCCGGACCGGCGGGCATCCTCAAGTCATTGGTTTGTAGCCTATTTCTATGTCAAGGAGTTTCATAACTGATTGCATTGACCTGTGGCAATCCCTGCAATGCAGGAGTGAGTTCCATCAGGCATGACAGACAAAATAAACATTGCTGTGTGTGCAGCAAGGTACTGAAACAGCTAGCGGAGCCATGCACAGGGCACTTGTTTGACGACACATCTATGCCTCATTTTGCTAAGGGTAGTGCGCTCTCGTCGGCACACTCAGCAGGGCCCTGCACGAGGCGCTCCTGGTGGAAGCGAGGGCGCGCGCGCGCGCGCGCGCGCAGGACCTGGAGGCGTGTGTGTGGCTGGAGGAGACGCTGAAAAAGTACCGGCGCATCCTGCTCATGGTCTCGCACTCGCAGGCGCGCGCCCCGAGCGCCGGCGCCCGAGCAGCACCCCTGTATGCGCTGGTAGTCCGCGTGCTGAGCGCGTGGAAATACCGGCATGCGCATATGTGCACATGCATACACGCGCATGTTGCTCTCAGCGCGTGATCACTCGGCGCGCGAATACGCCACAGCTCGTGAGCACGCCATCACGCGCTGTCGTGCCCGGCGGGGACGCGCAGGACTTTATGAACGGGGTGGCCACCAACATCATCCACCTGCAGCACAAGAAGCTGAGGTACTATGGCGGTGCGGGCCCCGCGCGGGTGCTCGCCGCCCGGCCCAGCCCCAGCGGGTGCGTGCCTGCCTCGGTATGCATGCCCCCTTGCTGCGCCGGCGGCGCCGCCGCCGCGGCCCGCGCCGCGCCTCCAACCCGTGCCCCGGCGCGCGCCAGGCAACTATGACAGCTACGTGCGGACGCGCTCCGAGCTGGAGGAGAACCAGATGAAGCAGTACCAGAAGGAGCAGGAGCAGGTGGGCGCCTGCCGCTGGCGTGCAGCAGCCGCACAGGCCTGTGACCGCGGTCATTTTTGCTCCATGTTCCGGGAAAGGAGAAGGCCCGATGATGCCCACATGGCGCGCAACAAGGCCTGCTGCAGCACTGCTGGAGAGCGCTTTGCAGCATCATCTTGCAGCGCGCAGCGCCGCGTCTGCATGCGCGGCAGTCACAGCGGGCGTGCCTTGCGCAGCAGCGTCAGCGTGCCGGACCGTTCAGCCGCCCGGTCTCAGGCGGCGGCCGGGCGGGGCGCAGATCGCTTCGATGAAGGACTACGTGGCGCGCTTCGGCCACGGCAGCGCCAAGCTGGCGCGCCAGGCGCAGTCCAAGGAGAAGGTGCTGGCCAAGATGGTGCGCGGCGGGCTGACCGAGCGGGTCAAGGCCGACCACGTGGTGCGCCGTCGCCCGTCAGCTCCAACAAGCGCTCAACAGCTGAGCATCTTGTCAGCCAAGCTGCACCACTACCCCTGGACAGCAGTGCGGGGCGCGGTCCAACTGGCGGTCCAGGGAGGCGGAGCAGTCCTGCAGTCGCCTCCTGGTGCCAAGCCTGACCCTATCAGTGCTTATTTTATGGCTACACTCCTCAACACCGAGCTCTTTGAGCAATGCCACATGCACTTAAAATGTACCAAAATCAGGTGCAGCGTCAGGAGGTTGTGGGACCCTGTAGGCCGTGTGGGCGCTGTGGTTCCGTGATGCGAGGCGTTGCGAGCACCCTTGCCACCAGCGCCCTTGCCACACACAACAGGAGCCCGGAACCTCTCATGAGTAGTTTGCGCAGCGCGGCCCACCTCTTGGCTGTGCAGAGACACTGGAGGCCGCGCGCGCAGGTGAAGCTGTTCTTCACGGACGTCGGCAAGCTGCCGCCGCCGGTGCTGCAGTTCCAGCGCGTCACGTTCGGCTACTCCCCGTCGCAAGTGCTCTACCAGGATGTGCGGCCCCGGATGCGCTGCATAGCCGTGCGCAGGCCTGTGTGCCGGGTGTCTCGGTGGGAGTCTGCAACCCATAGCAAGTCAGCACAGCTAGAATTTCCATATCCTTTGTTCAAGGAGGGGCTTCACCATGCGCTCAGAGCGCAGTGCCAGGGCAGAGTGAGTGAGCATGTGGTCGGCAGGTGTTGCGCCTGCGCGCGCGGACGTGCACTAAGCGAGGCAGAATGTGCCAAGACGCCCTGTTGCAAGGTCGCCCTGTGCCCCGCGCGCAGGTGGACCTGGGCGTGGACCTGGACAGCCGGGTGGCGCTTGTGGGGCCCAACGGCACCGGCAAGAGCACGCTGCTCAAGCTCATGTGCGCCCTGCCCGCCCTGGCATGCACTGCGGGAGCAAGGGCACCCGCAGGGCAGCGCCGAGCGGGCGGGGCGCGCGCAGGACGGGCGACCTGGAGCCGCTGGACGGCATGGTGAAACGGCACAACCACCTCAAGATCGGCTGGTACCACCAGCACCTGGCCGAGCTGCTGGACCTGGCGCTCACGCCGCTGGAGTACATGTTCCGCGAGTTCCCCGAGGCGCGCAGCCCCGCTGCTGGCAGAGTAGGGTTATGGTAGGGTTAGGATCAGAATCAGCACCAGGGTCAGTGGCGAGCCTTCAGGCGTGTCGCGTGAATGCCGCGTGCTGCGCCGATGACGGCGGCGTGCGCGGAGCGTCGATGAGCGCGGCGCGTGAGGCGCGGCGGGGCGGCAGGTGACGGCGGTGGATGAGATGCGCAAGGCCGTGGGCCGCTTTGGGATCTCCGGCAAGACGCAGACGCAGCCCATGGCGCAGCTCAGCGACGGGCTGCGCAGCCGCGTCGTCTTTGCGTGGCTGGTGCGCGCATTGCGGACTGTTTGCGATCGAGTTAAGCCTGTTTGTGCCTGGACTGCCGCATGTTTGTGCTGTGGGTTGTGTGCTTCAGGCGTGCTGCCATGCAGTATCGACAGGGGTGCATGGCGCATGAAGTCGCAATGTCAATTGCCTGGGATATGGGTGTTGGCGTTCCTGGCGAAGCGCAGACTGTGCGCCCTCCGGCGGTCTGCTGAAATAGCGCGCTGTTATGCTGATGCGCAGGCATACAAGACGCCGCACCTGCTCCTGCTGGATGAGCCGACCAACCACCTGGTGCGGGGTTTTGGCAGCCGAGTACCCTTGTTTGTGCCCTGAGTCATGTGCCTGGTCCTCCAAGGACTGCAGTGCAATCAGCTAGCCTCCTGTGCACAGCACCCACCTCTTGAGAGCTGTGTGCTCTTGGGCATGTAGGACATCGAGACCATCGACTCGTTGGCACGTGCGATCAATAACTGGGACGGCGGCCTTGTCCTCGTCAGCCATGACTTCCGGCTCATCTCTCAGGTACGCTGATGCAAGAGTGAAGCTCTCGGTCAGCGCCTGATTGGCCGTGCTCATCTGGACTGCTCAGGCGCATGCAGGCCACCCTTGGTTCGGTGCACGGCGTCGTGCAGTGGTGCCAGCAGTGGCGTGATTATCGACAGCATCAAGCTGTGCTGCAACGCTCATGCGTATGTGGCGCATGCCGCAGGTTGCGGAGGAGATCTGGGTGGTGGAGGACAAGACTGTGAACAAGTGGCAGGGCGGCATCGAGGCATACAAGGAGCACCTGAAGGCCACGCACTTGGTGCGCACACCTCCTTGCAGACAGCCCGAGCTGTTCGCTTACCCTGTCAGTACATGTTAGACTCATGTACGAAGCGGGCATGCTTCTACTACTTGTCAACCACACACGCGCCTGCATCGCGTGGCGTGGCAAGAAGTGCATGGTTGTGTGGCGCGTCAGGCTCTTTGACAGCGGTGCATGCAGCTGCAGTACGTCTGAGACAGTGGCACAGACGTGGGCTTGGCGTGCAGGCGCTCAAGGAGCAGGCGGACATGGTGGAACGTTGAGCGTGTACCTTATGCTGCCTGTATGCTGTGACCTGCACTTTTGTCTGTAGACCTGGGTGGTGCCGCCTAGGAGACCAGGCGCGCTTCGTGCGTGCTTGTTCCCTCTGCGGACGCCGCCCGCTCTGTTCGTCAAGGCGCGGGCTGTGCATGTTTGCCGGCCGGCGTCACTTTTCCTGCTTGCAAGGCCGTGTGTTTGCACGGAGGGCGGCGGGGTATGTGTGTATAGAAGACGCTCAGAGAACCCGGGAGCCTGTTGGCATCCTGTATGCGGAGACAGCTTTCCCCTGATAACATGTGCCATATTCTGCGTGTAAGGCTGTGGCTGGCACTGCATGCCTGCTTTGCAATAGGCTTAGTCATATGCAAAGACCTTCTAGCAATGCTGCCCGGATGCATCCATGAGTTGTGTCACGCACAGCAAGTGGAACTTACACAGTCGCAGTCATGAGCTGCTCATCGCATTCAGCTGCTTCATGAGCTCCTCGACATCGCCCTCGCTCTCCTCCACCGCCCCAGCACGCAGCTCCTCTGCATCCACTCTCGCCTCCTAACGCATGCAGTACCATGAGCTGATCCTGACAGTGTCAGGCAGTGCTGTTGCAAAGGCCATAGTTTTGCTTTGAGCAGACACGCTGCTGGAGAAGGTGAACTGCAAGACACAGGGCAGCTTTTCTCGTCTGGCAGTGCTGGAAAGTAATGCGATACTAGAATCATAGAAGTGGGCAAGGCGTTGCAGATCGTCTTAAGGCGCAGGCTCAAGCCTGCATGGCCAGAAAGCGCAAGCACCCTCTGACGCACCGGCATGGAGTACTCCAAGCCCTCTGCCGGCTCCCCCGGCCCGGTGCGCGCGCCCGCTGCAGCAGAGACGCCACCGCACCCCCCGCCGCTGCCGCCGCCTGCCTCGCCATCAGCCGGCACCACCTCGATGCCCCAGGCGTTCTCCTCATGCACTGGCGCCTCAGCTTCGGCGGCGGCGGCCGCCGCTGCAGCTGCCTCCTCTGCCGCTCGGGCCTGCACGCCGCACTCTGGTGTTCCTGCTTGAACAACCCAGAGCAGCCCAGTCAAAGTGACCGCCCAAGTGCCTTGGCACTACCTCGGCCTATGCAGGACAAGCTTGCATTGCTGCGAGCCGTGCTGCCTCAAGCCTCCAACCTGGCAGGCTTGTAACCCTAGTGAGCGAGCTAGGTCACGCGGCACGCCTCCGGTGCTTTGTGCTGCAAACCGTGCTGCCTCAGAGCTGCAACCTGGCAGGCTGGTAACCCTATTGCGCGACCTAGGTCATGCGGCGCGCCTCTGGTGATGCGGCAGCCGCAGCGGCCTCGGCCTGGCGGCGGCCGCATAGCGCGTTGGCGCAGCCCGGGTTGGGCCGGATCTCCATGGTCGGGAAGAAGTCCTTCAGCGAGGAGTACCCCAGGTACCGCGTGACCTGCGCGACATGGACATGCGCGCGTGTGACCCGCGCGCCATGCCCCACAACGCGCACGGCATGCACACGGTGAAGGTACATTCCGTTGCCCTGTACCTATGCTGGCCTAAGCCCAGGTCTCATATATCGGTGAACAGTGCCAGGGACTGGTGGACAGAGGAGGAGCAGCAACGTGATGCGGTGCACGTGTACCGCAAAGCACCGAGGTGCGCTGCCGGTCAGGCGCGGCGCAGCGCGCCTGGCCAAAGCCCAGCAGGTGCTTGAGCGCGTTCTGCACCAGCAGCCCGGCCACGATGCCCATGGTGGTCGGCAGGCTGGCGGCGCACACGCCCTCGCGCTTGAGCGTGCGCTCGTCGATGCCGCTGGCGACGACCAGCGGCGGCACGCATGCGAAGCACGCCGTCACGCCCGGGATGATCACCTGCCGGCCGCCCGCCGCGGCGCCCGCTTGGTCCTCTGCCGAGGCAGTCTGCGCCGTGCTTTGAGTGTACACCTGTTTTACTTCTTGTGTCTGTGCACCGAGCTGACCATGTCTGCTAGCAAACGCTGCCCCGTCATCTCCGGCGGCGTGCACAGATACGCCACGTCGCCAGATAATTGCATCGTCTGCAGCACCAGCTCAAGAGGAACACCTGATGCAGATCTCCAACGATCAGCAGGCACTGCAGCGCTCGAGCATGCAGCATGCAGCTCGGCAGCGCGCCTGTATGTGGCCCGACACAGCATCCTCGGACACGCCAGACTCCATCCACGTCTGCCCCAGCTCCAGGCACACCTGGCAGCATCAGGCCGGCCTTAGCAGAGCAAGGTATCTACTTCTAATGTCCTGGAGGCCAAATAGATGTGCTGCAATGCACGCGCATGGAGTACCAAGGCACCAGACATCGTATTCACACTCCTGGCAGCCGGCCCTCTGCAGATGCGGTGACACATGTACAGAGCCGCCTGCGGCCGGCGCCGCGCCTGGTTGATGGTCATGCGCGCCTCATAGTTGTCCACGCACGACAGGACCAGCGCCACGCGCGGCGCGCCGGCCGCGTCGCACAGCGAGGCCTTGAAGGCATCAAAGCCCTGCCGCCCGGGCATCTCTGCAGACTCTGCACCGGAGATCCCTGGCGCGGCTTTCCGCACGCACCATGACCAACTACCAAGGCACGAGTTAGCAGAGCAAAGGTGGTGGCTATTGGCATGACACCAACCGTGGAATTTGAGGAGAGGCCTGCTGCTGCAAGTCAACGGTGGTGGCTAACAGCATGACATCATCCATGAGGAGGAACCTGAGAAGAGGCGTGCTGCTGCACAGTGCCGCGCAGGCTGAGCACAGCCCCGCGCGCCTGCAGCGTGGTGATGTTGGACGTGAAGCTCTCCAGGGCGACGTCGGGGTTGATGCCCGCCAGCGTCTGCGCGGCTGCGTCGGTCTTCGTCATGCCGGCCTGCTCCGGCCGGAAGAAGAGCCGGTTCATGTTGGCCAGCTCCACCTGTGCGCGGGCGGCCGCAGCTGCTCGAGGCGTCCCAGGGTTTCTTGTCAGGTTTGATTGCGGCTGCAAACTCCACCTGCGTGCGGGCGGCCGCAGCTGCTCGAGGCGTCTGAGGGTTTCCTGTCAGGTTTGATCGCGTCCGCCAGCTCCACCTGCGCCCGGACGGCCGCAGCTGCTGGAGGCGTCCGTGGGTTATATTCAGGTTTATGGTGTCCACCCGCGCTGGACTGCCGCAGCTGCTGGAGGCGTCTGGCAGGCTCGCTTGAGCTTGCTTCTGTGCGCCAGCATGCATCTCCACCATGCAGTGCCATGTCAGCATTGCCGTTTACAAGCAGGCATGCAAATGCATGCTGCCGGCAACCCCATTTCGCACTACTGCAAGGCGTTCTCAGACACCAGGGACATGCAGGCCTGACCACTCAGTGCCTTCCCGCACAGCTAGCAGGCCCCAAGCCTCAACCTTGCCTGCCGGTCCCACAGTGCCCTGCAACGTGCCGCGTCTCGGCAGGAGCCTGCGCCCGCAGTTTCCCTTCCCAGAGCTCAGCCGCGCGCCTTGTCATAGTCGTACATGAGCAGCCGTCCGACACCGCAGCGCGTGAGCATCTCCGCAGCCACGCTGCCGACGCCGCCCATGCCCACCACCGCGACGGTCACACCGCGTATGCGCTCGTAGTCCCGCACAATCCCCATCCGCTGCAGCGCCATCAGCCGGCTGTAGGGGTTGGAGTCGACCACCTCGGCGCTCATCTTTGCGATTGGCGTGCGGCCCGCCTGCTGCAGTCATATCCGCTATTGCTGATACCTACTCAATAGTACGTAGTGCTGCTTTGCAGGACCAATCACACTGGTGAGGGCGTGCCGTGCCCGGCGCGCTTGATGCGCTCATCGCGAAGGACTTGGAGGGCTCCCAAGAGCCCTTCGCCTCAAATGCTTAACGCGCTGTTCCGATAGAGCTCTGGCTGCCACTTGTCGTGTGAAGACGGCAATGCTGTACCTCAAGATGGTGCACCTCAAGACCTGCGCTGCCTTGACAACGAGCAATGCTCCAGGAGGCTTCCAACTTAGCGCTGTGCTGCACACGTATGTTAATCAATAGCGCACACACGCGTACGAAAAGCAGTCCAGCAGCGGCCGCCGCTACAGACTAGGGCTGAACCAGATTTTAAAATTTTAAAATTGGCTGACGGTTCACTCACTCATTTATTCAACATCCTGCGCGGCCTGGCCAGCTGCGCATGAGTTGTCAAGCTCTCTGACGGTGACGTGAAGAATATGGCCTTCTTGCAGGCGCGGAGCAATCAACCGTGCTAGGTCAGATTCCACTTGGACACGAGTTCACTGCCTCCAAGGCAATCAACAACGATCTCGCGTGTCATCCCAGCGGGGCTCCCACACAGGTGACTGCGCTCCGCTGTCTTCTCCGGCAACCGATATGAGGTGGGCCTACAGGCTGCGACTACCTATATTTTGGCTTGTGCCCTCCCTGTTGCCATGAACTGTGCCTCCAGTGCGGGTGCAGTACCGCGCACGCTCAACACTCAGTCGTGTCACCTCAGTATGCAAACGTCGAGATGCCATGGAACCCAGTAGCTATAGGCCAGTGCCGTGGGCAAACCTATACTTGGCCTGTACGCCAGTGACACTGCGCGTTGCGTGAACACACAGGTAGAGTCTACACACCTTCGTGCGCCCACACAAGCTGAGTGCCGGGCGCAGGGTGCCGATTACAGACCAGCTCTTCGCACTCAGCCGTGCCACCACCCGCGCCCGACAAGCACGTAAGCCCCTACACTGCTGGATTCATTACAGATTGCATTTGACCAGCTACCCCGCACACTGCTTTGGGAGGCCCTACAGTGGCGCGGTGTACTTGTACTGCTGCACTGTCTGTTTCAGCGCAGCCCTTCCGCATGTCCAGACGTGGGGCGCAGCTCCCCCGCGGGGCACTTCACTGAATTATAATCTCGCCTATCTTATCTATGCTGACCTCGAGTCCTATACTGCTCAGTTAGTTGAGCGCGACATCTAAGACTTGCTGCAGCTATCTCAGCGTGTGGCCAGCAGGCAAAAGTCATTCGCACAGCCTAGGTCATGCAGCGTGTCTAAACGATTTGTGGCCAGCTGGCTGTTGAGCCAGGGGCCATTTTATGCGCACTGGTCAGCATGAAATGCAGCCCATGTAGCAGCAGCCCAAGGAGGGTGGGGCTGAGTAGAAACCCTTGCTTCAACCCGGTGCTCGATGCGCACGAGGAAATAATATTGACATGGGTCATGACGTTTGGTGAGGTTCCCCGCGCTCTGACCCCTTGCTCAACAGCCAGCTGGCAGCAGATTTGGACACACCTTAGGACCTAGGAAGACTTGTCTGTTGGCGAACGCGCCAACAGAGCTTCAACAAGTGCTAGATGTGGCGTGCAGTCACCTCAGCAGCACAGGCACAGTCACCTCAGCAGTACAGGCGTAGGTGAATGAGCGAATGAATAACAACCGTGTATCAGCCAAAGACTTCTGATCATGAAGGGCGTGTGCTTTGCGCCTGACATAATCAGAGACAGGGCAGAGAGCAGGCGTCTGGCGCCCGCACTGTTACTATGGTGTGGCAGGACGCACTTACTGTGCACAGCTAAGCCACAGCTAAGCACAGCACAGTGACCTGTTAGCAACGAAAGTGGTCGTTCGCAACGAGAACGTTCTAGCCTGTTGCTGGGCACGCGACAGTGCTCCCACCGCGCCCACTGTGAACCCCTGTTTGTGCAAACAAGGAATGTCCAAGGGCAACCAAGCCGAAGTAGGCAATAGAGGACTACAGCGCGCTGAACACACGACATACGCACAGCAGAGCACAGCACAGCACAGTGGCCTGTTGGCAACGCCATGGCCGCAAGCAACGAGCACTTACTTGCACAACGCCTCGCTCTGGTGCAACACACCTACCATGCCCGTTGCGAGCATAGGCGCGGTAGGAGCACTGATGGGTGCCAGGCATCCAGTAAGTTGTCGGTGCTAACAGGTTCTGCTCGTTGCTAAGAGGCCACTCTTGGGAACATGTCAACCTTGGACACTCACTGTGTGTGCAAACAGGCCTGCCTTAGGGCTGCGCCCGTAAAGGACCGTAGGCTAATACACATTCATTCTGCACGGCATGCTGACGCAGAGCTTCGGGCGGTCCGGGAGCCCGCAGTCATGCTACAGGCGCTGTGGCAGCGCCTGCGGCTGCTGCCGGCGACGCTGCTGCAAGTCTCAAAGCTGCTCGGGTGGCCAGTATGGTTTCTTGTCCTGTTTTTGAACTGGTGCAGGGCGCAGTTCCTATCGCCTGTCGGGGAGTGGTGGAACACCACGGTGCTCGGCACCGTGGAGGAGAGCGTCAAGTCGTTTGTGCGCGAGAGCTTCACCAAGGCGACCAGCGCTGTCAACAGCCTGTTTGCTGGCCTGGTATCGCTGTTCGTGGACAAGAGCTATGCGCAGGTCCGGCGACGCCGTGTGACTACAGTTTGCTTGCTTGCACTTTGCTTCAGTACGGCAATGGCTTGGTGGCCGCTGCATAGTGCTGAGCTCGTCACGTGCTGGCACTGTCTGTTCCAGCAGTGGTGAGCGCAGTCCAGTGCTCGATTGACAACGGGCAATCTGCCTGCAGACGTTGCGCACCGGGTACAACCGCACGGCGGCCTGGCAGTCCTGGTGGTCCAAGGCTGAGGGCCGGCCTGGCCTGTTCAACGAGATTGTGCACCGCGACGCGGCGCCGACGCCGGAGGCCCCGCCGCCAGACCCGCCGCAACCGCAGAGTGCGCTTTGTCCAGCGCCCCCTTCCCTGCCTGGCTTCACTTTGCGGACATGAGTACTAGCTGTGTCCTCCCTATGCATTTCCTTCCTGCCGGCCTGCTGCAGGCTGTGCTCAAACCTTGCAAGCTGTACAGGGTGCAGGCAGCCTACTCAGCATGCCCATGCTCGTGAGCTATGCAGCAAGTCTGCCAGCGCTAGCAGGGCACAGGCAAAGCGTGCTGCCTGCTCTCAGGCGCGGACTTGTCGCTCGAGGAGGAGGCGCCGCGCGCCGCGGCCGGCCTGCCAGCCAAGCCGCTGTGGTGGCGCGCTGGCAAGGCCCTGCACTGCAGCGGCGCTGGCGCGTGGGCGCGCCTGCGTCGCCTGGCTGGCGCAAAGCCCGCGCCGAGCCGCGACAGCCGCCAGCGCAGTCTGCGCCGCTGTGGCAGCGAGCTCTTCGACCGGCAGAGCGGTGCGTGGCACCCCTCATTCACCGAGCTATGGCATTGCATGTTTACCAATATGGCCTAGCCTGTACGCGTAGTCGCGGAGTGGCCTGAAGGCCATACCAGTTGTACATACTAAGCAGTGGTGCTTGACGCGGGAGTTGCCTTGCAAGCCATCTTTGCAAATCGAGCGGCTGCTTACTTGTCCGATAGACAAGTAGCCAGCGCAAGTGCCGTGGCTGGCCACCTGACATGCCACTGGTGACAGACGGCTGCTATGGACCTATCAGACCCCGGCACCAACACGCGCAGGCTGGCCCGCGACGGACGGCTTCAAGAAGCGCGGCTTCCTGGAGGACTTCCGGCTGGGCTGCGAGCTGGCGATCACGTGGGTGTTTGACAGCTTCCGCTGGGCCACGCGCAAGCTGTGTGGCATGCCGACGCCGCCCTCCTCGCCGCTGGTGCCGCCGCCGCGCCACGCGCGCCGCGAGACTCCGCACGAGTTCGCCGATGCGGTGCGCCGCTGCTCTCGAGGGAATGTTGCATTGAGGCGTTCACTGGCGTCGACGAATGAGGAACACTCCCTGTGGCAAACAGCATACCAGGCGCAGTGCAGAAGATGCAATCGATTCCAGCACTCTTGTTAGTGCTAATGGACATGCATGTTTACCACGCGGACTTCATGTGGATTGGCGCCTGTTGCTTCTTGCAGCTTCTTGGAGCAGAGTTGGTCCTGTGCATGGTGGCGCCAGGCCGCGACGTGGGAGGAGATGGCGGCGCGGCCGCGCGCGACGCGCTTCCGGCGCTCCGCCAGCTTCAGCCACAACGCCAGCTGGGAGGCGCTGCACAGCATCTGGACTGCCGCGGACATCATCAAGCAGTCCGGGCGCGCGCCTTTTGGCGCAGCCATAGCCCTGTGCATTCTGATCTGTGCCATACAGGCCTGTGTATGCGCCCTCGTATCTGCCCCAAAGCTCACCCTACCTGTGTTGCCCTATGCCAGTTCCTTGGATGAGGTGGAGTTGCCATTTCTTGTAGGTACCCGCTGGAGGAGCACTGCGTGACGACGTCAGATGGCTACGTGCTCAAGATGGAGCGCATGCCGCGGCGCAGTGCGCCCACTTCCGTGCCTAGTCTTCACTGGCACAGACATCCCTGTCACTGGTATCGCTCACTGCATCCTGCGGCCGACGACCGCAGACACAGACAGGGCGGCTTGCTGCTGCTGGCTTCCCAGGGTGTTGCATCTCTCTCGTGGACGCTCCCCGCGCTTCAGCACTCACACCAGACCACATAACATCGCTGAGTGCGCTCGACTGGCGCGCGCAGACGCGCGCGACTGCGTGTTCTTCATGCACGGCGTGCTGGACACGTCAATGGGCTGGGTTTCCAATGGCATCACCGGCTCGCAGGCCTTTGCCGCGTACGACCAGGGCTTTGACGTGTGGCTCGGCAACTCGCGCGCAAACCCGCCGCGCGATCACATTGGTGCGCAGTCGCACAGCCACACAAACTCTGGCCTGGCAACCGGCCACTCACTTGGTGTCATTGCCACTTTGATGTCGTACTGAAGATTTCCTAGGTTTTCAGCTGTACGCTTGCATGAGACTTAAGTGCGCGAGCGCTTTCGGGGCCCTCTACGCTGTCAGCGGCAGCAGATCAAGGTTTCCAGCTGTATGCTTGCATGAAATTTGAGTGCGCGAGCGCCTTTAGAGCCCTCACCGCTGCCAGCGGCTGCAGACGAGGGCCGCAAGGGGGCGCGCTACTGGTTCTTCACGGCCAACGAGCTGGGCATGGAGGACGTGGCCGCGCAGATTGACCACCTGCACATCGTCAAGTGCGCCGAGCTGCGCACGGCCGGCGCCGGCTTCGTCGCCGGCCCGCTCGCCCACGGCTTCCGCCGCCAGGCCGCGGCGCGCGGCGCGATGCGGCGCTCTGCCAGCGGGTGCGCACGTCGCGCTCGGTCGGCAATCGAGCGAGCCGGCGCAGAGCGGTGTGCGCGCGGGGCGCTCTCCGTGCGCACATTGCAGGTTCTGAACAACTTACAAGTCGATCAGATGCTCTTCTTATTATTGATGTCAACTTGGCAGTTGAAGGCAAGGACGTAAGGTTGTGGTTGATTCTCCCCACCTCTGCTTGTCTAGCCCACATGACACCTTTGCATCACGCAGCCAATGAACTGTTTTGCAGACACTCTGGCGCCGCTTGCTGCACAGCGCAGACAGGCTGTGCATGAGCCCCACCTCATCATTTTGCAGACGTGGGCAGCTGACGCGCGCCGCGCGCGCGCGCGCGTGCCCAGGAGCATGCGCGCCTCCAGCAGCCTCACGGCGCTGGACAGCCTGGAGCACGTGTACTCCAGCCCCATCCCCGAGCCGCCCGCGCCGCCGCCCAATGAGGCGCAGCTGCGGGCGCGCGCGCGCGCCGAGGCCCGCGCCACCAGCCGCGGCCGCTTGTCAGGCGCCGGCGCGTCCCTGCGCGCCGCAGCGCCTGAGCACGCGCCGCCCGCCGCGCCGCCCCCGGCTGCGCCAGAGAGGACGGCCTTCGCCAATGGGGCCGGGCCGGCCGAGAGCGCAGACGCCCGCAGGGAAGCAGGGTCGGGGCCAGGGTCCCTGCCAGGGCCCAGCGGCCGGCTCAGGCTCAGCCTGGACGGCGCCATGCAGCGCGTGTCAGAGGAGGAGGCCGGCTGTGAGGCCGCCGCGCCCGCGGCAAGCGGTGCTGCTCCGGCGCGTCGGCTGCCCCTGCGGCCGCCTTTGGACGACCTTGGCAATGGCGGTGCAGCGCCGCGCATGGACCCGCCCCCTGAGGGCGCTGCTGGCTGCGGCGGCCCACAGCACGCTGACTGTGCCGAGGCGGCGGGCGCCAAGGATGAGGGCAGCGCTGGGACGGTGGATGTCGCGGCCAGCGCCGCCGAGCCCGGCGCTGCGGATGGGCCGAAGGATGCAGGCGCCGGCGTCTCCGTTGCGGCCTCAGAGCCTGCAGACGAGTCTGACGACCTTGGCTCGTACTCTGAGGCGCAGCGGAGCATGCCGGAAGCTGCCAGCAGCGCGCCCGCGGAGCTGATCCCGTCTGTTGCGGAGCTTGCCTGCTCGCCGGGACGCGCCAAGCTGGTGTGATCTCGTCTGCTCCTGTGACGGCGGTTGCATGATGCTGTAAGCAATGCACCTGAACTGATTTCTATGATGTCTTTCGTTGTCCTGTTTTGTCGATCCACACTTCCTAGGCTTGTGATTGCACTCTGAAGGAAACTGTGCATGGACACCACACAAACTAGCGTGTGTGTGGTGCATGCGCCTGTTGCGCACAATTTGTGTGCTTGCCTACGGTGTGCATGTGCACTGCTGCTGTGATAGTGTTTTGGGGCCGGCCATCCACACTGCTCTCGATCAACGTGTCTGGTGATGACCTGACGCGATGGACGTGGCCGCGCCCATGCAGCATGCGGAACCTGCGCAGGGCCGCCTCCGCATGTTCAAGGAGTACTGGGCGCGCCGCGCAGCGGGCGCGCCTGCACCAGAAGAGGCGGACAACACTGTGATGGATGCGCGCACCCGCAGCATGGACGCCAGCGTGCCGCGCCTGCGGCGCGGGGCAGTCAATGCTCGCCTGGCGGCGCCAGACCCGAGCAGCGACTCCAACCCAGACGATGACAGCAATTATGGCTCACCCAGGTACGCGTGGCGCCCTGCAACCTGAACACCGCATGTGTTTTAGAGGGAGGCTTGTTGCAGATACTGCGCTCCACCGAGGACAGCAATGTTAGCAAGAAGCCCCCGCCTAGGGTTGCGCAGCGGCTGCACAGAGGATACATCCGCCATTGTCTTGTTGTGGCAGCTAAAACCTTTTACGTTTGCTATTGAAGTACTTCATTGTTAACATGCCCTTGTTCTCGCATTACTTGTGTGCAGACTCCTGAAGAGCGCTGCTCCGCGCGCGACAGGGCGGGACTGATGTCGCCGCTGCTTTCTCCGCGCCATGACGCGGTCATCCTGTCGGACGAGTACCTGTCCCCCGGCGAGGCATTCTCGCCGGCTGTAACGCGGCCGCAGTCTGGCTCCGGCGCCTCCGCGCCCGCCGCCCCCGCGCCTCCGGCCGGCCTGCGCTCGCCGGACGCCCTGCACGTGCCAAAGACTATGCAAGATGCCAGCCCTGAGCCGCTGCCCCGCCGCCCGGCATCGCCCGCTGGCAGCAGCAGCACGGGCGGCGAGCCCGCGCGCCACGCTGACAGGGCCGGCGACGACGCGGCGGCCACTGCGGCCGCCGCGCGGCAGGCGCAGGTGCGCGCATGCGCTGTCAGGTGGTGGCAGGCGCAAGCACACCTCTGCTGGTTCCTGGACGGGCGCAGTACCATCATCGGGATTCCTTGAGGTTGCAGGCTTGCATGGAGCGGTTGCGGCGGCCGCCTGAGACTATTGATGGGATACCTCTTTGCGCTGGCCGGTGGTGCAGCTGCAGGCCACACCCGGGGCAGCGCAACTATGTGCAGCTGTCCAGACTCTAGATTGGGACTTAGAGCCAGCTTTGAGGATGCTAATAGAACCACAGTTGAGATCTACTGTTGGTGATGACGACTGTTGTATATTTAGGAGCATGACACAAGAGCGAGCCCGGCGCAGGTGGATGAGGACCTGCGGCACGCGGCGCGGCAGACGCCTGACCGCTGTGCGGTGGGCGGCGTGGAGGCGCCCGGCGCACAGGACCTGCCGCCTACGCCGGGCGGGTGTGGCCCGCCCTGTGCCTGCAGTGCTTGCCTCTGCATGCGGTGTGCGCTGCCTGCGCATGACAGCTGCGGTGCGGGCATGGTCCTGCTGCTGGTTGCAATGCCTCATGTCCATGACTTTGGCTGCGCGTCACAACGTGTTCGCTTCCAGCCATGCGGGCTATCACTGCCGACTCTTGAGAGACGGTCTCCGCGCTCCCCGCGCGTCAGGCGCGGGGCTGCCAGCACCCCTGGCGGCCGCGCGCGCGCGCTGCGGCGGCACGCCGCGGAGGCGGCCGGCGGCCTGCCGGAGCCGTACCGCCTGCGTGCGGTGGGCCACTCGCTGGGCGGCGCGGCGCTGCTGATCTACGCGGTCATGTGCCGCAAGCTGGGCCGCCCGCACCACATCTACCGGCTCATCCTGCTCACGCCGGCCGGCTTCCTGCAGAAGCTGCCGCTGGTGCAGAACCCTGCCTTA